>Ga0315277_10000145_pt1 | contig 118366 bp, 110 predicted proteins | sample YL17G05_15_MG_FD_203695 | JGI IMG/M metagenome (GOLD analysis project Ga0315277, IMG submission 203695) | Sediment microbial communities from Yellowstone Lake, YNP, Wyoming, USA - YL17G05_15 | ecosystem: Environmental > Aquatic > Freshwater > Lake > Sediment | place: USA: Wyoming | collected...
TTTCAATCTCGACGTTAAAAATCAGTTTTTCAAATTTGAGCTCAGCTGCTTTTTTTGAAAGCTCTGCAAGCTCTTCGACAGATTTTGCTGAAACAACCAATAGAACATCGTGCGCATGAGCAACTTCAATTTGCCTAGATAAATCTCCACTGCCAAAAACAACTCCTTTTTTTAGTGAAAGCAACGAATTTATCTTATCAATATCTCCTATGTAAACAAACTGTTTGCTTTTTAATTTTTCAATAACCTTTTTTGATTTTTCAAGATCTGAAACATTTAATGCAATCATTTCCGGCTCAAGAAGTTCGCCTATCCTATCAACTTTCAATGAATCAATAAATTCAATTTTCTTCTTAAGTTCAAAATCAGTCAAAGTATCTTTCAGCAATATTGCAAAAGGCGGCGGATTAAAAAATCTTTTTTCGTGCCTGTGCATAACTGTCTCTCCGCCTATTTTCAAATTCCCTATCTGAAGCTCAACAACTGCAGCTCTTGCCTGCTGTTCAAGAATCTTGTTTGATTCTTCAGAAAGATAAGGGCACTGCTTTGGCTCAGCTTTCTGAGCAGCAATCCTCATTGCAAAAGCTAAGCAGGTAGGAAAACCGCATTTTCCGCAGTTTGTCCTTGGCAACAGTTTGTATATTTCCAATGATTTCATTTTAAAAATCCTTAATTATTTTTTTAATATAGTCAATTGTTTCAGGATGTCTCGCAACAATTATGTTCGCGCCTGAACACAAGCCTGCAAGAGCTGTTGTCTTCTCCCAAACTACCCCAGAATCCTTTGATTCTTTTGCTTCTCGCGCATCCCATGCCTTTGCAGCATTAAATAAAACAGGCCTATCCAAAATAAGGTCGCCTGACTTTGCGCCCAATTTAATTCTCTCAATAACTGAATAAGTGTATTCCAACCCATAGCCCAAAGCCCCAGTCAGCGGGTCCATAATTATTTTGTTAGTATTGACGCCTGTTTCTCTTAACAAAGTATTTACCTGCTTTGCAATATTGAAATCAATGTTCGAGAAAGCAACAACTCCAAGGTTATAGGCAACAGAAAGCCCTGCATAAGTTTTATAGTTATTCTCATCTGCATTCCCAATATATCCATTCTTAAGAACAGGTGCAATTTTCTCAAAAACTTCCCTGTCTTTCTCATTATTTCCGCAGCCGACAACAATCAAAGGAACATTTACTGACGCCTGAAGCGATTTAACAAGCTCGACTATCTTTTGAGCAGGCTTGTTTTCCCCGTCTGGATTAATTGAATCAAGCTTCAAATAAATCAGCTGGGCCCCTTTTTCAACTGCCTGCTTTGCCCATGCCACATTATTATGAATTTCAAATTCTCCTGTACTGATTTTATCAACAAAGCCATCAATAATTTCTGCTGCAATAAATTTCTGATTAGTATTCTGCAAATCTGAAGATTGTATGTGCGCGTTGTGGCTTTCTTCGTCAGATTTAACTTCATCTGTCAAGATGGGGGCCATTGAAAGTGCAGGATGTTTCTTGTTTGTAATAAATTCCAAAACACTTTTCACATCAGATGTTGTGGTTTCATCTGCAATTTTGTCAAGAAAATCATTTTCCAAGCCCAACTTTTGGAAATCTATGTTATTTTTCACAAACTCTTTCAGCTTTGAAGGCATCCAAACTATTCTTCGTACCCCGCCTTCAGCCTGCATAAACTTTTTGCTGAGCAAAAATCTTCTGCCAATGCCCATAAAACCAGGAGTCTGGACTCCGCCACCAACTTCTCCTGCAAGTGTTGTAAATTTCATGCCAATTGGAGTAAGTTCATCAAAATCTCGGTCAACAATAAGGACGCCGTTGCATTCAGGCATTATTGCAACAATGCATTCAAAACAGCCGCAAGAAGTGCAGGGCTTATTCATCAAACTGTACATGCAAAATCCTGAAAATTTGTCATGCGTATATTTCTTGACAGCCTCATCTACATTTTTCCAAACTCCGAATTTAGAATCACCAACCTTGCCTTTCTCAAAAACTTGGTTCGGCCCTGTTGGATTAATCTCATGAGATGCTTTTGCATCAAGCCAACTTATGCCGCCGCACAAGCCAAGCCTTTCTGGAGTTATTATGCAAATATGGTTTGTTGCAAAACTTTGGCACAACGAACATGTGTAAAATTTATCAACAGTCTCGTCAGTCATTCCCTTTAATCTTGAATCCCTTTTTGCATATTCCTGCATCGCATACTGAAGTTTTTGCTCAACCTGTTTTTTGTCTGTAAAAATCGTGACCTGTACTTTATCAATTATGCCTGAGAAGTCTGACAAAAATCTCTTTCGTATAATTTCGCCAAGATGCTTAAGCCTAAAGCCTTTTTTGAAAGCATCCTTGCTCACCCTCAGCCAGACAAAATTTCTCTGCGCAACATGCATCAAGCCTTCGCCATAGTTAATATAATCGTGAATTTTTCTTTCAACAACTGGCTCAAAATCTTCCTGCATGTTTTTGCCAGAAACTTCAACAAAAATTCCAATTGGGATTATGCTGCCTTCAGCAAACTTGTCCAAATCCTTGCCAACCAAATCAACTCTGCCATCTTCAACTTGAGGCTTCATCTTGACTAGTTCAAAACTTAGGCTCTTACCGCCGCCTGCTTCAACATAAACATCTGGCTTCCTAATTCTCTCGCCTTCAAAAGCCATAGAATATGCGATTGGAATGTTGATTTTCTCAACATTGACTTTAATTCGTTTAAGCTCAATTGCCTTTTGGATTATTTTTTTATGGTCTGGCTCTGAAACAATAAAGTCTGCATTGATTTTTTGGTCAGTCAAAACAAGCAGATTAAGCATGTGCAATGCTACTGCCAAATCCTTGATTTCATCATTGACAGGGCCAAGCTGGATGACAAATGCAGGAAGCCTTTCAACAATATACTTCATCATTGCATCCTTGTTTGATCTGTCAATTCCTCCAAAAGTCAGCCCAACTCTTACTGCAAGATTTAATGCATGGACTGAAGACAGAATGTCTTTTCCAAGAGGAACAAGATTAAGCTCAGCACCCAGCTTAATGTTTTTTGACTCGAGCTGCTGAATGATTTTTCCTGCCAAAAGAATCAAAAAATTCTTTTCCTGAAGCTGCTTCACAAGTAAATCGCAATCATTTGATTCGCCAACAACAATTGCTATGCCTGGAATCCTGCCATCTACAAGAGGGGCGCCTATTTTTCTCAAAAAAGAGTCAGGAATAAATCCATTCTTCTCTGCCAATGACTTAACTGCTTCAAGAGCTTCTGCGCAAAACAATATTGAAAGCTCATTTTTCTGCAAAGAATTTAATGCATTTCTCAACTCACCAAGATTCTTTATGCTGCTCTTTGTAAATGCAAAAAATAATGGAAGTTCGTATGCAGTCTGGTACCTGAATTCAGCCTGCTCGCCAAACTTGGCTATAGCCTCATCCACTCTTTTTTTTGTCTCTAACAGAATGTCCATCTTCTCTTTTTTCCTGATTTCACAATATTTATATATGTATAAAAATCCCTAGTCGGTATATAAAACTTATGTTACAAAAAGGGTGAAGCTGGATGGACAAAAACATTATTGTTGAAGATTTGGGAAGCGGAAAAGTAGAAAATCTTGATGTTGAGATTGTCGAGAGAAAAGGGCTTGGGCATCCTGATACAATTTGCGATGCTGCTTCTGAAGCGGCTAGCAGGGAGCTTTCAAAATATTATCTAAAGCACTTTGGCACAATACTTCATCATAATGTTGACAAGGCACTTCTTGTTGCCGGGCAGGCAAAACCAAATTATGGCGGCGGAAAGCTTACAAAGAAAATTAAGATAATTATTGCGGGAAGAGCAACAAGCAAGGCTGAAGGAAAATCTATTCCTGTTGATGATATTGCAGTCAAGGCAACAAAAAATATTCTAAAAGAAAATCTGCATGGTCTTAACATAGACAATTCTTTTGTTATCGATACTGAAATCGGCGGGGGAAGTGTTGATTTGCAGGAAGTTTTTGGAAGGAAAACAGAAATGCCTCACGCAAATGATACAAGCTTTGGAGTCGGGTTTGCCCCATTTTCAATCACTGAACAGCTTGTTCTGAATAGTGCAAATCTTCTTAATTCAAAACAATTCATTAAGAAAAATCCTTTTGTCGGCGCAGACATAAAAGTAATGGGAGTAAGAAGGCACGAAAATATAGACATAACCATTGCCTGCGCAATAATTGATAAATATGTTGAAAGCACCAACCAGTACTTTGAGCTAAAAGCAAAGATTTCTCAAGCTCTTTCAAAGATGGCAGAGCCTGTCAGGGATTCTGTAAATGAAATAAATTTCCATGTCAATACTGCAGACAACCGCGAAAAGAAGATTGTTTACATAACAACAACAGGCTTGAGCGCAGAGATGGGCGATGATGGGCAGGTTGGTAGAGGAAACAGGGTTAATGGCTTGATAACAGTTAGAAGGCCGATGAGCCTTGAGGCAGCTGCAGGCAAAAACCCAGTCAACCACATTGGAAAACTGTACAATGTCTTGGCAAATTTAATAGCTGCAGATATTGTGAAGAAAATTGATGATGTGCATGAGTGCACAGTTAATCTCCTGAGCCAGATTGGCAAGCCAATAAACGAGCCATTAGTTGCAAACATATTGATCTCAACAAAGAGCGGCAGGATTTCTGACGAAGACAAGAAAGAATGCGATGAGATTGCAGCAGACTGGCTTGACAACATACAAAAGGTTACAAAACAAATTGTTGCTGGGAAGATTTTAGTTTACTGATTATTTTTTGTAACCGTATGCAAGAATTCGCGGTTCAAAGACTTTAAACTTCAAGTTTTTCAAATCTTTTAGTAGACGCTTCAAATCATGTCTTGTATACTTTCTTAAGTGTTCTGGCTCTATGTCTGGTCCCATACAATTGTTTGGAACAGATACAAACAAAAAACCCCCCGGCTTTACAACGCCAAGCATATTCTGAACAGTTTTTTTGTCGGCAGGAATGTGCTCTAAAACCTCGGTAGCAATTACCACGTCAAATGAATTCATTGGAAAAGGAACTTCGGGCAGTTTTGAGACTTTACCCAGAATTCCTGCCTTTTTGAGATTTTCGATTGCAACTTTAGAAATGTCCAAACCTGCGAGATTTTTGAATTTTTTTTTCTTTAGTTCATTAAGAAGAACTGCATCTCCGCAACCAACATCCAACACATTGTCGTTTTTTGAGATTTGTGAAATTATGTGTTTCCTTAGTTTCAGTTCAGACTTATTCGCATCATATGCAAGATTGGCAAAACGTTCGTCCCAATGCTTTGCATTATTAATATTAACATTACCATAAAAAAAAGTTCTTCCAATCCAGTTGCCGATTCTCCAAGGCATAACCGGATTCTTTGTTAAGAAAATTCTTATTAAATGATACATTTTATCATTCATACCTGCATTAATACTAGTTAAATTATTTAAATCATTCGATTTAGCAAAAACATTTAAAAGCCCGCGCTTGAATTCTATGGAAAGATTGTGCGCTGGTAGTTTAGTGGTAAAATACGGCCTTCCCAAGGCTGGGATCCGGGTTCGATTCCCGGTCGGCGCATATAATTCTTTAATTTAAGACCTTAATTTTTCCAGCACCAACTTATTTCTTGTACAATTTAGGCGATTAAACCAAATCGAGAATAACGTTTATAAAGCGGACACAATTTTTCATGGCTGCGAGCCCGTAGCTTAGACTGGTGGAGCGCCGGTCTTATATGTGCAGTCAAAATGCCTGTGCATTTCTGGCAGCGCTCAAGACAGCCGGTGGTCTGGGGTTCAAAATCTTTATATAAGATTGAGATTCCCCACGGGCTCACTCGCCCCGGTGGTGTAGTCCGGCCAATCATCTCTGCCTTTCGCGCAGAGGACCCGGGTTCAAATCCCGGCCGGGGTATATTTTTATTTTCAATATTTTCTTGCAATACAAAAAAAATTATCGCAATCTGTTGTTGCAGTGCACACATTTTTAGATTTGCAGATAGAAACCTTTAAAAACCAAATCTCTATTTAAAAATGCAATGACGCTGGTAGAAGGAATAAAAGAGGTTATTAAGCATAAGGAGTTAGTGTATCAATTAACTTATGCTGAATTCAAGTCAAAATACAAACAGTCAGTTCTGGGTATCAGTTGGGCGATTTTCCAGCCACTTTCATTAACTTTGATTTACACATTAATTTTCACCTTGGTGGTGCGGATGCCGAGTAATGGAGTTCCTTACCCTATTTTTGTATATGCAGGCATACTTCCATGGACTTTATTTTCAACTGGCGTAACGCGAGGAGTCAACAGCATTGTTGCATACGCGGGTTTAGTGGGCAAAATTTATTTTCCTAGAGAAATATTAGTTGTTGCTGCAGTTCTTGGAGGCTTTATTGATTTCATGTTTGGATTTCTAATATTCATATTAATGATGATTTATTATCAGGTTCCTCTTACATTCAATATACTTTACATTTTTGTGATACTTTTAGCAATGTTTTTCTTAACTATGGGAATTTCTTTAGCCCTTTCTGCATTTAATGTATTTGTCAGAGACATAAATCACGTAGTGCCAATAGTTGTCCAGATATGGATGTATGCTTCCCCAATAATTTATCCTTTGTCAGCAATCCCGCCGAGATATCTTAATTTTTATGTGATGAACCCAGTTGTAGGATTGCTGGAGGCATTTCGAAATATTTTCGCAATTGGAATTGCTCCGAACTTAACTTACTTAGGATATTCGTTTTTTGGTTCAATCATAATTTTCGTAATTGGCTACAAAATATTTAAAAAGCTTGAAACAAAGTTTGCAGATGTAATATGAAAGAAGAACCAGTTGTGCAAGTACGAAATTTGGGGAAAGTGTATTCAAGGAAACCTAATTTTCTAAAGCCAAGCTACTGGCTGCACTACTTATCAAGAAATAAGCATCAGCTAATGTCTGACGAATTCTGGGCTTTGAAAAACATAAATTTTGAACTTAAAAAAGGAGAATGCATTGGAATAATCGGCAAGAATGGCGCAGGAAAAAGCACAATTCTAAAAATTTTAGCAAAAGTAACTGAGCCAACAATTGGAGGATATCTCTGCAATGGAAAGCTTGGTGCATTGATTGAAGTTGGCGCTGGCTTTCATCCAGAAATGACTGGCAGGGAAAACATCTACCTGAATGGTTCAATCTTAGGCATGAGTAAGCAAGAAATTAATGCAAAATTCAAAAGCATTGTTGATTTTGCAGAGATGTGGGATTTCATTGATACTCCTATTAAGAAATATTCGTCAGGAATGTATGTCCGACTTGGATTTGCAACAGCAATACACACAGAACCAGACATTCTTTTGGTTGATGAAATCCTCGCAGTTGGAGATGAAAATTTTAGGGTAAAATGTTATAATAAAATACGGGAATTAATGGACAAAGGTGTATGCATAATCTTAGTTACGCACCAAATGTATCTTGTCAGGAGATATTGTGACCGAGTAGTCTATTTGAAAAAAGGCCAAATAGAATTTCAAGGCGACAAAGATAAAGCAGTGGAGATGTATTTGAAAGAAAATTTTGAAGTTGAAAAACTCAAGCAAGTTAACACGGGAGTCGAAATCCTAAGCAAGCGCATTTTTGACAAAACTGGGAAAGAGAGAGCCTCATTTAAAACAGGAGAGGATATTTTCATAGACGTTGAACTGAATTTCCCCAAAAAATTAAAAGGCAACATGATCCGATTTTGGTTAACTCGGCCAGGAGGTTACGGGGATATCCCCTCAATTTTCGTGTCTGAGCCAGTAAGTTCTTTGCTAGGTAAAAAGAAAATAAAATTTAAAATTAAAAAGAATCCACTTTGCAGCGGAAATTTTGTTTTGGGGCTGGCAATTTTAGACAAAAATTCCAAATTTGCTTTAATGAAAGGAGATTTATTAGTTTTTGAGATTATTGGAGGAGACCCTGAAGCGATTGTAGAAATGCCATTTGAATTAGAAGTTATTACCAAACCTTAAAATCATTCAACTTAACATTTCCGTCAAGAATAACTTTGCCTTCAATATTCTTTTTCTCTGCCAAAAGCTGCCCATTCACATAAAGCCCTTTGCCTGAAACATATTCTATAAAAATCGTGCCTTTGTCTTTATAATCCAAACTCAGGTTTCCATAATGCAGCTTTCCACTATCAAACACAAATGTTTCGCTTCCTATGCTCATTTTGAATTTGCCTGACGCATCATAAGACAATGAATTCTGGCTGAAAGGCTTTGCACATTCAACTTTTCCTGAAACATTCAGCTGTCCTTTCTCCACTTTCGCATCGCCCTTAAAGTAAGCTGCGTCTGCCTCATGTTCAAATGTTAATCTTAACTCAGGCATCAAGTCTGTCAGAGATTTTGCATGGGCATTCAATTCTCCAAGATTCTTGTCAAGGCTCTTGTAATCTGAAGAAGTTTTTTCTTCTATTTTCTCAAGAGTCTGTCTTGCCTGCTTTAGTTTATCGTAAAACTCTGGCGCATTTCTTTTGTCTCCCTGCTTTTTCACAAAATCAAGTGCATTTTCTGCATCTCCGTAAAGCTGCGCAACCACGCCAAACTTTTTTGCAGGGTCCTTAAGCTTCAAAGTTTCAATGCCTTTGTAGATCGCAGAGATTTGCTCTCTAAGTTTGTCAACAACAGGCACGCGCTTTGAATCAATTGGTTTCAGATTCTGCTCAATAGTTCTGACAGTTGCTTCCAAAGAATCAATTTTTGCCTTGTCGTATTTTTCTGATTTCATTGCATTATATGTTTTATCAACTTCGCCAAATTGTTTTTCAACGCCCGCATAAATGCATTTATTTTTCAATGTAACTGCAGAGTCTTTTTTTGCAAAAATTGCTTTTTTCTTTTCATCTTTTTCCTTAACTTCAGCTTTTTCCAAAAGTGCTGCAAGAGATGCAGATTTTGCATCAAGCTCGCTGTGTTTTGAAGAATCATATTTTGATTCAAGCTCTGAGAATAATGAATCATATGCAGACTGCGCTGCAACATATTCCTTGCAGTCTTTTGCTTTCTGAACAAACTTGCCTAGTTCTGATTTCATTGCTGCAAAATCTTTTACTTGTGGGAATTTCTGTTCAGGGAATTTGTTTAAAACATCGCTAATCTCTGCATCCAATTTTGATGCGTTTGACAAGACTTCATCATACTTTCCGTTGCCATAAAGCTGTTGGACAGCATCTGCTTTGCTCTTGTACTGAGCTGAATCCGGCAACTTTGGTCCAGACATTGCAATTATTCCTGCAAGCCCGAGTGCTAAAACTCCTGCACCAATTCCCCCAAGAACAATTGGCTTTTTGTAAAAAGGCTTTGCATCTTCAACAGGCTCCCGCTTTCTTGTCTGCCTAACTGGCACAACTCCTCTTGGAGGTGTTCTCCTTCCTTTTACTGGAAGGTTTCTTCCTGTATCAACTATGTTTAATTTCTTTCTTTCTTCTGGAACTACTGAAATTTGAACATAATCCTGCGCCCTTTTTGGAACTGAGTCCGGCCTTTGGAGAACAATGTTAAGGTCGCTGCCAAACTCTTCCATTTTTTGGTATCTTTCTTCAGGGTTTGTTGCCATAGCTCTGAGCAAAACTGCTTCCAATCCCAATGCTATTTCCGGATTATGTGTTCTTGGCAGAACAAAATTTCCATTCTTCAAGCCTTCCTGCACCCCTGTCCTGACTTTGTCAAGCAAAAGCAGTGCGCTTGTTGCTTGGAAAGGGTCCTTGCCTGTCAGCATTGTATAGATAGAAGCTCCAAGTGAATAAATATCTGTCCTGTAATCAATATGCTTTGATTCTTTTGCCTGCTCTGGCGACATAAATTTTGGAGTTCCCAAAATTGTGCCTGTCATGGTTAATCCATGTGTTTCTTCTCCCAAAACTTTAGCAATACCTACATCAGAAATCTTTACAATTGAAAGGTCTTTGCTGACAAGAATATTGTCAGGCTTTACATCCCTGTGGACAATTGAGTTCTTGTGCAGGTAGCTGAGCCCTGCTGCAGACCTTATTCCAATGTTAAGTATTGAAGGAATATCCATATTAGGAAATTTCTTGTCTGCGTCGGGAATTAAATCAATTAATTCCATTGTGTAATAAAAATAATTTTGGTTTCCGATTCTTGCCTCTCCTGCATCAAAAACAGAAACAACATTATCATGCGACAAATCCATTAGCTGCTGTCCTTCACGGAAAAATCTTTTCAAAAATGTCTCGTGCTGCGCGATTGTTGGCTTGCAGATTTTAATTGCGCACTGCGGATTTGCAGAAAGCTGCTCAATAACAACCTGCTTTTTAGCTTCATCAGAAAGATTCTTGTTTATCCTGTCAACAATCACTTCAAGGTTTGGCTCTGCAAGATAAACCTGTGCCATTCCGCCGCCGCCCAGTTTATTTCTCAGAGTGTAAACAGGAACTCCGTCAACTATTACTTGAGCTTTGCTTTCTCCGTTCGCCATTTTTATCACTTAAATTATATAACTAATACTAACAAACACCCCTCAAGGGTATATAAATATCTTGCCACTATATAAAGTTTTCGGTACTTACTAGTGGTAAAAAAATAATGTTGCTAAAACTGCTGCATTTCACAAATTTAAATCATTAACAAATCCCTGAAAAATTATTTAAATATGCCTTCCCAAAAGCTTTATATATAACTTCTAAAAATCTAAGACGAGGATGAAGAGAAGTTCAAGGCGTTGGAAGAAGAAAGGCCAGATGCGCTGGAAATGGCAACGCAAAAAGATACGCAAGAAAAAACGTCGAAGAAAAGAACGACGTTAAGCCTGGATTCCGACGATAAAATTCTTCGCGTCAGACCTTTTAGGTGCTGACTGCAATCCAAATCGCCACCGATTTGAGTTAAGTATCATGATTACTTGATAGCACTATCAAGTATGATGTAGAGTGATGAGAGCGGAGAATTCGTCGAAACGAATTCTCAAATACGTGAATATGAAATTCCTAACAGAATTTAAGTTTTAGAACGTTAGTTGCGGTCCAATAAATTTGGTAATAAGGATCTGGAACAAATAAAACACCTGTTGATCCTGCAGGAGGTCGCTGCTATCGGGATACCACTTAGCCATGCAAGTCAAGGGGGCGCAAGCCACCGGCACAATGCTCAGTAACACGTCGATAATCTGCCCTTAGGTCTGAGATAACCTCGGGAAACTGAGGCTAAACTCGGATAGGAAATTGAGGCTGGAATGCACTTTTTCTGAAATCTCCGGAGCCTAAGGATGAGTCGGCGGCTGATTAGGCAGTTGGCGAGGTAATGGCTCACCAAACCTATGATCAGTAGGGGTCTTGAGAGAGATAGCCCCGAGAAGGGCACTGAGACAAGGGCCCTAGCCCTACGGGGTGCAGCAGGCGGGAAAACTTTACACTGCACGAAAGTGCGATAAGGGTATCCTGAGTGCTTACATTTCGGTGTAAGCTTTTGCCAAGAGCAAATATCTTGGCGAATAAGTGATGGGCAAGACCGGTGCCAGCCGCCGCGGTAACCCCGGCGTCACAAGTGGGGGCCACATTTATTGGGTCTAAAGCATCCGTAGCTGGCTTTGCAGATTCTTTGTGAAATTGTTAATCTAAACTTAACAGCGTGCAAAGGACACCTGCGAAGCTCGGGACTGGGAGGAGTCAGAGGTATTCCTGGGGAAGCGGTAAAATGTTATAATCCTAGGAGGACCACCGATGGCGAAGGCATCTGACTAGAACAGGTCCGACAGTGAGGGATGAAAGCTAGGGGATCAAAACGGATTAGATACCCGAGTAGTCCTAGCTGTAAACTCTGCAAGTTAGGCGTTGCGCAATTCTAGAGATTGTGCAGTGTCGTAGTGAAGGCGTTAAACTTGCCACCTGGGAAGTACGGCCGCAAGACTGAAACTTAAAGGAATTGGCGGGGGAGCACCACAAGGGGTGCAACGTGCGGTTTAATTTGATTCTACGCGGGAAACCTCACTAGAAGCGACGGCAAAATGAAAGCCAGGCTGAAGACCTTGCTTGATGAGCCGAGGGGTATTGCATGGCGGTCATCAGCTCGTGCCGTAAGGTGTCCTGTTAAGTCAGGCAACGAGCGAGACCTGCATCTACAATTGCTAACGACATCTCCGGATGGATTGTGCACATTGTAGGGACTGCCTTGGAAACAAGGAGGAAGGCGCAGGCCATGATACGTCAGTATGGTCCTAATCTTCTAGGCTACACGCGCGTCGCAATGGCAAAGACAATGGGATACAACTCCGAAAGGAGAAGTTAATCCTCTAAACTTTGTCCTAGTTCAGATCGAGCCCTGCAATTCGGGCTCGTGAAGCCGGAATCCCTAGTAATCGGACGTCAACATCGTCCGGTGAATATGTCCCTGCTCCTTGCACACACCGCCCGTCAAACCACTCGAGCATAGTTTAAATGAGAAGCAAATTCTTGTTTGTTTCGAATTTGAGCTAAGTAAGATGGGTTAAGTCGTCACAAGGTAGCCGTAGGGGAACCTGCGGCTGGATCACCTCCTTTTTTATTTTATCTTCGGATAAAATAAAAGTTCATCACTCTACATCAATTATATTCAACGCGGGCTCGTAGCTCAGACCGGTAGAGCATCGCTCTTGCAATTACAAAAGTAACAAGTGAAGCGGGGGCCCCGGGTTCAAATCCCGGCGAGTCCACTATTTTCATGTTCATCAATTTCATCGATGAATGATGCCTGATTTGTTTCAGGTATCAAGGCCAGAACATAAGCGCAGAAAAATTCGCACAAAATTTTTTTGCTAAATAAATTATGTTCAATGAAGCCATGCATAGTCCAAACCAGAAATGGAGCTTACTATCTGCTATTAGGTGGATGACTCGGTTTAATCGCTGAAGAAGGATGTGACAAGCTGCATAAAGTTCTGGCGAGCCGCACGTAGGCTTTGAACCAGAAATATCCGAATGCGACTTCGCACTAGTGCCCGGGCAACTGGGCAAGGGAACGCAGGGAATGGAAACATCTTAGTACCTGCAGGAAAAGAAATCAATTGAGATGCTGTTAGTAAGAGCGACTGAAAACAGCCAAGGGCAAACTGAATCTGTTCAGAAATGAAACAGAGATGTGGTGTTGTAGACGCTCCTTTAGTCTTCGTTGTTGATTCAAAGTTCTCTGGAATGAGACGCCGTAGAGGGTGAAAGCCCCGTAGAAGTAAACAAACAGATGAGAGCGTATCTTGAGTACTGCATCTTGGGAATGATGCAGGAATCTGGGGGATATTAACCTCCAACCCTAAACACGAATTAAGACCGATAGCGTACGAGTACTGTGAAGGAAAGTTGAAAAGTACCCATAACAGGGAGTTAAAAGTACCTGAAACCTAGTAGTTATCGATTGGCAGGGCCCTTAGGGGTTCTGCCATAAGTTTTGAATAACTTGCCAGGGAGTATATCTGAGTGGCGAGGATAAGTCTTCTGGACGTATCCCAAGGGAAACCAATCAGCCGCAGGCAACAAGGGCTGAAGGTATGAAAGTGCCTCTATAGTCACTTAGGTACAACCCGAAACTGGACGAGCTATTCTTGAGCAGGGTGAAGCGAAGGTAATACTTCGTGGAGGCCCGAAGAAGTTCTACGGGCAAGTGTTTTTCCGACTTGAGAATAGGGGTAAAAAGCCAATCGAGTTCAGTGATAGCTGGTTCCTGCCGAAGTTGGCGTTAGACAAGCCTCGAGTGAGACTGTTGGGATGGTAGAGATACGGATTTCGAATTTAGGGAGGGAAACCTCTCGGTTCTTCGTCCAACTCCGAACGTCCTAACGTCGTAGACCTCGGGAGACGGGTATACTGGGGTAAGCTCGTATACCGCGAGGGGAACAACCCAAACTACAGTTAAGGTCCCAAAATGTTGGTTAAGTGTTAACGGGTGAAAGGTGTCAGCGGCCTTAGACAGCTGGGAGGTTGGCTTAGAAGCAGCCACCCTTTAAAAAGTGCGTAACAGCTTACCAGTTGAGGCCATTGGCCCTGAAAACGTACGGGGCTAAACCAATTACCGATACTGTAGACAACTGCAAAGTTTCGTGATAGGCAGGCGACTTGCCGGAGCAGAAGTTTTTCCGTGAGGAGAAATGGATCTGGCAGGTATGAGAATCCTGGTGATAGTAAGATCTGAGCAATGTGAGAATCATTGTCGCCGAAAGGGCAAGGGTTCCTTTGACAATGTATGTCAGTCAAGGGTTAGTCGATCCTAACTTTAGATCGTAAAGGATTTAAGGGAAAGGGAAACAGGTTAATATTCCTGTACTGTCCAAGTATGTGTGGCAACACAAAGCTCGTTTTCTGACATTTCGGGTTAGGCTGACACAAACTGTCGTTTGTGTCAACTATGGCAAATCCAGGGAGTATCGTAATGATGAGAACTGGATTAACTATAGGTAAGCCGCTCTTAGAGCGGTTCAGCTGATATCTGGAGTCCATGAAAAAGAAAACGAGAAAAATCTTGGGCAATCGTACCCAGAACCAGCACTGGTGCCCCTAGGTGAGAAGCCTAAGGCGTGTGAGCGATAATGCTTTCGAGGGAACTCGGCAACTTGGCCCTGTAACTTCGGTTTAAGGGGTCCCTATAGTTGTATCGGTATAGATGCAATTAAAGGGTGCAATTACAAGGAGGGTCCGACTGTTTAACAAAAACGCAGCCTTCTGCTACTCCGTAAGGATGTGTATAGAAGGTGATGTCTGCCCAGTACCAGTACTTGAAATCCCGGTCCAACGGGACGAAGAGCTGGCAAACGGCGGGAGTAACCATAACTCTCTTAAGGTGAAAAGTTGCCTTAATCCGCTCAAAAACGAAAGTTTTTGGCGCCCAAAAATTGCGACACAGCAATTTTTCGGGAATCTGGCCATATGCTGGAACGTCTGAGAATCCCAAGTTACCATTGGACACTGGACAACTAGTGACGACAAATATATAAATAACAAAAACAACAAATACAATGGTGAAAATACTGTGGGTGCAGATAATCAGCAGGAAAGGCTAGATAACAATTGGATTGTTGGGTTCACAGACGGCGAAGGCTGTTTTCATGTTGCAATCAACCGCCAGCCAAAAATGACACTTGGCTGGCAGGTCCTTCCTGAGTTCAGGATTGTACAACACAAAAGGGACATAGATGTTTTGAAAAAAATTCAGAAACATCTTGGTCTTGGAAAAGTTGTACAAAATCATGGGGACAGGTTTGAATTACGAATAAGAGGCTTGAAAAATCTTCAAGCTCTTATTGAGTTTTTCAAAAAACACAAACTGCAAACAATCAAAAAACAAAGTTTTGAAAAGTTCGCAGAAATAATTTCCATGATTGAAAGGAAAGAACATCTTTCCAAGGAAGGGCTTGACAAGATTGCAAAAATCATGAGCAGCATGAACCGAAAAGTGATACCAAGATATTGTTATCTAGAATCCTCAGAGACTTTACGCCGGATGCCTTCAACAGAAGGCAAAGATAAAGTCCGACCCCTATAGCGATATAGGGAGGTCTGCAGAAATGTTGGCCCGCCTCAATTTTTGAGGTCAAAATGTAAAGCAACAGAGTGAGCGTAATACCTTGTCGTTTAATTGACGACTTGCATGAATGGCATAACGAGATCCTCGGTGTCCCCGGAAGCATGCTCCCGAACACTCCATTTCTGGTGCAAAGGCCAGAGATTTCCAGTGGGACGTGAAGACCCCGTGAAACTTTACTGTAGCCTGTTGTTGTTGAACGAGACTTGATGTTCAGCGTAGAGAGGAGCTGTCTGAAGTTTGTGTCGCAAGATGCAGACCTAGGCGACCTTGAAACACTCTCCTTCGAGTCTTGTCCAACTTACCAAGAAATTGGGACACCAGCAGGTGGACAGTTTGGCTGGGGTGGCACCCTGTTGAAACTATATCAACAGGGCCCTAAGGTTGGCTCAACTCGGTCAGAAATCGAGTGTAGAGTGTAAGAGCATAAGCCAGCCTGATTGGATTCCAAGTCGAACGGAATCCAAAAACGAAAGTTTGGTCTAGCGATCCGCTATGCCTCTCTAATAGGGGCTAGCGTTGACCGAAAAGTTACTCCGGGGATAACAGAGTCGTCGCGCCCGAGAGTTCATATCGACGGCGCGGCTTGCTACATCGCTGTCGGCTCATCCTATCCTGGTTGTGCACAAGCAGCCAAGGGTGGGGGTGTTCACCCATTAAAAGGGTTCGTGAGCTGGGTTCACAACGTTGTGAGACAGTTGGTTTATTAGCTACTGGGAATGTGTGGTGTCTGAAGGGAAGGATCATTTAGTACGAGAGGAACGATGATTCGGGGCCCCTGGTGGACCGGTTATCTGACAAGGTATGCCGGGCAGCTACGCCTTACGCGATAAGAGCTGAAAGCATCTAAGCTCGAAGCGCATCTTGAAAAGAGACACCAATAGAGCTCCCCTAGAAGAGGGGGTTGATAGGACAGATGTGTACGCACGAAGGTAACGACGTGTTCAGCATGCTGTTACTAATCGCTCTTAATAGCTCTATATTTGGTTTGGACTATGCATGGTTTTATTCTTTTTATTTTTCTAAAGAAAAACCTGCAACTAGTTAGAATTATTTTTGATTTTTTCTAGAACTCCTGACTAAATTAAGTCCTTAAGCGTCTTTACAATTGCCTGCCAAGAATTATTATGGCATCTCCATCCGAGATTTTTCAATTTTGCGCTGTCAAGCTGCATATGGCTAACATCGCCAACCCACCCAATTTCTCCACCTGTAAATTTGTAGGCTGGCTTCAAATTAAGTTCAGCGCTAACAAGGTCAGCAATCTGTTTGACATTAACAAAATCGTCAGAGCCTAAATTAAAAATATTCACCTTGTCATTTGAGTTGTAAAACCCATGCAAAATCGCATTTATGCAGTCTTCGATGTAAACATAAGATTTGGTCTGCTCACCATTCCCCAAAATCTCAAGCTTCTTTGAGTTTTTCTTAAGCTTTTCCATAAAATCAACAATAACTCCGTGAGTCTGCCTTTTGCCAATAACATTTGCAAACCTAAAAATCCACGCCTGAATTCCGAAAGTGTGGCAATAACCTGAAATCAAAGCTTCGTCTGAAAGTTTTGAAGCCCCATACAAAGAAATTGGAACCAGAGGACCATATTCTTCAGGAGTCGGCATCTTTAATGCATTGCCGTAAACAACAGAAGATGATGTGAACACGATTTTATTCACGCCATTCATTCTCATTGCTTCTAGAACATTGTCTGTGCCAATTACATTTTCTTCAAAATCAACATTAGGTAACTTTACCCCTAAACGAACGTCAACATCTGCAGCTAAATGGAAAACACAATGAACATTTTTTATGTTATGATTGCAGAACTGTTTGTTTTTCAAATCTCCAAAAAGAAATTTTGCTTTTGGATTAACAAATTCTTTTTTGCCATTAGAAAGATTATCTACAACAATAACATCGTGCCCGTCGCTTATTAGTCTGTCTACAAGATTTGAGCCTATAAAACCCGCACCACCTGTCACCAAAACTTTCATAAACAATTTGAAGAAAAAGAGGTATTTAAAGCTAACTATGAGCAAAACTTAAATATCTCCTAGGAAAGCCCCATATTATGATCTGCCTGGGCATCGAATCAACTGCACACACTTTTGGAATAGGAATCGTTAAAGACAAAACTGTAATTGCAAATGTCAAAGATGCATACACAACAAAAACCGGAGGCATCATTCCATTAAAGTCTGGAGAGCACCACGTTGAAGTTTGTGACAAAGTAATTACAATAGCTCTTGAAAAAGCAGGCTTGAAGTCAGTAAAAGATGTTGATTTAATCGCATATTCACAAGCGCCAGGTTTGGGGCACTGCTTAAGAATTGGTTCAGTTGTTGCAAAGTCGCTTTCTATTTTGCACAATAAGCCATTAATTGGGGTGAACCACTGCATCGCGCACCTTGAAGTTGGAAAGCTAACAACTCCGGCAAAAGATCCTGTTCTATTGTATGTTTCTGGAGCAAATACTCAAGTTATTGCTTTCGAAGCTGGGAAGTACAGAGTTTTTGGAGAATCTCAAGACGGCGGAGTTGGAAATTTCCTTGACACTTTTGCAAGACATCTTGGGCTTGGATTTCCAGGCGGTCCTGAAATTTCAAAACTCGCTGAGAAAGGAAAAAAACTAATCGAGCTTCCTTACAGTGTAAAAGGCATGGACATTTCTGTGTCAGGAATGCTTACGCAGCTCAAAAAATATTATGATTCAGGCAAATACTCAAAAGAAGACTTGGCATTCAGCTGCCAGGAAACAGTTTTCGCAATGCTTCTCGAAGTTGCTGAACGAGCAATGGCTCACTGCAATAAAAACGAGCTTTTGCTTGGCGGAGGAGTTGCCTGCAACAAAAGACTGCAAGAGATGGCAAAACAGATGTGCAAAGAGCGTGGAGCTGAATGTTTTATTCCGCCAAATGAATTCTTAGTTGATAATGGCGCAATGATTGCCTGGCTCGGCATTGTTGAACATAGCGCAGGCGTGAAGACAAAACTAGACGAAGAAATCAAGCCCTACGAAAGGACTGATGAAGTTGAAGTTGTTTGGTGAAGATTTAAATATAAGAAGAATAGACTAAAACTTATGAAAAAGGTGAAGGGAGTTTCTCACATCCACTCCACATACTCTTATGATGGACGACTAACATTGAGAGAGCTAAAAAAATTTTTTTTAAAAAGAGGGTTTCAGTTTTTACTTCTTACAGAACACATCGAAAAGCTTGATAGAAAGAAAATCGATTCTTTAATAAAAGAATGTACGAACCTTTCAGATGAAAATTTTGTGTTCGTACCTGGAATAGAAATTGACAAATATAAATTAATAATCTTAGGAATTAGGAAAGCCATAGAATTCAGAAGCCCTGAAGAATTTATAGAAAAAATAATAAAACAGAGGCCCCTTTTTGTATTAGCCCATCCAATACTAATTAAAAAAGAAATCCCTGAAAAATATTCAAACTTAGTTGAGGGGTGTGAAATTTGGAATTTGAAGTACGATAGCCCAATAATTCCAAGAACAAGTTCGCTAAATTTAATAAAAAAACTAAACATGACAAAAAAAGTATTTGGCATTTTGGGTTTAGACTTTCATGAAAGAGAAGACTTTCATGATGCATCCATAAACATGGCCATCAAAAATTTCACCGCAAAAGAGATAGTCAAGAAAATTAAAGCTGGAAAATTTATGTTAAAAAAGAAAAACTTGCCAGTAGAGATAAGAACTGATTTTAAATTCCTAAAAACATCAGATCTCTTCAGGAGCACCATATTATCGTTAATTTTTGACGTATCTTTCAAAATACATGAAATTTTGCATAAGGATAACATCCCTGTGCCAGAAAATATTAAACTAAAATTAAAGGGGTTAATTTATGGAAAATAAAATCCTAGTCGTTGGTGGTGCAGATACTCAAATTGGCCTAAACATAATAAGATCGCTGGGAAAAAAAGGGCTAAAGGTTTTTTGCACAGGCAGCTCAGAATTAGCCATAGGGTTCTTTTCAAAATACACATTCAAAAAATTTATAGTGCCTTATGATCAAGACAAAGAAAAACATTTTTTGGACAAAATTATAAAGATAATAAAACAGAATTCAATTAATTGTGTGTTTGCCATAAGTGAAAATATAACAACTACGCTAAACAAAAAAAGAAAAGAAATAGAAAAATATGCAAAGTTAATGGTTCCGGAACAAATCAAATTTGAATTAGTGTTAAACAAAAGAACAACAATATCTATTGCAAAAAAATTGAATATCCCTACCCCAAATACAATAAATATCAAAAACATCCACGAAATCGAAAAGTTGGATTTAAACTTCCCAGTTGTCTTAAAACCATCATACCACCTATATAAAAATAAATCTGAAAGAAATCTCGATTTCAAAACAAAATATGTCTATTCTAAAGAGGAACTAAAAGAGATAATGTATCAACATCAAAAAAATAAACACTTCCCCTTGATACAAGAATACTGCAGAGGTTCGGGCATTGGGATTGAAATTCTAATGAAAAATGGCAAAGTCTTAGCAATTTTTCAGCACAATAGGATAAGAGAATATCCTCCAACAGGAGGCGTCAGTACATTAAGGGAAAGTTCGAAGGTTAACCCTAAACTTAAAGAATATTCCGTAAAACTCTTGAAGAAAATAAAATGGGAGGGTCCAGCTATGGTTGAGTTTAGATATGACAAATCAACGGGCAATTGTGCACTCATGGAAGTAAATGGAAGATTTTGGGGATCCTTGCCTCTGGCGATTAAAAGTGGAGTTGATTTCCCATACTTGTTCTACCGTTCTCATTTTGAGAATAGCCTTAATAATCCTTTAAATCAAACATACAAATTTGGACTAAAATGTAGGCAATTTTGGGCAGATACCAAGTGGTTGTTGGATATGTTATTTAAGCAACAGCCAAGCCTTCCGGATTTTAAAATATCCAAGCCAAAAGCCATACTAGAATATTTGAAGTCATTCAACTTATCAACAAAATATGACGTTGAATCTCTGGATGATCCTTTGCCAGGCATAGTTGACTGGTACACTAGCCTTACAAAGCCCCTAAAAAATTTATTTAAGCAAACATGAAAACTAAAGTCTTCCTAACATTTGATGTCGAACATAGCATTGGTGGCGCATTTGAAAATGATAAACTTAAGCCTGTGCCCGCGGAAAGACGGATTTTCTGTAATATTGATGGGAGGGGATACGGCCTGCCACTTTCAATAAGAACTCTTAACGCCCACAAGCTAAAAGGAAATTTTTTTGTTGAGACACTCAACATACATTATTTTGGAACTAAAGAGGTATCAAAAATCATAAAATATCTAAGAGGGCATGATGTCTTGTTACATCTCCACTCATGTTATCTTAACTTCAAAAATGAGAATATACTAAGACATAAGGATGGCAGACTCAAATTTTCTGATTCTATTGCAGATTACTCTTTGGATAAACAAAAAAAACTTATCCTAGACGGCAAAAAAATTCTTGCCAAAAATAAAATATCCCCAATAGGATACCGGTCAGGTAATTACTCACATAACTCAGACACGTACAAAGCTTTAGAGTACAATAAAATTAGAATAAGCTCAAATTATAATCAGTACATTAATGGCGACTCAAGAAAATTAAATGACTTAGTAAAAATCGGTTCAGTTTTTGAATTTCCTATAACTAATTTTGTTAATCCCAAGTTTGGCAAGACGGAGTATAAGCCCTTAGAAATTTCTTCAGGGTCTTTCTCTGAAATGAAAAAGGTACTGAAAGAAAGTTTAAAGAAAGGTCCAAAACACGTAGTATTCCAAATGCATCCATTCAATTTTGTCAAACACAAAGATATTCAATATAAAGATATAAAACCAGATTGGATCGTTATCCGCCGTTTTGAGAAACTTTGCAAATATTTGGATGAAAATAGGAATAAATTTGAAGTTTTAACTTTTTCTGAATGGTACAAGAAATATTCAAAGGAAAAAATCGAATCGGTCCACAATTTCCCCTGCGTAGGCTGGTACAGGTCTTTGCCAAGAAAAATAATTCAGGCAATCAATTCATTTTATTTTGTATGATTTTGTCTGGTAAAATTATTTCTTAAAATATTTTGTTAACTCAAAAAATGAAGCCCATTTTTGCAGGTAAAAAGGGCATATTATTTAGAATCTGCAACAAAAGCCATTTTTCAGGGGAGGATTATTTGGCTAAAAATGGCTAAAAACCCTCCAGTTATTTGCATTACTGAAAATTTTAAGAATTAATTATTTTACTACACGCAATATGATATTTGTTGAAGGCAGTTTTGGAATTCTTGATTTCTTGTTTGATATGTGTTTAACCTCTATCCATTCTAAGCTTTGGAATCCTTGCTTTTTAAGAATGAACTCTATTGTTTTTTTTGACCAATAATATTTGTAATCATAACATAAATAGTCTCCTTTCTTGTCAAAGAATTCGCACTTTAATCTAGCCGCGTCCCTTAATTTTCCTATGCACGATACCTGATAAAGTACATTTCCTTTTCTCAGAGGATTTTCCGGATTGCATAATATACAGAACATTTGGCCTTGTTTTTTCAGATGTTTGTAAGCAATCCTTATCATGTCCTGTAACATTTTTTTATTTGACGCATAGTTGAAAACAAATCCTGCGACAATAAAGTCAAATCTTCTATTAAGTCTGAGATTTAGAATATCTTCTTTTTTGTATATGATGCCTAAAGACTTGCTTTTTTTAGTTGCTATCTCAATTTGTTTTCCTGAGATGTCAACGCCTAAAATGTACTTGGCGCCTTTTTTCTTTGCCAGCCTCGAAAAGAAGCCATTACCGCACCCCAAGTCCAAAACAGATTTTCCTCTTAAACTTCCTAAAACTTTGAAGTAACGCCCAATAAGAATGTGCTTACGAGGGTTATATTTCTCGAATTTGTCATAATCTTTGGCAATTTCATCATAATGCGCCTCTACATCATATCCTGCCATGCAGCTAATAAGGTTCAAGCATTATATAAATGTTGAAGTAAATCCTTATTTCTTAACCTGCAAAACCTTGTTGCTCTGGTAGAAATCTTCGATTGAATTATAGTCCCACCACGATTCTATGCGCGGATTTTCTATGAATTCAGGCAGATGAAATGGAATTTTTCCAGGGCTGAACATTTGCCCAAAATAATCTTTGCTGCATACTTGGATCAAGTCAGTGCCTTCAAATTTCCAGCCCCTTCTCTGCAAAACGCGCCTGATAGAAATATCCTGTAAATGTGTTGCACTAGCTTTTTGTATTTTATAATCCAAGCCCGATTCAACATCTCGCTCTTCTGCATCGTAAACATCTCTTGCTTTTTTCAAAAGCTCGTTCCAAACATCTTGCCTTTTGAAAGAATCAGCATAATATCCGTCTTCGTAAAGCTGGTAAGCAAAATCTCGTGTGACAATTGTTCCGTTCCACTTCCAGGCAGTCCTCCAATTATTCTGCCCGTATTCTGCATCCCACGCAGAATGCTTTTTATCTCGATTTTTGCCTGAAAAACCAGGCCTTCCAATTGTGACCCAATCCATGAGATTACCTCCTGCTTAATTTCTTAAGTACATCCTCTTTTCCTTTCCAGTTGATAACCTCTTTTAGAACTTCCTCAATTCGTTTTACTGGTATGATTTTGATTTTTTTGAACCTGTCTTTTGTAAGCACAATATCTCTCAGGTTGCTTTCAGGCACAATCACATATTTGACTCCTGAATCAATTGCTGCCTCAACTTTTGATGAAACGCCGCCTACTGGAAGAACTTCTCCTCGTACAGAAAGTGAGCCAGTCATCGCATAATCCTGCTTTACAGGAACTCCTTTTAATGCAGAAATCACTGCAGTCGCAACTGCGATTGATGCAGAATCTCCTTCAACACCTTCATATGTCTGCAGGAACTGGACATAAATATCTGAATCCTTCAAATCCTCTCCAAAATATTTTTTGATAATTGCTGAAACATTAATCACTGCTTCTTTTGCAATCTCGCCAAGCTTTCCTGTTGCAGTAATCCTTCCCTTTTTACCGCCAGGAGTTACTTCTGCTTCAATTGACAAAACAATTCCAGAGTGCGAAGTTGCCCCAATTACAGCCAATCCATTGACTCTCCCAATCTGCTCGCCATGCGTAATAATAACTTCATACTGCTTTTTTCTTTCAATATATCTTTCACCAATCTGCTTTTCAAGAGTTCTTGCAACTCTTTTTCCAATTTCAACATGCTCGGGCAGAACGATGTTTGAGTCCTGCTCAACTGCAACATCTCCTGCCGCCCTGACTAATCCGCCAAGCTCCCTGAAGATTAAAGTAAGATGCCCTTTTCTTGAAGCCATTTTTCTTGACTCCAAAATTATTGACTCAACTGCATCTTTTGAAAAATGAGGAATCTTTCCATCCTTAACAACTTCCTGCGCAACAAACTGCGCGATTTTCCACCTGTTCTCATCTGTGTCTGGAATTGTGTCTTTCATATGCACTTCATAACCATACCCTCGGATTCTTGACCTTAATGCTGGATGCATGTGTGAAAGTGTTTCCATGTTTCCTGCTGCAACCATGATAAAATTACATGGAACTGGCTCTGTCCTAACCATGCTTCCAGAACTTCTCTCACTCTGTCCTGTAATGGGATATTTCTTTTCCTGCAGCGCAGTCAGTAGTTCCTGCTGGCTTCTTGGGCTTAATGTTGCAATCTCATCAATAAACAAGACTCCAAGATGCGCCCTGTGAATCATTCCAGGCATTACTCTTTCGTGAGGCGGTGTACCAAGCCCTCCGCTTTGAAGCGGGTCGTGAAGAACATCGCCAAGCAAAGCTCCGTCGTGTGCGCCAGTTGCATCAATAAATGGAGCAGGTTCATCTTTGTTGTGTGTGATAAGAGGTTTTGGAGCCATTGCCAAGCCGCCCAAAGTTTTGAAAATTCCAGGAGCTCTTGACATAAACATGCTTGCCAAAAGGATTATCCAAATCAGATTTCCGAGCCCTGAAACTAAAACCAGAGGGCCATACTGGCTGTTGCCAAAAATATTCCATAAAAAGTAGCCAATCAAAAACAAGGTGATGCCGCCAAACAAAAAGAATGCAATTCTTCTTGCTGCAACACTTGACTCAATAGTTCTTCTAAATGTGACAATTGCTTTTTCTCCCTCGCCTGCAGGATAACTCTTAATTATAGGGCAGTTCGGGTCTTTTGAATTTGGATAGCATAATGAATCTTCAAGATTTCCTTTTGCAGGCAGCATCTCTGCCAGAGCCATGCCAAGCATAGACTTTCCGGTTCCTGGGTCTCCGATTAAAAGGACGTGCCTTCTCTGCCTTGCTGCTTTCTTAACAACTTCTGCCGCTTCATCCTGCCCGATAATCTGGTCAATCATGTTTTTTGGAACAGGAATCTCTTTTGTTGTTTTGTATGTCTTGAAAATATTAGATTTAGGCGCAGAAATTTTTGCAGACTGCGCTTTTGAAGCAGCTTTCACACTAGCAGATTTAGCTTTTTTCTTCCTATTAACCCCCTTGACTGCCATCATAACGGTTTTGATTCCCTTTATTTAAAAACTTATCGCTGTTTGCGAAAGAATTCCGAATTTTCTCAGCGAAGCAATATAAAGTTTAAAATCAATAAATCCTTATGAAAGAAAAGAGTCTGCTAAAAATTGCACTAATCTGTACGATTCTTGGAATAGTAGTATTGCTGTTTTTATCGGAAATTGTTGAGGTGAAAGAAAGCAAGATTTCTGAAGCAAAAAATGTGGATAATGGAATTGTCAGGATTACTGGGGTTGTGGAAAATGTCAGAGTTGGCGAGAAAGCAACAATTCTTAGTGTTTCAAAAAAAGAATCAATTGATGTTGTTGTGTTTGGGCAGACTGATTTTCAAAAAGGAGATTTTGTTGACGTAACAGGAGAAGTTCAGGATTATGAAGGAAAAAAAGAGATTTTGGCAAAAGAAATCAAATGATGTGGTTAAACTTTCATTGAACTGTACATGCCAAAAACAAAACTTAAAGCATGCGATGCGCGCAGCGGCTTCTTTATGTCTGGAGTCAGCCTAAACATAACCTGCATCTTGTCTCTTGCCCTCTGTGTCAAGCCGAACTTATCGTCCCCAAAAACAAGTGCGATTTTTTGCTTTGTTGAAATTAAAAATTTCTTAAGGTCCGCCTCATTTCTCTGCGACAGCTTTGAAAAGCCAACAAGAACATAATCTTTCGGGAAAGTTTCTGCAACAGTAACTTTAAGTGTTTCAAAATCAATGCCTTTTGTCACTTCTTGGGCTTTTTCCAAAATTTTGCCAAACTCCTTATTTTGGGTCACAACAAAAAGAGGCACGCAAAATATCCTGCAAAGCCTTAGGAAATCAGAAACCTCTTCAACAAGAGTGGGATTCTCAATTACAACTGCAAAATTTGAATAATCTATGTTTGCTTTTGTCGGGATGTTTCTCCATTCCCTCAAGAAATATGATACCCTGAATAGTGTCTTCTTTTCCTCCTCTCTCTTGACTTGGATATACAAGTACACGTCAGGGTTTTGCTCGTCAGGCATAAAACCTTCTTTTTTCAAGAAAGGGTTCAGGTGCTTGTAAACATTTCTTGTTGAAAAAACACTTGTTTCGTGGAATTTTGTCTGAATCGCGTAAGAAAGCCTTGATGAATCATTCAGTGCAGCCAGTGCAAGCTGCTTCATTCCATTAAAATCAAACGGCACAAACTCAACCCAGTCGCTTGTTATTTTTGCAATGCCTGCGACTTCCTGAAGCGACAGGCATTTCTGGATATTTTCCCCGTCTGCAATAAAATTAATTCCCTCTTCTGAAACTATTTTTACCCCGAATTCCTGGAGTTTTTTCCTGAGAGCTTTACGCCCTCTTTCAAACCTGTTCATGAATAATAAGTACGCCATAATTTGGAACGCAAAGAGGGCACTATTTAAAGCTTTTTCCTGAGGATAATGCCATTTAATGCATTTTGTTTAAAAACCACGAATAAACCGCGAAATATTTCCGATTTTTTCTGACAAGAATTAATAAATTCCAAAATCAATAAAATGTTATGTTTATCGAGATAGTAGCTGCAATTTTGCTTGGAGTTTTGGCTGGAATTGTTACAGGCTTAACCCCAGGAATCCACATCAATTTAGTCGCTCTGCTTTTGCTAAGCGCATCTGGGTTTTTGCTTACCTATACAAGCACAATTGTTCTTTGCATTTTTATAATCTCGATGGCAACAACTCACACATTTCTTGATTTTATTCCCTCAATTTTTCTTGGAGTTCCTGACGCAGAAACTGCGCTTGCAGTTCTTCCAGGGCACAGGATGCTTTTGGAAGGCAAGGCTTTTGAAGCAGTGAAGCTATCAACAATTGGCTGCCTGTTTGCAGTAATCACATCAATTGCCTCAGCACCATTATTCATTTTCATTCTTCCTTTTATTTACAATTTAATTGAATCATTTATTGGCTGGATTTTGCTGGGCATTGTTATTTTTATGGTTATGAAAGAGCCAAACTGGAGCAACAGATTCTGGGCTGGATTTGTTGTTTTGTGTTCTGGAATTCTTGGGTATATTGTATTTGACACTCCTGCGATAAAAGACCCTCTTTTCCCGCTTTTGTCAGGCTTGTTTGGAGTTAGTATGCTAATCGGCTCGCTTTCTGAAAAAACAGTTGTGCCAAAGCAAAGAATTACTGAAGAGGTTGTGATTGGTAAAAAAGATTTGGCGAAGTCAGTTTCAGCAGGCTTGTTTTCAGGAGGCATGACTTCGTTTCTTCCCGGATTAGGACCTGCGCAAGCCTCGATTATTGGCAGTTTTCTCGTTGGAAAGCTTGGCACCTGCTGCTTTCTGATTTTGATGGGGGCAATAGGAACAGTAAATATGATTCTTTCACTTCTTACTTTGTTTACAATAGAAAAAGCAAGAAACGGGGCAGTTCTGGTAATACAAAAGCTTGCCGGCAGCCTTGGAATTTTGGATATTTCAATGCTTATGCTTGGCTCGCTTGTCGCAGCAGGATTTGCAACATTCCTCTCAATGTATTTTGCAAGGATTTTCTCCAACATTATTGAGAAAGTAAACTACCAGATTTTGAGCTCGGCAATAATTTTGCTCATCGTAATTTTGGCGTTTGTTTTTTCAGGCTGGCTTGGTTTTCTTGTGCTTTTTGTTTCTACCTGCCTTGGGCTTATTCCAGTATGCTTGGGGATAGGCAAAAACCACAGTATGGGCTGCCTGCTTATACCTGTTATAATTTACTTCATCAGCTAAACCCTCAAATATTTCACCACTCTTGGGTGGTTAAAAAGCGAAAGCTTTATATAGTTCCATTACCAAATAGCCTCTATAACGGGCTATATGCCTAGTATGGGGTGCAAAATGGCAATTGAGAATTATGTTAATGGAATAAAGAATTGGGTAGCCTTGCCAATATTGGCAGGAGCTTTGGCATTATCAACTGGATGCAGAAGGGTGAATGACCCTGCGCTTCAGCCTGAAAGGAATCTTGAAGTCCTAATTGGAGAAGTTTATGGTGCAACAAGAAACTCAAAGTTCAATGATGCTTACAGGTTTGACATGCGTGAAGAGCTTAACAAAATGGGTTCTGCGCTTGAGCTGCATGAGAATCTCCAGGATGCACAGCTTAAGGAAGTTATTGCATTTGCAAAAGCAAAAATCTTTGAGCAGAAAGGAGAATATGACAGAGCCGCAAAAGAATATGAAGGCATAAAGTCAGATAAAAGATTAAAACAAAGAGCTGAAACTTACAAACCAATCTGTCTTGAATTTGAAGCTGCAAGAACAATTAATGTTTACAAGGACCTAAATTCCCAGCTTGGAGAATTTAATGCAAAGCTGGAAAACAGCAGAAAGCTGAATGAAAAGTACAAGGGAACTGAATATGAAGACAATGCAAAAAAGCTTGAGCTTGACCTTGGAATTCAGAGAGTAAGGTTTATTGCAGAGCACGAAGATCTTTTGGAAAAAGGCGCTGTTGAAACAGAATATCTTAAGCTTATCGCACAGCACAACGGAAGCCATCTTTACGATGACTTAAAGATTGAGCTTGCAGGCCATTATGAGTCTAAAGCTGACAGCTATGCAAAAACTTTTGCTGGCACAAATTTCAGGCCAAATGAATATCTTGCTTTATCAAACAACGCAGCAAAGCTTTACCAGGATGTTATAAGAAGGCACCCAGAAACAAATTCTTATACAGTTGCCAGAAAAAGCTTGTCTGCATTGGAAGAGAAAAGAAAAGATGTTCTTAAGAACCATTAAGAGGAGAACATGAACCAAAAACTGAGAAAGCTGCTGATAGGAGGATATGCACTAGCTGCAGCAATCACAGTCGGAGCAATGTATGCAGGTTCTCAGGATTCTAAAAAGAAAGAATGCACCGAAAATATCGAGACAGTTGTTCGGCAGGAAGCAATCGCTGAAGAGCCACGAGTGATTAGAGGAGAGTTTAATCCGGCCGCAAGAACCGCAGCAAAAGATTCTGTTCAGGCAGGCAAGGGTAATACTGGTAGGCTTTACTTCAGTCCAAAAGCTAAGCCCACAGGCAAAACTGCTCCAAAAGCAGGTCAAAAAACAGAAATGCCACAGGCAGACTATAAAGCAAATCTAAAAGAAGTTGTAGCGTGCGCAGTTGTAGGTGACAGCAAAGGAATGGATAATCCAATTAATGCGCTGTCAAAAGATGATGAGCAGAGAGCTAAGTACGGAGTGCCAAGGCACGGTTTTGCTGAATTCGGACAGCTTGCAAAAGTTCTTACAGTTGAAAACAGGGACACAAGAGTTGAGGAGCTAAAGAAACTTCTTGGCGGAAAAATAAGCCCTGAACTCAAAACAAAAATCAAGCAGGAAATAAGCAAAGATGAATTTGAAAGAGCAAAGGAGCTTCTCTATGCTAGTAATGTTAAGAGAGTTATTAATTTCATACAAAGGCCTATAGAAAATGCAAATCTGCTTAATCTTACAGAAGACAAGTCAGCAATGGCTGCAGATGCAGTTGTTGGATGTTTTGAAAGCATACTTAATGACATGAATTCATTCACAGGCTATCAGTATGAAGCATACAGATTGGTAAAAGAAGCTGCAGCCAAATATCCTGAAAGCAAAGAAAAGAAATGGGCTGAAGCATATGTTGCCAGTTTTGAAAACAAAAGAAAAAGGCTTGCAGTTGATTCCCTTGTGAAAGAAGGAGATGAAAGAGTAAAGACAGGAGACTTGGAAGGAGCATTATATTCATACAGATTTGCATCAGAATTTGCTGAGCAAAAAAATCCATCAGCAAAAAAGACACTTGATGATAAGATTGCGAAAGCAAAGTCAGAGGTTGCGAAAAGAAAACTAACAGCAATAAAAGCAAACGGTTCAGAGCAATATATCAAGCTTTTGACTGAAATGTGCATGAAAGGAGACAAGGCAGATGTTCCTGAGTTCAAAGACAAAGAGCTTGATAAAAGAATAAAATTTGCAATTGCGATTTCAAAAGATGAAGATGAAGCAGTAAATGCAGTTAAGAAAATAAATATCCCTGAAGCTAGCGTATGGCTTGCAAAGCACGATCTTAAAGGTAATTATGGTGATGAAATCAGAAACTATAGGCAAAAAACCGCAGAGTATATTGTTGCAGGAATGAATCCTGGAGAAAATTCACAGAAATACATAATCGAGGGCGGAGTCCATCTTCTTGCAGGAGGAACTGTTGAAGGGCTTGGCATTGGATATGGAGTATCAACTGCATTAAGGGCATTGACTGTTGCTCTTGGAAACAGCCCTGTGCCAAAAGATGAAATTGTTGTTGCTGCAAAAAATCTGGTTAGAAAATATCCTGATGCTGAATTTGTAGATGAAGTCTTGATTAAGCTTGCAAAAATCTATGAAAACAAAGGAGATTTGGAGCAGGCAAAAGAATTCTATGCAACTGCTGCTGGAAACAGCGAAGTCTCAAGCCTTGAAAACAAATGTGTAGCAGAAATAAGAAGGCTTTATGATAAGCTTGAAAAAAGAAACAAAGAGTTTGCAGAGAAACATAAAAACGACAAAACTCCTGGAAACTATGAAAGAAAAGAAATAGCAGGTAATCCTTTGCTTGCAAGAGCTTTGAATCTTGACCAGAAGCTTCTTGACGGAGATGTAAAGAATGGAGAACTTGTTGCAGTAGCCATTGAAAAATCAAAAGACCAAAAAAACATTATGAAGACTTGGGTTATGAATAAAGGAGACAAAAACCCAGTTTTGGCAGAGAAAGAACTTTCAGCGCAGGAAATGGCAAGATTCCTTTCATGTTTGCACTACAGCGCATCACCTGAAAACTCAACAGATGTTTCAAATGCAATTGAATATTTTGGAGGTGTCGGTTATTCTGACAAATTCAGGGCATATGCGCTTGGAGGAGTAAAGAAAAACTGCGAAGACACTTCAGTAGGCTTGACTGCAAGATTAAACCAGAAAAATTCAAGCATAGGACTTTCAGCGCAGGATGAAAATAAGACAACAGGCGTTTATTATAAAGACAATTCTGAAAGAGAAATTGGTGTTGCTCATGGCACTGACAATGGCAGGAGCTCAGACATACAAAAAGTGAGATATATTACTTCAAAAGAAGACGGAAGCTCAAGAATCGCGCCTGAAGTTTCAAGAGTAGAAGCAAATGAAAAAGTTGCAGTTGGCTTGGGTGCTGAGCATGATAAAGGATTTGGAGCATTTGGCACAGTTGCATTTGTCAAAAACAAAGATGCTGAAGGCGCAAATGATGTTGTTAGAAACAAATTAATGGCAGAAGGAAGAGATTTGATACAGAACACACAGAAAAGCGTAGGCACTGAAGTTAATGGCGGATATAATCTTGGAACAGAAAAAGCTAAAGCTGAAGTTGTACAGTATCTTCCAAGAGACATTGCAGTCTTTGCAGGAAGCGAAGGAAAAGACCTTACCCAAACAAATACTGCAGGATATGGAGGAGTCAAGTTCAGCCTGTCAACATTTACCGGCGATGATGCAGAAATTGTACAATACTTGAATCCTGGGCTTAAAATAGAGTTCAGAAACGGAAAGCTGAAGATATATCCTTCAATTGATGCAGTCAGTTCAGATGACTTGAAAAAAGTATACGATTACTAAGCCAAATTTAGCTAGAAATCTGTAATTTGTTTGTCTTTTATGCTTATTATCTTGGTATTGCCTTCTTTGCCGCCTTTTGTTTTTTCTGCAGATATAAATTTGCCTTGCTCAAGCTTGTCTATTCTTCTCTGGAAACTTTTGTAGCTCATATCTTCGCCAGAATCCTGCAGCTGCTTGAACAAATCGCCTATCTTTTTGTTAGGGTTCTGTTTAACCATCTCGAGAATTTTTTTCTCAGAATCATTAAGCTCGTCTGTATCTTTTGCAAAAAAATCTATAAGTTTTGATATGCTTTTTTCAGTGTGCTCGCGCAAAATTTTTCTCGAGCTGTGCTGTTCAGCAACATTCCCAGATTCTCTGAGCAGGTGCAAACCTTTTCTAATGTCCTTGAGCTCAAAAGTCTTTTTCACAATAAGCATAAAAGCATCTTCGCCCCAAATATTCTTTACGAATGCCAAGTCTTTTCTCTGCCGAAGTATGCCCTCTGTCTCAGCAAGATTGTATGGCTGGAACTCCAGCATCTCTGGCAGCAACCTTGACTTGATTCTTTCGTCAAGATTCAAAACATCATCCTTGTTGTTTGAGATAAGGAAAATGCTTTTTCTGTAAAGCTGCTCAAGCAAAGTATAAAGAAAGTCCAGCTCTTCTGCCTTGTCGATTTCATCAAAAACGAGAACTGCGCCGTTAAGCTTGTTCAGGTTTTCCACAACAATAGACATAAGCTCGTTTGTCTTCTTGTTCATAGTCAGCCTGTATCCTGTAATATTGCAGATTTCGAGAGCAACTTTGTATGTTGTGTTGTGCTGCCAGCAGTTGATGTAAACTGGCAAAATTTCGTCAGTCTCCTGCTCAAGCTCCTCAAGAACCTTTTTGCATGCTGCGGTCTTTCCAATTCCAGGTGTGCCAAAAATAAACAAGTTCTTTCCATTCCTTTTCGAGAACAATGGCTTTATGCACTCAACCATGTACTCCTGCTGAGTTTCCCTGTAAGGAAGCTTCTTTGGCATGAAATCATAATCTAGGGCAACCTCGTTGACAAACAAACTTTCGCTGTCTGACAGCATGTCCTTAAAAAGAGCCATATTAGTAGAAGATAAGAAAGAGTTTAAATAAGTTTTGATGGCTTATATCTCTGCTATCACCTTATAGAGATACTTTCCATTTTCAGACTTGTAAAGCTCAAACCAAGGTCCGCAGTCAAAAGTCTGGTCACTTAAAACATACCTATACTTATTCGCACTTATGTCTTCCATAAACTTGTCGCAATTCTCACTCAAAGTGCCATCTGGCTTGTAAAATCCAAAAGGCTGTTCTGTAATCAGTTTGATAGGTCTTGAATTAATAGAATATGTCACAACAAAACTGCCATCAATCCCTTTAATAAGATTAATATCGTCTGACTCAATAAAATGATAGACATCAAGATGCGAAGGCACTGCAGTATAATCGTAAAACGTGTATGCAAAGACAAACAATGAAAGTGCTGCTGCAAACGCTGCAAGCAAAAATTTGCCGTATTTAAACTTCAAATCTATCTTCATAATCATGCTGACAATAAATCCTAAGCCGATTGCAGCAGGAATAACAAGAGCAATGTCAAAAAACACTACAAGCCTCAAATAGTGTATGAAAATTGAGCCTGTGTCCCATCTTATATTTTGATTGTAATAAAAGAACAAGCCCAAAAAAATTGTCCAGATCGCAATGAGCCTGTATTTTTTGAGAGCAACAATTACTCCAAGAATTGCCAAGCCAAATGCAATAACTCCAAAGAAAAAGGCAATTTTATACTGGGGCTCAAAACTTGAATAAACTATAGGAAAATGAGCTCGCGTCCAAAGATATGCTATTGTATCAAAAATAGTTCCTTTTTTCAAAACAGAAAAGGTAAAAATGAATGCAAGGAAAGGTATTCCTGTGCCTGCAAGCACAAACAACGAATGTTTTCTCAAAAATTGGAAATTAACAAATAAATAAACCACTGCAACAACAAATGCGTATGCACCTGCATAAGGATAAACAACAACAACCCCGAACAAAAATAAAAAGGAGATTATGAATAGTTTTATTGAATCAGAAATAACTGCACGATATAAACAATAGAAAAACAAAAACAGCAACGGAATATTCAAAGTTAATGCATTAAAGAACCACGGGCCCATAACATTGACATTTGACTTAAGCGATGCAAAAAAAAGCATTGCAAAAATTCCAGCCCACTGGCTTTTTGTCATCTTCTTTACAAAAACAAACAAAATAAAAGAAGAAATCATCATCACTATGGCAGGCAAAAACTGGAATGTTGTCTGCCAATCCAAACCGCACAAAGAATAAAGCATAGAAGTAAACAAATAGACTCCTGGCTCAGTTTCAGTATAATCCTTAAACCCTGAACTTGCTTCCTCAACATACAAAGATTTGTAGTCAAGTGTTTTCAAAGAATCTCTTGCAATTCTCCATTCGTCTGCGTGCAAAGGGTATGCATAGTTATAGTGTGGGTAAAAAACAACAAACCCTGTCAAAACAATGACCAGAATAACAAGCGAAGGAATAAGATATTTCATATATTTTGGCTCTTTGTCGTGCATGCCTTTTTCAATCTGTGACAAAGGCACTTTTTGCTCGATTAATGCCTGAACAAGCTCTTTTTTTGAATATTTGTTTTTATGCCGTTGAAGATATTCATTAACATCTCCATCGCTAAATGAATTCTTTTCAAAAATATTGTTTTTCCAGACAAACAAAGGAAAGAATCCTATAAAAAATACAAGATAACAAACAAGATATCCTAACGCAGAAAGCTGCTGAAGGTTTGAAAGCAGTAACCCAAAAACAAGGGCAACAAGCATCGAAAGCCCAAGTGAATATGCAATTCTTTCCCAAACATCAACTTCACTTTTTTTGAATAAAAGAAAACTAAGCAGCAAGCCGGGGACTACTAAAAAAAACGGAAAACTGACAAAAAACCATACTATGTTGCCCATCAAGTGCCTCTTTTAAAGATTTTGGCTTATAAACCGTTTGATAATTTAAATAGCTATCGGTATATTAAAATATAAAAGAAAGAAATATAAATGAAGAACAATTTGGCGAAGATATGAATTGGGCGAAAACAAAAAAATTCTGGCAAGAGTATGATGACGTTTGCAAAAAGTATAATTACATGTCCCCTAAACAATATTATAGAGACTTCCTTATTAAAAGGATAAATAAAAAAACAATTTGGCTTGATGCGGGTTGTGGATGGACTATTACTTTAAGCCCGAAATTGGACAAAAAGCTAGTTAAAAAAGCCAAGCAAGTTTATGGTGTGGACGTCGACAAGAACATACATAAACACACTAGCATAAAAAACCTAGTATGTGCAAATCTCGAGAATATCCCCCTTAAAGATGAGAAATTTAATTTAATAACCTGCAACTTTGTTGTTGAGCATCTAGATGACCCTGTCAAGGTATTTAGAGAATTTCACAGGCTTCTCAAAAAGGAGGGAGAGTTAGTAATTAGTACCCCGAATATTTGGGCATATGATCCGATTTTTACTAGAATAACCTCCACAAAATTCCATAAAAAAATTAAAAAAATAATTTGGGGTTCTGAAGAAGAAGATACGTTCCCAACAAAATATAACGCAAATTCTCCATTAAAGCTGAAAAAATTACTCACTGAAACAGGATTTAAAGAAGAAAAAATTCAAATGTTGCACTCGAGCGACTTATTCATTTTTTCAAAAAAGGCATTTATATTATCAGTCATAATCAATAGGATTTTAGACTTGGGTTTCTTAAAATATTTCAAACCAAATATATTTGCAATTTATAAAAAGTTATAGCTTAAGAACATCCTTAACTGGAGCAAAACTAAAGTCATTAAGAAGCATATCTAATCGTTTCTCGGTTTTGTCCAAATTAGTGTAGTGCCTGAATCTCTGAACAAAACCAACCTTAACTCGTGGCTGCTCAGGATCAAACTCCCACGGATGCAGGTAAATTATTGCAGGCCTGCCTTCTTTGTTGATTTTTCTAATAGCCCACTTTGTAATAAAGTATGGCAGAACCCTAAAATAGCCGCCGCCTGAAACAGGCAAGTTCATTCCAAACAACTTTACAACAGACGAAGGAAACTCCATCAATCCATTTAATTCGTATGGCGCAACCGGAGCATCAGGAATTCCATAATCTGGGTGCCTTATCGGGAAAACCGAGGCATCGTACTTGATCTTGTTCTTTTTTAGCAAATCGATTGCCCACAATGATTTATTTGTTACCGAGAAACTTGCAGCCCTGTGCCCAATAACCTTTTTGCCAGTAATATTTTGAAGAATTGAAATAGATTTCTTCAAGTCAGATTCAAAATCTTTTTTCGTCTGAGTGTAAACAAGTTTATGTCTGTAGCCGTGGGTTGCAATCTCGTGCCCCCTTTTTGATAGTTCCTTTACAACATCAGGGAAGTGCTCTCCAATCCAACCCAAAACAAAGAAAGTTGCCTTAACGTTGTGTGTGTCAAGAATATTAAGAATCGTTTTTACATTTTGCCTAAGTCTTGGCTCATAGGAATTCCAGTCCTCAAACCTGATTTTTGATTCAAAGTTGTGAACCATGAACCAGTCTTCTACATCAAAAGTAAGTGCATTAATCATAATAAAAATATAACAAAAGAGGTATAAAAAGGTATTGATTTAATTATTCATGTGTTCTATCATGACATATGTCACCACCCTTAATATTCAGCATATTTTGCTGAATTTGGGTGGTTTATATGAAGAAAGAAGATATACGTAAAGAATTCTTTAAACTTAAAAACAACGGATTCTCTTATAATCAATGCAGACGAATAATCAAGGCTACATTCGAATATGAAGTTAGTCAAAGAACTCTTAAGAGGTGGATTAAAAGATTAGACTCTGGAAATTGGGATTTACAAGATAGTTCTAGGAAACCTCATAGCATCCACCAAAAAGTAACTGAGAGCATTAAACAAAAAGTTATCTCTCTAAGAGAAAAAACGGGTTGGGGTGCTGATAAACTATACGTACACCTTAGCAATTTGGGAATATCCCAAATTACAATTCATAGGATATTACAAAAGCAAAGACTGTGTCGTTTGACAAAGAATAGGGGCAAGCAAAAGAAATGGATAAGGTGGCAAAGGCTCCATCCAAATAGTTTGTGGCAAATAGATCATACTGATGAGCAGGACAAATTCAATTGCTACACTTTGTCTGTTATCGACGATTGTTCTAGATACAGTTTAGCTTTGGTAAAGCTAAACCGCGTCACAACAGATGTTGTGACACATGTGCTTGATATCCTTATCAAGAAGCACGGCAAGCCCAAGCAAATCTTGACAGACAATGGCGGAGCCTATGGTTTGAACAGCAAACACAGCTGCTTTGACCGTTGGTGCAAAAAAAGAGGCATCCAGCACATCAGGACAAAAATTCATAGCCCTACAACCAACGGCAAAGTCGAGCGGCTGTTCAAGACCATGGATGATGAGATGGAATTTTGTAATAATGATTTAGAGCGGTTCAGAATGAGATACAACCATTTCAGGCCGCACGGCAGCCTGAACAATAGAAATCCAGCTGAGGTTTATTTTGATTTTGCGAGTTTATTTTAGCGCTAGTGACATATGTCACGATACTATACATGATTTAATTATTCACAAGACCACGGTAGGTCTTTTCTAGACTCTTAATCCCTTGCTTAACATCATACTTAGACTTTATCCTTTCTAAACCTGCTTTTCCTAATTTCTTGGCTAGTTTCTTATTTTTTAATAATAAGATAATCTTATTAGCAAGATCCTCTGCATCTCCTGGCCTGACTAAAAATCCGGTTTCACCATCAACAACAATTTCATTTGGTCCCTGTACATTTGAAGCAATAACTGGCTTTGACAAAGACATCACCTCTATAACAGTATTGCCGAAACTTTCAGGGAATGTTGTCGTTGCCTGCACCAATACATCAAATGAAGACATAATTTTATAAATATCATTTCTCCAACCCATAAACTTGACTTTTTCTGAAATGCCCAACTCAGATGCACGCTTTTTCAAATCAAGCTCTAAATCTCCCGATCCAACAATTAGAAAAATAGAATTTGGAATTTTTCTAAGGACAATTGATGCGGCTTCTAAGAATATATCTGCCCCTTTGCCCCCCACCAGCCTCCCAACAAAACCGACAACTCCAGCACGGAAAGGAATTGCCAGCAATCTTCTAGCCTCAATGGGACTTACCGAATCAACCAAGTCAAAGTCAACGTAGTTAGTCGTGGAAATAATTCTATTTCTAGGGATTACCTTGGACCAAAGTTTAATAGACGTCTTATTGTACATATAATACAATTTTACCCATTTCCAGATGATTTTTTCTAAAAAGCGCAATTCTTCTGTGCCTCTAACGTGCACAACTGCAGGTTTTCTTAAAATTTTGGCAGAAATCAATGCCGGCAGATTTTCAAGTAATCCGTTGTTTAAATGAAAAAGATCAATTTTTTCTTTACGCGCAAGGTTCACAATCCTTTTTGCAGAAATAATCCCATTAAAGATAAAGTCTAAATAATATCGTAGATTTGATGTCACAATATTTTCTTTGCCAAAAATGGCACTAGATAATTTGTAAATCGGATTTTTTGTCGCATCAAAAAATTTGATCTGAATTACCTTAATTCCAAATAATTTTGCTTGCTCCGTAAATGGACCCTTGTGAAAAACAACAACGATAGGCCTAAATCTCGTTTTATCAAGATTTTTTGCCAAAATAAACAGGCTCTTGGAGGAACCTCCAAAACCCCTGCCTGAGTCAAAAATCAAAATTCCAGCCGGATTCATATAAAAAGAGTAAACTGCGCAATTTATAAACTTAACCAATAGATAAATTTTTATATGCAATTCGCCTCTAAAAAATTAGAGGTGCAAAGGAACAAAATGGATTATCAAATAAAAAAGTTGGATGCTTCGACATATGATGAATGGAACCGGTTTGTTAATGCTCATAGCGAACTTTCTATTTTCCACACAATCGAATGGAAGAAACTAATCCAAGATGTTTTTGGATATTCTCCTGAATACTACTATGTTAAAAACCAAGAAGGAACGTTAGTCGGTATAAGTCCTGCATTCAAATGCAAAACCTTTTCTGGCAAAATTATAATGAGCATGCCTTTCTTTGAATACGGAGGTCCCTTTGTTGAGCAAGGCTATGACTCTGCATACAAAGATATATTTGAACTATATAAGAAAAAAGTTGAAAGCAAAGAAGTTAAGATGGTCAAAATAAGGGGCCTGCCAACAATGCTAGACTATTCCAAATTTGGACTTGAAGGGTACGCAAAGCAGGCAGAAGCATCTGATTTTATTCTAGATTTGAAAGGCAAAGACTTTGAGAAAGACGTCTGGAATAGATACGCAAAGGAGTCTGACATAAGGACAAACATAAGGAAAGCAATAAAAAAAGGGGCAAAGATAAACAAGTCGCATAACCGCGAGCTTTTATACAAACTTGTTTTTGAAAAAGACAACAAACTTGGCAGCCCCGCATTCCCAAAAAAATATTTTGAGAAGCTCGAAGAATTGTTCAAGGATAGACTTATCTACTGCTCTAGCTTCCTGCCAAAAGAGGATATGCAGCTCGCAATAAGCCAGCCTGAAAAAGAGAATATTGTTACGAATGACACAAAAAACTTGGCACCTGTTGCATCAATGGTTGGCATCGTATTCAATAACAGAATGTTGTTGCACCAGCTTGGCTCAGATGAACATTACCTCAGAACTTGTTCAACATTTATTTTATTTAACGAAATGATAAAAGATGCGATGAAGATGGATCTTGAGCTGGTTGACTTTGGAAGAAGCAGGCAGGAATCACAGCACAGTCATCTGAAAGAGCAATTCCTGACGCAAAAAAGAGAAGCTTACTGCTATGTTTACCCAATAACCAAAGCGCAGGACCATTACAAATATTTGTGGGTTGAGAAAATTTTTGCAAAAATGCCATGGATTATTAACAAAACCCCGCTGGGCCAATATATAATAAAGAGGAATCCCCAATGAATGCTGCTGAAAAAATAATCCAGACACTCCTGAAGCTTAAAGCAAATACTGCATTTGGTTTGCCGGGCGGCACAGTTATTCCGCTATTTGATGCGATTCTTGAAAATGAAAATAAATTCAACTGCATTCTTGTGAGACATGAGCAGTGCGCTGCACATGCGGCTGATGCATATGCGAGAGTACTTGGAAAACCAGGTATTGCAATTGCAACATCAGGACCTGGAGCAACAAATCTAGTTACAGGCATTGCAAATGCATACATGGACAGCTCCCCATTAATCGCATTTGGAGGGCAGGTTTCCACTGAGATGATTGGAAAAGATGCATTTCAGGAAGCAGACATGCTTGGAATAACTCTGCCCATTGTAAAACACAGTTTCCAGCTCAGAGATCCGGCTAAAATTGAATCAACTATTGCAGATGCATTCAAGATTGCAACAAAAGGCAGGCCTGGCCCAGTTTACATTGATGTTCCGCGAGATGTGCAGGCCAAGCAGTTGAGTGGAGTAAAAAGCAAGATTTCATTTGAACCTGCAAATTCAAACGGCAAACCTAACATAAAGCAAGTTGTCAGGGCTGCAAAAGAAATTGTTGATGCAGAGAGACCTGTGATTCTTGCCGGGGGGGGCTGCATTTGGAGCAACTGCAGCAAAGAACTATATCAGTTAGCTGAATTTCTTAAAGCCCCAGTTGCAACAACATTAATGGGAAAAGGTGCGTTCCCTGAGCAGCACGTACTTTCGCTTGGAATGACTGGAATGCACGGAAAAAAAGCTGCAAACTATGCAATACTTAACTCGGATGTTCTTATAGCAATAGGAACTAGGTTCTCAGACAGGATAACAGGAAAACTTTCAGAGTATGCGCGAGGGAAAAAAGTAATCCATATTGATATTGATACCGCTGAAATTGATAAAAATGTAATTTCAGATATTCCTATTGTTGGCGACGCAAAACAAGTTATTAGTGCGCTGGTTTATGAAATTAAAAAATACGGAAAGAAAAAAGAAACAGAATGGCATAAAAAAATCAAAGAATACAAAAGAAGCTGTGACTGCTGTGATATCAATGTTGCATCCAAAACAATTGACCCGCGAAGATTGATTTTTGAGCTCAAAAGAGTTATAAAAGACAAAGATATTATTACAACTGGAGTTGGTCAGCACCAAATGTTTGCTGCCCACCATTTCAAAAGAAAATATCCAAGAACATTTATTTCGTCAGGAGGGCTTGGAACAATGGGTTTTGGAGTTCCTGCGGCGCTTGGTGCAAAAATTGCAAGGCCGGACAGGGATGTCTGGAATATTGACGGCGATGGCTCATTTGCAATGACCTGCCATGACTTGGCAACATTCAGCCAGAACAATTTGAAAGCAGTACATGTTATTTTTAACAACTCATACCTTGGCATGGTAAGGCAATGGCTGGAGATGTTCTATGAAAGAAGGTATTCAAAAGTATTGCTGGGCTCGAAAACGGACTTTGCAAAACTCGCAGAAGCTTATAGCCTTAATGGAATTGAAGTTACAAGGCCAGGAAGCATTGCATCTGCACTCAGAGAAGCAATGAGAAGTAAGAAAGCAACAGTTATTGATGTTAAAATAAAAAAAGAAGCAAATATCTTGCCAATGATGCCTCCCGGAGGAACGCTGAAAGATTATTTTGGCACCTGCATAAAAAAAGGAGACTTGTACCTGGAGGCAAAAAAGTGAAACGATTTCACATTCTTAATTTGCTTGTAAAAGATGAGCCAGGAACACTAATCAGGATAGCTGGCTTAATTTGGAGAAGAGGATTTAACATCGACACAATCACAGTCGGCAAAACAGAAATCTCCAAAGTATCGCGGATAGTAATTAGCTTAAACTCCGACGAACATATTCTTGAACAACTAAAAAAACAACTAAGCAAAGTTGTTGCGGTACTGAAAGTCAGCGAGCTTAAGGAGAATGAATCGATTGTTGGGGAGCTTTGCTACATCAAAATCGAACTCAACGACAAGAAGGATGAAACTTTAAATCAGATTGAGGCGAATGGGGGCAGAGTTGTTCATTCCGATGAAACAATCGCAATAATCTCAATTACAGGCAATGCACAAGAAATTGATAAATTCATAACCACACTTAAGAATTACAAAATAAACATTGCAAGAACTGGCTTGACGGGGATTGGGAAATGAAAATTCTAGACATTTGCCACAGAGTGCCTTATCCGCCTGAAACTGGCAGGAACATAAGGCAGTTTCATTTTATAAAATATCTATCAAAAATACACGAACTCCATTTAGTTTATCCGAGCTTCAGTCAAGATGACATAACCCAAGGAAAAAAATTAAAAAAATATTGTAAAAGCATATCAACATGTTTGATAAAGCATTCAATGTTAAAAGCATATGCAAGTGTTCCTTTATTAAGGCCTAGCTCGTTTAATTATTTTTATTCGAAAGAACTACAAAAGATAATAGATAACATAGAGTGTGATTTGATTCTTATACGGTCTTCACAAATGGCCATGTATGTTATTAATAGACCTGAAAAGAAAATTGCAGATATTGGCGACTCTGATGCGGAGAAGTGGAAAGACTATTCTAAAGAAAAGTTTTTTCCTTTTGGTCCAGTATATTTCCTTGAATACCTCAAAGTTAAACGTTGGGAGAAAAAGATAATCAACAAATTCGATAAAACCATTGTGATTTCTGAAACAGAAAAAAAATTAGTTCATAATCAAGCAATAGTCATTTCGAACGGGGCAGATTTCCCCAAAATTAAAAAATTAAAAAAAATCCCAAACACCATTATTTTCTCCGGGGCAATGGATTATAAACCAAACATAGACGCAGTCATTTTTTTCCATGATAAAGTCTTTCCAGAGATTAAGAAAAAGTTTCCGGAAGTTCAATTCATAGTTGCTGGAATGAACCCGCCAAAAAAGATACAAAAATTAAAAAACTTGAAAACTACGGGGTATATCAAAGATATGAATAGTTTTATCGCCAAGCACACAATTTATATTGCCCCATTAGTGGTATCCAGGGGGGTATTGAATAAAATATTAAATGCAATGGCAATAGGAATTCCTGTTGTTGCAACGAAAATTGCAAATCAAGGGATTAGTGCGAAAAATGGCAAAGAGATCTTGCTTGCAGATAGTGCTGAAGAGTTTGCACAGCAAATCATACGGGTGTTACAGAATAAAAACCTACAAAAAAAATTATCAAGTAATGCTAGAAAATTTGTTAAGAAAAATTTCAATTGGAAAAATGAATATAAAGAGTTAGATCAAGTTATCGAACTAATCAAATAATTAGAAATTATCGAAACTCTCAGCTAAAACTTAAATTTTTTCATCTACTAAAGCTTGCAAAATTTTATTAAAATCTTCAACAATTTTTTCCCAATTATATTCTTTTGCCACCAAAGAATACGCGTTCTTTTGCAAGTTCCGAAAAAGCAAATCCGACTTTTTTAATTTACAGATTTGAGCGACAAATTTCTCTGCAGAATCTGCGATTAAAATGTTTTTTCCATCAACATAATTAAATCCTTCTGCCCCAATAGATGAAGAAATAACTGGCACTTTCATTGCCATTGCTTCCCTAATTTTAATACGAGTACCTCCTGCAACTTTTACGGGAATAATTAAAGCCAATGCATTTTTATAATAAGGCCGAATATCTCCAACATTTTGATATACTTTTATAGTTCGAGTGTTTTCAAATTTCAATTTAGTTTTTTCAGAATGCCCAACTATTTTAAGTTTAATATTTGGACAGACTTTATTAAGTTTAGGCATGATGCTACAAATTAGATATTTTATTGCCATAATATTTGCTATATAATCCAAATTTCCAACATACAAAATGTATTGTTTCTTAGTAGATATGTAGGGTTTGTATTTTTTAATATCTACCCCGTTACGAATAGAAATTATAGATTTACATCCACTGGAGGCACGTAATATATTTTTATCTCTTTCAGAAACAGTAGTACACAAATCAAAGTTAAAGACTACTTTATTTTCAAATTCTCTGATCTTTCCTGCTTGCCAATACAAAATCAATTTTTTAAATGGGTTCAATGTTTCTTTTGCAAGTCTATGCCAAAATTCACTTTCAACATTATGAAAATCAAGAACACTTACAAACTTATAAGCTGGATTAACATATTTAATGTAATTTGCCAGATGAAAAGAATCAAAAATAACAACATCATATTTTTTAAGATTCATTTGTTTTTGGAGTTTGTTTAAAAAAATCGAGTTGTGGTCCAGTTGTACTGTCAACGGAATTGATAAAAAAATATTTATAAATGCTCCAACGAATAATCTTTTTAAAGAACGCAAAGGATGAGGGACCAAGACTATAGAATTACAATATCGTGCCAAAGATTTGATTTCATTATTTGGTATTCTCTCTGCACTAAAACAAAAAAAGTCCACGTTATTTTTTTTAGATAGTTCTTTTAAAAAATTAAAAATACGTACCCTTCCTGCGTATAATAAATTAACTTTTGGGAAATTTCCGCTCAGATACAAAATCTTCATTTTACCAGCAAAGACCTACGTATTTGCATTTAAGTCGTTTATCTTTAAACAAGCCAACAAAGTCTATCAATATTTTATCTTTAGTCAAATATTTTTCCGCAGAAAGGAACTCCTTATCCCCATTCTCTACAACAAGCACATCGGCCCTTTTGATAATGTCGTGCAAATTAGCATCAAACATTTTAAAAATGTGCGGCAGTTCTTTTTCTAATGTTTGTTTATTAACCCCGAATTTCTGAGTCGTTAAAACATTTTTATCATACACCTTTAATTTGTAACCCTTTTTCTCCAAAATCTCAATTATTTTCAATATTGGGCTCTCCCTAACATCGTCGGTATCTGATTTAAAACTGACACCCAATATGCCAATATTTTTCTTTTTCTGTTTTTCTATTAGATGCACACACTCATTGATTTGCCTTTCATTACTGGGGATAATTGAACTTAAAATTGGAAGAGATAAATCAAGCATCTTTGCTTCAGAGTTTAATCCTCGAATATCTTTAGGCAAGCAAGATCCCCCAAATGGAAAACCTGGTTTCAAATAATAAGGAGATAAATTCAACTTAGTGTCTAAACAAAAAATTTTCATAACTTCTCGTCCATCAACTCCAAGTCGTTTAGATATAGTCCCTATCTCATTAGAGAACGCAATCTTTAAACCATGAAAAACATTATCTGTGTACTTAATCATCTCTGCAATCTTTATTGAAGTAATAACTTTCGGACCTTTAACTTTGTTGTAAATGCGCATCAAAGTCTTTGCCACATTCTGATCTGATGCCCCAACAATTGTCGAAGGTGGATTAAAAAAATCAGATATTGCAGTAGATTCACGCAAAAATTCAGGGTTGGAACAAATCTGTAAACCTTTACCAACTTTCAAACCTGAATATTTTTCAAGAACTGGTGCCAAAACAGTTTCGGCACTTCCAGGAAGCATAGTGCTCTTAAAAGCAACAATGTGGCGTGCCTTTTTATTTTTTAAAGCTTTAGCGATTTGTTTACAAACTTCAATAGTGTATTTTAAATCTAAAGCCCCATCTTTTTTAGAAGGCGTGCCAACACAAATCAAAGAAATGTCTGTGTTTTTTATCGCATAGTCAACATCCTGCGTTGCCTCAATTCGTTTATTTTTCAAACCGGTTTGGATATATTTTTCCAAGTCCTTTTCAATAATAGGGGATTTGCCCTGCTGTATCAAACTAACCTTAACAGGATTGACATCCAAGCCTATAACTTTATGCCCAGAATGAGCTAATGCTGCCATAGATACGCAGCCGACATAACCAAGACCAAAAATGCTTATCTTCATAATATCCCTTGTTAATAGACAAATCTAATTCATTTATAAAATTATCTTTTAATTGGTTTTAAGAATAACTTTTCCTGAACTGCTTCAAAAATTCGCTTTTGATTTCTTTGTTTGGCTTCTTCAGTTTCTGTAGCCTTTGCTTCAGCTCACCCTCATTAATCAATACATTCAATTTTCTTTTCGCAATATCGATTTCAATCAAATCTCCATCTTTGACTGCCGCGATTGGGCCATTGTTATACGCCTCAGGACTAACGTGCCCTATGCATGGCCCTTTTGTTGCACCGCTGAATCTTCCATCTGTAATCAATGCAACTCTTTTGTAGCCTTTGCCGACAACTGCTGCAGTTGGAGAAAGCATCTCGGGCATTCCTGGCGCGCCTGCGGGTCCAACATATCTTATAACAAGAACATCTCCTTCCTTGACTTTGTTTCCATTAATTGCTTTAATTACTTCCTCTTCAGAATCAAACACTTTTGCAGGACCTGTATGAAAATGCATTTCTTTGTTGACAGCAGACTGCTTGACAACTGCAGTTCCAAGATTTCCTTTCAGAATCGCAATTCCGCCTTCTTTATGATATGGATTATATGTTGGTCTAATTATGTTGCCATCAACAACTTTTCCACTATTTGCAATTTGTTTTATCGACTTGAAATTCACAGTTTGGCTTTGCTTCAGCTTGTCGTTTAGCCTGTTCAAAACGGCAGGCAAGCCTCCTGCTTTGTCAAAATCTTCCATAAAATATGGGCCCGAGGGTCTGAGTGAGCAAATGTTTGGAGTTTTTTTTGAAATATTGTCAAAAAGATTCAAGTCAATCTTTATTCCAAGCTCTTTTGCAATCGCAGGTATATGTAGAACTGTATTTGTAGAGCCGCCAATTGCCATGTCAACCATTATTGCGTTTAAGAAAGCATTTCTTGTCATTATTTGGCTTGGCATCAGATTTTTCTTAATCAACTTAACAATCTGCCTTCCTGTTTCTCTTGCCAATTTTTTCTTTTTCTCACTCAATGCAAGAGCTGAAGCACATCCTGTAAGGCTCATACCAAGTGTTTCCGTGAGACAAGCCATTGTGTTTGCTGTAAACAAGCCAGCACAGCTTCCTGCGCCAGGGCAGCAGTTGCATTCAATGCCATAAAGATCTTTTTCAGAAAGTTTTGATCCCAATGCTTCGAATGCGGTTTCCAAATCCATTTTCGTTCCCTTGTAATATCCTGATTTCATTGGACCGCCAGTAAGCATAATTGCAGGCAAATCAATTCTTGCAGCAGCCATTAGCATTCCTGGAGTTATTTTATCGCAGTTTGTGATTCCAACCCAGCCGTCTAATGAATGCGAAAGAACCATCATTTCAATTGCATTCGCAATTAAATCTCTGGATGGCAAGGAATAGTTCATGCCAACTGTACCCATCGCAATACCATCGCAAATTGCAGGCACTCCAAAAGTCAAAGGAACTCCGCCTGCTTCTTTTATTCCTTTTTTTACCTCTTCCAGCAGAGAATTCATATGCACGTGCCCTGGAACAATCTCGCTAAAAGAATTTGCAATCCCGACAAATGGCTTTTTGAAATCTGAATCTTTCAAGCCAGATGCACGATATAGCGCCCTGTGAGGCATAAACTGCCTGCCCTTTTTCAGTTTGTCAGAGTTCATTTCAACCTATTATTTTTTAGTTTTCTTTTCAAACAAGTTGCGTATCTTTTCGCCAGTTTTCTCAACCAGCGAATTTTTTATCTCTTCTCTTCCTTTTGCGAGGATTGGCGCGTCCTGTTCAAATTCATTTGTAATTTCTTTTGCAAACTTGCCATTCTCAATTTTCTTCAGAACTTTCTTCATTCTTCGCCTAACCCCAGAATTAATCAAATATGGGCCAACAGTCATTCCTCCATACTCTGCTGTGTTTGAAACAACATCATACATTTTTGTGAATCCTCCCTCATAGATGAGGTCAACAATCAGCTTAACTTCATTTATGCATTCAAAATAAGCCATCTCCGGAGGATATCCTGCATCAACTAAGGTATCAAAGCCAGCTTTCATAAGCTCAACTATGCCTCCACAAAGAACGGTCTGCTCGCCAAACAAATCCTCAATTGCTTCTTGCCCAAAAGTGCATTCAAGTACCCCTGCTCTTGTCAATCCAAGCCCTTTTGCAATTGCAAGCGCAGTATCTTTTGCATTGCCAGATATATCTTTCTCTACAGCAATCAAGCCAGGAACTCCAAAACCCTGTAAATACGCCTTCCTCTCTTCAGTTCCCGGGCTTTTTGGAGCAATCATTATAACATCAACATTCTCTGGAGGAACTATTCTTTTAAACAAAATATTAAAGCCGTGAGAACAGCTTAACATCTTTCCATTTTTCATATGTTGGACTATGTTCTGCTCGTAGATTTGTTTGTGCACTTCATCTGGAACCAGCAAATGGACTATGTCTGCCTTGGCTGCTGCATCTGATATAGAGTAAACCTCAAAACCATCTTTTTTTGCATGATTCCAGCTTTCTCCATTCAGCCTTACGCCAATAATAACATGAACTCCTGAATCTCTCAAACAGTTTGCCTGTGCATTTCCCTGGCTGCCATAACCGATTACAGCAATAGTTTTGCCTTTCAAAAAATTCAAGTCAGCATCATCGTTGTGGTATATTTTTTGTTCCATTTTTTCACCCGCATTTTTTAATTTTGTCATTGATTAACGTAAAAAAGCCAATCTTTATATTTGTCATCTCGTCCATAAACAACATCAAAAAACTTGTCCTGCAGCCTTTTTGTTATCGGACCTCTTGCACCATTTCCAATAACTCTTCCATCAACATTACTTATAGGTGTAACTTCCGCAGCAGTGCCAGTAAAGAAAGCTTCATCTGCGCAATAAAGCTCATCTCTTGTGAATTTTTCTTCGCGGACCTGAATTCCAAAGTCGCGGGCAATATTGATTATTGATTCACGTGTTATACCCTCGAGCACGGTTGCGAGCGGAGTTGTACAAAGAACTCCATTTTTAACAATAAAAATATTTTCTCCAGAACCTTCGGCAACATAGCCTTCTGTGTCGAGCAAAATTGCTTCATCAAATCCGCAATCAAGAGCTTCTCGCTTTGCAATAAAAGAATTTGTGTAGTTGCCTACAGCTTTTGCATGAACCATTTCTGAATTTATATGGTGCCTTGCAAAACTTGCGATTTTGCATTTAATTCCTTTCTCCAAACCCTCCTGCCCAAGATACGCACCCCATGGCCAGCATGCGATTGCAACTGAAACTGGCGACTGCCTGAAATCCAAGCCCATTTGCCCATAATCAAGATAAACTAATGGGCGGATGTAACAAGATTTGATATTATTTCTTTTTATTAGCTCTTTAGTTGAATTAATTAAATCCTGTTTCGAGTACTTCAGTTCAATCTTAAGAATCTTGCAAGAATTAATCAGCCTGTCTATGTGCTTGTCAAGTCTGAAAATAGCAGGCCCTCTGTGCGTATCATAGCATCTTATGCCCTCAAATGCGCCATAAGAATAGTGCAACGTCTGGTTAAGGATATGAACTTTAGCATCATCCCAATTAACAAAATGTCCATTCATCCAAATGAACTGTGTTTTTTCCACCATCGTCCTCTTTTAGAATTTAGATTCAAAATGGCTATATAAAATTAACGGGTTGTTGTGCTGATGGACTTTCCTGCATTTGGAACTATCTCAGTTTTAACAATTCCATAAAGTGCAGAAGACATACCAAACAAAATCCAGATTATCGGCTGCCACTGGACACTTAAGAAAGTTGATGCTGCCATAAAACCAAGTATGCCAACTTGAATTCCATCAAGATAGAAGTAGGCAGGATGAGATTTAAGATTATGCATTCGAAGCAATCTTTTCGCCAGAAATATTTCAATAAAACTTACTGCAACAATTGCCAAATATACTAGAAGCCCAATAATGCCTAAATCTACTGCAAGTTCTAGATAGTTATTGTGCGTTGCAATCCCTACAACATTATCAGAATTACCTAACCCATAGCCAAAAAAAGGCTGCTTTTTGATTAAATCTAATGAAGTATAGATTGCACCAGTCCTTGCACTTATTGAACCATCTTCTGCAGCAGTGCCCTGCTCAATTTGTGGAATTGTATTTATTTTATCAATAACTTCCTGTGGCAAAAGTGGTATGACAACAGGCACTAACACAAGACCTAAAATAATAATCACCCATGTTGTAGGCTTAAATATTCTTTTAACCAAAAATACAAAAGTTACAAAAGCTAAGCCGAGCCAGGCGCCCCTTGAACGTGTAGGAAGCAAAACAGTCATGAACATCACAAAAGAGATTACTGCTGACTGGATTTTCTGAAGCAAATGCTTTTCAGAAAAAATCAAATAAACTGCCAAAGGCATAATAGAGAGTATAATAAGTGCTGCAGAATTATTTTCATATCCTGCCATAAAAGTGGCATTGAAACCATAGCCTGTGCCTAAAAATCGTCTAAACCCTCTCAATGAAAATGCAAAACCACACATTACAACAAGCCAGTATAATATTTTAAAATTGGCAAAACTCCTAATAAATAATACCATAATTAAAAAAATAAAAACAATTTCAATATTATGCGTAAGTTCCCAATTTCTAAAACTCAAACCCGGCTCAGGACTTCCCGTGTTAAACGCCCAAACTGAAACAATACAAAGCAACATAAACAAACCAATAAAAAAAACTTTAATTGTCTCAGATTTTTTAAGTTTCTTTGTTACTGCGAATTTGCCTGTAACAATAAAAAAAATAGACGCCAAGTACAAAGAAGGAACAGATATGGGAAAAAAAGGCAATGAAAATTCATTTGCAGCAAACTGGAACAGCAAAACACCAACATAAACAAAGATTCCTATGCCAGGCATCAGCCATATAAAAGGAAGCCCCAGCTGGGAAGGGATTGAAATCATCCATCTTTCAAAAGTCCAATCCTTTACGTATGTAACTGTAAGGAAAATAAAGCAGAAAAAACCAAAGAAGTACTGGCTTTTTTGTTTCTCGCTTAGTTTGTTGAAGAATTCAAATGGATTTTGGATAAGGTTCATCTTTTAGCAATCTCCTGAAAAACTTCGTAAACTTGCTTTGCAGTCTTCTCCCAGGTCATTGTCTTTGCATAAGCTCTTATTTTTTTACTATTCCATTCTTTATTCAGAGCAGTTTTTAAAGCAGATGCTAATTTGTCAATATCGCCCGGCTTGTCAATCAAAATGCCATAAACAGGGGATTTAATTATATCTGGAATTCCAAAAACAGAAGTCGCGACAACTGGTTTTCCGCACGATAAAGCTTCCATAACTGAATTCGGCCAGCCTTCCCTATAACTTGGGAGACAATAGACATCGCAGGCATTGAGATAAAGCAAAACCTCATTGTGAGCCTTTCTGCCAGTAAGCAAAACACTTGAACTGAGATTTAGTTCTTCTACCAACCTATTTAATTTTTTGAAAGATTTCTTATCAAATCCAACAATCACCAGAATAAGGTTGTTGTTAGTTTTGGCCATAACTTCAAAAGATTTAACTAATTCAAAAAAACCCTTACATTTGAAATTCTCGCCAACGGCTACAACAATTTTTTTATCCCAAGGCAAATTCAGTTTTTTTCTCGCAAAAAACTTATCAATTGGCTTAAACTTCTTTGAATCAACCCCATTAGGGATTATTACAAAATCGGCGCTAGCTCCTTGATTTTTTGCCTCATCCTTCAATGCGCCGCAAACAGAAATAACTTGATCTGAATTCTTCAATGCCCATCTAATTTGAATTCGCCTAAAAAGAGATTTTGGCAACGCAGTTATATCAGAACCACGTATTGTCAAAGCAACAGGCTTTTTCAACATTTTTGCCAAAAATACCGAGCCAACGCCATCAGGGTAAGCGAAGTGAGTATCAATTAAATCAAAATCATATTTTTGATTCAATTTTTTAGCAAGATTTGATGTTGAAAGATAAAAAAACAATCCATCAAGGCTCTTGAATATTCCAGGAAAACTAAAAAATTTTGGATGATAAACCTCTAAATTTTCAATTTTCTCTCTGAATGGAACTTTTGTTTGCCTTACCAAAGGAAACCAGGGGATTGGAGCAATAACTTTAACATTGCACAATTTTGCAACTCGAGACATCCTCTCTTTTACAAAAATGCCATGCATCGCATCTTTAGAATTAGGAAACAAAGAGGTTATTGTCAAAACACTAATTTTTTTTCTCATCTTACACAATTTTGTTAAGCGGAAGCTTATCGATATAAATCCTATGCCAAATCTCCAAAGCAATCAAGTCCCACAACTGCTGGTCCTCGACTTTGCTTGGATTATTCACTTTAGTAAGAAGTTTCTGTATGTATTCTTGCTTGAAATAGCCTCGCCTATAAAATATGTCATTATCGATTAAAGCACCCGCCATCTCTTTCAGCTCTGGAAGCCACTTTATTGTTGGAACATTAAATCCTCTTTTTTTCCTCTTATACAAAAATTCTGGCAGAATCTCTTTCATCGCCTGTCTGTAAAGATATTTTTCAACGCCTTGTTTTGTATATTTCAATTCAGGAGGAACTGTAAAAGAAAACTCAACTATATTCGGGTCAATTAATGGAAATCTAATTTCAACGCCATTTGCTGTAGTTGTCCTGTCTGCCTTAACAAGATACCCGTGGGGCACAAGATATTCAAGCCAATTTTTTTCAAAATTAGTTATCATGCTGTAATTCGGATTAAAAATCTTGTCAGCCATTTCTTCGCCTGGCTTTTTTTCATGTGTGAATTTTGATTTGAAACTTTCGTTAAACAACGAATATTCATCAGAAAAAACAGTCTGCCTTGAAAAGCATTTTTTTGGGGCATAAAATCTGTCAAGATGCTCAAGTTTAGTTTTAACAAATGAATTTGGAAGTTTTGAAATCCATTTTGGAAAGTTAGTTTTTATGAATTTTGGGATTTTGTTTGAGATTTCAACAAATCTTTGATACTGTGGCGCCTGCTCATAGCCAATCCAAACCTCGTCATTTGTTTCGCCTGTAAAAACCAGATTTATCCCGTATTTTTTAGCTTCCTTTGCCATCTCGAAATTAGGGATATTTGCAAGGTCTGCCATTGGCTCATCCATATGCCAGATTACCTTAGGAAAATCTTTAATAATATTTGGCTTGATTATCAATTCATGGTGATTTGTCCCAAAATGTTCCGCGGTCTGTTTTGCTCTTTCGAGCTCATCAAAACCATAGCCCCCAAAACCCACGCTAAAAGTATGCAAATCGTTTCGGAATTGGCTTATTAATCCAACAACTCCGCCAGAATCAACCCCTCCACTAAGATAAGATCCAATTTTAGCCCCATCGACTAGACTGACTTTTACAGCATCCAAAAGCAAATTTTTCAGCTCCGATGCAAGCTCTTGCTCGCTCTTTTCTGTTGTCTCTTTAATAACATAATTCCAGTAGCGTTTCAAATGCGTTGAATTCCTCGTCGCAATGAGCATATTTGCAATCGGAATCTTATTTATGCCTTTGAATAAAGTTTCATTAGAATAGTTGTACCTTGTTGAGAGGAAGTTCCTAACTGAATCTGGGTTTACCTGAACATCATAATCCCTGCATGCAAGAATGCATTTTTGCTCAGAACCAAAAATAAGCTTGCCATTTACTTTTGCATAAAATAAAGGCCTTACCCCCATCTTGTCCCTTGCAAGAATTAATAATTTTTTTTCAGAATCCCAAAGAGCAAGCGCAAAAACTCCCCTGAATTTTTTCAAAAAATCAAAAGAATATTCTTCATACAAATGCACCAATACTTCTACATCTAAATCAGTATTGAATTTGTGTCCTAATTTCTCCAATTCTAATTTTAGTTGGTCGTAATTATAGCAATGCCCGTCACAAACAACGTGAATCGTGTGATTTTCATTCTGAACTGGCTGATTCTCATTTTCATTAAGAAGGTTTAATTTTCTATATCCTAAGCCGACAAACCTGTCTGTATAAAATCCTTCGCCATCAGGACCTCGATGAGATATTGAATCATTTATTTTCTTTACAAGAAATTTATCAATATTTCCATTAAAATCTACTAAACCAGATATTCCTGCCAAAAAGTCACCTCTTGAGATGTTTCTTTTCAAACAAATCTATATAAACCTTTTCATACTCGGAAACTGTCCTGTCGAGATTAAAATATTTTTCAACGCGCTTTCTTCCTTCTTTGCCCATTTTATTGGCAAGTTTGTTGTTTTTTAACAATTTAGCTATTGCTTCTGCCAACGCTTCAGGACTATTTGAATGAACAAGGATTCCAGTTTTTCCATTCCGGACCAGCTCGGAATTCCCTCCCACTTTTGTAGCAACAACTGGCTTTGAGCACGCCATCGCCTCCATAATTGTTTGAGAAATGCCTTCACTTCGAGAAGAAAGCGCGATTAAATCGCTTGCTTTAATTAAGTCATAAACGTCATTTCTGAAGCCAAGGAATTTAACTTGTTTTGAAATGCCTTGATTTGTTGCCAAATTAACTAAGTCCTTCTTTAAAGGACCATCGCCTATTAGCCAGAGAATCGCGTTTGGCAATTGTTTTGCAACTATACTAAATGACTTGACCAGCACATCTGGTTTCTTCTCATCTCTAAGAGTTCCGACATAAGTTACAATCGGGGAATTCTCCCCTGCACCTAGTGAGTTCCTCACTTTTCTGACATTCGTTTTTCCATTAACTTTATTCAAATCTGTGCCATTATGGATTACCTGTAATTGATCCGGATCAATCTTTCCGTAAACAATAAAATTTCGTTTCAACTTATTTGAAACAACAATCGTTTTGTTGCAATATTTAGACAAGATTCTGTTGAAAAATAAAACGCGCTTTGAAATTGGGCTTGCAAAACTATTGTGGTCTGTCCTGATTTTTATCAAATTTGGCAGGAATATAGAAGCCAACATTCCCTGCTGGAATGGGTCAGTGTTATGCATTTGGATTATGTCGGGATTATATTTTTTGATTAATTTTCTTATCTTGAATGGCAAATCCAAGCCAAGCCCTTTTTGTTTATTTAACGCAACTACGGAAATGCCTCTGGATTCAAGTTTTCTGAAAAGAACACCTTTACCGCGTAAGCAACAAAAAATCTGGTCAAATCTATTTTTATCCAGTCGAAGCGCAACATTAACTACACCATGCTCAAGTCCGCCAATATCAAGCGAATTTACAATTCTTAATATTTTGATTTTATTCATAGTCGTTCGTAAAGTTTTACTAGTTTTAGCTTTTCTTTTTGCCAATCAAATTCCGGCTGGATTTTTTTTATTTGATTTTTTATGGAGAAGTACTTTTTCTGATTTTTTAGCAATCCAAAAAGCTTTTCCTGAATGTCTAAAATCTCTTCTGGATTTACAACAATGCCGCAGCCAAGCCTCTGCACCAGTTTCCCTGTTACACCATCCTTGCTTGTTAAGATTGGCGTGCCAGCTGCAATACTCTCAAAAAGTTTGTTTGGCGGGCCTGCAATTAAATTGTTCAAATAATTTGACTTGTAAACTGCCAAATTTATATCTGCCAGCTTTGTAAAAAATGGAACTCTTGATTCAGGAACTTTACCCAAAAAAATGATGTTAGGGTATAATTTTGCCTTTCTCTTAATCTCATTTTCAAGAACCCCTTCGCCACCAATTATAAGAACAATGTCTTTGCGGCCCTTGACTAAATCTATAATCTCAAGCAAATTTCGGTTTGGGGCAAACGTTCCAATATAAAGCAGAATCTTTTTTTTGCCAATTTTGAATTTATTTTTGTATGCATCAATCTGGCTTTTTTTAATCTTTTTATAATCCTTAAGATTTTTGGAATTTAAAATAAGATTAACATGGTTTGCACCCCTCGAGATAAATTTGTGTTTTATTGAATCATTCACAACTATTACCAAATCTGCTTTTTTTAAAACAAAACTCTCGAACCAAAGAACGGCATTGCTTACCAAATTAAGCGTATGGTCTTTCATTAAAGCAGAATAATATTCGTGCGAGTCATAAACCAGTTTTTTCTTTTTCAGATTCGCTGCAAAAAATCCCGCAGGCAAAGTGTCAAAATCATGGCAGTGTACAACATCAAAATCAGATTTAATCAATTTTCTAAATGCAGAAAAATTAAATCTTAAAAATCCAACAATTTGTGAAAAGCCCCTGCTGTAAGTTGATTTTAAGCGAAGCCTCTCGATTTCAACGCCATTTATTTTTTGTTTAGACGGGCTTTTCAGCTCCCTGTCCCATGCAACTATCTTGACTTGGTTTCCGGCTTCAACCAAGGCTTCTGCCTCATTAAGCACTCTTGGATCTGGGTCGCACGGATTTGAAAGAAGCATCACCACCTTTTTCATAGTTTAAAATAAGGGCAGTTCAAATAAAAAGCTTTTGGTTTACAAGCCACAGTTAAATTTAAATACGCATAAAATTGTCATTTTGATTAATGATGCTAGTAACAGGTGGAGCGGGGTTTATCGGCTCGCATGTCTGCGAAGCCCTGCTAAAAAGAGGAGAAGACGTTGTTGCAATCGATGATTTGAATACATATTATAATCCTAAATTCAAGCTTGAAAACCTCGCGATTCTTAAAAAATATAAAAATTTTAAATTTTACAAGGCAGATATCTCCAAAATAAATCAACTTTCCGCTGTTTTTAAGAAGCACAAATTTGATAAAATCATCCATCTTGCTGCGCGAGCGGGTGTTAGACCGTCCATCCAAGATCCGTATATTTACGAACTGGTTGATGTGCATGGAACAATTAATCTGCTCGAACTTTCTCACAAACATAAAATAAAACAATTTGTTTTCGGCTCGTCATCTTCGGTATATGGTATTAACAAAAAAGTTCCATTCTCAGAATCTGACGCAATTAGCAAACCGGTTTCACCTTATGCTGCCTGCAAAATTGCAGGGGAAGCTTTCTGCCACACTTATGCACATTTATACGGCATACCTATAACATGCTTAAGATTTTTTACAGTATATGGTCCTAGAGGGAGACCCGACATGGCTCCGTACAAATTTACACAGTTGATTTCAGAAGGCAGAACCGTGCCATTTTATGGCGATGGAAAAAGCAAAAGAGACTACACCTATGTTTCTGACATCGTAGATGGAATACTACAAGCACTAAGAAAAAAATATGAGTTTGAAATATTTAATCTTGGAAATAACCACACAGTTGAACTTAAAAAATTAATTTCACTAATTGAACAAAATGTTGGCAAAAAAGCAAAGATTAAGAAAATGCCTGAACAGCCTGGAGATGTTCCTTTGACTTACGCAGATTTGACAAAAAGCAAAAAAATGCTAGGCTACAATCCCAAAGTTAAAATAGAAGAAGGAATTAAAAAGTTTGTTGAATGGTATAAGGAAAACAGGCAGTAAAAAGAAGAGGAGAATATGAACATATACAACAACCTTAAGAAAAAGATTTCATGCAAAAAAGCAGTAGTTGCAATAGTTGGGCTTGGATTTGTCGGTCTGCCTTTGGCAATGGCTTATGCAAAAAGGTACAAAGTCATTGGCTACGAAGTAATGAAGGACAAGATTGATTCATTGAAAAAAGGCAGCTCATACATTCCAGATGCTCCAAATTCCATTCTTAGAAGATATCTAAACAAAAGTTTTTTCCCAACAACAGATGAGAAAGAGCTTCGGAAAGCAGATTTCATAATTATAATTGTTCCAACCCCTCTGCAGGAAAAAAAGCCAGACATCACTTTCATAAGGGATGCCTGCGAGACAGTTTCAAGAAACTTGAGAAAAGGGCAGTTCATTATATTGGAAAGCACAACTTACCCCGGAACAACAGAAGAGATTGTTGTGCCTTTGCTCGAGAAATCTGGATTAAAAGTTGGCAAAGATTTCGGAGCTGCATATTCTCCTGAAAGGATTGACCCTGGAAATAAAGAGTGGACTGTGGAGAACACACCTAAACTTGTAGGAGGAATTGATTCTGACTCAGGAGATGTTGCGCAGATGTTATATTCAACAGTTATTAAGGCAAAAATCTACAAAGTCAGCAATCCGAGAATTGCAGAAGCAACAAAGCTTGTTGAGAATCTGTTCAGGGAAGTTAATATTGCTTTGATGAATGAGTTTGCATTAATGTTTGAAAAGATGGGCATAGACATTTGGGAAGTTATTGAGGCTGCAAAAACAAAACCTCATGCATTCATGGCGCATTATCCTGGACCGGGAATTGGAGGGCACTGTCTGCCAATAAATCCATATTATCTTTTGTATGAAGCTGAAAGGTTTGATGTTCCGTCAAGGATGCTGGAGATTGCAGACGAAATCAATGACCAGATGAGAGTGCACACTGCAAATCTTGCAAGAGATGCGCTTTTGAGAAAAGGAATCAAAATCTCAAATGCAAAAATCACAGTCATGGGCCTTGCTTACAAAAAAGACATTAATGATTTAAGAGAGACTCCTGCGCAGACAATAATCGAAGAGCTAGTCAACCAAGGAGCAAAAGTTACTGTTTATGATCCATGGGCAAACTCAATCAATACCTCTGTTGGAGAGCTGTTCTCTGCAAAAAGTTTTGATGAAGCGGCAAGAGGCTCTGACTGCCTTGTTTTCGTAACAGACCATAGTGCATTTGCAAAACCTGACTGGAATAAAATTAAAAAAGAAATGAGAACTCCGATTGTGGTTGACTCAAGGAATATGTTCAAGCAAGACGAATTATTAAAAAAGGGTTTTGAATATAGAGGGATTGGAAAGCCTATTAAAGATTGAAACTAAAGTTAAATAAAAAATGAACAAAATGAAATTTCAAGAATTGAAAAACAAAAAAGTTGTTGTTACTGGCGGAGCCGGATTCATAGGCAGCAACATCACAAGGAAACTTTTAGAGCTTGGTGCAAAAGTTACAGTAATTGACAATCTATCGACAGGCAGGATTTCAAACCTTAAAGACATTCTCCCAAAAATTAGGTTTGTAAAGAAATCAGTAACTGACTTAAACGTGCTGAAAACGGAATTCAAAAATGCATACTGCATTTTCCACCAGGCAGCAATCCCTTCTGTCCAAAGAAGTGTTGAAGCCCCGATTGAAACAAACAATTCCAACATAAATGGGACACTTTGTGTGCTGATGGCTGCAAAAGATGTGGGGGCAAGAAGAGTTGTTTATGCGGCTTCATCTTCTTCATATGGGAACCAGCCAAAACTTCCTAAGGTCGAGAGTATGATGATGGATCCAATGAGCCCATATGCCATACAAAAGCTGACTGGAGAATATTACTGCAAAGTCTTTTATGAAATATTTGGTGTTGAAACAATTGCACTGAAATATTTCAATGTATTTGGCCCGCACCAAGATCCAAACTCAATGTATTCTGCAGTGATTCCCTTGTTTGCCAAATGCGTTCTGAAAAACAAACAGCCAATAATTTTTGGCGATGGCTTACAGTCAAGAGATTTTAGCCATGTTGACAATATTATTGAAGCGAACTTGCTGGCAGCAACAACAAGAAACAAAAATGCATTTGGAAAAACCGTAAATATTGCATGCGGAGAAAGAATAAACCTGATTCAAATGCTTAAGCTAATAAACAAATTAGAAGGCAAAAACATAAAGCCAAAGTTTGAAGAAGACCGAAAGGGAGATGTAAAGCATTCTCTTGCAGACATCAGTCTTGCAAAAAAGCTAATTGGCTACAAACCTGTTGTTAATTTTGAGCAGGGCATTAGGAAAACTATTGAATGGTATAAGAATTCTAACTAATGGAAACAAAACTTGTTGTCACAATTGATGTAGAAGAAGAGCAAAAATGGGGCACATTCAAGGCAAAAGGCAATACAACGAGGCATCTAGAAAATATTGATAGATTACAGCTTCTTTTTGAAAAATACAAAGTAAAACCAACATACCTTCTTAACTGGGAAGCGCTGCAGAACAAAAAAGCAGTTGCAAAATTCAAAAACTATCTGAAAAACGAAAAATGCGAGATTGGTGCACACATGCATCCATGGGCAACTCCCCCACATCATGAAAAGATATGCGAGAAAAATACGTTTGCAAACAATTTGCCTGCAAAATTAGTTGAGCAGAAACTGAAGAATATTACTAACAAGATAAAAAAAGAATTCAAGGTACAGCCAAAAACATTCAAAGCAGGCAGATATGGTTTTAATGAGAACCAAGCTAAGATTTTGAAAAAATTAGGATATAGGGTTGATACAAGCGTTACTCCTTATATCTCGCACGAACAATTTCAGGGGCCTTCTTTTGTTGATTTCCCTAATCTGCCTTACTTGTTGGATTTGAATAATATAAAAAAAGAAAATAAAAAATCAAATTTACTGGAAATACCCGCCACTGTTGGATTTAATTTAGAAAATTTTGAGCTTGCAAACAAGATTTACAACAGCAAAAATTTAATTTCAAAAATATTAATGCATTTCAAAATCGTAAAACGACTCAAACTTACTACAGAAGGCTTTTCTGCAAAAGAAATGGAACAGATTTCTAATATATATTTGAAAAGGAAAAGCCCAGTTTTGCATATAGAATTCCACAGTGAAAATATAATGCATGGGTTTGTCGAGTATGTTGCCACAACAGAAGAATTAGAGAAATTTTATTCAAAACTCGAAGAAGTGTTTGATTACCTCATCAATGAAAAAAAAGTAGAGCCCATGACCTGCACAGAATTTTATAATTGGTTCAGCAGAGCTCAATAATTTCTTTTCTTCGCAATTTCCATCCACAATGTTTGGAAAAGAAGCTTAACATCAAGCCACAAAGAATAATTCTCTATATACTGTATGTCGTATCTTAATTTTTTCCTGGGTGAAAGATCATAATCACCGTGAACTTCAGCCAACCCTGTTAAGCCAGGCATAACTTCGAGTCTCTCGTTCCAATGCCTTATATATTTGTCAAATTTTTTGACAAAATATGACCTTTCTGCCCTGGGCCCAACAAGACTCATTTCACCTTTCAAAACATTAAACAAGTTAGGAAGCTCATCCAAGCTTTTGCTTCTCAAAAACCCCCCAATCCTTGTCTCCCGCGGATCTTGTTTTTTTGCCCACATTGGACCGATGCCTTTTTCTGCATTTGGAATCATGGACCTAAACTTATGAATCATGAAGGGCTTTCCTGCTTTTCCAACTCTTTCCTGATTATAGAAAACGGGGCCTGGAGAATCAAGCTTGATTAGTAGCGCAATAATGAAAAATATTGGTGACAAAATAATCAATAGGATTGCTGATGCAATTATATCCATTACTCTTTTCAAAAATCTGTCAAAAGCAGGTACTGGATTCACAACCAAATCAACTAAAGGCAAGTAATCAACTTTTTCTTCGACAAAATCTTTCATCAATCTTTCATAAACTGAAGGTATTGCCCTGAACTTCACATTCGTCCCTTTGCACAGTTCAACAATTTTGACAAGCTCTTCATGTGTAAGTTTAGGATTGGCAAAAATAATTTCATCAACAAAGTGGGTTTTTATTATCCTTCTTATTTTTTTAAGTTGACCAAGAATAACTATTCCTTCAATTTCTTTTTTAGTTGCATCTGCAACAAAACCAATTATCCTAAATTTATGATGTTTGTACAGATTTTTCAGAATAAATTTTTCATCATGTCCTATGCCGATTATCAGAACTCTTGTTTTAAAAGGCTCGAAATACGTGATTCTTCTGAACAAAAGGCGCCAGCCTGTTAAAAAAATCAAATTAAAAATCCAGACCAAAATTACCAGAGGAATTTCATAAAAATTTTTTGCATAAATCAAAAATCCTAACGCAAAAATAAAAACCAAGGTTATTGCTTTCAAAATGTGCTTGAGTGCATCTGAAAGAGAAAGCTCCTTTACTCCATACAAACCAAAAAAATACAGTGCAATCAAAGATGCACACAAATATACAGAAAATCCTGCTGCAGAAGGCAGACTTTTAAAAAACAACAAGTAAGACAAAACCAAAGAAAAAGATACAAAAACTACATCAGCTATCAGCTTTAAGCCCTTAAGATATTCTCCTTTTTCCATTAAACGTTCTGAAACAATTTTTATTTATAAACCTTGCCCTGCTGCAACCAGAAACATTTATAAACAAATCTTGCTTTTTAAAACAGAGATGGCTGAAGAAAAAGAGGTAGACCTCTGGGAATACCTAGATGTAGTCAGGAAACGCAAATGGCTTATAATTTCTGCAGTAGTGATTGCGCTATTTATTGGTTTAATATACAATTATTTTGATGTTCCTGTTTATGAATCAACAACCACGTTTATTATTGAAAAAACACAAACAAACACAGTTCAATCTCCGTACCAGACGCCTAGTCAATATGAGGCTGCAGATGACATACGTGAGATTATCAAGAGCAGAAGCCTTATCAGGAAAGCAATACTTGACTTAAACCTCGATAAGGTTCCAATCAGCAAAAACAAACTGAGTTTTTTTGGAGGCGAAGGAGATACGCTTTCTGAAATTTTAAAATATTATTACAGCCAAATAAGTGTTAGCGCTATTACTGGAAGCAATGTTATGAAAGTCACTGTGCAGTCACAGAGACCTGAAGATGCTGCAGCAATTGCAAACAAACTTGTAGATGCGTTCAGCGAATATGTAAATATTGCAACTGATGAGCTTGTGGGCAGAAGCAGCAGCCAGATTGATGAGCAGATTAAAATCCTTCAGGATAAAATAGACAAAGACAGGCAGCTTCTAAAACAAAAAAAGCTTGCAGTTGATTATAAGAAAAGAATTGACCTTGAAAAGAGCATAGAATCCTATAGGCGGCTGTATGACCAGCTTTTGAACAAGCAGGAAAACCTGTTCTTATTAACACTTGATGCTAATCAAACCTCCAGAAACGAACTTGACAATATGAGCAACTATATCGATAAAAGATTAATCGAAATTGACAGCATAATTAAACAAAAGGAAACTGAACTAGATGCTTTGGCAACATCACAGCAGATTTCTGAAATAGACGGGCTTGAAACTGCAATCGAGACAAACCAAAAATTGTTGCAGACAATAATGGAGAAAAAAGAAATAGGTGACTTGGCAATATTCACATCATCAAAACAAATCAGGGTTTTGGATCCAGCATATCCTCCAATTTATCCGATTGCAACCAAAGGAATCAAGGCAGTCATGATGTTTGTATTCTTTGGAATGATTATAGGGTTTGGCATATCTTATGGGTTGGAGTTTTTTGACAGGTCGTTTAAGGATGCCGACGATGTTGAATCGACACTTGGGCTTCAGGTTCTTGCAACAATCCCTGACATAAATTTAACTTTAAACCAGCCCGGCAACAAAAATCCAAAGTCCACTGCAGTAGAAGCATTCAGAAATCTGCGAGCCAACATTAAGTTTGTTGACAAAAATGTTAAAACAATGCTGATTACTTCTCCTGCTCCAAAAACAGGAAAAACGTTGATATTAAGCAACCTTGGGCTAATGATGAATAGTTCAGATGACAAAGTCCTGCTGATAGATGGAGACCTGAGAAAAAGCAACCTTCACCACATGTTTAAGATCGACAAGGAGCCTGGATTAAGCGATGTGCTTACTGGAACCTCGCAGGCTAAAGAAGCCATAAAGAAAGTTAAAGATAATCTTTATGTCCTGCCTGCAGGAACAAAAGTAAAAAATCCACAAAAACTTCTTGAATCTGAAAAAATGACACAGCTCCTTGAAACTTTCAAAAAGGAGTATGACTATGTGCTCATAGACTCAGTGCCTTCATTACTATTAACGGATGCAGAAATACTTGCATCCAAGGTTGATGCAACCATTCTTGTTATAAATGCAAAAATAACTAAAAAAGATGAAGCAATTGCTACCAAAAAGAACTTTGAAAAAATAAAGACCGGAAGGCTGCTTGGCGCAATATTCAACTGCGCTTCAGGACACAAAGACAGATACTACTACTATTACCACTATAACAAGTATTATTAATCTCAAGGACAAAAATGATAGATGAAAACTTAGAGTTTCAGAAATTTATCTCGCTTTTTTTTAAGCACAAGCGCCCTGTTGCAATAATCTTGGTTCTTTCAATTCTAGTTAGCGCACTTTGGGCTCAGCTTCAGCCACCAATATACGAAGCTTCAACAAGTGTAATTTTGTCTGGAAAGAACGCAGAAATAGACTCACCGTACACATTAAGCAACACAGGAGGATTGAATTTTCAAGCAGCAATCGCTAGCAGGCTAATACTCGAAGATGTAATACAAAAACTTAATCTTTCTTCTGAAAAAAATAACACGCAAAAGATTGTTGAAGATTTGGTAAATTCAATAACTGTTAAATACAATTCAGGAAATGTATACATTCTTTTAGTTAAAAGAACAAATCCTGAACTCGCAGCCAATATCGCCAATGCTTTGGTTGAATCATATACTGACAAAATTTCAGAAATAAGGGGTGAAGAAATAAAAGAAAGCACCAAACAAATAAATGACCAGATTGCTTCATTGGACAAGAAGATGTCTGAGGACAAGTTTGCGCTTAGCAAGATGAAATATTCAAACGACTTGTACTTGCAGATGCAAAGGCTGAATAATTCTATTGCAACAAACCAAAATCTTTACAACATGATACTAAACAGGAAAGACTTAGTCTATAACTTGAACAGTCCTCCTGAAGACTTAACCAAGATTGACTTAAAACTTTCCGAGCTGCAAACCACACTTAATTTGCAGAGAGCTGAGCTTGAAGCAATTCTTGTATCTCCGGAATTCACTGAAATAAACAATTTGCAAAACAAAATTGAAACAAACCAAAAGATGCTTGAGCAGCTCCTGAATAAGAAAGAGGAAGTTGTTGTGTCGCTGGTTGCAACAATACAAAATGTTAAAGTTCTAGATAGTGCACTTCCCCCAACCTCCCCTTTAGCTACACCAGGATTAAAAATAATGCTTATTGGGCTTATGCTAGGCATAATCTTATCAGTCTGCACAGTATTTGCATTCGAGCTATTTGACAAAACTTTTGAAGATTCTAATGAAGTTGAATCTCTGCTCGGAGTTCCTGTGCTCGCAACAATTCCGAGAATTCCTGTAACGCACATGCACAAGGTTAAAGAAAGCAAAAGGTATCCAAAATCTTTGGTTGTTGAATCATACAGGACATTAAGAACAAATTTGAAGTTTATTGACAAAGATGTAAAGACAATTGCAATAACTTCCCCAACACCAGGAACAGGAAAGTCACTGACATCTGCAAACCTCGCATTAATTATGAACAATGCAGGAGACAAAGTTATAGTTGTAGATACTGATTTAAGGAAAAGCAACCTTCACAGGGTATTTAAAGTTGACAAAGGGCCAGGGCTGACAGATTATCTGCTAGGACAGGTACTGCTAAAGGATGCAATGAAAAAAATAAACAATACGTTATTTGTACTCCCATCTGGCTCAGATTACCAAAATCCATTGAAGCTGCTTGAATCAGAAAAAATGGTTGAGTTGATTAAGAAGCTTAAAGAAGATTTTGATTATGTTATATTTGATTCTGTGCCTGCAATTGTGCTAAGCGATGCGGAGGTAATCTCCTCAAAAACAGACGCAACAATCATGATAATAAATGCGCAAACAACAACCCGAACTGACGCACAGAGTGCTAAAAGATACCTTGAGCTGGCTAACAGCAACTTTATTGGTGCAGTTTATAATGATGTTAACCTTAGTCAAGATGAATACTATGGAAGAAATTATGAGAAGTATTTTAGAAAATGAGGTTCTCTTAAATGTTTAAAGAATTCATTAACATAGGCAAGAATACAATAATCTACGGCATCCCTGACATAGTTGCCAAAGCAGTTGGCTTCTTTATGATTCCAATTTACACGAGATTCTTAACGCCAGAAGATTATGGGGTTATGGCTATGCTTCTGCTGTTCACAGGATTTGTCACTTTAATCTTGCCGTTAAGCATTAATACTGCATTTATGAGATACTATTTTGAAGGGAAAACAGAAAAAGAAAAAAATACCGTTTATAGTACTGCCCTTTTGTTTATAACTGTTTTGGCTTTGATTGGTGTATCAATATTAATGATTTTCTCAAAACAAGCCTCATTTTTATTATTTGGCTCTATCCAATATTCCTTTCATGTTAAACTAATGCTGGCAGCATGTCTCTTTCAAATGATACAAATTATTCCTTCGCAATTATTTATTGCAAGACAGAATTCAACTATTTATGCATCCACACAAATTATTAGCTTTATAATCCACATCTCATTGAATGTATACCTAATAGCATTCTTGAACCTAGGGTTACTTGGCTTCTTGTACAGCAACTTAATTACCGCAGTTTTAATTGGAACATTTGTATTCCTCTTAACCATATTTCAAACAGGCACAAAGTTTTCAAGTTATTGGCTTAAACCTATGTTTTGTTACGGGGCTCCTCTAATGGCAACAAGCATATTTTCTTATTTGTACTTACAAATGGACAGGTTTTTGCTCCAAAAATTTTCTTTGCTTTCTGAACTCGGGCTATATGCTCTCGCACTCCAATTCGGAAATGTCTTAACATATATAATTTGGCCACTAAGTGTGTCAATAGGACCATTTGTTCTTTTGAACTATAAAAAAGAAAAATCAAAAGAAATGTTTTCAAGGCTATTTACATATTCATTTTTGCTTGTCCTTGGCTTTGCACTGGCTTTATCCATATTTATAGTGAATATTTTTCTAATCGCAGTTGGTAAGGAATTCTTAACTGCTTACAAATTAGTTCCAACACTTAGTCTCGCATTTTTAATAAACAGCTGTAGCTTTCTTGCAATTGGAATTGGGCTTGAAAAAAAGACAAAATATGCTTTATATGTTTCAATCATTACTCTTATCGTTGCATTAGTTGCAAATCTGCTGTTAATCCCTAAACTTGGTGCAGCTGGCGCAGCAATTTCAAAAGTAATAATTTTTGCAATTTCAATATTTTTGCTATACAAAATCTCCCAAAAACTCTACTACATTCATTATGAATTCAAAAGAATCGGCTTGGCACTCGTTTTGGCAATCGTCTTATATTTCATCAACACATTCATACCAATCGAACCTTTTTTTGCATCGATAGTTCTAAGAGGTCTTGTTTTGCTAATATTCCCTCTTGGCCTATTTTTGCTTGGCTTCTTCAAAAAAGATGAACTTGACAAACTAAAAGAAATACTCTCCCATTTCAAGCACGACGGATTTAGGAAAACTTTAAATAACTATTTTCTTATGAAGTGAAATATGGACTATAATGAGCTTGTCGGCATCTATGAAAAGCTAGAGTCAACTACTAAAAACCTAGAAAAGACTTATTGGATTTCCAAGCTTTTCAAGGAAAGTCCTAAGTCAGAGATTGAAATGGTTGCTCTGCTTGCGCAGGGCTTGGTTTTCCCAAAAACAGAGGAAAGCAAAATAGGAATTGCTTCCCAACTCGTTATCAAGGCAATAAGTAAGGCAACTGGTGTTTCTGAGAAAACCATCAAGGATGAATGGAGAAAGCTTGGAGACTTGGGCTTGGTTGCTGAAAAATTGATTGAGAAGAAAAAGCAAACAACCTTGCTGGCTCCTAAAAAGCTGACAGTCAAAAAAGTTTATGATAACCTGCAGCAGCTTATTGAGATTACGGGTTCAGGGAGTGTTGAAGGAAAGCTAAATCTTATTGCAGAACTCTTGTCAGGCGCAAAGCCTGAAGAAGCCAAGTATATTATCAAAACTGTGCTTGAAGAATTGAGGCTTGGTATAGGAGAAGCAACCATGAGAGATGCAATAGTTTGGGCGTATTTCCCGCATCCTAAAGGTGTGTTTTTTAAGTGCGAGAAATGCGGGGCATCAATGCCAAAGATTGACAAATGCCTTGAATGCGGAACTGAGCTTGAGACTAAATCAAAAGAAGATGAACGTGAAAAATACAACCATTATTCAGAGGCAGTGCAGCACGCGTATGATGTTTTGAATGATTTCGCAGAAGTTGCAAAGATTGCAATGGAAAAAGGCGAGCAGGGTTTGCTTAAGACAGAAATCGCCATCGGCATGCCTCTCAAAGTTATGCTTGCGATGAAGGAAGCAACAATGCACGATGCAATTGAACGAGTCGGAAAGCCTTTTGCAGAGGAGTATAAGCTTGATGGATTCAGAATACAGTGCCACAAAAAAGGCAATAAGGTTTACTTATTTACACGAAGATTAGAGAATGTTACTGAGCAGTTCCCTGAAGTTGTTGAGTATGTTCAGAAAAATGTCAAAGCTGAAAGCTGTTTGCTTGACACAGAAGCTGCTGGGTTTGACCCAAAGACACTAAAGTATAGGCCATTCCAGGAAATTTCACAGAGGATTAAAAGAAAATATGGGATTGATAAAATGCAGAAAGAGCTTCCTGTTGAGCTTAACGTGTTTGATATTCTTTATCTCGACGGCAAAAGCACGCTGAAACTGCCTTTTGTTGAAAGAAGAAAAATACTTGATAAAATCGTGCATCAGATTCCACGAAAAATCGTTCTTGTAAAACAGCTTGTGACAGATAATGAAAAAGATGCAGAGAAATTCTACAAAGAAAGCCTTGCTGCAGGAAATGAAGGAGTTATGTTCAAAAACCTGAACTCATCATATACCCCAGGAGTTCGAGTCGGGCACATGATTAAATTCAAGCCAGTTCTTGAAAGCCTTGACTTAGTAATTATTGGAGCTGAATGGGGAACGGGCAAAAGAAGCGGTTGGCTGAGTTCGTTTGACCTTGCCTGCCAAGAGGATGGTGAGTTTTTAGAGATTGGCAAGGTTGGAACTGGTTTTAAGGAGAAAAGTGAGGGGGGCTTAAGTTTTGAAGATATGACAAAGATGCTTAAGCCTTTAATTCTCGAGCAACATGGCAGGGTTGTTAAAATCAAGCCAAAGATTATTATTGAAGTCAAGTATGAGGAAATACAGAAATCACCCACATACACATCTGGATTTGCTCTTCGATTCCCAAGAGTTGTTCAGCTGAGAGAAGACAGGAGCGCTGATGACTGCTCTGAGCTTTCTTTTGTTGAGCAGATTTACAACACGCAAAGGGCAAGGGGCAAGAAATAGCAAAAATAGACGGCACCCACCTGCTAAAAACAAAAAATAGTTGTCACCGACGATAGAAAATCAGAATAAATCTTTTTCTTTTGTCTTTGCTTAAAATCTTTTAGCGCTTGTGAAGGATATACTGTAAACTATATTTTTTTGTCAAGTAATGCTTATATATAGGAATTGTATTCAGAAAGATTAATTAAAACAAGTTTTGGCGAACTTGTTTGTTTAGCGATTGGTGATTTAAGACTTGAGGTGTTTGGCGACACATCAAATCAGTTCTAGATGGTGGTATATTTGCCACATTTATAAATATTATGGTTTTGCATTAGTCATTTCAAACTAGGCAAGATAAACGAACAAAAAAAAATAAAACCGATCAATACGGGGGAGGCGAAAAAATGGACTTTGTTGTGGAAAATGCGTTGGACCAAGTTGAAGACAGCATTGGCAGTGAAATGCCACGGCAAGCCTGCATTAAAGTAATAGGATGCGGCGGTGCTGGGAATAACATGGTAAATTGGCTCTATAAAAAGGGCATAAAAGGTGCTGAAATTATAGCTGTAAACACAGACTTGCAGCACTTGAATATAACAGAAGCTGACAGGAAGATACTTCTTGGAAGAGAAGTAACCAGAGGACTTGGATGCGGAGGACACCCAGAAGTGGGAGCTGAGGCAGCTAAGGAGAGCTTGTCAGAGCTTAAGGAATCATTGAAGGACGCTGACATGGTTTTCGTGTGCGGAGGAATGGGCGGTGGTACAGGTACAGGAGTTGCACCAATCGTAGCACAAGTTGCTAGGAACCTTGGAGCAATTGTTATTGGAACTGTAACAATGCCATTTAACATAGAAAGAGCAAGAATCGACAAGGCAGAAATAGGACTAGGGCACTTGAGAGAGAACTCCGACACAGTTATTGTTATTGACAACAACAGGCTAGTTAGCATTGCAGGAAACCTGCCAATCCAGCAGGCATTTGCAGTAGCAAACGAGCTTATCTCAACAATGATTAAGGGTATCGTTGAGACAATCGCAATCCCATCACTTGTCAACCTTGACTACGCAGATGTTAAGGCAATCATGACAAACGGCGGAGTTGCAGCAATCGGAGTGGGAAGCTCAGACACAAACAACAGAATTGAGGAGGCTGTAAAAGGCGCTCTATCAAACCCACTGCTAGATATCAGCTATGAAGGCGCTGACGGCGCACTAATTCACGTGTGCGGCGGACCAGACATGACCCTTGAAGAAATCACAAGGATTGGTGAAATGGTTACAGAGAGCCTTGACCCAGACGCAAACGTCATTTGGGGAGCAAGAGTTAGCGAAAACATGAAAGGCAAAGTAACTGTGATGACAATCATCACCGGCGTACAGAGCCCATGGATACTTGGAAAGGTAGACCACAAAAAGCCAAGCAGCCATGCAAAATTCGTTAGCAAAGAGCTGGGGATAGAGCTGGTATAGAGATAACGTTCTCGCCTTCGGATATATTTCTACCCAATACCCCCATATTAGGTTGAAAGAAGGCATTTCTGTTCCCGCCCGGGAATACCGGGCGGGGTTGGATTTTTTTGCGGGGGAAAAAGAGGTGATTTTTTTCTTAGCGCATTCCAAAGAAAGATATAAATACCTGTTTTGATGTTTAAAACAAAGATGAAAAAAGAGATAGGCAGGAAGATACCTGCAACAATGGCCACACAGCATCCAGACAATGCTTCTAAGCCTTATTGGAATAATTCTGAATTCATTTCATCCATTCAAGAAGAAGAAGAATGCTTCAGGTCATTTAACGAGCTCGGCTGCGACGAATACATGTGGGACTGGGAAGGCAAGTTCTGTGACGAGGCAGTTATTGACAGGCTGTTCACAACATATTTCAAATATTTTAAAAACAAACAGCTTGGCAAAGACAAGTTCCTAACATTCAGGATTCCAAACATATGGGTTGAGACTGGATACAGGCTGGTTAGGGCGTACATGGACATAATAACTGCAAATGATTCTGCAGTTAACCTGAAACTGCATTCACCGCCATTATTTGAGGTGATTCTGCCGCAGGTAGAAAATTCTGAACAAATACTTAAAACTCAAATTGAGTATCACAAAGTTTCTAAAACAAAATGCAATCTTTCAAAAAAATGCGGGCCTTCTGAAATAATGCTAATTCCTATTTTTGAGGAGTATGATAGACTAATAAATTCAAGAAAAATCTTAGAAGATTACTTTGAAAAATATTCAAACAAATTTAAAAATGAACTGCCCTACATAAGACCATTTATTGCAAGGTCTGACCCTGCTTTGAATTCGGGACTGGTGCCTGCCACAATTGCTGCAAAAATTGCGATTTCTGAATACGGAAAACTTGAAGATGAAACGGGTATACCCGTTTTTCCAATTATAGGTGTTGGCGCATTGCCTTTTAGAGGGGGGTTGAATCCAAAAAATATTGGAAATTTCATTAAGCAATACTCGGGAGTAAATACTGTAACAGTACAGTCTGCGTTTAGATATGACTATCCAAAAAATAGAGCAATAAGTGCAATAAAAGAACTAAACCAAAAAATTCCAAAAACTAAAAAAGAACAACTCGATGATAATCTTACTAAAGAACTCATTCAGGTATGCAACATATTTGCAAAAAAATATCAAGAAATTTTACCTAAGGTGCTGCCTGACATTTTAAGCATTTCCAAGTATATCCCTTCTCACAGGGAAAGAATATTGCACACAGGACTCTTCAGATACGGCCGAAAAATTAAAGGAACCAAGAAAACCTTGCCAAGAGCAATAAACTTTACTGCTTCCTTTTATTCAATAGGAGTTCCTCCTGAACTATTTGCAACAGGGCAAGGACTTAAAGAAATTGAAAAAAAGGGTTTCCTTGACGAACTTCAAGAAGGCTATCCTCCATTAAGAAATGATTTGATCGACGCAGGGCATTATTTGAACAAAGAAAACTTGAAGTTCCTTGCAAAAAATAAGAAAGGCTGGACAAAAGTGGTTGAAGATATAGAATTCCTTGAGCTGTTTACAGGCAAAGAGTTCGGGCCAAAAACAGTAGAGCATTATGAGCACAGAAATTTTGTTTCAAACATATACCAGTTATGGAAAAGAAAGAACCATAACCATGAGCAAGACATAAAAAGAGAAATACTTGAGGCTGCAAGAATAAGGCGAAGCCTTGGCTAAGTTTTATAAATAGTTCTTATTTTGCGAGCATTATGCTTACTTTAATTGGGATTGGATTGGATAATGAGAAAGACATAACTCTAAAAGGATTAGAGGCAGTTAAAGAAGCAGATTTTGTTTTTCTTGAAAGCTATACTTCAAAGCTGAACTGCTCATTCAGCAAGCTTGAAAAGCTATACGGGAAAAAAATCATTTTAGCTGACAGAAATCTTGTCGAAAGCAAAGCAGAGGAGATTCTTGAGAAAGCTAAAACAAAAAAAGTTGCTTTCCTAGTTATTGGGGATGTGTTTGGGGCAACAACACATACTGATTTGTATTTGCGGGCAGTAAATGAGAAAATTAAAGTCGAAGTTATTCATAATACTTCGATTATCAATGCGATAGGAATAACGGGTTTGCAGCTTTACAATTTTGGCAAAACTACGTCGTTAGTTTTCCCTGAAAAAGGCTGGAGTTCTGAACGTGCGTATGACATTATAAATATGAACAAAGCAGGCGGAATGCACACCTTAGTTTTGCTGTTCATTGACGTTGAAAAAAACAAGTACATGACTATTGCAGAAGGCATAAAAGTTTTGCTTGATATCGAAGAGAAGAGAAAAGAGAAAATTGTGACAAAAGAAACAAAACTAGTGGGAATTGCAAGAATCGGAAGCAAAAGCGAGAAAATCAAATATGGGACAGCTGAACAGCTTATGAAAGAGGATTTTGGAGCTCCGCTCCATTCCATAATTGTGCCTGGCAAACTGCATTTTATGGAAGAAGAGATGCTTAAGCTGTATCAATAGCTGAATAAGGTTTATAAACGATATCTGATTCTGTTTTCGTGCAGCCCCGTAGTCTAGTGGTCAAGGATAGGGGACTTTGGAAGCGCAAAGCAATTCTGAAGAAATCCTCTGACGGCGGTTCGAATCCGCCCGGGGCTATTTTGTTATATATGCACAAAGAAAGTTAATTAAAAATTCTAAAAATAATTAGTGAATTTTTTTATCAAGCGAAGCTATTGCTGAAGCATGACCTGAGGCAGGCACTGCTGCAATTTTATTTTCAAGTTGGCTTTCAGGTTTAGATTCTGATGCACTAGCAACTGAACTTGTAAAAAATCCGTGCAGGTTGTATTGTGAAAACCTTTCGTAGAAGTTCATTCCCCAGCCAACGCAGCCAAGAAGTGCTCCTGCGACTATCAAGTATTTTGCTATGCCTAATTCGTTCCTTTCAATTGATTCGTTATATTCCATCTTTATTCCCCCTTTATCATTTCTGTTGTGCCTTACCGTTCAGGCTTACATATATTAGTATACCTTTACCTATATTTATATCTAATCTCTGGCATTTTTTTACTTTTTTCCAAAATTTAGCAAATATTTATATATAAATAAAAATTATTTGGCTAAAAAGAGGCAAAATGAATAGTTTAGACAAAGACCTGCTGTTTTTATACTCTGAAAATGCACGTTTCAAGATCAAAAATCTTTCTACGATTTTAAAAAAGAGCTCACAGCGCTTAAAATACTCAATAAAGGTTCTTGAAAGCGAAGGCATTATTTCAAAGCCATTCTGCATATTTGATTATTCTTATTTTGGACTCATTCTTTTCAGAGTTTATTTCAAAGGAGGCTACATAAGTGAGAAAGACAAAAGCCAGATAATCCAAAAACTAAGCGAAAACCCGTATGTTGTTTCAATGTACGAGCTTTCAGGAGAGTTTGACCTTGCAATAGAAATTGCTGCCCCAAATCCTTCAAAATTCAACAAAGAGCTGAAAAAAATTGCCGGGCTAATCCCAACTTTAAACAACTACAAAATAATTCTGAACCTTGTAACGCACATTTATCCAAAAGTGTATCTGCCAAAAAACCTGGAACTAGTGAACCAAATCTCCCAAGAAATAATTATCGGCGGCGACAGGGCTATTGCCAGCTTCGATGAAAATGAGATGAAAATAATCCAATGCATTCTAAAAAATCCTAAAATCAGGCTGATAAATCTTGGAAAAGAATCTGGCTTGAACAGCAAGACTGCAAACACAATACTAAAAAGCCTCATTCAAAAAAGATTCATTAGGGGATTCAAATACATCGTTGACACAAATAAATTAGGGATATACAAATCAAGGCTTTTCCTTAAGCTTCACAACGTAAGCCCTGAAAGAGAGGCTCAGCTAATGAGTTTTATGCTCGCCGCAAAAGAAATAGTCCAGTCACACAAAACAGTAGGAGACTGGGATGTTGAAATAGATATCGAGTCTCCTGACAGCAAAAAAATAAGATACCTGACAATTCAAATAAGAGAGGAATTCAAGGATTTGATTGAGACATTCAACATATCTGAATTCTACCAATACTATGAAAGAAGCTATCTGCCTTTCTTCCTTTTCCAGAAAGAGGAAAACCAAAAAGAGATTGCGACTAAATTCTAAAATTCTAGATAAATATATAAAGAAGTAATCCCATAACTGTTTTGAGGGGTATGGACACAACAAAAAAGCAAAATTATATTCTGTATGCATTGGGGCAATGGTATGAACTGGCCAACAAGCAGATGGGGAACAAAGAGCTCGAAATCGCTATTTCTAAATCAGTATTCATTGACTTAGTTATGAAAGCAAAGATTGTTGAGAAAAAAGAAAGGGCGCTTTACAAAAACTTAGAGCAGCTCGAGAAAAAGAAGTTAATTGACTATTCAAGCAAAAATCTCGCTTTGACAAAAAAAGGCAGCAAGCTATACTCAAGGCTTAACAAAGAGATTCTGCCTTACGTTCAGTTGGCAAACCTGCTTGACAAAAGCAATCCATTGAGCTACACTAGAAAAGCGCAGACTGTCTTCAAGTTTAAGAACTAAAATTTAATTAAATTCTATCTAAATCAGAACTGAGCATACTTCAAAATCCTTGGATCAACTGGTGTGCTGCAGAACGGGCAGATTTTTGGAGTTTCCTTTGAAATGCTGTATGGAAACTTGTACTGGCATTTAGAGCAGGGCATCTTTACTTTGTCATCGCTTATCCTCTCAACCTTGATTTTCTCCTGTTTTTTGTAGAATTTCTCTAAATATTCATCTTCTGGATCCCAGCCTGCAGGCTTTTTCTTCATCTCTTCCTGGACTTTTGCTTTTTCAACTTGTTCCTGTGCCTGTTTCTGCGCATTCCTGAACTTTTCCCTCTTCTCCTTTACACAGGCAGGGCAAACCATCATCCTGTATTCATTGTCTAGAACAAACTCATTAGATTTTGCAGACTTCCCGCATCTTTTGCACACAGCAGATACTGCATCGTTGAACATTTGTTGAAGTACCATTCACTTATATTTAAATTTTATTAAGCCCGCGAGTGGTAACGAAAAGAAAGAATTAAAAACCCTTCCTCAATTCTTTGAAAGCACAGCCCCGTAGTCTAGTGGTCAAGGATAGGAGGCTCTGGACCTTCTGACCGCGGTTCGAATCCGCGCGGGGCTATTATTTTCTAAATTTTCTGATAAATGGGATTATGTCTAGGAAGACAAAAGACAACAAAAGGGAATAGACATTTTTGTTGAACAATGTAAATGAATAAGTCTCATAAACATCATTTGCCCATTGCGTCTTGTAGCTGGAAAAACCTGGACCAAGCTCATATATAGAAATGTTGTCTGAAAAATAGCTCTTCAGCATGTTAAATGACAGAAAGTTTCCAGGAGAAAATCTTTGATATCTTTCATCATAATCCCCTCGCAAGGCAAAAACTTTCCCAGTATACCTCAAATTATATTCCATTGCAACAGGCTTATTTTCAGAGTTCAGCATCCACAAAGAGAGCCAGCCCTTTTCAGCAGCCACTCTTGTTAAATTGTAGAAAAAATTTTTTGTTTCTTCATCGCTGTCTATTGCAACGCCTTTTTCAAATTTCCAGCTTTTCTCTGTCACGCCCAGCAAATCTGAAAACAATTTTTCTGAAAAAGATGTGTTTTCAACAACACTAATTTTACCAAGCTCTTTGATTTTGTTCGCATGGTAATTAATCTCTTTTTTGAAATGCCTTGGCTTTTTTGAATAAAACTCGGACCAAGTAGAGTGTATGCTTAAGAAAGGGATCTTGCTTAAAATATCCAATTTAAATCGTTTGTGTTTCTGTCTTAAAACCTGGTTTAATGCCAAATAGTTTTTTGAAGTCCGTGGAATTTTGCCAAAACTGATTGTGTCCCAAGAATTCAATTTCGAGATGTTCTTGAGTATTTCCTCCAATACCTCCTCTTTCCTATCTGGAATAATGAAATCACAAATAGGGGAGTCTTTATTTTCAATAAACTGTATTTGGCTTACTGAAAAGTTCCTGATTTTCGCACTTACTTTCATCAAAGGAGCAATTCCAATTAACTTTTCTCCTTCTCTAGCTAAAAGGATTAACATTTCTTTTTCCTTGCCATATGCATTCCACCAGCACCTGAACCATTCATGCCTTAGGAAAACTGTGTCTTCTGTAGTCATAGAAAGCAAAGAATTCCATTCAGTTTCCAAATTAAGGAAAGATTCGTATTCTCTAATTTCTTGTATTTCCATTTTTAACCGCCTGCTCAAAAACACCAACCAACTGCTTGGTAAGATGTTCCCAATTAAAATTCTTTATAAATTTCGAATCAACCTTTATTTTTAATTTTCCTTTTTTCCACTTATTATATGCATCAAGTATGCTCATCTTTATGTCATCCACTTTACCAGAAGTTATAACGTAAGAATGGTTTGAATATGTTTTAACAAGTTGTGCATTATCGCCTTCTGGAACGTCTGCCAAAATCGGGATACCTGTAGATAAATAATCAAAAGTTTTGTACGCGATTGCTGCATAATTTTCAGGATATTGTTTAAGATACAGCAAAGAAGACTCTTGCATTAATTCTTTGGCTTTAGCATACGCTAAAAATTTAAGAAACTTACAATTATTTAATACTCCATACTTTTTAGCTAGCGATTTCGCAATATTATTCGAATTTTCAGAGCCCGCACAAACAAAACTAAACTTAATTTCTCCGTGTAATTTGGCTAAAGCTTGAAATAATTTCTCAGGGTTGCGGCTTTCATCAAAATTACCTAAATATGAAATTATAAATTGTTTTGAATTAAATTTGGTTGGTTTTGAAATCGCATTATAGCCATTAAAAATCGTTTTAAATTTGATATCAAATTTCTTTTTCTTATACAATTTCTCTATTGTTTTTGTAGAAGAAATAAGACTAAACGCGTTACTTAAAAAATTCCGCTCTAATTTTTCAGCAATAATCTCGCGCCAACCCGCAAATTCAGGAATCGCCGTCCAGTCATCTCTATAATCAACAATAACTGGCTTTTTAAATCTTGTCGCGACAAGGGCAGGGCTATACGGAGGACAAGAAACATATATCACATCAGGGCGTTCTTGTTTAATTATTTTTCTTGCTGCCCAATAACAGAACGGCAACCAACCCACTTTTGAATCAGGCAACCTAATTAATTTTGAATCTAGCTTTAATTCTTTAGTTCTGAAAACTTTAATACTAGAAAATTCATTATCTGGATGTGATTCCACATTTGAATTATGAACCGTCAGAACAATCGGCTCCCAACCAAATTTGGGAAGATTCTTAACAAACCCAACGGTTCTATTCACACCAACTGTTGTTGAAGGTGGAAAATGATATACTATCATTAATACTTTCTTCGACATACTAATTCTTAAACTTGCATCATTTATAAATGTTTAGCTAACAAACCTTTTTATATTACTTAAAAGAAAAGCAAGAATATGAGAATCACAATAAGCGGCAAGCCTGGCGCAGGCAAAAGTACTGTTGCAAAAACCCTTGCTTCGACACTAGGATTGCAGCATTATTCTAATGGCGATTTTATGAGAGATATTGCAAAAAGAAGAGGCATACCTTTTATTGAATTGACAAAGATTGCAGAAACTGACAAAAGCATTGATGACGAGCTGGACCACAGGTACTTTGAGTTAAGAAAAGAAGACAATTTTGTAATTGACTCAAGGCTCGGTTTTCATTTTATTCCAGATTTAATCAAAGTTTTCATCGATGTTGACACCAAAAAAGCTGCTGAAAGAATATTCAAAGAGAAAAGGCCAGGGCAATCAGCTGCCAGTATTGAAGAAATGCAGGCGCAGCTTCAAAAAATAATCGCAAGTGAGAGAATAAGATATAAGCAATACTATAATTTGGACATAGATGATATGAAAAACTACGATTTGGTCATCGATTCATCAAACATTTCAGCTGAAAAGGTGGCTGAAAAGATTATTAAGTTCATAAAAAAGAGTTAAAATAACCACTTCAGAGTAGAGAAAGATTTATATACTAGTTCTGCTTAATTTGGGTTATGGTCATAATGTGCCAGAAGTGCGGAGTGGAAATTAACACATTTTCTCCAATGAGGAAATGGTGCTTCAGCTGCAGAAAATCTGTCAGCCTTGAGCAGGCAAAGGCGCGAAAAGTTAGAAAAATCAAGGCCAAGAAATAATAAGATTTATAATATTTGAGTTCTCCAACATAATTGTGGCAAAAAATGCATTAATAGTTGTTGATTTTGAAAACGAATGGACTGACAAAAAGTCAGAATATTTTGTCGGCGATATTTCAGACGTTATAAGCAGAACAAACAAGTTGCTTGATTTCTGCAGGCAGAAAGGCTACAAAATAATATTCACAACGCATGTTGAAAAAGGCTCAGCTAATGCATTTGCTGAAAACTCAAAAAATGTAAAAATAATCCATGAAATTCACAAAAAAGATTCTGATGTTCTTATTACAAAAAATAAAATCAGCCCGTTCTTCAAAACAACGCTTGAAAAAGAACTAAAAGGAATCAGCAAAATTGTGGTTTGCGGCATACTGACAAATATCTGTGTCAGAAGCTTAGTTCAGGATGCATACGACAGGGATTTTGAAATAACTGTTGTAAAAGACTGCTGCGCGGCATTGGATAAAAAAACGCAGGAATTCACATTTAAAGATTTAAAGGCAACAAGAGAAGAAATTGAATTTTTAGATTTAAATGAATTTATTGAATAAAAATCACATTCTTTCAGGAGATTCTATTCCCAGCAGCAAAAGCCCTTCTTTAATGACTTGCCTTGTCCTATCAATAAGCAAAAGCCTTGCTTCCTTTAAGTTTTGCTCTGCCTGAATTACCGGGCACTTGTGGTAGAATTCATTAAAAGTCTGTGTAAGTTCAAGCAAATATCTTGCAACAAGTGAGGGTTTGTACTGTTCTGCTGCCTCTTCGACTGTTTCCTGAAACAAAAACAACTGATTAATCAGGTTCTGCTCAACTTTCTCGTTCAGCAATGAAAAGTCAACCTTTGATTTGATTGTTCCATCTTCTTTTGCAAGAATCGAGCAGATTCTTGCGTGAGTGTACTGCAAATACGGCCCAGTCTCCCCTTCAAATGAAATTGATTCTTCAGGATTAAACAACATATCTTTCTTCGGGTCAGTCTTCAGCATCATGAACTTCAATGCACCCAAACCTATCTGCTCTGCGCGTTTGTTAAGCTCATCTTCTGTCAAATCTTTGTAACGTTTTAGAAGCTCTGCTCTTGCCAAATCCTTGACTTCTTTTATCAAATCATCTGCATCAACAACAGTTCCTTCCCTGCTCTTCATTTTTCCAGATGGAAGATAAACCATGCCGTAGCTCAGGTGATAACATTTCTCAACACCCTTGTAGCCGAGCAAATCAAGAACCTTAAACAATTGTTTGAAATAAAGATCCTGCTCAGAGCCAACAACATAAATTGATTTGTCCAGCTTATAGTCAGTAAATTTTTGTATTGCAAGAGCAATGTCCTGCGTTATATACAGAGAAGTGCCGTCTGTTCTTAACAAAACTTTATTTGGAAGATCTGGCTCAAGTTTTGCGATAACTGCCCCAGTTTCATCTTTTTCAAAAATCCCCTTGTTCAAAGCATCCAAAATGATTTTTTTTCCTGCTTTGTATATTTCACTTTCATAATACACTTTGTCAAATTTCACTCCTAAATCTTTGTATGTCTGCTCAAATCCATCGAGAGCCCATTTGTTCATTTTCTTCCAGACTGCAATAGTTTCCTTGTCTCCTACTTCCCATTTATTTAGAAGTTCAAGCGCCTCTTTCTCGAGTTCTGGATTTTCTTTTGCTTTCTGAGCAAACATAACATAAAAATCTCCAACAAAATGGTCAGATTTCTTGTCAGGCTCTTTGTTATTGCCCCATTTTTGGTAAGCTAGCATTGACTTGCAAATATGAATTCCTCTGTCATTTATTGTATTTACTTTAATCACCTTGTAGCCTAATTTTTGAAGAAGTACAGATATAGTCATGCCAAGCAAATCATTCCTAACGTGCCCCAAATGCTGAGGCTTGTTAGTATTTGGCTGAGAATATTCTATCATTATTGTGCCTTTGCGCTTTGTGAATTCTGGCTCTTCTGTCAAAACAAATTTTGCAAAACCTGGCTTGTCAATAAAGAAATTCAAATAAGGGCCTTTTGCCTCAATTTTTGAAATTGATTTTGAAGGCTTGATTTCAGAAGCAAGCTCTTTTGCAATCTTCAACGGGCTTTCTTTTCTTTCCTTAGCAAGAAAAAAGCAAGGAAATGCATAATCCCCCATATCTAAGTTTGGCGGAACTTCAAGAATTCCATCGATTGCTTCAGCAGTCAGCTTGCCGTGCTTTGCAATAAGTTTCACAATCTCTTTTCTGAAAGGCATTTTTGACTGTAATCAGGGATGTTTTATAAATTTATTGCTCAGAAAGATTTTTATACTATCCTAACGCTAAATCTCAATATGAAAAATCAGGAGATAGCTAACATCTTCTATGAAATGGCAGATATTTTGGATATGCAGAATGTTGCCTGGAAACCAATTGCGTACAGGAGAGCTGCAAGAGCAATTGAAAATCTGTCAGAGCCGATTGAAAAAATTTATGAAAGAGGCGGGATTAAAGAACTTCAAGAAATCTCCGGAGTTGGAGAGGGGATTGCAAAAAAAATTGCGCAGTATCTTGATACTGGAAAAGTAAAAGAATATGAGAAACTAAAAAAGCAAGTTCCAAAACACATTAGCGTTTTGATGAAGATTCCAGGAATGGGGCCTAAAAAAGTTAGCAAGCTGAACAAGACACTTAGGATAACAACTGTTGCACAGCTTGAAAAAGCCGCAATACTGCACAAAATTGCCAAACTTCAGGGATTTGGAGAGAAATCTGAACAAGACATTGTGGACAGCATTTTGCTGTTTAAGAAATCAAAAGGTAAAATTCCATTAAAGAAAGCAGAAAGCACTGCAAATGAGATAATAAGCCTACTGAAAAAATTAAAAGAAGTTGACCAAATATCTGCAGCAGGCTCTGTGAGGAGAAAGAAGCCTTTTGTCAGGGACATAGACATACTTGTATCTTCAAGACAGCCAGAAAAAGTTATTGATGCATTCACTAAACTAAAAAATGTGCAGAAAGTTCTTGCAAAAGGGCCAACAAAGGCAACGATTATTTTGAAAAACGGAATACAGGCAGATTTACGTGTTCTGCCGCCTGAATCATGGGGCGCTGGCTTGCTTTATTTTACCGGCAATAAGACGTATAATATTGACTGCAGAAAGATTGCGATTCAAAAAGGCTACAAACTCAGCGAGTATGGCTTGTTTGACAAGCAGACTGGAGAAATGGTTGCAGGAAAAACTGAAAAAAAAGTTCTTGACAAGCTTGGCTTGAAACTGCTTAAGCCTGAAGAAAGAGAAATATAAACTTTTGCAGTCAACGCGAAATAGGATGATAAAATATTATTTATTTAGATAATGTTTTATAATTTCTGACAAAGGGTGGTTTTTATTTTTTTTTACAAATTCTAAAGCTAAAGCATTAACCTTATTTAAGTCTCGACCCTGCAATTCAGATTTCCAACGCTCACTTTTAGTAATGGTTATTGAACTACTATCTCGCATATCATTGCCCAGAATATGATGTTCTACACTCTTTAAGTTTTTAGGAATCTTGCAAGGTTTAAGGTTAATAAATTTATAAATTTTTGCAAGACTTTTATTGGGATTGTCACAAATATCTTCATAGTACACTTTAATATAAGAGAACCCCTGCAAAATTCTAAGAATCTCTAATTGGTCCTTGATCCATTTTTTAGTTGCGTCCTCTGTACTTTCCTCTTTGTTTTCTTCTCGAAGCCTTTCTATATTTGACAAAACTACGCCATGAAAATCTCGGATAATATAAATTGGCTTCAAATCAAGATTAGGAATCCTCTTAAGATGGCGTAAGCGATATGGAGATTTACTGCCATCAACAAAAACCTTTGCATTAAAGTATGAAAGAGCAGAAGAAATAAATAAATAATTTGCTAAATCTTTCCTTTTAAAAAATTTTGAAAAGATTTTTAAAAGAAGTTTATCTCTAAGGTTTTCAATAAAATCATTATTTAAACTTACAAATAACAATCTATTCAATCTGTATTTATTAAAAAAGACATAATCTGTATCAAAATCTTTAAAATCAAACCTCAGATTGTTTTTATGAAAGTTTTTAGCAACATATAAAAAGAAAGGACACTCTTTTAAAAATTTGCCACAGGAACATCTGAATGATGCCCCTTTTTTGCTTTCGAATCCTGTCATCTCGCTTACTGTAGAAATCTCGGGATGGGAATTTAGGATGAAAGCAAGAAGAGTTGACCCTGAAAACGGTGAGGAAGTGATATATGCAATGCTTATCTTTTCGTTTTGATGAAAAAATTTTTGCAATTTCATAAAAACTGAAAAATCAATCTTCTTATTAAAGTTATCGCTTGCTAACAAAAATTTTGCAAAGAACGCATAAACTTAGAATTTTACTTCTGAATCGTTCCATATCCAATTAATCTCCATCTATTGCCGAGGTTTCTGGAGATTGTGACTTTTGAGCCAATCTCTGCACAGATTGGAAGCTTTAATGTGACTGTTGCAACATTTTTCCTTAAGTCAGTTATTACTCCAACAGTTGATGCACTGTTCACGTTAAGCATAAGAACTTCGCTTTCAGCCAGTGGCTTGACAACCAGAGCATCTTTAGCTCCAACAACCCTCTCAAGCAGCAAAGCCTTTAGCTTTAATGTGTACCCAATCTCTGGCAAAGTTCCTGGCTTTCCTACAACTGAACCAACAAGATTGTCAGATGCTGCGACACTTGGGTCAAGAGAAGTCATAACTCCAATTGAACCTCCTGGATGAACCTGATCTACTGCATTGCCGCCTGTTTGCAAGCCTGTAATTTTTGTCATAATGGGATGGCACACTGTTTTGTTGTGCTGGACAACCCTTCTTCCCGGCCTTATCTCAATATCCTCTCCAACCTTAAGTATTCCCTGCTTAAGTGTTCCGCCAAGGACTCCGCCTACAATCTTATCTGGAGTTGAGCCTGGCTTGTTTACATCAAAGCTTCTTGCAACATACATTACTGGCTTTGCATCAGGGTCTCGCTTTGGAGTTGGAATTGTTTTTTCGATTGCATCAATCAGCAGCTCTATGTTTATTTTGTGCAAAGCTGAAATCGGGATTATTGGTGCATCTTTGTAAGAAGTCTTCTCAAGGAATTTTTTTATCTGGTTGTAGTTGTCCAATGCCTGCTCAGGTGTTACTAAATCAATTTTGTTCTGGACAACTATTACACTTTTTATTCCTGCAATGTTTAGTGCAACAAGGTGCTCTTTTGTTTGGGGCTGAGGGCATTTTTCATTTGCTGCAACTAAAAGCAGGGCGCCGTCCATTATTGCTGCGCCTGAAAGCATTGTTGCCATCAATGTTTCGTGCCCAGGTGCATCAACAAAACTGACTTTCCTCTGAAGAACTCCTTTTCCGCCGCACGCACATTTTTCCTTAACAGAATATTTGCCGCATTTCTCGCATTTGTAAAAAGAAGCGTCTGCATAGCCCAGCCTAATTGTAATTCCTCGTTTGATTTCCTCAGAATGAGTGTCTGTCCACTTGCCGCTGAGGGCTTCTGTAAGAGTTGTTTTCCCGTGATCAACATGGCCTATTAACCCGATATTAATTTCCGGTTGCCCTGTTTCAGATTTTTTAGCCATGCTTTTAAGTTTTATTTATTTTTTATTTAGTTCCTATTTTAGTTTAATTGTAATTTTGATTTAAGCCCTAAAATATTTATTTTTCTTCCTTGCCTTCAGACTTTTCGCTAACCAAAGGCTCAGGCCCTGCTTTCAAAATCTTAAGATTAATCTGAGAACTATTTTCGTAAACAGTATTTCCTGCAACAGTCTTTCTTATCCTTACTCCTTTGCCCTTGACCTGCACTCCAATACCTTTTGCAGAAAGAATTTTTCTTCTCTGCCTGCCGTCAAGGTCGCTTCTCATTGGGAAGCCTGCGTTGTCAGAGCCTCCTGTTATTTCAAATTCATAGCCAGGAACACCAAACTGGTCTCCTGAAACCTTGTCTCCTATTTTCTTTTCAAAAAATATATCTGCTGCGTCATCCTTTACTTCCTTCTGGTATGACTTTCCGTCTTTTGCTGACATTACTAGCTTGAATGAAACCATTTTTCCTCCTATTTAGCTAATTTATTTTCACTAACTTCAACTTTGAATGTTACAGGCAGCTTTGTGCTTGCCTTGTGAAGCGCCTTTCTTGCAACATCTACGCCTTCTTTTTTTACTCTGACCATAAAAACATCTTTTCCAGCCCATACCTGTGCTGCCCTTCCAATTGCCTTGCCAAATGGCTTCTGCATTCCTGTGCTGACTCTGTCTGCGCCTGCTCCAGATGCCAACGGATTTTCCCTTAATATGTGAAATGGAAACATAAGAATCTTGAAATGATAGTTTTCCTTGCCAAGCCCTGTTTCCAGGTCCCTGTTGCATGCCTGCCTTGCGGATTCAATGCAGTTCTGCCTTAGCTGCAGGTTCTGTGTGCAGATTAATCTTAAAGTATATTCAAAGTCTTTTCTCTTTGGGCTGCCCATTTCATACTGCGCAATAATCAGGTGAGGGTTGCCTCTAACATAAGACTTGCCTTTATACTTTGAAACTCTTGTGTACGGCCTTTCAAGCCTCCTGTACGCACATGCTTTTCTTATTTTTACCATAGATTCCCCTTCTTGGCAAGAAAAAGGGGGCTATTTAAAAAGGTTTTGGTTCTAAACAAAAGATTTAAATATATCAATATAATTGTCTCTATCTTAGGGAGGTAGCGAATTATGAAAGAAACATTTCTAAACATCAAAAACCAAATAACAAAAGCATTTTCTAAACAAATAACGCCTGAGGCTGGAGGATCTGATTATGTTGAACTCAGCAATGAAGGAAGCAAGTCTGGTTCAGGTGCAAAAGTGCAGGTAAGACCGTTTGTTATGGAGGACTTCGAGGACATTAAACCAGTTCTTGACACTCTAAGAAACGGGCAGACAATTGCATTGATAAACATCAAGCCTTTGAAGGAAAAAGACCTTGTTGAGCTTAAGAGAGCAATCAACAAGCTGAAGAAGACATGTGACGCAATTTCAGGAGACATTGCTGGATTCGGCGATGACTACATTGTTGCTACACCTGAGTTCGCTTCAATCTACAGGAACAGGGACAGCAAGGATGTTGTACAAGGCGGAGAGGGGCAAGCGTCAAAGGGCGGAGAGCCTCAGGAAGATATTGAGACTTACTAAAGTTCATCTTTCTAATTTTTTATTTATTTGTTTTTATTGATTATCACTAAAGATAATGGCATCATCACAAACTTTAAATATCAAGTTTAATTCTTTTTTAGTATGGATAAACTTGAAAAACAGCCATGCCCCGTATGCCACAAGCATGAGCTGACACTTTCTGAAACTGAAACAGAAGTCCCTTATTTTGGGAAAGTGTTTATTTTTGGAATGGAATGCTCTGCGTGCGGTTTCAGGAAATTTGACATTGACCCTGCTGAAGAAAAAGAGCCTGCAAAATACTCCCTTGAAGTAAAAGATACAAAAGATTTGAATGTCAGGGTTGTAAAAAGCTCAAACGCAACTGTAAAATTCCCCGAATTTAAGATTACAATCGAGCCTGGAGTCAATTCAGAAGGATTTGTAGCGAATGTTGAAAAATTGATTAATGACGCATATGCTATTGTCAAGTTCATAAAAGAGAATGAAGAAGACTCTATAAAAAGAAAGAAAGCTTGGAAGCTCATGGACGAGATTCTTGACGTCAAGGAAGGAAAAAGGACAGTCACTTTGATTATTGAAGACCCGACAGGAGCAAGCGCGATAATTTCTGAGAAAGCTAAAAAAGAGAGTTTGAAGAAGAAGAAAAAGTAATTTAGTTTTGGGGGACTAATGGAAACTAGCTTAAAAGAAAAGCAATTCTTATTTCCAGTATATGAAGAAGAAGGATTAGAAAGAATGGTTGAACAACTTATGGCTTCCTCTTACATAAAAAGGATTACAAACTGCGACAAGCACGAAGAATATCTGTCTAACCCGCTTGTAAAAGAGAGGTTTAGAAACAAAAAATTAGGTTCTTTTCTGGCAAAACAGCCTGCAATATTACTACCTATCGCTTACTTGCTTTACTTTACAGATAGCGTGTACCTTCTGAATGGAGTTGAATTATTTGATGAGCAAACAGGGGTTAAGGTACAGCAAGAGTTGCTCCAAACAACAGTTTACAAAAAGAGGCTGGATTATTATCAGATCTGGCATAGAAATTTAACACCCTGGCCTGTTGCAAATATTGGCAAAGAATTTTATTTAGTCGGAGATAGTAATGGATTAGACGAGCTTCCAATAGTTACCCTATTCCTTACTCCCATTGCACATCTTACTAACAAAAATGATGGCTGGGACCTCTCGCGTATAGACGCAATATATGATGTGAGTGATCCATACCAAAAGATGGGGGAGTTCCATGTCGATCTTTGTCGTTATTTTGGTCTAAGCGAAAGTGAGTAACATATGTTTAAACAAAAAATAGTTAGTTGGGGGTACAAATGAAAATTTTCATTATCTGCAGCAAATATTTCTATGACCGAGTTGAGGCCGTCAGAAAAAGTCTTGAGGAAAAAGGGCATACCATAATCCTGCCCAATAGCTACGAAGACCCGTTTATCGAAGAAAGAATAAAAAAGCTGAGTCACGAAGAGCATATTTCTTGGAAAAGGGAAATGCTCAAACTTTCTGAAGAAAAAGTGAGGGAAAGCGAAGCTTTGCTTGTTTTGAACTACGAGAAAAACGGACAGAAAAACTATGTCGGCGGTGCAACTTTCCTTGAGATGTTTAAAGGATTTGAATTCGGAAAAATACTCTATATGTACAATCCTGTTCCAGAAGGCATGCTGAAAGATGAAATTGAAGGAATGAGCCCTCTTGTAATAAATGGAGATTTAGAAAAAATTATTGAGCGCAGCTAAAGTTTCTTACAAATCTTTGATTTTTCCAAAATAATAAGTTTTGTCAGAAGCAATCCAGACTTCAAAATTCTCAAGCTTCTGAGCTAAAAACGGGCTTAGCAGTTCCTCTCTGAGCACATCTGTGCCTTCTGTCACAAGATTAAAGGAAGGCTGAACTATCAGCTCTTTGTTTTTGTAGCTTCCTTTCAAAAAGCATTTGTATTTCTCAACCTTGCTTTCTTCCTTCAACGAAATGCACGGATGCTCGTGGGCAATAATTATTTTGTTCACGTCTTTCAAAACATAATCTTCCGGCAGCTTGTCACCGTGCATAATCAGTATGTCGTCAATCAAATATTGGGGCAGGCAGTTAATGTTTCTTTTCTTCGCAATTGGACCAAGAATTGTGTCATGGTTTCCCCTCACAAGAATCAAGTTAAGGCAGTTCTTTAGCAGAAAATCAAGAAGTTTCAGCGTGTCTCGCCATTCCTGCTCAGAAATCTCGCCAAACTCGTGCTTCAAATCCCCGTTTACAACAATTGTTTTAGGCTTTGCTTTCTTGAAAATTTCTTTTAATCTTTTGATTGTGTCTTCAAACTGGAATCTTGGAACAAGAATGCCCTGCTTTGCAATCGATTCTTCATAACCAACGTGGAAGTCAGAAACTATTAGTGTTTTTTGCTTTTTCAAATACAATGCCAAGTCAATAATCTCTATTCCTTTTGAGATTTCCATTTATTTAAAAAACAAAAAGACATATATAAATGTAGCACAACAAACAAGTTATGGACGACAAATTCAAGCAAAAGAGAGAAGAACTTGCCAAAGAGCTTATAATGCAGGGAATTTCTGACAATAATGTGCTTGATGCAATAAGAAAAGTCCCGAGGCATTTGTTTGTGAACCCAGGTGACAAGGACTCGGCTTATCTTAACATCCCATTGACAATTGCACAAGGGCAGACAATCTCGCAGCCTTACACAATTGCAGTAATGCTTCAGGCGCTTGAATTGAAGAAAGGTGAAACAGTTCTTGAGATAGGAACCTGCTCTGGGTATAATGCTGTCTTGATTTCAGAGATTGTTGGCGAAGATGGCTTTGTGTATACGACTGAAATTGTTCCTGGGCTGATTGAGATTTCAAAAAAGAATATAGAGAAACTGAAAATAAAAAACATAAAAATTATTGAAACAGACGGCTCGCAGGGCTGGAAAGAAAATTCTCCTTACGATAAAATAATAATCACAGCTGCCTGCCCTGAAATCCCTAAACCACTAATTGAACAGTTGAAATTTGGAGGGATTGTTGTTGCGCCAGTAGGTCCTGTTTTCGGGCAGAAAATGGTTAAGCTGACTAAATTGAAAAAAGGCTTTAAAGAAGAATATCTCGGAGAGTTTATGTTTGTGCCTTTGAAAGGCAAATATGGTTATTAATATTTTTCAGCAAACTCTTCAAGCTTAGCCCCGCATTCATCGCAGTATTCTGCGTCTTCATCTACACGTGAGTCACAGACTTTGCATTTAGCCATGCCAATCCCCCCTAATCAAAATTATATGGGTTTATTGTGTCCTGGATATTTAAATTTTGCTTATTTTTTCCCTGCATAAGTGAGATTTTTGCAAGAACAAGCTCATGCATTCTTTTAACAAACTCAACCTTGTCTTCCATCCTCAGTATGTCCTGATAGCCCTGAAGAATAAGCTTGAATGAAAACGGGCTCGGGATTGTTGTAAATACCTCTTCAACCTTGATTTTTCCATCTTCAATCTGTTTTAAAACAAACGCAGCATGCTCAACATCCATCAAATCATCAAGAACCTCTCTTCTTGCTTCTTTTAAAATCGGGAAGTCATTGCTTATTCTTTTTACCGCATTCATCAAAATCATCGAGCTTACCTGCTGCTTGCCAACTGATTTTTTGATTCCCATGTAGCTTCTCAAAATCATTAACGAGCGTGCTGCGCAGTGCCTAAACCTTCTCTGCAAAACTTGTGTCTTTTCGATTGCCATTTCCATGACTTTTCTTATGTCTTTTGATTTCAAAAGATTAAATGCCTTTAATGGCATGACTTTCTGGCTGCACTTAAGGATAAATCCATTGTCAGTAATGGATATTTCAACATCTCTGTGCTGCTGTATTGAAATTGCATATGCAAGAGCCCTTGAAAGAACATCATTAACTCTTCTGCCATAAAGTGAGTGAAATATTACCTGCTTGTTCTGGAATTCATCACTGTAATGCTCAATAACAATTCTTTCTGTGTGAGGGATTTTTGAATACAAATACTGCTCTTTGAAATATTCATAGATTGAGTTTGCTGCATTCTCATCAACATAAAGATATGTGTGTATAAAATCAACAATTTCTTTTTTTGGAGTTTCTCTATCGAATTTCTCTTCCATGAACTTCCTGAATTTTTGTATTTCTAGTGCAAGGTCAAAACTTAGAGGAAGCATTTCAGAAATCCAGTTTGGCACAGTAGGCTGCCTTCCAACTGCTGCCTCAACCTGCGCAACAGTACCTCTGGCAAAACTAAACTTGTAAGTTTCCCCGCCAAGAACAAAAACATCGCCTTTCCTCAATTTTTCAAGGAAACCTTCATCAACTGTGCCAATCATCTGCTCGCCAACCTTGACTTTAATCATAGTCTGATCAGGAATTGTTCCAATATTTGTCATGTAAATCATTCTTGCAAGCTTTCCTTTTTTTCCAATCTTATTGTCCATGTGCCAGATTTTTGCATAGACATTCCTGTCTTCCAATGATGCAAATTCTCCTGCAAGATATGAAATAATGCTGTCAAAATCCTCTCTCTTCAAATTTCTGTAGCTGTAGCTCTTTTTGATTAAATCGAAAAGCTCGTTAACATCCCATATGTCGTCAATTGCAATTCCAAAAATCTGCTGAGCCAGAACATCGAGGCAGTTTTCAGGGATGTGTATTTTGTCAATCCTTTCTTCCATCACATTTTTCAGGATTAGCGCGCATTCAACAAGGTCATCCCTGTCAAGAACAACAATTCTTCCTTTTGCAGTTTCATAAAGCTTGTGCCCTGAACGGCCAATTCTCTGCGCTGCCCTTGCAACAGATTTTGGGCTTCCTAGGAGGATTACAAGGTCAACATTTCCAATGTCTATGCCAAGCTCAAGGCTTGTTGATGTGACAACAGCTCTTAGTTTTCCTGCTCTTAACTTTTCCTCGATTCTCAATCTGTGCCTTGTGCTTAATGAGCCATGATGTGCGCCAATTCCTTTAACTTCCTCTTCTAAAGAATCTGCATCTTCAATATAGTTGCTTGGAAACATTTCTTTAAGGTTATGGACAACTCTTTCTGTTGCAGAACGCGTGTTTGTGAATATGAGTGTGCATTTGTGCTCCTGAATGAGTTTGTTAAGCAGATTGTAGGTTGCAATATTCGTCTCGTCCCATCCTGAACGTATGATATTTTCAACAGGTGAGATTACTTTAACATCTGTTTTTTTGAGGAAGCGAATGTCTACAATCCTGCAGTCTCTTTCTGCACCAACAAGAAACTGGGCAACTTCTTCTAAAGGAGCTACTGTTGCAGACAAACCTATTCTCGTGAAATTACTTACTCTTTGCAGTCTTTCTAAAGAAATTGATAGATGAACTCCTCTCTTGTTTTCTGCAAGCGAATGGATTTCATCAACAACAACCCACCAAACCTGCTTTAGGTGTTCAACAAGCTTTTTTGAGCTCAACGCAATTGCAAGTGATTCTGGAGTTGTGATTAGAATATGAGGCGGCTTGTCAATCATTTTTGATTTTTCGTATGCAGTTGTGTCGCCTGTTCTGACTGCTACTCGAATATCTAACTCTTTTCCGTGCTTTGCTGCAATTTCTTTTATTTCCTTTAATGGATTTTCAAGATTGTAATGGATATCGTTGTTCAATGCCTTTAGCGGAGAAACATAGACGCAGTATATGTGGTTCTCAAGATTGCCTGCTTCTGCAAGATTTACAATTTCATTTAGAATGGACAGAAATGCAGTAAGTGTTTTTGTTGCTCCTGTTGGAGCAGAGATTAAGATATTGTTTCTTTTGTGAATTTCCATAACTCCGTGGAGCTGCGGAAGCGAGAATTCCTTGAATTTTGAGAAAAACCATTCTTTTACAAACGGATTCAGGACTAGCTCAATCTCTTCTTTATTATACGGACTTCTTACAAACTCTAATTTTGACATGGTGCTGTCTTATACCTAGTATATTGTCACAATTGGTGGCTTATATACCTTATGAAAGGATGTCCAGTGGGTATTTAAATCTTTGGTTTTGTTATCACTTGGTTGTGGTTAAAATATAAATGAATTTGCTATTGTTTGATTCAGACGGGAGTTAACCATAACCTTTTTAAATAGTACCCATTTTCTTGCGAACGGGGATTATAATGATATCAGTTTATGACGTAGATGCATTGAAGCTTGTTGAGAAAGCTGCAGAAAAGCTAAAGCAGGTTCCTGAGATAAAGGCGCCTGAATGGGCTGCATTTGTAAAGACAGGAGTCAACAAAGAGAGGCCTCCGGAAAGAAATGACTGGTGGCACGTAAGGGCTGCAGCAGTTCTTAGGACTATTTACACAAAAGGCCCTATTGGGGTTTCAAAAATAAGAACCAAATATGGCGGAAGAGAAAAAAGAAACACAATGCCGAGCCATTTCAAGAAAGGCTCAGGAAGTGTTGCAAGAAAAGTTTTGCAGCAGCTTCAGAAAGCAGGGCTTGTTGTTTATCAGGGCAAGGGCGTTCATAAAGGAAGAATAGTCACTCCAAAAGGAATGGCTTTGCTTGACAAAGTCGCAAAGGAAGTTGCTGACGCAGAAAAAGCTCAGTAAAATGGAAGAGATTGACGAAATAAGGCAAAGAAAACTTGAAATGCTCCAGCAGCAGAAACAGGAGCATGCAAGGGCTGAGCAGCAGATTTTGGCTCTCGAAAACATTGTCAAGCCAAGGTTCACAAAAGAGGCGCTTACAAGGTTCGGCAACCTGAAGACAGGGCAGCCGGAAATTGCAATGCAGCTGCTTGTGATTTTAGGGCAGCTGATTCAGGCTGGAAAGGTTGCAGTTGTTGACGACGATTTGCTGGTCAACATCCTGAAGGAAATCCAGCCAAAGAAAAAAGAAATCAAGATTATAAGGAAATAAAAATGGCAAGATACAAACATCCAAGCAAGAAAAAAAGGATTACAAAGGCAGGAAGGCAGACAAGATGGGCTCCGTTCTGGGCAGTCATGAAGAAATTTGGCTCGTCAAGAAGACTGCACCCTTCAAGAATGACTCATGTTAAAAGAAACTGGAGAAGAAACAGGATAAAGGCATAAAATGGCTGACAAACTTGAAAGAACATACAATGTACCTTTGAGATACAAATTCATCAGAGCTCCAGCTTGGCAAAAAGCCAAGGTTGCAGTCAAGGCATTGCAGTCATTTGTAAAAAGGCACATGAAGGCAGAGATTGTCAAGATTGGGCCTGAAGTTAACAATAAAATCTGGGAGAGAAGCATAAAGAACCCTCCGCATCACGTTAAAGTAACTTGCATAAAGACAGACAATGTCTGCACAGTTGAGCTTGAAGGCGTTGAATTCAAGGCTTTGAAGCCCAAAGGCAAAGAAGAGAAGGCAACTGGATTGAAAGGAAAGCTTGAGGCTTTGACAAAAGAGAAGAAAGAGACTGAAGAGAAAAAAGAAGAAAAGAAAATTAAGAAAGAGGCAAAAGAAGAGAAGAAAGCTGAAGTCAAGCCAAAAGTTGAAGAAAAGAAAGCAGAAGTTAAGCAGGAAGCTAAACAATAATTCTATTTGTTAATTCATTCAATTCTCAATGCAGGCGAGACTATGTATTTGTAGAAAACTGACAGGAATTCGTTCCCGTCTTTTGCGCATCTTACTATTGCAGAAAGCTGTTCTATGTTGTGCTTGCTTGGCTCAAAATCAAGCCCGTGCGCTTTCTTCTCAAGCTTCCAATTTGCAGAGATTGTGTAAAGGTCATTGTAAATCCTTTCCAAGTCACTGAACAAAGCAGGCTCTTTCTGCCCTGATTTTTTGACAGCCCTGTAAAAACTATTCTTGTGTGGCTCAAAAGAAAAATTTCCAACGGGAGCATAAACTGCCTGAGGGCCTAAAACAACAGGAACCATCGCAAGATAGCACTGCGCAAGATGTATTGAGCTTGATTTTACTTTGCTTGTGTACATTAGCTTCAAAAGTATGCTGTTGACTGTGCCTGAGCCCCTGCCTGTTGTCAAAAGATATGGAATGTCAGAAACTGTCCTCTTAACAACCTCTTTTTGATACTGCTGAGGACTCTGAAGATAGGGCGGAACCTTTTTTCCATGCTCGATTGGTATTGATTCAATAGCTGAAAAATTAGAAATAAAATCCTCTAGCCCCATGTCTCTGTATGAATCCCCCATATCAACAGGGTGAATGGCATGCTTATTTAAAAACTTTACAGTAAGGTTTATTAAATAACCATCTTGAGTTAATGTTATGGGAAGCCTTCCGTTTGAGGGATTGAAAAGGAAAATTATTGTAAAAACTGAGGCTAAAGGCGAGTTTGGAACTGAGCCTGAGAACAGGAAAACAGAGGATTTAGTTCTGTTTGGTTTTGTAAATATTGACAAGCCTTCTGGCCCAACTTCTCACAATGTTGCTGCGTTTGTCAGGCAGATTCTTCATATTGAAAAAGCAGGGCATTCTGGCACACTTGACCCTGCAGTCACAGGATGCCTTCCTGTTGCGTTGGAAAGGGCAACACGATTAAATGAGGAGATGCTGCCTGCCGGCAAAGAATATGTGTGCGTTATGCATGTTCACGAGGAGATTGGAAAAGAAAAAATAAAAAAAGAGCTGGAAGAGTTTGTTGGCAAAATCACACAGCTGCCTCCAAGAAAATCTGCTGTCAAAAGGGCTGAAAGGGAAAGGGAGATTTATTATCTTGAAGTTTTGGAAGTAAAAGGAAAGGATGTTCTTTTTATTGTGGGCTGCGAGTCAGGCACATACATAAGGAAACTGTGCCATGATTTTGGCGAGAAAATTAAAACAGGCGCTCATATGAAAGAGCTCAGGAGGACAAAAGCAGGTCCTTTTGATGAATCCAGTTTGTGCACACTTCAAGAGCTGAAAGATGCATATGTGTTTTGGACAGAAAAACAAGATGACAAACTTCTTAGAAAATGCATTCTTCCTGCTGAAAAAGCAGTTGAATATGTTGCAAAAGTGTGGATTTTAGACGAGGAAATAAAAAAAGTGAGCCACGGACGAAATATTTTTGCTGACAAAATCTCAAAGCTGAATGAGTTTGAAAAAGAAGATGTTGTTGCGATTATGACTCTGAAAGGCGAAGTAATTGCAATAGGAGAGGCTTTGATGAGTTCGAGTGAAATTCTTAAAAAAAATAGTGTTGCTGTAAAGACAAGAAAAGTTTTGATAGAAAAGATTTAGTCAACTGTAAACAAATTCTCTTTGTTGTCAACATCAAACAATCCTAATCTTGCGCCTGCATCAAGCCAGCCGTGGGCATAGTTGAGCGCAGCAAATGCGGTCACAATATCGCCTTTCTGTCGGAAATAGTTTGCATCGTTATAATATCTTTGAGCCATGTCCAAGAAATCTTTAGCCACCTCTTCCCATTTAAGCTTCTTTTCTTTGGCAATCTTGACTTTTTTCAAGGCTTTGCCTGTGACTGTGAAATATTTCTCAAGCTTTTCGTCAGTAACTATGTTAGCTGTCATTTTTTGAGTCTATTTTGCCTGCTTTTTAAAGCTTGCCATTTACAACAAGATTTATAAATAAACCCCTATTTTTTTGCATAAACAGGGGGTTTAAAATGGAAACCAGAGAACCAAAATCAAAGTTTTTGAAAGTACGATGCCTTAAGTGCAATAACGAGCAGATTATATTTGGAAATGCTTCATCTAAAGTTAACTGCCTTGTATGCAACAAGGACATCGCAAAGCCTAGAGGAGGAAAGGCAGCTATAAAGGCAAGAGTCCTAGAGGTATTGTAGATGCTATACCACAGGATTGGCTGGCCAGAGGATGACGAAATAGTCTTCTGCACAGTCACAAAAGTCCTTCCTAACGGTGTTTTTGCAGAGCTTGATGACTATCCTGGAAAATCAGGCTTAATCCACATTTCTGAAATTGCTCCTGGAAGAATCAGGAACATCAGGGACTACGTCAGCGAAGGAAGAAAGGTTGTATGCAAAGTAATAGGTGTCAGGCCTGAAAAGAACCAGATTGATATTTCTTTGAGAAGAGTTAATGAAATCCAGAAACAGCAGAAGCTAAACCACATAAAGATGGAGCAGAAGGCTGAAAATATTATCAATAATGTTGCAAAAGAGTTGAAGATGGATGTCAGGAAGCTCTATGAGGAAATCACTAAAAACTTTCCTGAAAAATATGACTATGTCCACGTCTGCTTCGACGAAATTGTAGCTGGAAATTTTGACCCAAAGGAACTTAAGCTTGATAAAAAGATAGAAACTGCGCTTGTAAAAGCAGTTAAAGAAAAAATAAAGCTGCCTGAAGTCACAATAACTGGAGCATTAAAAATTCAGACTTTTGAGCCTCAGGGTGTTGATATTATTAAAAAGAATTTAAGCGAGCTTCAGAGCAAAAACATACAAGTTAACTATCTTGGCGGAGGAAAATACAAGATTGCAATTACTGCGCCAGATTATGAGTCTGCTGAAGATTTAATCTTGAAAAAGCTCAACAGAGCAATTGATGCTTTGAAAAAGGTTGGCGAAGCAGGCTTTGAAAGGGATAAATAATGTTCAGGTGCAAAGAGCACAGCTATTGTTTAACTGAAAACTGCCCTAAATGCAAACTAAAGGCAGAAATTGTTAAAGTTCAGGACTACGGGCCTGAAGACAGATTTGGAGAGCACAGGAGAAATGCAAAATGGTTGAATGGAGAATAGAAGAAGTCAGCAAGATGCCTAAACTGAAAAATCCAGTTCTAATTGAAGGGCTGCCTGGTATTGGGAATGTGGGCAAGATTGCAGTTGATTTTATTGTCGAAAACCTGAAAGCAAAAAAAGTTTATGACCTTTTTTCATACTCGCTTCCGCATTCTGTTTTTATCAAGGAAAATTCTCTTGTCGAGCTTCCAAAACTGGAAATCTATTACAAGCAGACAAAAAATCAGGACTTGATTTTGCTTGTCGGAGACATACAGCCAGTCAGCGAAGAAGGATGCTTTAGCTTCTGCGAGGCTGTTGCAAATATTGCCCAAAAGCACGGATGCACTGAGATTGTGACAATCGGCGGGATAGGGCTTGATAAAGTGCCAGGACCTGAGCCAAAAGTGTACTGTGCTGCAAACAATGAGAAGATTATTGAGGATTTTGCAAAGAAGACTAATGTTAACAAAAAATCATACGGAGTTGTCGGTCCGATAATCGGAGTCACAGGAGTTCTTGTAGGCATGAGCGCCAAAAAGAATATCCCTGCAATTGCATTGCTGGCTGAAACTTTTGCTCACCCAATGTATCTTGGCATAAAGGAAGCAAGAAGTGTTTTAAAGATTCTTGAAGGAAAATACAGCCTCGGGCTTAAGCTTGAAGACATTGACAAGGAAATAAAGAATGTTGAGAAAGAAGTTTTAAAGAAGACAAAAGAAATCCAGGCAATCTCAAAGAAAGATTCTGAAAAGAGCCTGAACTATATTGGCTGAATTTTATTTTTAGAATTCATCTTACAACATTAACTTCTATCTGCTGCTTGTAGCCGTATGGATTGCACAATGCCTGCAAGCCTGTGCATGTCACATATGCCTCAAAAACATAAAGGACATTTTCCTCTGCACTAACTGCCCTTACAGGAAGAGCAACTATTTTTTTCTCGCCAGGCGCAATCTCGTACGGGCCCTGCTTTTCAAAAATCCATTTTTCTATCGGGATTGAAACAGGATTTTGCTGCTGCTCAGAATATGCACTTAAGAATTTCATATGTACTGTAAAGTTTGATGCCTGCTCAAGATAGTTTTTTATGCCAAGAGCAAAAACATACGTCTGCCCGGTCTTTAAGTCTGCCTTAAAAACAGGGATGACAATTTTCTCGTTAGTCATTGTCAGAAGCTCATCTGTGTCTGCCTGAAGCTGCGCATCAATCTGCTCTTTTGTTTCAAGAGTTTTTCCAATAAACATAGTCAGTGCAAAGACTGCAAGAACCAAAACAACAACTGCAATTATCAACCCTGTCAGAAAATCTGCGCTTAATGTGAATGCTTTTTTATTCATCTTATCTCAACATAAATCTTCTGGATTGTGCCGTAGTTCTGCCCGGCGTCATCAACAACCTTTACATTAAAAACATATGTCCATCCTTTTTTTGCAGTGCTTGTAATCCTAAGTGGAATAGAAACAATCTCAAGGCTGCTGCTCTTTATGGTAAAAGGTCCTATTTTCTCAAAATACCAGTCGCGGACAACAGCAGGGCCTGCCTGCTGGTTCCTTTCATCAACTGCCCAGGTTTTTGGCTCAACAAGCACTGTAAATGCCCTCTCTGGCCCATTATTCTTTATTCCCAAGCCGAAAACATGCGTATCGCCTATTGACATCTCCCTGTAGAAATCAGGCAATATAACGCTGTCCTCGCCTCTCATCAAAATCTTGTTAATCTCTGCCTTAGTCCTGTCGCTAACCTCTTTTTCAAACTCAGTGCCTCCTGCAAACATAATCCTGAATATGAGTATGCCCATAAACAAAGTAATTATTGCAAGAACAAGAATTACAATAAAATTAATACTTAGCTCAAGCCCTCTTTTATTCATAAAACAAATAAAAAAAGAATTAGTATTTAATGATTTCGTACTCCTTAACAATAAGGTAGAGGAATATCATCAATACTACTGCTCCTGCAATAATCAGTGAAATGCCGTTGTTAATGTCTGCCTGAAACATGTAGAATAAGCCCATGGCCATGATGCCAAAGCCAAACCACAAAAACTTGTCCAGCACTAAAAGCATTACCTGAAATTCCTCCTGATGTGTTAGCCTCTTTTTCATTTTTTATCACCTTATTTTACTATTACAAGCAGCCTTACTGTCTTGTCATATGGAGGGCTTGCTTCAGGCGCCTCTACATGGACTGGAAGTGAATAGCTGTCCCTTGCTGCCCTTGGATGCACGCTGATTTTAACTTTCATAACCTCAGTTTGCCCTGACTCCAAAGTAATTCTTGGGAATGTACTTAATGTGATGTCTGCACACTGCGAGCCGGCTGACATTGTTATGCAGCAGTTTGTTGTGTCTACACCTTCTGCGCAGGTTGATGCGCTTTCCTTTGCCCTGTCAATATAGAATGTTGCTTTGCTGTCCAAATCATTTCTTATGGCAAGATAAAGCTCTTTTGTGTTTCCCTGCGGAATTTCAGCCTCATACGCGCTTAAAACAAGATTGTCGCCTGATGTCTTAAGCCTGTTAATCATGTCCTTCTGCACTTCACCAGATACTTCGCCAAACTGCGCAGTAACCTTGCCGAAAGTACCTCTCATAAATGCAAGCCCAAGCCCTAGCATGGTAATTGCCAGAATTAAGATAACTATCGCATTAATTGATAGAGACAAGTCTCCTTTCTTATACATCATATCACCTCTCTTTTGATTAAATGAATTTGAGTATTTATAAAGTTATTGATTATTAGTGAACATTTATTTTAAACACCCTGTACTTCTTTGGGTCTTTAAAGTATATTGGATATTGAGGGTTCTTTTCAGTCCCTACAAGCAAAACATCTTTTGCTTCAGGGTTCACTCCAACAATTCTTGCCAGCCTCAATCCGTCGCCAATGTCATACTCGACTGTTGCTCTTTTACGCACCAGTTTTTCAACGACCACTTTATAATGTTGAAAACTGGTTTGGTTCAAATGTATTAATGACTGGCCAGACTGCTGACCAACTCCTTTTAGTGCAAGCTTGATATTCATATCCAGCGCTTCAGTCGCCCAAGAGGGTTGTTCTCTTAGTCTTTTCTGCTCTTCCGCAATATATTGATTAATTACTGCGCGAATCTGGTATACATCTCTCTCAATACTCTCCAAACCACTGGCTTTCTGTTTTGCAAGCCCGATTATTTTATTTTTTATTGACTCAAAGTTTCTTTCATGTTGCTCCAAAAGTGTAGGATTCGCAACAGTCTCAGACCTCATTATCATCTTCTGCTCGCCGTTCAGGAAACCAAACAATTTCACAATTTCCTTGTCAATATTTCTTTCTCTTTCCAAATCTTGCTCTGCTTTTTTTGCAAGATTTACTGAATCCTTGAGTCTGTCTGCCTGCTCCTGCAGCTTCTTCATCTCAGCAGGGTCAGGAGGACCAATTCGTTTTTTGTCTTCTATGATTTTTTGATTATCTCTAAGAAGCCCTGCAACATCCTTTTCAACCCTTCTCATTTGTGATTCTGTTTGAACAACATCTTTCTTTTCTTTTTTCACAGCACCTTCTGCTTCCTTGAGGACACCTTCTCTTTTTTCAGGCCTTGCTTTTACTGCCTCAGCAACTGCATTCAAAATTCTCTGGTCATCTGCTGCAAGTTTTGTTTCATCTTGCCTTACTTCAGAAACTGCTTGGTTCAAATCCTTAATAACTGGCTTTTCTCTGTCCTGTTGGTGAGCAATATCTTTTTCAGGGTTTTTGTTCAAGTCCCTGTTTTTCAACAAGACATAAACAAACATGCCAATGATTGAAAGATAAGATAGTGAAACTGAAACTGTCTTTAATGGCCCTGAGTCCATAAGTGCTGCAAACATCCTTAACGACAAAATGAATCCGAGAAACCCAATTATATTTTCCCATTTTACGCCGCCAAGCTCACCCTGCGTCTCTGACTTAAACGTGAATTTAAGTGCAAGGAAAACAAGCCCGGAAAGCAAAAGCGCGAAAAATCCGTTCATTGCGCCTGCAAGAGTCTTGGCAAACTCCATTGCATTGTTTCTTACAAAAAATACACTTAGAACAACAATTCCTGAAAATGAAAGCGCAACAACTTTTCCTGCCCTGTCAAGCTCTTTTCCGCCAAACAAAGGAGTCTTTTTTAGCGCAGTTATGATTATTCCATAAAGCAAGAAAAATAAAAGCAGAACCATCAAGCCAAAGACTGCAGTTTTTGAGTTAAGGAAATCATTAACCCAGCCGAAAGTCATATTGAAGCCTGAAACAATCGAGCCATCGGTGTTTGCAGCATAAACTGAAGGTATTAAAATAGAACTAAATAATGAAACTAAAACTGCTCTTTTTTTCATCCATGCACCTTTAGAGAAATAAGAATAAATTGTTTATAAATGTTTCTAAATAAGAACTAAAAATCTATTCCTTAATCTCGACAGTCCTTCCGATTGACTGCCCAGGCATTCCTGTCTCAAAAATTACTCTTAGTGCGCCTGAGTTTCCGTGAGCAGAAGCAACTTTGCCTTTAAGCACTTTTCCTGACTCAGTTGTGTATGTTACTTCCTTGCCTACAAGTGCTTTTGCTTTCGCCCTGTCCTTTATGGACTCAACCTTGATAACCATATGATTGCCGTACTGGGTTGTTCTTCCGCTCCTGAAGTTGACTACAATTCCTTTCATACTGCGAAAAAACTGAGGGGTTGTATTTAAAGCTTGCTTCTATGCAATAACTACCAAGAGGTGACGAATATAGAAAGATTTATAAAGTGTAGATGACAACAACATATATTAATAAAGCCTAAATAACAATATAGTAAAATGGCAAATCTTGAAAACTTCATTAGAAAAAAGCAGGAAATCAAGCCGTTTGTAGAGACTGCCATGCACGAATTTCTTGGCGTAAAGATTGAGGAAGTCAATGACGATATTTCCTCAAAACTGATTGAAGGCAGGCTTGAATATCCAATCACAGTCTCAATCCCGTTTAAGCAGGCAAAAGAGCAGTTCAAGAGGCATTATTTAATCAGGCTTTTGATGCTGACAAAAGGCAATATTTCTGAAGCTGCAAAAATCGCAGGAGTCGAAAGAAGGCATTTCCACAGGCTGATTAACCAGTTCAAGATTGATGCTGAGCAGTTCAGGAATCCGATTTATGTTTACGAAAAGAATGATGACAAATATGTAAAGGAAGTGATTTCAGATGTTCTCAAGAAGTATGAGATTACTAAAGAAAAGTCAGATTATGTTGACGAGAAAACAACAAAGTGCCTTTCAAAAAGAGTTGAAGAGCCAAGATTATCGCTAAAGGAAGCTCTTGACTTGTTTGAAAAAGAATATTTCCAGACTGCGCTAAAAGAGTTCAAGTCATTGTCAAATACTGCGAGAAGTTTGAAGATTAGATACGAGACTTTGATTAAGAAAATCAAGAAACTTAACCTATAAATTCATTTCTAAACCACAAATTTATTAAGTAGCAGGAATATGTTCTATAACTTAGGCACATTATAAAAAATAAACAAAGAGGAAGATATATATGAAAAAATTTCTTTTAAGCGGGTTGCTTTTACTCGGCATGATTCTAATTTCTGGATGTGCTGAAGTCACAGAAGTTACCCCTGAAAATGTGGATGTAATTGCACAGGCAATTCAGAGCAAATATAACACAATTACTGCATATGAATCAAAAACACTTGAGATACTTAACGACGGCTCAATAATTGCAGGAAGAATGGCTGCAAAAAAACCCGACAAATATTTTGATATGGCCTCCTGGGAAGGCACAACACTGCTTTCGCATGTTGAAGTTTGCAATGGACAGAAAGATCAAATTTACACTTCGGACTATGGAAGAATAGACACATACGATCGGGATTGCAAGCCAAGAGTTGACAGTGTGTTTGAAGTTATTGATACAATCAAAAAGATTGCCAATTACAAAAACACCATTAAACTAATCAAATTAAGCCATGCAAATGGAGACTACAAGGAGATTTTATTCTTGGGGCCAACAAGCAGCTATGAAAAGGACAAAGCCAAAATTCTTGCAACTTCCAGCGGAGGATTTTCTATTGCAGAAAGAAATGTTCCTGGACAGCTTGAAAATTGGGATGGTGTAGAGGCAAGTTTCACCGATGAGACAGGCCACACTTACAAAATGATCTTTTTGGCAAGCACCTACCAAATAATCAAGATAGAGCAGACATCTCAGTCAGGCGAAAAAAGGGTACATTATTACTCAGACATCCAATTCAATGATGACGTACAAGACAACTATTTCACAATGCCGACTATTGATGAGATAAATGCTCTAAAAGAAACCTACGGCTAATTTTTTTATTATTTTTTTCTTTTTTTGTATTTCAAGAGAACCAAACTAAGAATTAATACAATCCAGTCATCGCAATTGCATCATAGCAGTTAGTTCTTGCAGGATCTGAAAGCTTGCTGCATAAATTGGGGTCATTGTTCCTTTGGACTACAATCATGTAGCACTGTTCAATCCTGCTAAAATTGCCCTGATTGTCCATACGCCCTGCCAAGACGCTGCAGACAGTTGGGTCTTTTTTCAAAGCTGCAACTTCATCATAACAGCCAGGCATAAGCTCGTAAGAAACAAGCGCACAGACTGTTTCATCTTTTGTGCTATATGCAATCCTTTCAAGACAACCCTCTTTTTCTGCCCTGTTTATTTGTTCGCACAAAGGAATGTGCGATTTTCTGCTCGCGCTCGCCCAAATGCAGGCATCCTGCTGTGACCATTCGTTTGAGTAGATGTAACAAACCCGTGGCTCAAGCTTTGCCATTGAATTTACAAGCGGCCTTGTCAAAAGCTTGCCAAAGAATCCAAAAGTTCCGTTTAATCCCAGATAAAATAGTGAGCAGAAAAGGATAATGATAACTAAGACAATGATTGTGTTTTTAAGATATTTCTTGGTTTTCTCGTTCATCAATGACACCAGCCAAGTTTATAATATAAAGTTTTGCTTTCCACTGGACACTGGACATTCTCGTTTGAAGCTTATAAACCTGGCAGACATCATAGTTTCTGAAGAGGTGATCAAATGTACGGCACAGACTTGGAGACAATCGAAAAATTGTTTTTTCAGCAAAGCAAGATGCTGAGTATTGCTGCTGCAAAAAATGGGGGCTGAGGCAGTTTATTTTCTTTCTTCAACAAACCGCGCCTACCTCCAGTACCGCAGGGGAATCAGTCAGATTCCCTGCGAGGAGGGACTAAAAATGAGCCAAATAAAATCATTCAATGCAGGGCCAGTTGTGGCCACTGTATGGGAAAACTATCCGAAGAATGCGAAAGGAAAGTACAACACAATAAGTTTGGGAAGAAAATACAAGGACAACAAAGGGGCATGGCAAACAACTGCTTCGCTTAGGATAAACGATTTGCCCAAAGCGAGCCTTGTGCTAAAGAAAGCATACGAATTTTTGGTGTACGAGCAAAACGCCAGTTAGATTTTTATAATCAGTTTTCCATAGTAAGGGTATGCTCTACCATCACTGCAGGAATCTTGAATCTGTTGTTTACGGCGAAGTAAAAGGCAATCCTGAGTTTGGTGACAAAGATTACAAAAATGCATACAGGTGGCTTGAAAAAGAGCTGGGCTTCTATCCTTTGTTTTTAGCTGTCGGCGAAACAGAAGATGACATCAGGATGACTTGCTATGCTGACAATTGGAGGGTTCGCATTTCAAGCTGGCTTGAGAATGGAAAAGTGAAAGGGATTTACAAGAAAAAAGGAGAGTTTCCAAACTATGTTCTGTTTTCGTTCGATAATATCGAAGGAATTTTTACAGATTATGATGGCTGGCATCTTGTCATAAATGCAAGCCAAAAAAATTACAACATAACAAACTATGAAAAAAGGCTTTTGTTCAAACCATCATGGAAAAAGTCAGACTGGCTCAGAAAAGCAAGAAAAGAGCCTGGAACTGTTCAGATTGTCACGCCTAAACTATGCCTCTCTTCATCAAAAAGAATCTGGGCAAGAAATACTAAAACCAAAAAATTGCTGGAAAAAAGTGGTTTCTCGGATATCGAGGTTAAGAGAATGTTGTTGCAATAAATATATCGTATATAGAAAATCTATATAAACAAAGAATAGCTTTTGCAAGCCATGGAACTTATAGATAAAGACGAGATTGAATCAAGAAAAATTGAATTATTTGAGAAAATAAAAGCTGGCGCTGTCTTTATCTACGGAACTGACACAATCTATGGCATAGGCTGTGATGCAACAAACAATGAGCTTGTTAAAAAAATCAGGGAGATTAAAGGCAGGGCAACAAACCCATTCTCAGTAATTGCTCCATCTAAAAAATGGATTTTGGAAAACTGCGCTGCGCCTGAACTTGAAAGCGAGCTTGGAAAGCTTCCGGGCCCTTACACTTTAATCCTGAATTTGAAAAACAAGGGCTGTGTTTCAAAACAAGTCAACCCTGGCAACCATACTCTTGGTGTAAGGATACCTGAACATTGGATTTCAAATTTTGTTTCTGAGTTTGGAAAACCTATAATCACAACGTCAGTTAACAGAAAGGATGAGCCTTTCCTTACATCTTTTGAAGAGCTTGATCCGGAGATTCAGCAAAAGGTTGATTTTATGATAAATGAAGGAAAAATTTCAGGCAATCCATCCACTTTAATCAATCTTACGAAGGAAAAGAAGCAGATTATTCGAAGATAAGGATAACCCAAACATTTATAAATGAATTCAAAATTCTGTGTATTCTAAAAGGGGCTGTAGTGTAGCCTGGCTATCATTTCTGGTTTGGGACTCTAAAGAGCAAAAAACCAGAAGACCCCGGTTCAAAGCAAAAATGATGAAAGTCCGGGCAGCCCCATTAAACTCAAGAAGAAAAAATGGTTCATTCAACAAGAAGGTTCGGAGCAAGATACGGAAGAAAGATTAGAGCAAGAGTTGACGCTATCGAGTCAGTTCTAAAGCAGAAGCATGTATGCCCGTACTGCAAGGACAGGAAGGCAAAGAGAGTTGCAGTAGGAATCTGGGAATGCAAAAAGTGCGGAAGCAAGTTTACAGGCAGCGCGTACAAGATCTAAAATGGGAAAATACAAATGTTTTGACTGTGGAAAAGAGCTCAGCGACGAGTCAGTTTTGAGAAGAGTAAGGTGCCCTTACTGCGGCGGAAGAATGATTTTCAAGGAAAGGGCAACAACCACAAAAGTAAAAGCAAGATGAGCTATACTGCAGTCATTGAAATAGAAAATCCTGATCAATTAAAGCTTTTGAAAGCAGAGTTCAAGAGCATAGAAAAGGAGAGATTTAAGGCAACGGTTGAGGGTGATAAAATCAAGATAACTGCCGAGGACGCAACAGCGCTCAAGGCAATCCTTAATTCAGTCTCCAATACCCTTATTGTCTTCGAAAAAATGGAGAAACTAAAATGAGCGAAGAAACAAACGAAAGCATTGCAATGCTACAAAATCTTGAGCAAAGCCTTCAGACAATAGTTCTTCAAAAGCAGCATTTCCAGACACAGCTTATCGAGGCAGAGTCTGCATTAAAAGAGCTTGATAAAAAAGAGACTGCATACAAAATCATCGGCAACATCATGGTCAGCGCAAAAAAATCTGAGCTTGTAGCTGAGCTTCAGGAAAAGGTTGAGAAAATCAGCCTAAGGATAAAAAACCTGGAGTCGCAGGAAAAAAAGCTCAGGGACAAGTCTGAGTCCATGCAGAAAGAAGTCATGGAAAAAATGAAAAAAAGTGGTTAAAATGGAAGCAGAGGAGAAAGTTACAGAAATCATAAATGCGTTGAATGACCTTCTTGAAGATGAAACTGTTCCTAAAAATGTTGTAAAGAAAATAAAGTCATCAATTGACATCCTGCAGAACCAGGAAGAGGAGCTTAACATCAAGGTTCACAAGGCTCTTAACGAGCTTGACGAGCTTGCAGACGATGTAAACATGCCTTCATATGTGAGAACCCAGGTGTGGAACATAGTCAGTGCATTAGAAGCAGTATAAATTTTATTTCTTCAGTTTCTTGACAGGGCTCTTTGAAATTGTCATATTGTTCAGGAAAATCGTGTCGCCTTTGCGCGTCTTGATTTTTGTTTTTGTAAATCCAATGTGCTCAACTTTGCCTTCAACATTCTCGATTTTAACCAGTTCGCCGACACTTATGACGTGATTGAATTTTATGTGGATAAATGAAAAAAAGTTTGGAAAAAATTCCTTTACAGTAAGCATCGCGGAAACTGCAAAAATAATCAAAAACAAAACTATAAGAGTGTAGAAAACAGGACCAGCCAAGCCAAACTGCATCAATGCAAAATATACTGATAAAAAGTATATTAAAAAAGAAACCCATGTTGAGATTGTGGCAGTTAATTTCTGCTTAAACCCTAACTTTTCAATGTGGGAATCAAAGTCGAGCTCTGACAGCAATTTGTGGACTGCCCTTCCAAGAATCTTGCCGAAAATCAGGCCAATAAACAAAAAAAGCAAAGCTACAATCAGCTTGGAGACAAAACCCCCAAGCAAAATTCTGTAAAAATCCATTATTGGTTCTGAAAGAGTCATTTTGCCTTGTAATAAAGAATCCAGCATTCCTTATAATTGTTTACTTTGGCTATCCTGTTTATCCTGTCCTTTACTGCATGAACTGTTGTTTTTGCATCAAGCTTCTTACCCTCAACTTCAATTGTTTCAGGAATAACATCAGTAGCATAATCTTCAGGATGATAAACAAACTGCACCCTGTCGCTGACTTTGTATTTGTTGTCTTCAAGTGTAAGAAGCTCCCGTTTAATAAGGTCCAAAAACATTGCCTCCAGCCTGAAATAGTTAAGTTCTGTCTTAATGTCATTTGCAGTAAATTTCCCCAGCATCATTCCCTGCTCAAGAACATTCAGCTCATTCATAGAAAGCTCTTCCAATGAAATAAAATCAACAATCCTGCTTGTATCTATATCTACAACAATTCCGCCTCTAACAAGCTCAGCAAGAAGTTCAAACTCGCCGCAGTCAACAATAACTGCAGGAATCAGGTATGTAACTATTTCTTTTGAAATATTCTGCATTTTCAGCTTATCCAAATCCTGGTTTGATTTCACAACCAAAAGCTCTTCTGCCATTTTATTAAAAAAATCCCGCCATTTTATATGCTTTCAGCAAGGTTTAAATATGCTTTAAACACAAAAGCATAAATATGGCAAAAAAGCAAGCTGAGATGCCTGAAGAAGAACAGGTTGGCTTTCATAAAGGCAGTTTGTCAACTCTTGCAAAAGAAAGGCAGGAGCTTTCAAGGCTTCTTGAAATAGTTGAACAGTTGATGCAGATGCACATTGGTGCGCTCAAGAAATTGGGTGTTGATTTGGAGCAGGCTGCAAAAGAAGCGCAGAAAGCAGCAGATGAAGCAAAGAAGTCGAACAAGCCAATTGATGAGCTGATTTAGTTTTTTGTTTATTTTTAATTTTTTATTAATTTGTTTTATCTAGACCCGCCTGACTTTCGGAACAAAATTAAGTATTGTTGCTGAGGTAACTTTCCCGCAGCCAAAGAAATCATTCTTGGATTTTATAATTACATAACCTGAAAGCCCTGTCAAATCCATGTCAATCGTGCTGAGCTCCTGCCCTGCAAGCCATTCTTTAATCTCGTACTCGTCAATTTCAAGAACATTTTTTGCTGCAATCTTTCCAACCAGCTGGCTTCCTTCGATGCTTAATCTCAAGCCATCATCGCTTTGCCTTGCAAAATACATTCCTATAGAATCAATCCTCAGTTTTGAGAAATCAATCTTGGCTGCGTCTTTTGAAACAACATACAATTTATCACTTGCACTCTTAAACCAGAAATAGCTGCTCTGGAAATCACAGCCCCACTGCACATCAACCTGTTTCTTGATTTCCTTTACAGCCCTTGTGTTCAAGGGAACAAGCTTTTCCATCAGATGCCCCACATTGGCTCTTTCTTTCTCATAATCTCAGCAATTTCCTTTAAAGTCTCTATTTCGTCAGGCGCCAGATACTCTTTAAGCTCCTTCAGCTGCCTGAATTGGTCTTCTGGAATCATTGAATAAAGAATATCTCCCTCGTTAATCTGCCTGCCGACTGTTGCTCCCTCGTATGCAACTGCAAGCTGCTCCCCTTTTATTGCGCTTGGAATATTTTCCTGCTCTTTCTGTATGCTCTTGATAACACCAACTTCTCTTCCTTCTTTCATAACAGAAAGCCCTGATTTAACAATTCCTGCAAGAACTTCTGTTCCAACAATCGCAGGATTAGACTGCCTGAATACATAACCTCTAAGAAGCATAAGCTTGCAAGGCCTTGTTAAATTTACAAGCCTCTTTTCCTCTAATTTTTTCTTTTCTTCATCTTTCCATTTTCCATAATCAATCAATAATCTGTAAATGACATCATTTGTGATAACTGCAACTTCTTTTTCTTTTGCAAGAGCCTCAACTTCCTCTGCATTGACATTGAAGCCAAGAACTGCTGCAAGCAAAGGATAATCTTTCTTGTTTGCTGAAGCATCAATAATGTCATTTTTGTTTATATTCCCGATTAATGCTTTTCTGATGGGAATTCCCTGCTCCTTTAACAATAAATTTAATGCTTCAAGCGAGCCAAGAGAGTCTGCCTTTACAATAACTCCAACATCTTCTGTCTCAATAACAACTTCGCCAACCTGCGCCTGTATCTGCTCTGAAACTTCATTAACTTCTGCAGGCGAGCAGCTTTGTATAGGCATTCCTGCTACAGCTTCATCCAAGCCCTGCGCAGAAATCTTTACACCGGCTGCGGCAGTCACTTCAGAAACCTGCTCAAACTTGCTTTTAATATCCCTCATCTCTGCAAGAGGCTTTGGCTCAAGCAAAGCTTTTACTTTTGTCACAATAGGCTTGTCTATTCCTCCAATAACAATTGTATCGTTTTTCTTCAAAGTTCCGTCGTAAAGAATAACATCAAGTGTTATCCCCAATCCTGTTGTTTCCTTGACTTCAAGAATTGTGCCCTTTGCATTTCCCCCGACATTGCAGACAAGCCCCTGCTCAAGATATTTTTGAGCCAAGCCTACAAGAACCATCAGCAGCTCAGGTATTCCTTCGCCAGTAATTGCGCTTGTTGGAACCATTGCAACCTGCTTTGTAAAATCCTCAACCCTGTCAAACCTTTCTGCATTAAGCCCAAACTTAACAAGCTGCCCAAGAATTTCATACAGTTTATTATCCATCTCCAGCCTTACATTTTCATCCTGAGAATTTATGTTTGCAATCAATGTTTTCTCGGGCTGGGATTTCCATCCAGGAATCCTGTCAATTTTGTTTGCTGCAATAATAAATGGAGTCTTGTCATTCTTTAAAATCTCAAGAGCCTCTTCTGTCTGCGGCATAAATCCTTCGTTAATATCAACAACAAGAATTGAAATATCTGCGAGGCTCCCTCCTCTTTTTCTCAAGTTAGTAAAAGCAGCATGCCCAGGAGTGTCGATAAAAAGCAAGCCAGGAATAGTTATGTCCATTTTCAATGTGTTAAGCAAACTGCCGCATTTGTTCTTCAAGATATCAAGCGGAATTATTGAAGCCCCAATTGCCTGAGTAATAGCTCCTGCCTCTCCTTTTACAACACAGGTGCCCCTAATCTTGTCAAGCAGGCTTGATTTGCCGTGGTCAACGTGCCCAAGCACAGTACAGATTAGCTTCCTCGTAACTGCCATAATCCCCTGTTATTTTGAAAAACTTTTTAAAGGTTTAGGTAACCGAATGATTAAATGGAAACAAAGCAGCAGATAATTACAGAGGGCAGGGCAAAATTTATTGCATATACAGGAGACAAGGTTAGCAAAGAGCTGCCTGTTTTCTACAACCCTGCAATGGAAGAGAACAGGACAATTGCAGTAAATCTCCTGAATGCAGTTGACAAAAAAGATATGCAGATAGGCTTGCCTTTGGAAGCATCTGGAATAAGGGGCATCAGATTCGTGAAAGAGCTCAAGAAAGGAAAAATAAAATCAATACAAATGAATGATCTTGATGAAGATGCAGTAAAGCTGATGAAAAAAAACCTTAAGCTAAATAACGTCAAAGAAAGCCAAATAAAAATTAATCAAAAAGAGGCTAACCTTTTTCTTTTGGAAAGCACAGGATTTGATTATATTGACATCGACCCATTCGGAAGCCCAAATCCCTTCCTCGATTCTGCAATAAAACGATTGGCAAGAAACGGAATACTTGCAGTTACTGCAACAGACACAAGCGCGTTGTCTGGCACTTTTCCAGATGCGTGCAAAAGAAAATATTATGCAAAGCCAATGCTTAACGAGCTGAAGCACGAAATTGGCATCAGGATTTTAATTAGAAAAGTCCAGCTAATCGGCGCGCAGCTCAACAAAGCACTAACTCCTATTTTTTCATACTCGACCCTGCATTATTTCAGGGTTTACTTCAGATGCAAAAAAGGAAAAACTGGTGCAGGTAACTTAATAGACGAGCACAAATATCTTCTTTACTGCAATAAATGCGTGAATCGGAAAATCAGTGAGTTCAACTGCGAGAAATGCGAATGCGGAAATCAAATGGATTACGCAGGCCCATTATGGGCTGGCGAGTTGTGGGACAAAAAGCTTGCAGAAAAAATCGAATCAAGCAGCAGCATGATTGACTTAATAAGAGAAGAAAGCAAATTTAATGAAGTTGGATTCTATGATTTGCACGAAATATGCAAAACATACAAGAAAATGGTACCAAAAAAAGGAACTATAATAAAAATGCTCAAAATGAAAAAATACAAGGCATCAGAAACTCATTTCTCAGGATTTGGGGTTAAAACAAACGCAGACATTAAAGAAATTGTTACGCTTTTTTAGAACCAGAAAATCAGCCAATTGCTCTTCTTACATCAACAACATCAACACTGCCAACTTCGCTTAGTGTCTTTATTTCTTCCTCAAGCTCTTCTGTTGAGCCAAGGCTTTCAGGCATTACAAAAATCATTTTCAGGGCAACAAGTCCAAAGCCAACAGGCTCTTTTTCAACTTTGCCAACTTCACCGCCAAACTCTGCAATCAGCTCTGTAATCTTTTTCTCTACATCAGTTAAGTTAACTTCAACAGAATCAGGCATTATTTTCAATGTTACTACAACATCGGCCATTTTAGTTAGGCCCCTCGAATCCGCATTCAGGGCATACAAATTTTGCTGCAATCTCTCTGCAGTGCCTGCATCTTACAATAGTCTGTTTGCCGCAATTAGGGCAGACAAAACTGACTGAACCTGATACATTTGTAAGTGCTTTCTTGCACGAACTGCATTTTGCTTTTTCCATCATGTATTTCTGAAATTTCCAAATCATATATAAAGGTTTCTAATAGGTTTATAAAGAAACAAACTAAGAACCTAACGGAGAAACTAATAATAACTTTATAACTAAACTCTAAACTAAGAGACTTTCTGCTTTGATTTTATTTTATCATACAGCATGAGTATCAGAGGATAATATTTCCTTTTTTCTTCTTCTGAAAGGTCAGCATATTCTTCTGCAATCTGAGCAACCTTTTCATTAACTCTTTCAAAGTCATTCTGCTCCAAAAGCCATCTTGCTTTCTTAATAAGATAACCTATCTGGGAATTGCCTGCACCTTTTTGCAAATCGTCCTCAAGAAGCACAGATGAATAAGACAATGTTTCCTTGTCCTGTCCTGCAGGTTTTTGCTTTCTCTCAAAAACTCTTCCAACAATTGCAGGCAAATCAATCTTTTCAAGTGCGGCAAGCTTCATGCCCTTTGGCCAGGTTCCTGCATAATAACCAAGAACAACAGTTACTGCAAATACAAGCCCGACAATTAAGATTGTGCCAACCAAACCTAAACCACTGCCTTTGTCATCTGATTCTGGGGTTTGACTTTCATTTGCAAAATCTGAAAGTGATGTCAATGGCTTCTGCTTTTCTTCCCTAATCTGTGCGAGCGAGCATAGCGAACAAGGTCCGCCGCAGTCAATGCCTGTTTCATATTTGTCTCTCAATCCATTCTCGCACTGTGTTTGTGAATCGCATGAAGTCATCTCAAAAGGTTTTCCTTCCTCGGTTCCGCAAAGATGTAAGTCATAGCAAGTCCTTATTTTTTGATTGCCAATGCAGCTGCTCCACTCAGTACACTCCCATAAAGTCGCACAATACTCATTTCCAGTTCCGGATATAAGTTGGTCTAAATAGCTGCCTGAGCTCGAAGTAGTACTTGAACTTCCTGAACCGCCACCTCCACCGCCCGAACCGCTGGTTGAAGAAGAATTTGTTGGGTCATCAATTTCTTTCAGTGCACTATTTTTTAATCCAGTTATCTTATAATACCCAGCTAATTTTGTACAGCCATATCCATTCTTTGAGCCAGGGCATCTCAAAAATGTCTCGCCTGCTGAATTACATTTAGACGATATCTGTGAAACCTTCGCAGACTCTGAGTCCCTTATGCAAATGTAATCATCATTTAATTTTCGTTTAACCCAAACAGTCTTAGTCTTTCCTGTTCCTGTAAGATTAACTCCATGAATCTCTATAGAGCCGTATTTAGAGCTGTCGCTTTCGACTGTAACATTAACAAGCGACAAACTAAGCACAGAATCTTTTGCCCATTCAAACTCCAGAATTGGATTGCTACCACTTTTCAAACTTACAATGTTCCCATTAATACCTACCTGAGGGGTTTTAGCGTTGGTTTTTATAGAAGTTCCCAATATTTTATCACAAGCATTGCCTGAGCCATCATTATCTGTATCTTTTTGGTCAGTATTGGATGCTGTGGGGCAGTTATCAATGTTGCCGCAAACTCCATCAGAATCTGCATCATTATTCTTGTCAAGCGGACACGTGTCGCAGGCATCTCCAAGACCATCATTGTCTGAATCAACTTGTATGTTCTCTGTGCCTACGTAAGTTATATTCAAATTAATGTCTGGCTGATTCGGCAATCCATATCTTTCTGGAACAACTGCCAAAAGATTTATTTTCCCTGCTTCAACATAATCGTTTGCGCCAATAATTATGTTCTTGGTAACTGAACAGCTTGAAACGATCTTGTCTTTGCCAACAAAGTCCCAGTTGTTAGTTTTATAGTTCCAAACAAACAAGCTGACGTTTTTATCTGAACCAGGATATTCAGGGCAGTTGCCTTTCCAATCGATGCCAAGCGAATAAATGTTAGATGAATTATCAACTGCAAATTCATATTTTTTAGTTGTGTATTTTGTTTCCGGACAGTTGTCTACGCCATAAACATATGCAACTCCATTTGATGTTGAAAACACAACATCATTGCAGCCATCGTCATCAATATCTGCAACGTCCATTGTTGGATGGCTACCATGAGAAAATCCTGTATTACCTTCAAAAGTAGAATTAAAAATCTGAGAACCAGTTGAATTTAGTAAAAAAAAACAACCATTCCTTGTTGTGACAACTTCTTTTTTACCATCATTATTAGTATCACTCAAAATAACTTCCCCGCCCGTGCCGTTCAGGCATATTCTAGGAGGTGAAAAACTCCACAAGAGGTAATTTATTTCATACGCAGATACACGCCCGCCTTCTGAGTTAGTTCCCCCCCCCAAAACAAGTTCATCGGTGATTGTTTTCTCATTTAATTGCCCAGAAACCAGTTCTTGTGGTTCCCCCAAGCCTAAGTAATTGAAAATACTATTGTTGTGTTCATCAAAAACATTCAGTTCTCTCCCAACCCCTGCAACATCGTCTTTTATACCTTCACCATCAAAATCTCCTACAGCTACTCCTCTTATAAATTGAGGCAAATCAGGTCTATTAATTGTATACCCATATTGGCGTATTAACTTTATATCTCCTGTTGAATTTAGACAAGTTAGGTTTTTATTGTATATGTTGCCACAAACGCCGTTCTCCAAACCCCAAGATTCAGCTTCATCATATCCGGCAAATATAGCATTATTCGTCCAAAGGGTACGCCAGTCTGTTCCATTGTTCGGAGTATAGAATGCACTTGTTGATGTAACTATTTCATCTTTTCCGTCCTGATTTAAATCTTTTAGTAATAAACCAAGATTGTAAGAAATTAATCTAAAATATACTCTATTACAATTCCCATCAAAAATAGCTAAATTAGGACCTGATACTGCGACTTTATCAAAATAACCTGAAAAATTCCCGACAGCAATGTCAGAATAAGGGCCATTTCCAACTGTCGAATTCTGGCAAATCTGGCTGCCTCTTGCATCCAAAACATAAACTCCCTTTCCAACCAAAACAACTTCACTTGGCTTGCCATCATGATTTTTGTCAATAATTCTAACCACAAGTTTTGTTTCGTTGTTGGGTGTTGTAAAATTCCACTTCTGCACAAATCTTGGAGTAATGTTGCTAAACGAATCGTTTTGAAAATCCAATTCATTCGGCGGATCCAGTTTCAGCAGCCCGTCTGTCTTTGTGTAATTATTGTAAACAACAGAATCTCCTGGTCCGCCAACATTCGGGCAGTTGTCACAAGCATCGCCTAAGCCTCCGCCATCAGTATCGTTTTGGTCTGGGTTTGATTTGTTCAGGCAGTTATCAATAGAATCATCAATTCTGTCGAGATCCAAATCAACTATAGAAACATTGTTTGTCTGGTTTGTAGTTCGATTTGATGTTTGGTTTAGTGTATTGTTGCCAGTTAGATTCCCTGTAATATTTATTGTTAAATTGCCTGTTGGAATTGTTTGGTTTGTCGTTAAGTTAGTTGTTTGATTACCAGTCAAGTTTCCTATGGAAAAGCCAGTTAAAAAATCTGAACCAAAATTCAATAGAGAAGCAGCAAAAATAACCAAAGCTGAAACTAGCAACACTGCCCAAAACTCACCTTTTTTATTCATCTCTTATGCGAATATTTTGCCAATTTATATATATTTCCTATTATAAACAGAATCAAGAATTGTTTCTTTAGAGTTGTGACAAAGCTTTTTAAAATAAAAGGGCAGTTCACGTGGCATGGCAAAAAAGAGGGCAGGAAAATCACTTAGTTCTAAATTCGAGTCTCTTCAGGAAAAACAGAAAGAGCTTAAACACAGGGAAAATGCAATACGCCACGGAGAGATTAAGCTTGTGAAAAAAGAAGAACACGTAAGGAACGTTCTTATCGGAATGGAAGATTCTATCAAAAATTTAAAAAAAGAAATCCAGGAAGAAGAAAAGAAGCTCAATGTTGTCAGATGGCATAAACGGGATATTGAAAAAAATATTGGAAAGCGGATGGCTAGCTTAAAAAAAACACAGGAAGAGCTTGAAACATTGAAGAAAAAGCTTGAAGTCAAGGAAGCAATGCTTAATGAAAAAGATAGGCATCTTTCTGGAGAAGAAACTCATTTTAATAATTTGAGACTAAAGCTTGAGAGCGAGAAAAACTCAATTGAAAAGCAGAAAGCTCATCTTGAACAGATGAAACGCGAATTCTCAGAAAGGGAAGAAGAGCTTAGGAAAAAAGAGTCTCTTGCAAAAAGCATTGACAAGGAAAAAGCTCTTGTTGACCAAAAGCTTGCAGTTGTTGAAGAAAGGGAAGAAGAGCTTGCTGTGCTTGAAAAGCAGAATAAAAAAGAGCTCGAAGAGCTGAAAAAACTAAAAGCAATTAACGCGAATCTTGAAAGAAGGCTTGAGCAGAAGAAAAAAGAAGTTGAAGAAAAAGAAAGCGAGTTAAAAGAGGCGCTTAACAGCCTAAGCAATGAAAAATTCAACTGGCAAAACCAACATCTTAAGATTAAGCAGGATATAATTAATTTAGAAACAAAGAAGAAAGTTTTTGAAGATCAGCTTGCAGATGTTAAAGACAAAATTGTAAAGAATTCCAAAGATTTAGACAATACTGAAACAGAACTGATTGACACTGTAAAAGACCTTGAAAGAAAAACAAAAGAATTCAGAGAAGTTGAAAAAATTATGGAGGATGAAGAAGAGAGACTAAAATCAAAATCATCTCATCTAGATGAAAAAGAGAAATCCGTCGGCAAGAAAGTCAAAGAATTTGAAAACATGAAAGGCAGAATCCAGAGAGAAGTTGACTCTCTTGAGCAGACTAAGCAGAAGCTTGATTCTCAAATCTCAGAAAGAAAAGAGAAAATTATTCTTCAGGACAGAATACTTGACCAGAAAGAAATTGAGCAGAGCGACAGGGTAAGTGATATTGAAGAGAGAGAAAAAGAGATGAAGCTGATTGAAAGGGAGCTTGATGACAAAGAAAGAGAAGTAATGGATTCTATCAAAAAGTTTGAGGAAATGGAAAAAGAGATTCATGCTAAACAAAAAGAGTTCAAAATAAAAGAAGCAGAGTTCCAGATTGAGCAGAGCAAGGTTGAAGGTTTGGCAAAGATGATGGGAGTCAAGGAGGATAAGCTCAAGAAACATGAGCAGGAACTGAACAGCCTGATAAAAGAATTCCAAAAAGCAAAGAGAGAAATTGAAATAAAAGAAGCAAAGATAAAGAATGTTAAAGAGCTGAGAGTTGACAACAATAAGCTCGAAGTTGAGAACAAAAGATTAAGGAGAGAGGTTGCAGTCAACCAAAAGAAGCTCAAAGGAATAATCGACAAGCAGCAGGGAACGAGGCTTGAACTTGGCGAATGGGAATCTAGGGTGAAAAGGAAAGAAAAAGAGCTAATGGGCGAGAAGGAAAAAGTTGAGCTCAAGGAAGAGGATTTGCTTGAGGAAAGAGAGGATTTTATCGCAGAAGCAAAACAGATTGAAGATGAAATGATTGAAGGCTTTGTTTCTGAAAGAGAAAAACCTGCAAGAACAGAGGCTGAGACAAAATATCCGCATGTTTACGAACTTATAAGAATGGTTGAAAGGGAAGTAAGGCTTGGCAATATTGACAAAGCAAAAGAGCACTACAAAAAGCTGAAAGATTCTTATGACAAGATTTCTGAGTTAGATATTGAAGAAAAGCAGAAGATTTATGACGAAGTAATAAAACTGCACGCAGATATTGAACTGGCTTTAATGGGCAGATACTAAATTTTCTTTTTCATTAATTTCTAATTTGTCTTTAAAGAAATTGTTTACAACCCAAACATTTGTCTTCGTGTGCAAAGTCAGCTTTGATGTTTTGAATTTTCCGCCAAAAACAAGCCAAGGCACAAGATTGTCTGCCAAGTGAGAGTCAACCTGGGCATTTGATTCGATTTCCTGAATAAGCTTTTTTGCTGCATCTTCCCCAACTTTTTCAGCAGAAACACCTTTCTCGCCAAGCACATCTGCGCCAAGAATTATTGGATTGAAAGGGTCAACATCATTATTTCTAGTTAAAACCGCCCAAAGTACAATACCTGAGCCTGTGCTTTGTGTTTGATTGTATTCAATTCTAATATCAACTGGCACGTTAAGTGGTTTGAGAACCTGTTTAGCAGATTCAGCCTGGCGTTCTGCAACTTTTGCTTTTTCCAAATCTGCAGATGAATGGCTGACTCCCTTGACAATTGCAAGCCCTCCCTGCTCTGTCAAATTTATTTTTTGTACTTCTGCTTCGATTTTCTTCTGCATTTCCTCAAATGATGCAAAATCTTTCAAATGATATTTAGGCTTGACTTCAACTATAACTTTTCCCTGCCCTTTTGGATAATATCCTCTTTTCAATAGTTTTATTTCAACTGAACTGCAGTATTTTCTGAGCTGCGGCAGGAGAACTTCTTTTAGAAAATCAATTGGCTGGCTCCAGGCAGTATCTGTGCCTCCTGAAATAGTTATTGTTGAATTTTTGTCAGCAAACATCAATGGCATAAGTATTGCCTGCAAAACAAGAGTAATTGAGCCTGCAGTTTGTATGTCAATTTCGATTTTACCGCCTTTCAAAGACTGGGGAATGTAAAGAAGCTCAGTTGAGCCAAGAAAATCGCCATCGACTTTTGCATCGCAAATCTGCTTTAATGCTCTGATTGCGTAAAGGTGCTGGTTCTTCAACCCTGGCTTTTCCCTTCCTTTCCTGATGTTAGTTACTTTTACTGGAATTTTTGTCAGCGAAGAAAGAGCAAGTGCTGTCCTGATTATCTGCCCTCCACCTTCAAGTGTTGAGCCGTCAATTTCAATCAACTGCGCCATGAATTCGAGAATTCAAATCAAATATTTAAATCAAACTGAAGCAGAATAATGAACCTCTCCGCCCTAAAGGGCGGAGTATCTTGTAAGGCTATTTTGAAAGGATATGTTTCTGTTGCTTTGAGCAATGTAATTTTGGATTGCTTCAGCAGTCACATTTCCTACTGAGCGAAA
>Ga0315277_10000146_pt1 | contig 118289 bp, 122 predicted proteins | sample YL17G05_15_MG_FD_203695 | JGI IMG/M metagenome (GOLD analysis project Ga0315277, IMG submission 203695) | Sediment microbial communities from Yellowstone Lake, YNP, Wyoming, USA - YL17G05_15 | ecosystem: Environmental > Aquatic > Freshwater > Lake > Sediment | place: USA: Wyoming | collected...
ATAAATAAAGAACAAGCTGTCCATTGAATCCTGAAAATAAGGGAATTATCAGATTATCATCAAGCTTGTAAATCAACGCCTCGACAATAGTCGCTGTTAAAGCCATAACAACCATTACAATCCAATTATCAAGCAAAATAAATGCAATCAGTATATCAACCAAAAATTCTGCAGCAACACCTTCCAAAGCCCTCTCCTTTGCAACCCAAATCTTTCCAAATCTCTTGCCAATCAAGGAGGCAGCCATATCACCAAAAGTTGTCATCAAAACAGCAGCAAATGCAATATTAAAATCAAAAACTGCAAATGCAATTATGCTCCCTATAAGGAAGAAAACCTGCCCGCCAAACCTGTTTTTCTCTTTCGTGCGCCAAAATCTCCAAAAGAAAGGGATTTTATGTCTCAACTCAACACGAACATAATCCATTTCAAGAAACAAAACAAGCAGGAACACAAGTGAAAACAATGCAAGTTTCTTTCCAAAAGTGCTTGAAACTAAGACAAAAATAATTACAAAGGAAATTGCAAGGAGATGAACTGCCTTCCTTTTCAGCTCTTTTTTCAAGTCCCAACCCATAATTATGATTATACACCAATATTTTTAATCTTATTCATTTCATTATTATTTATCATTTAAACAATTCCAAACAACACACTTAAAAACCTCTCCAAATTTATATTTTCGGCTCTGTAGCTTAGTGGTAAAGCGTCGCTCTCATGAAAAAAGCCAAAAAGCAGATTGAGGCAGGCGAAGATCGGGAGTTCAATCCTCCCCAGAGCCACTTTGCTCACCGCAGGATTGAAGCCCGCAACAGAGTGAGGAGCTTCAAGACAAGAGTGAGTCAAAGTTGTTCATTGTAGCAAGAGAGAATGAAATTAAAGACTATTCTTCCGTTTCCTTAACCTCTCTAACTTTCATAAAGAACCTTATTCCATCGCCTTCCTTTCTCGGAATCACATGAATGTGCGCGTGCATGACAAACTGCCCTGCCGGCTCAAGATTGTTCATTACAATATTAAACCCATTTCCTAGTTTCTTTTCAAGCAAATCAGAAGAAATTTTCTTCAAAAAATTAAGCAGTTCCTCTCCAAGATTATCGGGGATATCAAGCAAAGTAACAAAATGCCTTTTAGGAATTACAAGCAAATGCCCTTCTGCAACTGGATGAATATCCTTTACAGCAAAAAAATTATTGCTCTCGGCAATTTTCTCAGCCTTTATCTCTCCCCTTGCTATCTTGCAAAACACACATTCCTTCTCGCTTTCTGTCATGTCAAAATCCTGTAAGCAGGATTAATAAACTTAATCAAAGCCCTTCTCAATATCGCGCCTCCAGCAAGCTGTCGGCGCCGATAAAATTAATCACAAATCACTCTCATCCGATTGAGCAGTTATTAATTATTATTATCAATCAATTATTTAGGCATATTTTTATCAGCAAACAATTTAGGCAATCTTCAGATTATTCAAAGAGGCGTTTATAAAAGCTTTCTTTTAGAATTTGCCTGTTCACCTCTTCTTGCCTGAAATCAGATGAAAACAATCTCCTGAAAATTGAAAACTTCTCTCTTTTGCCAACCAGCGCCTTGCTCAACCTATCAAGCTCCTTTGCAAACTTTGATTTCTTGTTATAAATTGGAATTGGAATCCTTGTAAAAAGCGCTTTTATGCTATTGCTGTCATCAGGAATCCTCGCAACAACAGGAATTCCAGTCATGCTCTCAATTTCTCCCATTTCAACTTCATATTTTGGTTCTCTTATTTTATTTACTATGATTCCTGAAATTGGCCTCCCTCTCTGCTTTGCCAGCCTAGCCGCCCTAAATGAACATACTAAAGTTGGATAATCTGGCGTAGAAACAACAAATAAATTATCAGATGCCAATATAACAGACAATATCTCCTCATTTAATGAAGGGGAAGAGTCAAGGATTACAAAATCATAATTTTCTTTTATTCTTGCAATTCTATCTCTCAACTTAAGAGGATTTATTCTCTTTTCATAAACATAACTTCCAGGGACAACGTCAACCCCATACCTGTTATGAATTGCGCTCTGTATCCTTAACTTGCCCGCAATTACATCATGAAGTGTCTTCTCGGGCTTCATAATATCCATATGTGCTCCAAGATTGGGAGCAGAATAATTTGCATCAATCAGCAGAACTTTCTTTTCATAATGATTTGCCAAATCGGCAGCAAGCGCAGCAGAAAGAGTTGTCTTTCCAACTCCCCCTTTTATTGAAATAATCCCTATGGTTTTGCCCATATCAATATAAGCCAAACCTATTTAAAATGCTTTCTAAAAACATTTTAAGTTTTATGGACCCGCCGAGAATACTCAAATCACATCAGTGTTTGAGTTGCCACGGAATGAAGTTCTGTGAGCACTCCGATTCTCAGAGCAAATGGACCCGCCGAGAATCGGACTCGGACCACTCCCATGCCATGGGAATATTCTACCATTGAACCACGGGCCCTTAATAAACCAAAAAGTATAATATTATAAACTTATTTAAGGCAATAATTCATAATCAAATGAGGGCGGATAGTTCAACGGCAGAATGCGTCGTTCGCGTCGATGAAATCTGGGTTCAACTCCCAGTCCGTCCATAGTTTATTTCGCAATCCCCCGCGGATTCAAGGTTCTTACCACAATAAAATATACCAGCGCTCCAACCCATCCAAGCAGAACAACGACAATCAGCCACACTATCTTTTCAACATTGTTCTTAAATTTTCTCTTCGCGCAGTCAACTATCATCCAAATCCAGAATGCGAAAAGAATAATCCCGACAAGAACTCCTGCAAACATAAAGGTAGATATAATTGGAAATGTCAATATGTTATTCATCATTATCTTTTATGATTAATTATCTATTTAAATTTAGCTCTCTAACAAGCAACTATTTCACCGCCTTTCCTGCTTTTTCAATAGTTATTTCTCCATTAATCAATTTTCTCAAAACTTCATTCAATTCAGAAATCTTTACCCTCACTTGCTTGGTTGTATCTCTCTCGCGTATTGTAACATCCTTGTTTTTAGTGCTATCCCCGTCAACTGTAATGCAAAATGGAATTCCAATTTCATCCGCGCGGGCATATCTCCTTCCTACGCTTCCCGAATCATCATAAAACACTTCTATCCAATTTTCCTTCAGCATCTTTTCAACCTTGACAGCCAACTCGGGAATCTTTTCCTTGTTCACAAGCGGAAAAACCGCACAATCATAAGGTGCAATCCTCGGATTTAAAGCAAAATACTCTCCTTCCTTGCCTTTTTTCAGCGAACATTCCAAAACTGCATAAAGTGTTCTGTCAACTCCAGCAGAAATCTCCCAAATATGTGGAATTATTCTTTTCCCGCTCTCAACCTCAGTATATTCAAGATTGGTTCCTGACTGCTTCATATGTCCCTTCAAATCGTAATTCGTCCTGTAGTTGTTTGCAATAATCTCCAGCCATCCTAACGAAGTCTCCACCTCAAAGTCAAATGTAGAAAGCGAGTAAAACGCTCTCTCATCCTTGTCAACCTCCCTAAATCTTAATTTCTCAAGCGGAATTCCCATTCCATTCCACACCTGCTGCGTTCTTGCAAGATAATAAGCAATCAGCTTTCCAGGAACAATCTTCTTTTTCACAAGCTCTTCAGCTGAAAATTCCTCAACTTTTTCCTTGCCAAGCCTCAAAATTCTTACTTTATAATTTTCAACATCAGCAAAATTTTCAACTTCATTAATTTTCTCGCTGTCAAAAAAAACTTCCGCTTCCATCTGCGAGAATTCAATTGCCCTTGTTATGCTCTGCCTTGGGGATATTTCGTTCCTGAACGCTCCCCCAACTTGAGCAATCCCCTGCGGCAATCCCAATCTCATTGTTTTAACCATTCTTGCAAAATTAAGAAAAATTGTCTGGCACGCTTCCGGCCTCAAAAAAGTTTTAAACTCTCCCGTTCTGCCGACAAGCGTCTCAACCATCATATTAAACTTTGTAACTTTTCCCAACTCGCCTTTGCATTTATGACATCTTATCTTATTTTTCACAATAAGCTCATCAAGCTTCTCTGTCGGAGTGCTCTCAGGAATATTCTTTCCAATTGCCTCTGACACTAGCCTATCAGCCCTCTCAAACTTTTTGCATTTAAGACATTGCACTATTGGATCTGCAAACGATTTTAAATGCCCAGAACCCTCGTAAACCGCTGCAGGAAGTATCTGCGCTCCATGAACCTCAAGCATATTTTCCTTCTGCACAAGCTCGTGTCTCCAGAAATCAATAATCTTCCTTCTTATTGCCTCTCCAATTGGCCCAAAATCCCAAAACCCCGCCGGGCTTCCAGGGTAAATCTCCGCAGCAGGATAAAAAATGCTCTTTCTTGAGGCAATCTCCATAATCTTCTCATACTTGCTCTCTTTTCTCTCAGCCATAATCATTATTCAAAACTTAAATATTTAAATTATTGTATCAAGAACTGCCTTTGTTTTCTTTATATTAATTGCCTCCTCAATTATCAATTAACCGCAATCAACAAACAATTACTAACAATTTTCAAAACTTCATCAAATTAAAAAATTCCAAAATTTAAAACAAATAAGCTAAATTTACTTGCAGATTCCGCCCATTCTGCAAACGGTTATCCCGCACTTAGGGCACTTCCCCTTTGCAATCTTTGTACCTTTTGAAGTTGTGCTTTCAACAGGCTCTTTTATATCAACCTTTGCCTTGCATTTAACGCAATATCCTTGTGTTGCCATGTGTTAACCTCCTTGTGACTATAAAAAATTAAAGTTTTTTAATGCTTTTAAATGTTTAGATTCAACAAATAGTTATATAAATCAAGAACAGTTATAACATTGACATGAAAAAACAGCTGGCACTTAAAATAATATTTCTTATTTCCGTAGCAGGATTGTTGTTTTCAGGCTATCTATCTTACACAGAGCTATTCACGTCTTCCCCTGCCCTTTGTTCTGTTCAATCCTCCTGCCAGGCATGCTCCCAAAAAATAGCAACTGTTCCCGTCTGCGTCTACGGATTCATAATGTATCTTGCTGTTTTTATCCTCTCTTTCCTAGGATTAAAATCAAAAAAATAAAAGAAAAGCGCACGCTGGGAATCGAACCCAGGAAAATCCGGGCTGCAACCGAACGCAGTACCATTGTGCCACGTGCGCACAATTTATTAGATTACTTGATGCTTTTAAAAGTTGCTTTAATTAAAAATACCTAAGATTTCAAATCTCAACAATATCAAGATCGTTTGGAATTGAAGTGTTCTTGAAGAATTTTTTCGCTTCTTTCTCAAATTCACGCATCTTTGTTTTGTATCTTTCAGAGATATGAATTAACATTAACTTTTTTGAACCAGATTCCTTTGTAATTTTAGCTGCTTGTTTTACGGTGAGGTGATAGTTCTCCTTTGCCTTATCAGCGTCCTCTTCTGAATATGTCGCTTCTGATATAATTAAGTCAGAGTTTTTCGCAAGCTTTATGGCTTCATTGTTAAAAAGTGTATCAAGTATAATTGTTAATTTCCTGCCTTTTTCCTCATATGTTACATCTTTTGCCTTTATTGTTTTGCCATTAATCTTAATATCATTTCCTTTCTGAAGCTCTTTAAGTAAGGGAGAGCTTGGAAGCTTTAGTTTTTTAAGCTTATTCTTGTCAAGACGAATTCTATCTTTGTAAACCAAAGAGTACGCATTTGCGGGCATCCTTCTGTGAACCATTTGCGCAGCTTCCAGGAAAAAATTCTCATTTTCAAAGAACTTGCCTTCAACTTCATGAATCTCGTAATTAATGCCGCCAAGAAAAATAAACATCTCCAGCATCTTGCCAAGGAAAAATCTTGTTCCCTTTGGACCATAGATTCTTAGAGTTCTATTATAGCCGCTTAAAGCAAGAGTTTGCAATAGTCCAGGAATTCCAAGAATATGATCTCCATGCCAATGAGTAATCAACAGTTTTGTAAGCTTGCACGGATTAAGGCCCGCTTTCCTAAACTGCCTCTGAGTGCCTTCTCCGCAGTCAATTAAGATATTTTCGGGGCCAGTTTCAACTAAGATTGCGGGATGATTTCTCTCCCTTGTTGGAACGGAGAACCCTGTTCCTAGAAAAGTTATTTTTATCTTTTCCATAAATGACTGAAGAGAATATTGTTTAATAAGTTATTGGATGGTATGGGTAGTTGTACACTGCCAACTTAGAGGGTGTTAGTACTTTGCTACCTTAAAGATTGGGGGTAGATTTAAGCAAGTAAGTTTAAATATTTCCCAATTATCTTATGAACAAAGGACATGAAAAACACTGACTGCGTAATATACATCACAACCAAACGTGGTTATACACAAATCTATCGCAAAGATAATAACGGCTGGACACAAACAAGCCCAAATGGTATAGTTCGCAGGATGACTGCAGAGCAACTATTGTCTCACCTCTTGCCACCACTCACCGCCGACAATAAGAGTCGCCTCATTGTCAAAGTTGAAAAGAGAAATAGGACAAAAGAAGATGCCGAGAGTGCTGAGAAAGGCAGTAGATAATCTTATAAATGAAATGTTCAACTTATAATAATGCGCCCGTAGCTCAGCCTGGATAGAGCACCTGCCTTCTATCGTGAAGCAGAGCTTCCCGAAACTTTCGGGAGGTATCCGCGAAAGTAAGCAGGGGGTCGCAGGTTCAAACCCTGTCGGGCGCGCTTCAGAATTACCTAAGCGAATACTTCGCGAAGGTTCCCGCGGAGCTTTGCTCTACGAGGATATTCAAATCACTTCAATCTCACATCAAACTAAAAACTCTAAATTTCTTAGAAATCTTAAAAGCCAATTCTTACTTCGCTTCTGCTGTTGAAGCTGGAGAAATGAATATGATTGTATCTCCTCTCAGGAAAGTCAGTCCTATGCTTTTCTTTACTTCCCCGCCTTCAACTTCCTTTGCATTATCGAGAACAACATTTATATGAATATCAAAAGCCACTAGTTTTCCCACAAACTGCTTATCGCCTTTCAATTGAACAAGCACTTCCTTTCCTCTTGACTGATTAAGCAAGTCAAGCGGTCTTTCTATTCCATTTGCCATAATTGCTTTTCATCAGCACGCTATTTAAATCTTATGCTGCCACACAACACAATTTCCTAAGGAAAGATATTTAAATCAACTTTTTTAACTTTAAATATGAACAGAGGAAGAAAAATATCAGGCGGAAAATACCACAAGTTTAGAAAAAGCCGTCTTTGTGAGACGCAAAATCAGGAAAGAATAGTTATGCTTGGAACAACAAAAAGAAAATATATCAGGATAAGAGCCGGCCATATCAAAGCAATCCTTCTTAAAACAAACATTGCAAATATCTTCTCTGATAAAAAGGCAAAAAGAGCGAATATTACAAACGTGATTGAAACTCCACAAAATAAATTCTTTGCCCGCCAGAATAGGCTCATGAAAGGGGCAATAATTGAAACTTCCCTTGGAAAGGCAAGAATAACCAATCGTCCAAGCCAAGAAGGACAGGTAAATGCTGTCTTAATAAAAGAATAAAATAATCATGTGCCTTCTCTGTTGCTAAATCTTTGATTTTATTATCACTTTAAACTGACAAAAAGTAAAAAAATAAATCCTCCGACGATAAAAATACCTTGAGATAGAAAGGTTTAAATACTAACAAAATAGTAAATCTTTTAAACCTTCTTATAGCATAATACAACAACATGAGCTACATAAAAAAGTGCCCCGAATGCGGAAGCATACATCTTACTTATGATGATCAGGTGGGAGAAATCTATTGCAAGGACTGCGGATTTATTATAGAAGAGAAAATGGTTGACACCGGGCAGGATGCCGGCGGGCAATTTGACAAATCAGAGAAGAAAGGGCGCGGCGGAGCCCCTATTTCCATGCAAAAATTCGACAAGGGTCTAACAACCAACGTCGGAGAGGCGTCTGACATCTATAAGCTTGAAGCTGGGCAGACAAGAAAATACCTTCGCCTTAAAAAATGGCAGGAGCGCGTCTCCACTTCAATTGAGCGCAATCTTAGGCTCGCGATGGCAGAGCTAAGGCGCGTTTCTTCTTTCCTTAATTTGCCTTCGGTAGTAAGAGATGAAGCCTCGCGTGTCTACAATTTCGTTCTTCAGAGAGGACTCGTAAGAGGAAGAAGCATGGAATCAGTTATAGCTGCCTGCATCTACGCAGCCTGCCGTTCCTACAACATTCCAAGAACATTGGATGAAATTGCAGCCGCTTCAGACGTCGAAAGAAAAGAAATCGGGCGCACATACAGATTTATAGTAAGAAAACTAAAAATTAAAGTAACTCCAAGCTCTCCAAAGGATTACATCTCAAGATTCTCCTCAATTTTGCATCTAAGTCCAAAATCACAAAACGAGGCATTAAGAATTCTAAAGAAAGCGGAAATCTCCGAGCTCACTTCAGGAAGAGGCCCTGCCGGCATCGCCGCTGCTGCCTTGTACGTCGCAGCACTAATGAACGACGAAAAGAAAACACAAAGGGAAGTCGCAGACGTTGCAGGAATTACAGAAGTTACAATCAGAAACCGCTATAAAGAATTAATCGAGCGCCTTGGCATTGAAGACAAGCTTAAGGCAAAAGCCGAAGCCTCTGCCAAACCCCAAAAGCTCGCCAAGAAGCCCAAGAAATAATAGAAAAAACAATAGCCCAAGATAATTAATATTAAAATAAAATTCTATCCTATTGTTATAATAAACTTCAATCATTAATAATAATCAACTTTTCTATCACTTATTAACCCATTATAACTATCGCACAACAATCTAATTTCTTATTAACATAATCCAAACTTTCAATTATTTATCATCAGAATATTTATTATTAAACCAATAATTCAGGCATTTTTAATCAACAGCTTTTTATACCAATTTATCCCTGCGTAATTAAGCAGGGATGCCGGAGCGGTCAAACGGGCATGGCTTAGGACAGCGTTAGGAAAACGTAAGAAACCATGTGGCTTAGTGCCTTCGCAGGTTCGAATCCTGTTCCCTGCATTGTTCAAAATTAGGTTTATTTCTCTTAAGTTGCCTTTTTGGTGATTGTCTTAAAGTTTCTATCTATATCGAGTGCCTCAATTGTTCCTATGTTAATCATTCTATCTGGAATAAGAACACCTTCAAAATTGTACATTTTCTCTCCATCTAAATAAAATTCCATTAATTTATTTCTAAACTCATCAAAATTAGTAGTCCTTGCCACAGAAAGAATATACTCCTTGTCGCTTTCATCTAAATTATCAGCATTTTGTATTGAAGCAAGATTTGAGCTCCAACCGCTTGCAGGGCATGATTTTTTTTCTGGACATCTATCAGCCCAAAAACCTTCACAATTAAAATCTGTCACAAATTCTGCGTGCCCTCCTATTTTTGAAGTTGATTCATCACTCTCAGAACCAAAATTCCATCTAAAATATACTCTATCATCTTTTTGAACACTAGGCCAAGAAAACGTAAACACTAACTGAACACATCGTGTTGACCCAACATAAATATATTCTATTTTACGGACTACTGAAAACTCCAAAGTGTTTGTATTTAATTGTAGATTCGTTTGAACTGCGGGATCTAAGCCTATTTTCATCCACACATCCCATAAACCTTCCATTCCAGTTAAGTCAATTGAAACATGCCAATAATTATCATCTACTTTGTCTGTAACTGTACCCGTTATATCAGATGCCTGACTTCCATCTGCTTTTTTTAAAATAATCTTGTCACCAGTTTGCAGATAAGCAAGAGGAATTGTGAGCGGATTATATAAGTCGCCATAAGTCTTAATTATATCTTCATAACTTAAACCTCCCGCCTTGTTTTTTATTTCTTCATCGCTAAAATATTTTTTCATATTAAACAATATGATTTTTGCTTTTGCTTCTTCCTCTGTTTTCACAAGTTCTTTTTCTTTCAGATACTTTACAATATATACCTCATTCTTTCTATTTGCTTCCATTAATTTGATTAAATCTTCTATAGATGTAGTTGCAGCTGGGCTTATTCCCCCTTCTCCTTCAGTCTCTTCTTCCTCACAGGCAGCTATACTCGTGCATAATTTATCTTTATTCCATATACCGCTACCCAGATTACAATCCTCTTTTTCCTGATCTTCAATGCATTCTCCATTCGGCAATTGGCAACAGCCCGTCGGTTCTATCCCTGCTCCAGACGTAGATGTCACGACAGCCCTAACTATTTTCTTGCCTGATATAGTCGCCCCATCAAACTGCGAATAAATAGTTTTGTAACCCTCATCAAGCGCAATCGTTTTGTCCCCTTCTATTTTACCTGCAACCTGGTTTTTTTCAAAATAGATTATTCTTCTAATTATATACAATCCTGTTTCTTTGCTATCTTTTGTTAAAATCTTATTTGCTTCTGAACTCGTAGGAGAATAATCCTTTTCAAGCAAGGCAATAACATTCTCTTCTATTGCCCCGGCCGCCGGCGCCCCAGCCTCAAGTTGTTTAAGTTGCTCTTTAAGCTTTGCTAACTCTGTCCTCATTTGAACTTTATCTTCTTCTGGGTAGGATTTTGTTAATGCACTCTCAAGTGTGGCAATTCTTTTTCTAATTTCCTCTATCCCAAGAGGCGGTGTAGCAGTTTTTGCTGCAGCATCATCTGCAACCTTTTTCTTAATTATCGCAACCTTATCAAGCACCTGCGCCTTCAGGAACAAAAGCTGTGCCTTCTGCCCATTATCACTGACTTTTCCAAGCGCATTATCAACCGAGTTCAAATAAGCGCTGACCTGCCCGGCATCGCTAAAGTCAATTCCTCCCTGGCTTTTATCTTTATTAAACGTCTCTGTCAAACCAGTAATCTGCGCCTTTCCCTCTGTTATATCAAGAGTAAGTTTCTGAATAGCCGTCCCGGCAGCAGCCATTGCCTCAAGCTCCTTGACAGTCGCGTTCTTTGCTCCCTGATTATTCTCGCTAATTGCCTTCTGAACAGAAGTTGTGTCAAGCCAGCACTTTATGCTTGTATCGTCGCAATATCCAACCTCAACAAATCTTGTTGGTTCTGTCGAACTTCCAGGATTTTGCGATGCGCATATCCTTATTATTCCCCTCTCATAAATCTGCGGCATAAACGTTTCCTCTCCCGCCTGCTGAATATTGATATTTGCAAGAAGCGCTGCTGCGCTCACCGTCCCGCTAATGCATCCGCTCTCTGACTTGATATCCTTATCTGTAAGCTGCTGCTTTGCATAAATATCACTCAGCGCATTTATAGCATAGCTTGTTGAAACTTTCTTGAACCCGCACCTTTCCTCCCCATTAATTCTCACGCAAAGCTCCTTGTATCCTTCAGGCGCGGTAAAGTCCTTCGTCTCGCTCGCATACTCTCCTGCTCCTATAAATCCAGATGCAACCTGCACGGTTGGATTTGTCGCGTAATACGATGTCTCTGGCGGACTCTTCAGATAAACTGAATAAGAAACTCCTGCAGTCTTGCCCGCATAAATATGATAAAATACTTTATATTGCGAAGTTGCAGGCACCGTTGCCGTCGTGAACTTTATCTCGTCAAAATAAGCACTAAACTGCGGCGGGCTGTAAGGGTCTATCACACTCTTCAAAGAAGTTGGCCCTTTTGCAGAAACATACGCTTTGCAGAACTCCGTTCCTGCTTCCGCAACCGACCTAATGCTAAACGCTTTCAGCGCATTTCCCCCGTATGTCTGCGTGAAATAAGTCATTGACTTCTGCGCATTAGCCCACGCGCCCTGCACCGTCAAATACTCTCCTCCCCCTCTTGTCTTTCCCTGCCCGTAAGCAAGACTGACTAATTTAGGAAGCAGCGTGTTTAAGAACGGCCCGACATTTTCCCAGAACAGCCCACAAATATCCATAGAATAAAGCTCGTCGCAAATTCCAGTCATCTGCCCCGTATCCAGGCTCTTCTGCAAGCAGTCTCTATGCCCCTTCAAAACAGAAACAAACGAGTCAATTCCTGCCTGAATTCCCGTAAGGCAGACAGGAACATAAACTCCTTCTTTGAAATTAGGCAAGCATAACAAAACGCCTCCGACAATTCCCGTCTGGACAACATCAGCAACCGGATAAGTTCCTCCCAAATCGCATCTGCTCGCCGGGCATATTACCGGATCGCAAAGATTAAACAATATCTGGCAGTCTGTAACGCTCATGAAATCTTCGCACTGTGTCTCCGCCACCGCAGCCATAGGCGCTCCTACATCCAGAGCCTGCCCGGCTATTGTTATTTTTTTACCCGTGCCATATTTCTGCTGTGCTTCAGTTATCGCGCTAATTGCTTTCTGAACAAGCGCTTTCGCCTGTGTCTCTCCAAGTCCTGGAAATGCATCAAGCGGCTGCCCGGTATTTGTATTAATAACCTCGCATATATCATCTCCCATTCCCGTAAAGAATTCTGCTCTTCCATTCTTGCCGACATTGCAAATTGTAAAGCTTACAACTCTCCCGCTTGAGTCAAACGCTCCAATTCCCCCGAAAGCAGGCAGCGTTTGTTTCGTAGCCGCATACCATCCGTGCTGAACATCAAACGGAACAATTGCAGGCATCCCCTTGTATGGCTCAATCTCATAATAACTTACTTTCTGATCGCTCTGCGCGATAGGATTATTATATGAAATGCTCGAGCTCGCGACAATGCTCCCTATTTTATAAGCCCCGCTGAACGCAGAAGCCTTTCCACTTTCAACAGGACTATAACTGCTTCCATCCTTGCTATAATACAAATCATTTATAACATAATTTCCGCTATTATCTTTAGTCAATCCAGCAAGATAATATCCTGCTTCAAAAACCTGTCCTGGCTGTCCTGGTGTTCCTTCCGATCTTCCGGCAGGAACAAAGAACTTCGTCGCATAATCTGAACTTGTTCCCTTCATTTTTATTTCCTTTAAATCTCCCGAAACAGGAATAACATCACTAATAACTTTCTGCCCGCCCGAAGAAACAAAAGTTGGAACTGGCTCCCCAATTTTCTGCGCTGCCTTGCTTTTCTCATACTCAGCATTAATTATTCTATTATCATTTATGCCCGAAGCTGCCCGCCCGAGCGCGCTTTCAAGCCCATTCGTCTGAATATCTGTAAGCCTATAATCTCCGCTCTGCATCTCAAGCTGAAGATAAATATTTCTCATCTCATCATAAGTCATGCTCTCTAAATTCCCCTTGCCAGAAAATAGTTCACTTACCTTCACTGTTTTTGTTTTGGTACCAAGCGTTCCATCTGCATTTATAACCTGCCACTCGCTTCCCTCTGGAAGTATTATTTCATCATCTCCATGAGCTGTTTTTATTTTAGCTGCAAGCTGTTCCTTCGCCGTATCAACATTTATGCTCTTCTCCCCAATCAACCCGCCCTTTGATTTTACAACATCAGAACTTGACTCTATTCCCTTAATAACGCCATTTACCGCACTCATCGCGCTCTTCGTTCCCTCTATATCTTTGCTTATATCATCCCTGTGGTCTTGGTAGCACCCGCTCAGCGTCTTTCCATTGCTAAAATCCTTGTCACTGCACTTTTCCTTCCACGCCTTCATCACCTGCTGTCTTGCAAGCGTTGTCCCGCTGAAACCAGAAAGCAAATTCTTAAATGTCAGCACTAAAGAAGTCGCAATGCACGCCCCTTTCAAGCCCTTAACAACATTTCCAAGATTCTTTGAAATGCTCTCCCACTTTGCTATGCTCTCGTTTATATTTTTAATCATCTCTTTTGTCTTCTCGGGTCCGAGCTTTATCGCCCGCTTCTCAATCCCCACATAAACCGAGAGGTTTGTCTCTCCCTGCACTCTTGCCTGCGGATTAATTGTTATCTTTGCAACTTTGTTAAAGCTCAATGAAGTCAGCTTCAACTTGTCTCCAGTGCAAATATCAACAGATTGTCCTTTTGCTATTGGATAATCCGTCGGTCCGCTCGTAGTTGTTTTGCCGTCCGTTGTTACTTCGCAATAAACGCTTACCTTCGCCTCGTTGTCAGAAACTATATCCTTAAGCACAATTTCTTTGGTGCTGGCTATCTTATCTTTTTTCTCATCAGCGGTAAATATCTTTTGTTCCCCAATTTTCTTCAGATTTATAGGCACGTTATCATTAATAACAAAACTCGCAACATTCCCTTCCCCAATCTTCCTAAAATCAACAACTCTTATCGTCCTGTATCTGTTGTCAACATTCAACGAATACGCCGCATTTGAAACATCCTTAAGCGTAATGCTGCTTAACTTTATTTTATATCCATTTACTCTATCATCGCTTGGATATTTGTCAATAAATGCGCTCATCAGCTCATATTGTGTTTTTATTTTTCCAAAATTCTCAGCCAAAGTTATCTCTGCAACTAACGCATCCTTAGCTTTCGCCTCGGCAGGATAATCATCTACAACCTTCTCATAGGCATCCATAGCTTCCTTATACGCTGCCTCAACTTCAGCATTGTCATACGTTTTATCTTCCAATGCTACCTCTTGACCATATTGTTCAATTATCTGTTCGTCAGTTAAATCCTCTGTCATTTCTTCTATTTCTTCATCAGTATAATCTTTTTTCATATTCTCAATTACTACTCTTACCACAGCTTCTACATCTTCAACATCTTTAGGAACCACAACCTCCCTCGGCGCAAGGTTTAATGTGAATCTCTCGCTCCCACATGAGATATCGGCGCTTCCATACCCATCAGCAGTTGGGCTCAAGCCTTTTACCGAGCACTTTCCATTCAAGAACGAGCTTCCCGAATAAACATCTAATCTCTCAGTTGCAGTTCCATCCGAAATTTCAAGCGTTGCTCTGTCTTGCTCCGCGCTGAACCCGTTGTAACTTACAATTAACGCAACCTGGCAATAGCTTCCCGGCAGATAAACTGGATTTGATTCTTTCCCCTTATTAACAGCAACCGAGCTTACTCTGTTGTCTCCGCTGTACAAAGCTATTTTTGCAGAATTCTCATCTGCCCCTTCCAACCTTACAGAATATTTTCCATTCCAGAAGCTCTGCTTTCCTTCTGCCTTTGCGCTCGCCCACTGCTCATCTGTCATCTCACTTAAAACAAAATCTGCTTTCCCTATCCCAAACGCGTTCCCTGTTGCATATTCAAGCTGCGCGCTTAAAGTAACATTGACAAAGCTTGGCAGCGAGCTCTCATTTGCATTTTTCTTTAGAACAAGAACAACATATCCTATATTGCTTATCAACGGTCCTTGTATCCCAAGAATATTTCCGGTCAGCTCTTTGTTTGTGTTTATAGCTGCCTGCGCCGGATGATAGCCTGAAGTTAAAATTTCTTTTGGATAACTCCCAGTAAATCTTATGTTTTTTATCTGTCTTACATCAATTAACGGATTAAGCACGAGCGCGTCAATCTGGCAGAATACCGGAACATTCTGCTCAGCCAATAAATCGCTTCTGACAACAACCGGCTGGCACCCCGCAGGTGACACTTGCAATATCAAATCCTGTCTTCCCTGGCACGTATCCTTATCAGCCAAGACGGGCCAGTACTGATTTACATTTTCAGAAGAATAATATGTCTGGAATGACGGCGGAAGCTGATAGGTTGAAGAAACAAATGCGCTTGCAGAATTCAGGGCTCCAACTAAGAAAATCAAGGCGATAATTAAAATCATTTCTCTTTTCATTCTAAGTTCACCCTTGCGCTCTCAAAGTTTTCATAGTTTTGTGATAATTCATCAAGCGTTGTCGGCAACGGCAATGAATCGGCGCTCAATTTAATTCTTCCGTCAGATAAATCAGAAGGGAAAAGATAAATTTCTCCTACTCCCCCTCCGATAAGCGCATAATCAATCTTTGTCTCTGGCAAAACAATTGGGAAGCACTTTTCTTCAGTCATTCCAAAAAATCCTGCTATCCCGCTCCTTGCAGCCGTCATGCATTGCGTCTTTGTAGCAGAAGGAATTACAATTGACGAATTTCCGTATGCATAAACCGTCACGTTATAAAATCCTTCTGAAAGCTTTACCTTATTTGAATCAGGAAGTGCAGCCGACGCGCTCCTGTCTGCGCTTACAAAGCTTACCATTGCCATTCCCTCAAGTTGCCTGTCCCCAATATCAAGCTCAACAACCACTTCATACTCCCTGTCAAGCACAATATCCGCCGTGTCTTCTTCATTTGAAGAAAATAATATTCCTTTTTCTGTGTAGCCGTCAGAATTCGCAACTAAATTGCCATTAACGCATGCAGGCGCGCTTCCAATAAAAGTTCCTCCAGTCGTTTCTCCAAGCGAGCACTTCTGATCAAAGCACTCATAGCTTAAATTTGCTTCAATCTTGTTCAAATTAACATCATAAACATTAACTTCTACATCTTGCGTCTTATACTGGCAGATGTCCGGCATTTCTCCTTCCTCAGCAAGCTCAGAATAAATTCCTTTTCTGGGTAAATTCTTGTCTATCACAACAACTACTGGAAACTGAAACATTTCATTATTGTCATAAACCTGAATTAAAACTGGGTAAATTATATTATAAACAAAGTGGTAGGGCGCGTAGCAGAAGCCCATCACACCCATTCCTGCCTGAGTTCCAACAGGATAAGCAGTCATAATCTCATCAACCCCCTCAACTTCTACCTTTGTAGGCCAGACAGCAGAATAAACTAAGTTCACCGCATCCTCGCTCGAATGCCCAACAACAAAATACTTGTTCTCGTCGCTGCTCAAGCTGTAATAACTTCCCTCAAATTTTATTGCGCCTACATTTGCCTCCAATCCTTCCTTCAGCTCGCTAACCACCTCTCTTGTAGTCCAAACTCTGCCCGAGCACGAAATCTCAACGCCATCAACAGGCGCGTAATTCCTCAGCACATCTACTGAATAATTCTCCAAAAAAGAATTTTCCATCTCAAAATTATAAATCTCCATCGCAGTATTATAAAATCTGCCCAGCCTGCTCTGCACTACTATATTATAATCTGACTTCCTTGCCGATTCATTCGCGCTTTTCGAAGCAACAACGTTTGCACTCACACTTATTGCAACACTCTCGTCATTTATCGTCACACTTGCCTTAGGCGTTCCCATATCAATATAGAACCCTTTTTCATAAATCTGCCCGAAATCACAGTTATTATTTATATTTTCTTCAATATGGCGTGCAATCTCGTTCTGCATATCAGCTTTAGAAGGCACATTTTCTTTTACCAATCCGCTTCCAGTCAGGTAGTACCAGTAAGGAACCCCCACTCCTAAAAAGTTCAATTGATTCCCTGAAGGGGCATATTCGCTTCCCTGAACATATGCGTCCGTATAAACCCTCCCGCCCTGGCTTCCAGCTAAATCAATTGCCGTTCTCGCCTCACTCTCTATACAGCTTGAGTAATAATCAAAAACCTCTCTATATTCGGCAGGGATCTCTTCAACCACCACTCTTTCCCTGACGACAAAATAAATTACAATCGCCCCGACAATAACCAATGCTAAAATGATAAAGATGGCGAGCTGTCCTCTTTTGTTCATAATTCTGCTATTTACCGAGCTCATTTCTTTCCCTCCGTCTTCTTCTTAATAAGTTCCAAAATCTCGCTGTTAATATCCTTTTCTATACTCGCCTTAAACTTCTCCCAAAGCTTCTCGTCCTCTATCAAAAGCAGATACTTTTTCACTTTCAGTCCCTTTCTATGCCTCTTTCTCTTATGAAACTATACCTAAAAGAAATATTTAAACCTTCTTATATATTAAATAATTTACTAAGTAAGTTACTTATACAGGAAACAATATTCTTTGTTTCCTGTCCCAAGAACTTCAACAATACATAAGAAGTTCTTGATAAATGTTCTTTATGCCCGCGCCCTCAAACCAGCTAAATCTTCCAGCTCTCTCCTTGCCCTTTCAACGCCTGCCTCTTCCAAGAACCTTTCCTGCACCATATTTCTGAGATGGTCCATCGCACACACGGCATACTTTGCAAGCTCTTCCTGCATTTTTATTATTACTTTTGTATATCCTAAGTCCCTGTTTAACCTGATTTCTATTGGTATTCCAACGCCTTCTGCAACATAACTTAAAGTGTGTGCGTATGTCAATCCATTTGAGGGCCTTAGCCCTATCCAAACACTCTCTCCGTCACAAACAGGAAAACTTCTCTCCAGTACTCTGCTTAATCCTTCCCACGAACTAATTCCTTCTGCATTTAAAACTCCTAAAAATCTTTCCGCGTACTTTGCCAAATCTTCTCTCGAAATTTTCATAACAAATATGGCCCAACCAAGAATCGAACTTGGGCATGGTCCACGTCAAAGACCCGGTCTGCCATTAGCCTATTGGGCCGAAGCCTCCAGAGGGATTTGAACCCCCGACCCTCAGTTTACAAAACTGATGCTCTAACCACTGAGCTATGGAGGCACAAAATTATCAATTAAAATAGCTTTTTAAAGGTTACAATCAATAAAAGGTTATGATCTGGCAGGACATAGTAATATTCATCTGCACTGTTTTCTTTGGTTATGCATTAATCCCTCAAATCTATTACAATTATAAAAACAAAGGCGGTTCGGTTACAATTCAGACGTCACTAATCACAAGCATCGGAATGTATATTCTTGCAATATGCTTTTTCACTCTTCAGATGTACTTGACAATGGCAATAGAGATTATAATGGGCAGTTTATGGCTTACTCTTTTTATTCAGAAAATAAAATATGGCTGACAGCAAAGCAAAAAAAGTTAACTAATCCTCATCAACAAATTCCGCTTTTCCGCTTGAAACAAGTATCTCAGAAACAGCCGCATCAAGATTTGCCACTTCCCCCGATGCAAACGGCCCGACAACATTCCCAAACATATCAACAAACTGCTCTGCGTTCTGCTTAAACATTATTAATCTGTTTTTCTTTGCTTCTTTTTCCGCCTTCCCCCTTAATAACTTCTCCAATTCCTTGTCCCCTTCCTCAACAGCCTTAACAAGCTTGTCAAAAATTTCCCTTTCAAAAGGAAGCATATTCTCATAATCCCGCTTCATTATTCCCGTCTCGGCAGCAATAAAAACCAATCCTAAAACTTTTTTCTTCCTTCTCAATATTATTTCCTTGAATATTGCAATCGAATTCTCAAGCTGCTTCTTTGACCTGTCGACAGAATCACTGAACAAGTCCCCGCCCTTTAACGACATTTCCTTGACATTAACAAGATACTCTGAATACTCCTCAAGAAAACTCGACGGGATTGTCTGTAAACTTTCGGCATATTTCTCTTTTCTTAGCAGTTCATACAAATCATTATAACTTAACATAAAAAATCTACCCAATCTCCATATATAAAAATAGTTGTATAATAAAACAACACTAATAAAACAACACTAATAAAACTAATAATCGAAGTATTAGGAAATAAATCAGAAAAATTAAATCATACCCAACTTTTGAGTATTTGTTAACTATCAATCTATCAACAAATTATACAAACAATTTTACCAACCAACAATTTAAGCATTTTATCAATCAAGCAAATTTTTCTCAAGGAGCTTCCTTCCCATAATCTTCTTGCCCTTCATTCCGTCTGCTTCTGTAAACCTTTTCTCGCTTTCCTCTCCCTTGCCTTTTTCTCTCGGATAAATCAAAACAGGCACGGGCGCAGCCGTATGCACCTTTAATTTTGAGCTTGTTGTATGGTCTGCAGTTACAATTAGCCTATTTTCTCCAATAAAATTCTTCAAGAAAGAAAAAAACTTCTTGTCAATTATCTCAATCATTTTTACCTTATCAAGTGGATGATTGTCATGTCCCGGAATGTCCGTCTCCTTTAAATGAACATAAAAATAATCATACTTATCCTTATATTTCTTAAGCATTTTTATTGAGTATTTTATCGCGCTCTCAAGCCCCTTATATAAATTAGCGTAAACATCAATATCTTTCATTTCAGGATATTTAAAGTCATAAACCTCCATCCCTGCGGCTTTAGCAATTCCCTTCTCAAGAGGCATATAACCGAGCGCCATCCACTTTCCCTCTAATTTCTTGAACTTTATTGGCTCGTTTCCTGCATCCCTTGCAAGAATGAAATTCGCAGAGAAAAGTCCTTTCTTTGCCCTCTGTAAATTCAAAGGATGCTTGTCAAGAACCTCAAAGCTCCTTCTTATAAAACTATTAACAAGATTTGCAGACAGCTTTGAGTCATCATCGTCATCAAGCGGCTCCGAAAAAACTATTTTTCCTTTTGGCTTAGAAACAATCCCATTTTCATAATTTGGATCTGCGTTGCTGATATTATCAGAAAATCCTCCTCTTATCACCAAAACCCCTCTATGCTGCACCGTAGAATAAATTTCAAATGGATAGGGCAGATGCACATGCTCATTGATTGCTTTTGCCAAGATTCTAGCCTCCTTTGTCGTCAGCGTCCTTCCTGCCCTGCTGTCAATCAGATTCCCTTCTTGTAAATTATCAATCGTTGCAAAATTTGTCCTTAAAACTAAATCCCCCTTCTTGAATTTTATTCCCACTCCTTGCGCTTCAAGCGGCCCTCTTGGCGCAAAATTAGGATCATATCCTAAAAGTGAAACAACCGCACCCGATGATTCCGGAGCAATTCCCTCTCCAATCGGATAACAATGTTCTATCATTGATTTTCTGGCAAGTTCATCAAGATTTGGCGTCTTGGCCACTTCAAGCGGCGTTTTATCACTAAGAATTTTGCATTTCTCGTCGGCAACTCCATCGATTATTACAAACACCCCTTTCATGATTGCTAAAGTTAAATGAAATATATAAAACTTTATGTGATTAAGGCAATGGAGATAAATTAATTAAATTCCAAGCTGATTAATCCTCGCTTATTTATTAATTACTTTCAACTAATAATTTAGGCAATTTTATACATCAAAAACCAAAGGTTTTTGTGGCATAAAAGTTGTTCAGACAACTTTTATAAACCAAAACTGCTCTTTTGAATTATGTTTGAAGCGCTAAAAAAAACCTTTTCGTCCATCCTTGGCATAGGCAAAAAAGCCAAAGAAGAGCCTAAAAAGGAGAAAAAGAAGGCAGGAAAAAAAGCGAAAGCAAAAAAAGAAAAATTAGCAAAGGTAGTTGAAACGCCTGAAGAAGAAACAAAAATCGAAGAGCAAATTCCAGAAGAAGAGATTAAAGAAGAAGGCGCATTTTCAAAGGCAATTAAAGGCATAACATCCATTTTTTCGGGAAAAAAAGAAAAAACAGAAGAGGACAAAATAAAGGACTTTGAAGAGATAAAAGAAGACATTAAAGAAGAAAGAAAAGAAGGCTTCTTTTCAAAGCTCATAAACAGGATAACAACCTCAAAACTTTCCGAAAGCGAATTTAATGAAATGTTCTCAGAATTTGAGCTGACACTTCTCGAGAATAACGTTGCTCTCGAAGTAGTTGATAAAATCAAAGAATCTCTCTCAAAGGAACTTGTTGGCACGAAGCTAAAAGCCAAAGAAGCCGAGCAGAAAGTTCTCTCAGCCCTTAAAAATTCTATTCTTTCAGTTCTTATCGAGCCGCCAAATTTAATAGAGCAGATAAAATCTAAATCTGGGGTTTACACAATTCTCTTTTTTGGAATAAACGGCTCTGGAAAAACAACAACAATTGCAAAACTTGCACATCTCCTCAAAAAAAATGGAATTTCAAGTGTTATGGCAGCGGCAGACACATTCCGTGCTGCCTCAATCGAGCAGCTGAAAACACATGGGGAGCGCGTAGGCGTTCCAGTCATCGCTCACGACTACGGAAGTGACCCGGCAGCAGTTGCCTTCGATGCAAAAAAATATGCCACTAGTAATAACATCAAAGTTGTCCTCATTGACACCGCAGGAAGAATGTATACAAAAACAAATCTTATGAAAGAAATGGAAAAGATTGTCCGTGTTTCCCAGCCCGACTTAAAAATCTTTGTCGGCGAATCAATAACAGGCAATGATGCAATTGAGCAGGCAAAAACATTCAACGAAACAGCCGGAATCGACGGCATAATCCTCAGCAAAGCAGATGTCGACGAAAAAGCAGGAGCAATCCTCTCTGTCTCTCATGTCACAAACAAGCCAATTTACTATCTCGGCATCGGCCAGTCCTATGGCGACCTCCAGCCCTTTTCCAAATCAACCGTTCTAAAGAACCTCGGCTTGGAATAAAATGATTCTTGTTCATTTGATTATAGGAATAATCCTAGGAAAACTAACGGGCAATTACTTTCCATTCATCCTCGGCTCAATTCTCCCTGATTTAGACCATCTATATATTATAATAAAAAATAAGTTATTCACAATAAATAAAATAATTAATACAATAAAATATGAAGAGCGTTATAATATTAAATATAAAACTCCTTTCTTTCATTCCATTTTTGGATTAATTATCTTTTCGCTGATATTTTATTTTATTAGCAATAATTATATTTTAACTATTTATTTTGCATCTGCTTATCTCCTTCATCTTGCAATTGACTGGCTTGACATAGACAAAAAATACTTTCTCTATCCTCTAAAGATGGAATTTAAGGGTTTCCTTCCAATCTGGTCAAAAACAGAAAAAATAATTACTTTGATTCTAATCATAATTTTAACTCTTCTTTTTATCGTCTCTCAAACCTTATAAATCCCCAATTTCTCGCTATTTTATGAACAAGTTAAAAGAAAATCCCAATCAGAAAACAAAAGAAAAATTAGAAAAATCTCAATATAGAATGGTTGGAAACCATTCCGCAATTAAAATTTGTTATTGGACTAAAAAATCGCTTCGCAATAAGGGAATCTGCTACAAGGAAAAATTCTACGGAATTCCCTCACATAGATGCTGTCAGATGACTCCCTGTCTTATCTGCCCAAACAGATGCCAGTTCTGCTGGAGAAATACTGACATTTTCACAGAAATAAAACTAACAAGTCCTATTGACAATCCAAGAGAAATGGTTGACAACGCAATCAAAATGCAAAAATCTCTCATTAATGGCTTTCCCGGAAACAAAAACATAAACATAAACAAGTTCAAGGAAGCTCAAAATCCAAAATCATTTGCAATCTCGCTTTCTGGAGAGCCAACTCTCTATCCAAAACTTGATGAACTTCTCAAAGAGCTCGAAAAGAGAAAAATATTTTCCTTTCTTGTTACAAATGGGCTCTTTCCAGAAGCTCTAAAGAACCTAAAAACTCTTCCTACTCAATTATATGTTTCTCTTGATGCCCCAAATGAAAAACTCTACGAGCTAGTTGACAGGTCAACAATGAAAGACGCCTGGACGCGTTTTAATCAAACTTTAGAACTACTGGCAAAGCTAAAAACGCGCACCGTGATAAGAATCACTGCAGTAAAAAATCTTAATATGACAGACGAAGAGGGTTATTCCAATTTAATTCAAAAAGCAAGCCCAACATTTGTTGAAGTAAAGGGCTACGCCTGGCTCGGCGGAAGCAGGAAAATTCTAAAGGAAGAAAATGTCCCCTCGCATGAAGAAGTTAAATCTTTCGCCCAAAAAATCGCCCGTCTCGCCAACCTTAAAATCATCAACGAAAAGGAAGAATCCTCAGTCGTCCTTCTCGCGAAGTCCGACTTCCCTGAAAGAAAACTCAAAGTTTAAATATATAACTTTAATAATAAAAATATGAACGAGATACCAAATATCCTTGAACCTAAAGAAAAAGTTATTTGGGACGGAAAGCCACGATATGCTCCATATCTAATTAGAATTATATTTTGGGGCATTATTATTGGATTATTTGCAGGACTAGTTGGAGGAAAATACTTCGGTTTGATTACTGGAATAATTCTGTTTATTGTTGCTTTTGCAATTGAACTAGTAATAGGAAATATTTCATATTCAAAAATACACTATGCTATCACAAGCAGAAGAGCAGTTTTTCAGAGCGGCATATTTGGAAGAAATTTTAAGTCAATAAATTACGATGATATAAAAAATGCATCAGTATCAGTAGGGCTGTTCAACTGGCTTTTTAGCACAGGTACCATTAATGTGTTTACAGGAGAGATGGAATCTACCGGAGGAAAGTATCAGCAAATCAGGCCGAAATACGATAGTTTTCTATACATTTCCGATGCTAATGACGTCCTGAAAGAATTGCAAGAGCATCTTACCGAGATGGAAGAAAACCTGTATGGCGGAAAAAATGTTATTCAAAAAGTTGAAATAGTAAAATAAATAAACCCTTCAAAACCACAAACTTAAAAACCTTGTTCCTGCTTCTATCTTTATGTTGGAAAAGCTCTCAGAAGTATTGAAGAAAACAACAGATAAGATAGCTAATGCCATCTTCCTTGACAAAAACCTCGTTGATTCAATAGTAAAAGACTTGCAAAGAGCGCTGATAGAAGCGGATGTTCATGTCCCTTTGGTTGTTGAACTGTCAAATAAAATCAAAAAAGCCGCTCTTGATGAAAGAATTAAGGGCATAGAAAAGAAAGAGCACATAATCAAGCTTCTGCACGACGAATTAACAAAACTTCTTGGCGAAAAAAGAGAAATTGTTCTTGGCAAGAAAAACATTTTCTTAATGGTTGGTTTGTATGGAAGCGGAAAAACAACCACAATTGGCAAGCTTGCATCCTACTACGCAAAGCGCGGGCATAAAGTTTGTGCCGTAGGTTTAGACGTTCATCGCCCCGCCGCCCCCGAACAGCTCAAGCAGGTTTGCGACAAGATTAGCATAAAATCATTTATAGATAAGGAAGAAAAAAACCCTCTAAAAATCTGGAAAAAATACGAACAAGAACTCAAAGACTATGACTTAATTCTTATTGATACGGCGGGGCGTGATTCCCTTGACAAAGCGCTCATTTCAGAGCTTAAAGATATCGCAAAGTTAACAAAACCAACAGAAGTTCTTCTTGTTATGCCTGCAGACATTGGACAGACTGCAAAAAAGCAGGCTCAAGCTTTCAAGGAAGCTGCTGGCATTACTGGAGTTATAATAACAAGAATGGACTCAACTGCAAAAGCAGGAGGTGCTCTCACTGCCTGCTCGGAAGTAAAAGCTCCTGTCGTTTTTATCGGAACAGGAGAAAAGCCATCCGATTTGGAAACATTTGACCCCGAGTCCTTTCTTTCACGACTTCTTGGAATGGGCGACTTAAAAACGCTGATGGAAAAAATCCACTCTGTAATGGACAAAAAAGAAATCGAGAAAGCCCAGAAAGCAATGCAGGAAGGCAAATTCACAATGCGCGAAATGGAAGCGCAGCTCGACTCGCTCGGCGAAATGGGCTCTTTTGACAAGTTAATGTCTCTTATTCCAGGATTGGGAAAAGCAAAAATCCCCGAATCAGCGCTCGAAGCTCAGCAAGGCAAAGTTGCAAAATGGAAAGCAGCAATTAAATCAATGACTCCTGCTGAAATTGAAAATCCAGAAATCCTCGAAAAACAAACCTCTCGTATACAAAGAATAGCAAAAGGCTCGGGCACAACAACTTCCGATATAAGAATGCTCATCAAGCAATACAGAATGATTAAGGAAATGATAAAATCCCAATCCTCGCTTGCAGAAGGCAAACTCGACCAAAAAACAATGATGAAGTTTGCCAAGAAGTTCGGCAGGAAGATGAAGCTCTAAGATGAATAAAGTGATTGTTAAAAGTTCTAAAATTAAAGGAGAAGGTGTTTTTGCAACTAAGAAAATTAAAAAAGGAGAGATAGTTATAAAATGGCATCCCAAATCTAAAATTACAAAAAAAGAAATGTTCTCTTTATCAAAAAACGAACAAAATCATACTTCTTACATTGGAAATGGAAAATATATTGTTATGGGCGTTCCTGAAAGATACGTTAATCACTCCTGCAATCCCAATACTTATGTTAAAAATATGAGAGATATAACATTAAAAAGTATAAAGAAGGGCGAAGAAATTACAAGCGACTATTCTATTAATGGAGTTGATAATTGGAAAATGAAATGTAAATGTGGAAGTAAAAATTGCAGAAAGACTGTTTACGGAGATTTTATGAAATTGCCTAAAAAACTGCGCAAAAAATATAATCCCCTTTTAGAAAGCTGGTTCAAGAGAGAGGTTCTAAGAAAATGACAGGAAAGCTATTTTTATCTGGCGGGGGGAATGAAAAACAAACATACGCCTTAGACGAAGTTTTCTTAAAAGTTAGAAAAATTCTTTACATTCCTATTGCATGGAAAAACGACGACTTTGAAAGTTGTTTAAAATGGTTTGAAAATATGATCTCTCAGCACAACAAAAAAATAGAAATAAAAATGCTTATAGATTTAAACGAAAAAACCAATTTGCAAGATTACGATGCAATTTACATTGGCGGAGGCAACACTTTCAAATTACTTAAAAAAATAAAAGAGTCTGGATTTGACAACAAATTAATAGAATTCTATAACAAAGGAGGAACAATTTATGGCGGTTCTGCGGGTGCGCTTATATTAGGAAATAACATCGAAATAGCATTAATATGCAAAGATGTAGATGTAAATGAAGTTGGGCTAAAAGATACAAGCGGGCTAAACTTAATAAAAAATTATGATATTCAATGCCATTTTGAAGACAATCAAGTAGAAGAACATCAGGAGTTTATAAGAAAATCAAAACGAAACATAATAGCAATACCAGAAGAATCTGCACTTTTGGTAGAAAATAATAGATATAAGGTTATAGGAACCAAATCAATAACATTGATAACAGAAAAAGCTTCAACTAAATATCTCCCAAATAAATTCATTGGAATATGATACCCTCAAACATAATCGCCACCGGCGCAGAAGCGGTTCTTATTCAAGAAGATGGCAAGCTAATCAAAAAGCGCATTAAAAAGGGCTATCGTCTGCCTGTTATAGACGAAAAACTCCGAAAGCAGCGCACAAAAAAAGAATCAAAGCTTCTTGAAAAAGCAGGAAAGCTAATCCTCACGCCTAAAATAATAAAAACCGATGAAAAAAACAAGGAGATAGATATGGAATTTATCCAGGGTTTAAAGCTATCAGAACATCTCGACAATCTCTCAAACGCACTTGAAGTCTGCCATAAGATAGGCGAGAACATCGCTCATTTGCACGATGCGGGAATCATTCATGGAGATTTAACAACTTCAAATATGATTCTATCTAAAGACAACTCTCTTTACTTTATTGACTTTGGCCTCGGTTTTGAATCAACAAAAATAGAAGACAAGGCTGTTGACTTGCATCTGATAAAGCAAGCGCTGGAAGCAAAGCACTTCGCTCACGCGGAAGAATTTTTTAAGCATATCCTCGAGGGCTACAAAACCTCAAAATATTTCAAGGAAACAATAAAGCGCCTTGAAGCAGTCGAAAAGCGCGGGCGCTACAAGCAGGCCGGCTGATTATGAGAAAATAATTCTCCTTAAATTTGTGCCTCTCCCAATTCTTTCCAAAGCCAATATTATTTCTCTCCTGTCTTTTTCAGGAACGGGAATTATATCGCAAGCAATTTTTCTTCTTCCTCTTTCTAAATATCCGCAAACAATATATTCTCTGTCATAATCTGCTCTCTTTCTGAAACTTGTCACAATGTTTACATAAAGTACTTCCCTGCCCCGAATCTCAGCAATATCCAACCAATCTCTATAAGTTTTGCTTACTCCTTGCAATCTAACTAATCTCATCTTAAAATTACCTGCTTTGGAATTAATTTAAATCTTCTTGCAAAAAAATACCCTACACAAGTAACAAAAATTAAAATAGCCCTACCCGGATTACCCGAACGAATACCTCGCGAGGGTTGCCACGGAACAAAGTTCTGTGAGCACTTCGAATCCGGATATAGCCCTACCCGGATTCGAACCGGGGTTTTCAGGACCAAAACCTGACGTCCTTGACCACTAGACTATAGGGCTGTAATTAATAGAGACATTAGATGCTTTTTAAAATTGTGGTTTGGCGCCCTTCAGAATTACTCTTTCTTCTCTTCTTTCTCTTCGCTCTTTTTAGCCCTTGATTTTCTCGGCTTCTCTTCCTTTTGTTTTTCGGACTCTTCTTTCTGTTCTTTTGGCTCTTCCTTAATTTCAGTCTTTTCCTCAGGCTTCTTCTCCTTCTCAGCTTCCTCTTTTTTCTTCCCAACAACTTCAAATATTCTTATCTCACACAAAGCCAAAGGATAAATTTTTCTCAATCTCAAAGAAAGCTGCTTCTGAAGCTTATTCATCATTATCTCAGAAAATATTTCATTTGCCGTTCTTATTTTTACATAAGAAGTTAAATTATCTCGCGCCGCATCCCTAAGCGCCTTTCTTACTGCTCTTGAAACCTTATGCCTCGTTATCATAAATGGCTTTATCTTCACATCATAATCCCTGCATCCTGTTTCAAAGGAATCTTCAACATAATCTGTTCCGTTCCCTATCACCCTTCTTATATAAGAGCCAATCAAAAGCAATCTCACAGGAATTCCCTCCAAAACTTCACCATTCTTTTTTATTTTAAACTGAAGCTCAAAATTCTTTCCCCTTAACATTTTAGTCAAATCTAGTTTCACTGTTCTCCCTTCCAGCTCCTCAGCACTTGAAGAATACAAATGAATTTTTGATGCAGTAAGCGGCGCTGTAACTTCAAAGAATTTTTTCTTCTCGCCTTTTTTAACTTCTACCTTATCTACCATATTACTTTGAAATCTTCTCCCCTATTTCTATTCTGCTCACTCTTATTGATTTTGTGCCTTTCATTTTCCCGCACTCCTTGCACTTGTATAAAATTCCTATTCTCTTTGTAACTTTAACTTTTCTTTTCCATGATTTTACAGCAGGTCTGGAATATTTTCCCTGATTGCCAGGTCCGCTTCTGAAACCTCTTAACTTAATTCTTGCAGTAGAACCTCTTGATAACGGATGTGTTGCAGAACGAGTTTTTTGTTTGGCAGTTGTCACATTCTGAACTGTGTGCTTCCTGCAATATGGGCAATATCTTCTTGTTTCTTTCGGTAACTTCATTTTGTTCGAGATTGATTTAGTCAGCTAGCCCCACCCAATTCTAAGTGAGGGTATGCTTATAATATACTCTAAAAAACACGCTTTTTAAAACTTTCCTAAGGATTTCCTGGCGCAGCACCATCTTTTTCTCCTTCAGATCCTTCAGGTTTAGGCTTATCATAAAAATGTAAGAACGGAAATCTGTTTTTTAATTCATCATATTTACCTGCAGTTAAAAGCGGAACAAAATCCCCTGCTGAAAGCAAATTAGCCAATCCATCATGCACACTGCGACCTTCCTCTGCCGATTGTGACCTATCTATATAACCATCTAAAAATGGGGATTCTATAATTGTCCTAACAGAAGTACCCTCTGGAGGAGAAATTCTTAGCTTATAAACAAGCAGAACAACAGGGCTTAAAGTCTTCTTTCTCTTTACCGCATCAGCAAATTGATTTGCATCAAGGTAATCAGAAGAGTCCCCACTTGATTCGGTTATTATAACATTATATGGCCTGCCTTCCTTAGCAGCTGAAGTCGCAGCAGAAAGGAATTCTTCAGGCTTTCCGACGAGACAAGAAACATCATTCGATATCTTTTTTCCGCTAAGAGCAAGAAGCACTTCAGCCAAAAGCTGCTTGTCTCTAAAGAGTACGGCTATCCTGTATTTCTCCGAAGAGACTGGCTCAGAAGGTTGTGGATTTTCCATGTTATCACTTAATAAAAGCAGATTATATCTATTTTTAAATCTTTCTTATGTTACCACTAAAGGATTACTCTTGCCTTATTTGGCTTAAGTAATCTTCATGAGGTTTTACGAATTTCCCTTCAAACTCTTGCTTTGAATAAGGAAAAAATCTCACTCGGGCAAAAGTGGATAATTTTCTTAGGGCGCTTATTTCAGCAGCACTTTCATCAAAAAATATTCCCAAATTATCGTGCATCTTTTTCATTCTCTGGCTGTATATAGCAAGCGCAGCCATATAGAACTTTCCATAATCTTTATGAATTGCATATGCGTCATAAGTATAATTCATTCCTATCCTAAATTCCCGCGTCGCAACCCCAATTAATTTTCTAAGTCCCGTCAAAAGAACGCGTCTCTCGTGAGCGCTAAGATTTGCTTCAACTCTATTATGCCTTAAAATTTCTTCCACATCTCCGCCTTCAAAAACATCTTCTGCCTCAAGACCTCCTTCCATGAGCTGCGATTTCCTCTTTTCAGTTAATTTTGCAGGAAGTAGAAATCTTCCTTCATCATAATCCTCTCTCACATCTCTCAGCATATTAACTATCTGCACTGCTCTTGCAGCAGAATAAGCCCCCCTCATATCAGGCCCGCCCATTTGTTTTGGAATTATCTCGGAACCCTTCTTGGAAAGAGCCTCGTCTAAACCGCCCCATCCTCTCTTTCCAGTAACAAGAAAATGCAAAAATGCTGCAACCTGCCCGGCGACAACATCACAATATGCAAGATAATCCGGCATAGTTTGAATTTTAACTCTCTGAAAAGCGTTCATGTCTGCAATTATTTGCTGTATTCTCTCTCGCATGCCATACTTTATCCACTTCTCAAAACCTTCATAAGCATGTATAACATCTTCAAGATTTTCTATAACAAATCTCTCCTTTCTTTCCGGATCAATCTTGTTTGCGAGGCTTTGCGAAAACGCCCGCGCATCCATGAAATGTTGCGGCCTCTCGCCATCAAGCAACCTTAGGTAATCATCAAAATACCTGGACTTTTCCTCGGCGCTGACTCTAACTCTTATTCCTTCCGAATTTTCAAACCCTGCAGTTTCTCCGAAAGCAGCTATTGGCACAACTCCGGTCGCAGCTTTCTCTATCTGATCCTCTAAATCTTCAATTTCATCCGCGGCTCTTGCAAGACAATTAAAAGCATCAACATATGGTCTTAAATCGTTATTTAAAAGTCTACCGAGCATTGCGAAACTTCCCGACGCAACACTTATTATTTTATGAGGAGTCAGGAGCTCTCTCATAGTGCTCTTAGCCATAAAAAGACTTTACAAAATGCTTTTATTAAACTTGCCCCGCCATTTTCTCTATCCCTCAGTAATTAAAAAAACCGATTAGCACTTATCTTTGTCGTACAGAAACCTTTTTAACGCCCTCATGCGAAAATAATATATGGAAGAGCAAAAAAGCGAAGCAAAGCCTGAATGGATAAGCATCAAGCCAAAGGAACTTGAAGAAATAGTTGTAGAACTGGCAAAAAAAGGAGAATCTCCAGCAAAAATCGGGCTCGTTTTAAGAGACAAATACGGAATTCCAAAAGCAAAACTTCTCGGCAAAAGAGTAATGCAAATACTAAGCGAAGCAAAAATTACTTTTAAAGATCAAAAAGACATGGCTTCTGAAAAGCTTGATAAGCTTAAATCTCACATTGAAAAAAACAAGCATGATGAAAGTGCAAAAAGGGCCCACACCAAAAAGCTCTGGCTGCTTCGCACTTTGAAAGTTACTGAAGCAACTTTCAAGCCACAAAAACCATAGGTTTTTGATGTCTCAAAAAGCAATAATTTATATTAATTAATTCAAAAAAAGAGGAAAAATGTTATCAAAAATAAAGTTAGCAATAGAGAAACTTGATATTCTTTCCAAATCAAAGCCAATAAAGATAATAAGCCATTATGATACCGATGGAATAACTTCTGCCGCTATTTTCTCCCGCGCCATGCAAAGGTGGAATAAAAAATTCTCGATTCAGATTGTAAAGGGGCTTGAAGAAAACTTCATAAAATCCCTGCCAGAAGACCAGATTCTAATCTTTCTTGACCTTGCCTCGGGAAACTTAAACAATCTGAAAGAAAAAAACACGGAAATATTCATCTTTGATCATCACGAAGTTATTCAGCAAGTCCCATCAAATGTTACTTTAATAAATCCTCTTCTCGAAAGCCCTAGTGAAAAATTGTCAGGCGCCGCTGTCTGCTATCTTTTTGCAAAAACCCTCTCTGAAAAAAACAAAGACTTGGCAAATCTTGCGATAATAGGAACTGTTGGTGATTTGCTCGAAAAGGAAATAGGAAAATTCTATCAGGAGATACTAAATGATTCTGAAGCAACAATCAAAAAAGGGCTTCTTCTCTATCCTTCAACCCGCCCGATAGATAAAGTTCTCGAATACTCTTCAAACCCCTATCTTCCGGGAATCACCGGCTCTCCAGGAGAAATTCTCGAACTGCTTAAAGATGCAGGAATAACCAGGGTAGGAAACACTTATAAATCCCTTCACGAACTGACCGAGAAGGAAATGTCAAATCTGATAACTTCCATGATGCTGCACGGATGTTTAAAAGAAAGAGATGCCCATCAAATCATAGGAAATCTCTATCTCATAAAATTCTTCAACAAGCTCGAAGATGCAAGAGAGCTCTCCGCTTTGATAAACGCGTGCAGCAGGATGGATTATCCCCAAATCTCACTTGGTTTCTGCCTTGGAATCAAGTCATGCAAAGAAAAAGCAAAAAAAATATATGTTGAATACAAGCAGCAGATAATTTCCGCCTTGAAGTACGTTTCAGGGATAGAAAAAATTTCAGGTAAGAGTTATCTAATAATAAATGCAAAGGACAACATAAAAGATACAATAATAGGCACAATCGCCTCAATCCTCTCTCACTCCCCAGTTTACAACGAAGGAACAATAATTGTTGCTCTTGCCTACAATGAAGACAAGATAAAAGTTTCCGCGAGAATCACAGGGCATGATAAGGAAAAGAACAGGAACGTTCGTGAAGTTCTTAACAGGGTTGTTGTTCCTCTCGGCGGCGAAGTTGGCGGGCATCCGAATGCGGCAGGCTGCCTCATTTCCAAAGAAAAAGAAAACAAATTCATAGAAGAACTCAGAAGGGAGCTCGAAATAGAACTGGTAAAGGTCTAAACCCCTAACGCAATCTTTTTAACTCGAAGCCTTACTAGGCGAGAGTTAAAGATTTCAGAAGGAAATCTTTAAAACCCTCTAAATTACTAACTTTTATGGCAAATGGAAAATTCCTTAAAATTGTATGTCCTAGATGCAAATGCAATAAGATTGTTTATGGAAACTCCTCAACAAAAGTAAAATGCTCCAAGTGTAATTATCTTCTCATGAAAACCTCTGGCGGAAAGGCAAAAATACGCGCAAGAGTCAAGGAGGTCTTATGAATATAAAAGAAGGGGATATTGTAATGTGCACAGTAAAAAAGATTGAAGGTGCAACAGTATATTTAGATATAGAAGGCAACGGCGAAGGTTCTATGAGCTTGCCCGAAGTTGCTGCCGGCAGAATCAGAAATATCAGGGATTACGTAAGCTCAGGGAAAAAAGTTGTCTGTAAAGTTCTCAGAATATCAAAAGACCATATAGAACTAAGCCTCAGGCGCGTAACTGGAAAGGAGCGCGATGAAGCAAAAGAAAGATATCAAAAAGAAAGAAATCTTTTAGGAATGCTTAAGGCATCAGTCAAGAATCCAGATGAAGTTATCGAAAAGATAAAAGAAAGTTACGATGTTGCAACCTTCGCGGAGGAAGCAAGAGCAAACCCTTCAATCCTGGACAATTTAATGAAAAAAGAAGAGTCTCTTGTCTTTTCAAAAATACTTTCAGAAAAAAAAGAAAAAGAAAAAGCAGTAAAAAGAGAAATAACAATCAAGTCCTTCTCATCATCGGGAATAAACGATATAAAATACATTCTCGAAGCAAAAAACATCGAAATTCACTATCTTGGTTCCTCACGTTTCTCAATCTCAGCAAGTGGAAAGAACTTTAAGGAAGCCGAAGCAAAGGTAGAAAAAGCCCTCGCTGAAATCCAAAAGCGCGCAAAGGAAAGGCGCGCTTTTCTAGAGATAAAAGAAAAGTAAATAAAATGAAACTCCGCAAAATCATCAAAGACAACAAGATTATTTACACTCTGAAAGAAAAGGTTGATAATATCCCAACAAAAGACGCGCATTATAAGTTCATCAAAATCAGAGATGTTAAAGAAAAAAGCTTAAATATCGAACACGATTAAACAATACATGAACAAAAAGAGCAAATTGTTTCTGGTTTTATGTTTTATTTCATCACTATTATTGGGAATTGTTCTGTCTGCAATTCTCTTGCCAGCTAAATTTATTCTTGGGTCCTCCTACTTATCAATATTTGTAATTATATGCGCACTGATTATGTTGTCATTAGTTACATACTTTAGCCTCAGTTCATTTGACATTCAAGAAAAAACAATTTTATTCCTTACTCTGCCAATAAGCATAATAATTTCAGTAACAACATTTATTGTAGATTACTTCATAAGAGCAGCCTTACAATCACTCCAAAATAAAATAATGTCAGCAGGAGTTCCCTTTGGAAATATTATAAGCCTTTTTGATATCAAACAGATGCTTAACATTTGGGTATTGATTGCTTTGATAATAGTTATTTACAATCTCCCATCGATTATTTTCATGTTATCTAAAAAAGAACCTCAATAGCAGTAATTACATCAATCTCTCAAATCAGCGTCTTCTGCGCCACCTCTTTCTTGACAATTTCCATATCCTTTTCCCACTCACCTTTCAGCTTCTGGTTGTAAATTATTGCCGCAGGATGAAACAAAGGAATTAATTTTATTTTCATTCCATCAAACTCTATAATTCTGGCTTTTCCGTGAACTTTTGTTATGCCTGGCTGCTCGCCCATCCCATCAGCATTTAAACCAGCTAAAAAGAATTTAGTTGCATAATTTCCAAGCGAGCAGACAATTTTTGGTCTTATCTCTTTTATTTGCTTTATCAGCCACGGAGTGTGTGCTTTTATCTCCTCAATTGTCGGTTCCCTATTCTCAGGCGGATGGCACTTCAATATATTTGTGATATAAATATCATTCAGACTTAAACCAACCTCCCCAAGCAACTTATCAAGGTTTTTTCCAGCAGCACCGACAAACGGCAAGCCCTGCTCATCCTCGTTTCTTCCTGGTGCCTCGCCAACAAACAATATCCCCGCCTTTAAATTTCCTTTTCCAACTACAATATTCTTGCACTTCTTGCATATCTCTGTCTGCTTCGCCAACTCCTCAATATCTTCAGCCATGATAAATATTAACCAAGCCAGCTTTTAATAATTTCTATGATAACAACCAGTTTCAGTTAGGTTTAAAAATCCCCTCTCAATAAATTCTTATGGCAATCCAGCAATGTCTTATTATAATAAAACCAGATGGGCTCGTAAAAAGCCTTACGGGCAACATCATAACAGAACTATCAGAAGCAAACCTTAAAATTGTGGGCGCAAAGATCGTCAAAGTCTCCCGAGAGCTTGCAGAAAAGCATTATTCTGACTGGAAGGAAAGAAAAAAAGAGGTAATAGCAAAAGAGCCCGAAGTTTTTGAAAACTTAATAAATTACATAACTGGAAAATATCATACAGATAGGGTATTTGCCCTTGTCTATCATGGAGAAGATGCAATTGAAAAAATAAGGGAAATCTGCGGCTCAACAAATCCTGAAAAGGCTCATCCCACGTCAATAAGGGGAAAATATGGAAGAATAAATTCAAAGACAAATGTATGGGAAAATGTTGTCCACGCTTCAGAATCCGAAAAGGAAGCAGAACGCGAGATTAAACTCTGGTTTTCTCCAAACGAGCTGACAGAATTAATTTATCCTGCCAAAAAAGAGAATACACAAGCAGAAAATCTCGTCTGGCAATAAATGCCCCTACAAGGATTCCTGAAGGTTCGTAAGAACCGAAGGGACAGAGATTTGCGAAGCAAATGCTCTGGATGTTCAAATCCTAGATGCCCCTACAAGGATTTGAACCTTGGTCCCAACCTCCGCAAGGTCGTGTTCTATCCGGGCTGAACTATAGGGGCCCAATAAATAAAAATAAAATACCTTTTTAGAACTATTGATTTTCTTTTTACTCAAAAGTCAAATAGCAGAAAGCATCCTCTATGTTCCCGCTCACTTTTAACATCTTGCTGTCACAATACCCAAAGCACTTAAAATAATTAGGAGGGCAAAGCAAATCAACATGCAAAGTCAGCGAATTCCCGTCTGCAACCTTTGTGCTGCAGTTATATCCATATCCGCTGACAAACTGTCTTTCAAACGCCTGCTCCCAAACATAGCACGCTTCTTTCCCGGAATCTATCGGTAAACTAATATTTTTTACCTCAAAAACTTCAGAAAACTTGGAAATCTTGTAAGTTATGCTTATGTTTGCACTCGAAACACTCTCTTTTGCTCCACTCAAGAGAAAAATTGCGCCCGCAATTACCAAAACAGCCAAAACCCCTAAAACCCAATAAACAAAAAATGACTTCCTCTTTTCTTTATCTGCCATACCTATCAAAACTCACCCGCATTTATAAATTTTAAGAATTACCGATTTTGCAAGCATCGAGTAAAACGTGCTAAAGATTTTTATATATCAATCAGCTATAATAATAATTCAAAAAAAGCGGCGCAAGAAATGGAAATTGAAAATTTTATTAAAAAGCAGGCGAAACTGAGAATATTTAAGATTAAAAATCCGGAAAAAACAGAAAAGCAAAAGCAGAAATATTCCCTGCCGGTTGAAGTAAGAATAAAAAAATTGAAAGAAGAAGGTAACATAAAAATATTTCTCGTTGACGGCAATAAAGTTAGGAATTTTATAGACATTGACTTCACAATGGGCGGGCACGGGCACAGATATGTTTACATTCCTATTGACGAAGTCTGGATTGACGCTTCAAATGAAAGTGAAAAAGAAGAAGTAATTATTCACGAACTGGCAGAGCTTGGCTTGATGGAAAAAGGCATTCACTATAACAAAGCCCACGACTTGGCAAACATAGAAGAATACAAGTTAAGGACAAAAGACAATTGAATTTTACGCCCCTTCGTCCTTTATTCCCGCTTCAGTCAGGAAGAACTGGCACTCATTTTCCGGCAAATTAGGAGCGTCAATCATTTTTGCCACTCTGCATCCTGCCTTTCCTCTTCTTAAATAAATACGATAAGTTGAAGCATGTCCAAGTATATTTCCCCCAACTGCAACCGTCGGATCTCCAAACATCATTCCAGGATTAGACAGCACCTGATTGGTAACGTAAATGGCGAGATTATGCTGTTCTGCAAGCTTCATTAAATTATGCAAATATCTGTTTAATTTCTGCTGCCTGTCAGCTAATTGTCCTCTTCCAGAAAACTCCGCTCTGAAATGCGCAGTCAAAGAGTCAATAATTACAAGTTTGATTGGCTCGCCATTCTTTATCATTTCAGAAATTTTGTCCGCAAGCAGTATCTGATGGTCAGAGTTAAATGCCCTTGCCACAAATATATTCTTTAAAACTTTTTCAGGATTGGCTCCAATAGCTTCAGCAATCTGTCTTATTCTTACAGGCCTGAAAGTTCCCTCCGTGTCAATAAAAACCGCCTTTCCTTCGCAGCCGCCTTTTTCTTTAGGCAACTGAACATTAACGGCAAGAGCAAATGCAAGCTGGCTCTTTCCCGAGCCATACTGCCCATATGCCTCCGTTATCGCTCTAGTTTCAACCCCTCTCCCGCCCAGAAGATTATCCAATGCTTTAGAGCCCGTGATAATATACCCAACATCCTCCCTCTTTTTTGCAAATTCTACTCCATCAATAAAACCAAGCTTCATCATATTTCTAGCTGCTTGAATTGCTTTGCGAGCAACCGCCTCTCCGATTCCGGCCATGTCTGCAAGTGTCGCAGGAGATAAAACCGCAACCCCCATCAAATCATAAACTCCTGCTGCCTCCAATTTCGCAGCCGTCCCGGGTCCTATCCCAGGGATGTCAGTTACTTTCTGCTCTTCCTCAGAATCAGCTTTCTTCTCTTCCTCGCTCTTAGCCATCTCAAACCAAATTTCATCCTCTTTATAAATATTTTATCGCTCGAGAATACATTTCTCAAAATATCTTTTATCAAAAATTCTTTTTATCCTTATAGGGAATTTGCCGGAGGTTCAATTTCTACTGTATATATTACAACCTGCCCCACCTCATAACCTAGCTCTATCGCTTTTTCTGCAACTATTGCTTCAATGGACTTTCCCAAGAAAACAGCATATTCTCCAGAAGTTAACTTCGCCTCTCCCCTGATTACTACTTTTCCCTTAATTACTGCTCTTTTTTCCAACCCTCCAGGACTTGCTTCTCTATCAGGCATGCAATCACGCTTTCGCTTCAAGCTCCTTAATCAAAACATCAACATTAATGTTCTCCACATCATCAATGCTGAACTCTATAGTATTGTAAAGCGCATTGCTTTTCACATTTCCTGCAAAAATCTTCTCTTCCCCAACAACAGAATTTTTCTTCTCCATAAACTTCTCAATCGAGAATATTTCCTCCTCGCTTAGCCCAAGTTTCATTATATTTTCCCCGAAAAGCACGCTTCTCATTGTCTCGCTTCCATCATCAAGCACAACATTTAACAAAGCTCTCTTGGTTGGAATAACTTTCCCGTGCATTTTGCACTCCCCATCAACTGCCCTCTTTCCGCATTCCGGGCAAACCTCAAAATACCTCGGCTCAAAGCTCTGGACAATAAATGCCCTTGTTTTTATCCTGTCTCCAGGCCTTGCATCTGCAAGCTTCCTAAAGTTATAATTTCTCTCGACAACAACCTCACCAACACCCTCGTCGCTCTTCTTAATTCCTGAAAAAGATGACAAGTGGAGCTCCCAATTTCTTACGCTTCCATTTGAAATCTCTACAACATCTCCTTCTTTTACCTCTCCCTTTTCAAACAGAGAAATATGATTTGTATCCCATAGAACAACTTTAATATTTGAGCTGTCATCTGCAACAACCAAATTCAAAACCTTTCCCTCTCGCCCATTTTTATTAAAACTTCTCACTGGAGAGATATTAATTATCTTGCCGAGAATATTTGCCCTCCTCATCCCCTGAACAAGCTCCTTTATCTTCATCCTTTCCTTCTCAAAATTAATTCCCAATTCAGCAGCAACAATCTGCGCAGCCCCCTCCTTAGAAACAAGCCCCGAAAGCTTTGCCCTCTTTGCTTCAACCTTTCTCCCAATCTCTTCAGCACTTAATTTAGAAGTCCTTGAAATTCTTTCAACAAGCTGAATGTAATTATCCATCCTTCTCTCCTCCTAAAACCAAAACACCCATCATTTAAAAGTATTTAGATACAGGAAACAATATTTTTTGTTTCCCACAGAAAATTACTATTTTCTGTGCCTCAAAAATCCTTTTAGGATTTTTTCAGTGTCCCAAAAACTCCAATAACAAGAAGTTTTTGATATTTGTAAATAACGTTGATAAATCATAAACAGAAAATCAAAAAACCTTTGCGTTTACCTCGGCTTAAAAGCCGAGGTTTGTTTTAGGTTTTTGGATGCCCAAGGAACCACCACACCTTAAAAGGTGTGGTTTTCTGTCAAGTTCCTTGACATAAATAACCTTTCAATTTTATCATTAATAATACCAACTTAATAAAACAATTTTGGCAATTCATTAACAATTTAGGCAATTTCTCCAAAGTTTTATAAACCCTTCTTGCAAAAGACAATCATGGCAACAACAGCAGTCATCGTAAAAATAATGCCTTCCTCTCCCAATACAAATCTGAAGGAAATTGAGGAATCTGCAAGAAAGATTCTCGAGGCAAAAGGCGCTAAAAATCTCTCAATCGAAGAGCAGGACATTGCCTTCGGCTTAAAAGCAATAATGCTAAAATTTGCCTGGCCTGAGGAAAATGGCACCGACTTAATAGAAGAATCATTATCCAAAATAAAAGATGTCTCTTCAGTCACGATTGAGGACTATAGGCGAGCTTTTGGATAATACAATTATGATATCAAATATAAATTACACAAATGCGAGAAGAGCATTCGGTTAAACAAAATGGCACTCACAGAAGAACAGGTAAAAGAAATAAGAAACCAGCTTTCGGAGCAGATTCAGCATCTTGCCCCTGAACAGAGAGCAGAGGCGCAGAAACAGATTGATTCAATGTCCACCGAAGCCCTTGAATCTATGCTTAAACAACAGATGAAGCAAAGGCAATCCCAAAAAATATTCCGCCAAATCGTCTCTGGAGAAATTCCCTCTGTAAAAGTTGATGAAAATTCTGAGGCTATTGCTGTTCTCGACATTCTTCCAATTTCAGAAGGCCACGTTGTAATAATCCCAAAATCTCCTGCAAAAAGCGATAAAGAAATCCCAAAATCAGTCCTTTCCTTTGCAGAGGAGATATCAAAAAAGCTTAAAGCCAATCTTAAGGCGCTGTCCATAGAAACTATTCCTGAAATAAAATTTGGCGAGGCAATAATAAACTTAATTCCTATTTATGACAAGCCTCTTGACTTAAGTTCCTCAAGAGCACAAAGTACTCCTGAAAAGCTAAAAGAGATTGCACTTAAAATAAACACAATTAAAATAGAAAAAAGACAACCCGAGCAAATCAAGATAGAAAAGAAAACACCTGAACCCAGTCAAGTTGAAAAACTAAGTAGAAGAATACCATAACCATCCATGTTATTAAAAAAGAGGGCGCAAACGGAACTCCCTTTTTTATCCACACTTTCTTGTGCGCCTTTCTCAGCATTGCAATTTCCTTCATACTTAACCCATGAACACTTTTTTCTATTTTCTTTCCCCTAACAACCACGTCCCTCTCAAGCCAGTCTCCTTCAGCCAATTTGTCAGGTGAAAGCAGTTTAAGCATGCAGCACTGCTCCAAGGTCATTAAATAAGCATAAAGAAATGGCATAATTGCAAACAAAACAAAAAACCAAAATGCAATCTTTCCCATTAAACCCCATAGCAAAGCCATAAAAACAAGCCCGATGAATGGTGAAATAAGCATTAATAACTTATATTTTTTCATCATATTTCCAAAACCCGCTCTAAATGCACTCCAGTTCGAACAAGCTATTCCAATGCTATAAAACAAAGTATAAACTCCCCCCACTCCAAACATTACAAATAGAAATCCCACCCCGTTCAGCAGCATTCCATAAAGCGACTCAAATGGCAATACCGCTCCCAACGCCATCAAAAGCCTTGCATCTCCTCCCCCGAAAATTCTCGCATAATAAAACCCATTCGCCAGAACATAAAACACTCCAAATCCTAAAACACCAAATGCAAAAAATTTCCAGTCGTTAAAGGCTGCAGAATAAAAAGCCCTGTAACCCAGCGCAAAAGCCAAAAGCGAGTAGCTAATCCAATTTGCAATCTCCTCTTTTTTCAAATCCTGAATTGCCGCAAACAAAATCCAAACTCCCGCAAGAGCAAATAAAAAGTAATATTCTTCCATACTACATCTTAAAGAACAATATTTATTAATCTTGTTCTCCTAAGGGGGCTATGCCAAAAGAGGAAAGTTATCTCGGAAAATACATTTTGCTTGCAGTTATTGCCCTGCTGGTTATATTGTCATATTTCATTGTCCGCCCTTATTTGACTTATCTTTTATCTGCTTTTGTTTTTGCATATTTAATAAGGCCCGTTCATAAAAGACTTTCAAAAAAAATTGGAAACCGCTTATCTGCACTTATTTCAACACTTGTTATCTTTCTTATAATAATTATTCCAATTTTATTTTTAATCAGCAACATAGTCCAGCAGGTGCAGGCATATTCAAGCTCGGGAGTTCTACAGACGGCCTTAAACTATCTTTCCTCAAATCCTTTTATTGCAAAGATTAATCTTGCGCTGATTATAGAAAAAGTTCTTTCATTTCTAGCATCCGGGCTGGCTTCATTTGCTGTCCAGATTCCTTCAATTGCTATTGGAATTGTTATTATTGTCATTGGAACCTATTATATCCTGGCAAGCTGGAATGAGTTTTCCTCTGCTCTTGAAAAGTATATTCCCTTCAAGAATAAAAAGCAGGTAAAAAAGGAAATCGCTGATACTACAACTAACATTATTCATGGTTATTTTATAATTGCGGCTCTCGACTTCATAATTGTCTCCGTCGGATTTTATCTTTCAGGCATTAATTACTACTTCTTCTTCGCGTTGTTAATCGCGGTTTTTGCATTCCTTCCGGGGCTTGGCCCAGGGCTTGTCTGGGTGCCTCTTCTTGCATATCTTCTTCTCATAGGCAACTATCCTGCAGCCATCGGCGTTCTTATTACCGGCCTGATTATCAGCATACTTATAGAAACTATTTTGTCCAACAAAATTCTAGGCACCAAAGCCAAAATCCATCCTTTAATTATCTGGATAGGAATTCTCGGCGGAGTTCCTTTGTTTGGAGTGTTTGGATTTATAATCGGCCCTCTGATACTATCATACACAATAAAACTCATCCAAGCAGGAATCAAGCAGCACTTCCCCTAAGAAGTCTTAATCAGCAATTATTATTAACCCCAGTACCAACCTCTTCAATCAAACCCTTTCCATTAACCATTATTAATTATTATTTACTTCTCAAATTCAAATCTCATTAATAATCTGCAGCATTTCTGTAACTTTTATCAATATCTTTAATCACTAATAACAAATCAATCAACAATTTAGGCATTCTTTTTCTCTTCTCTTCCGCGAAGGTTCACATTCGCGCTTCTGAACGCCCCGCCTTTTTTATATCTCATGTAGCGCGCCTTCGCTCTCTTATCTGTCTTAGTCTTCCTTCTCTCAGGATAACCATACTCGTCGCTCATAAAAATTCTCCTTAAACCCAAAAGCCAAATCAGTTTAAATAATTAACCTATAAAAAAACTTCCAATCTTAATCCCTGCCTTTCAATAAAAATTAATGCTTAAGCAATCTTGCCATTAGCTATTTTACTATCGCAATCACTCTCTGTTTTGAACTCAACACCATTTATTGCTATACCCTTGCTCCCTCCGCTTACAACTGACTCCTTGCATTTATCTACCATGCCGGATTGCTCTGCTAAACAATAATCAGATGGCAAAGATGTTTTACCCTCAAAAACAATAGATGAACTCTCGCAGTTTGCGTACGCATCCAGCGCCCCCTTTGTTCCTACTTTCTTAAACTCCGCGCAGTAACTTGCTTTTAATTCTGCATTAAAATTCAATTTACACCCTTGTGTTACCTGTTCCAAAAGTCCAGGTATAATTTGAACGCTAGTAGTGATAGCCTGGGCAGGTTTGTATATGCCATAATAAATAACAATCCCTGCTAATACTACAAGAATAAGCCCGCCGATTATATAACTCAAAGGCATTGGCTCTGCCCCTTTTTTTCCTCTCATATCTTTTCTAATGTCGCCTTATTTATAAACCTTTTTGCATCAATAAAAACTCCCTAGATTACAAAGAACAAGCATAAATCCCATTGAGCTCGTCAACTATCGGCTGATCAATTGCACTCCAGCCACCGCTCCCGCATGAGTCGCCACTCGAACTCGACACCATTATGCTGCTGTCTATTTCTATATGACCAAACCCGAGCGCATGCAAAATCTCGTGAAGAGCCGTCTCTCCAAGTGAACAGGTATTTAAACTTGGAAGCGCATTTTGCTCGTCTGCCTTAAGAGTGTCATACAAGTAAGTTTCAGATTTTTTAATAATATTGTTCTCTCTTTCATACGAACTCTGTGCAAGCCCTCCTATATATCCTAAAACACTCTGACCGATACGATCAACATAATAACGAATTCCTCCTTCATGCATAGAACGGCAATGAATAGTTATCTGAGGATCATTGGCGACTTCTTCAAAATTCAAACAAGTTACGCTTTCTATATTGGCAAAAGCGCTTAAAGCAGCCTCTTTTTTTTCTGCTGCCTGCGAACCACTGCTGCAATCCTCATCAAAACTATAGCTTATTGCTGAAGAAGGAAACTTTGCACCCCTCTCAAAAAGATAAGTCAACTTTGAAGCATCATAACCAATCCCCTGCTTTTTCTCACTAATAATCTCTTTTTGTATCAGAGCAGTTCCGCTTTCAGCATCAGCAGAAACCAAATTTAATTCTAAATCATAAACCCCATCCTCATTAACATCAACTTTTATGCTTTCTCCAAATTTTAAATAAGCAATTATTGGACTGCTGCTTATTTTTATTCCGGCTGATTTTTCCAGCACATCTATTAAAGTCAAGCTATGTTTTTCCCCGTTCACATCAAGCTCTACAGCTTCTCCAAGGTTCATAGAAATAGTTTCACTTGCAGAAGCTACAATAGCAGGCACGCTTTCACCTGAAACAGCTTTTTCTCCCGACTCGGCAGAGCAATACCCCATATACTCCCGTGCGGAATCAAGCTTCATGCACATATCGATATTCTTCAAAGCCCCATCAATAAAAAACTTTTTCTTTGTGCTCAAAGTTACCAAATCAAAAAGCTCTCCAGTAGCTTCGTCCTTCCCGCTCTTAACATTTATATCAAAAATGTTCAGCCTTAAAGTTAGGCAATCCTTAATTGCGCTGCTTGTCTTGCACGCCCGCACTGCCCCGAGGATATCTCCAAAATAGGTTAATTCTGTTTTTCTTATAAAAGAAATCTCTGGCTTGTAAATTACTGCAATTGTGGATTTTATTTTTTCTTCCTTTTCAAATGTTGGAACAACCCCCCATAACCATACTCTTTCTCCTTTGGTTACAGTGACGCTTCCTCTTATTACAGTGTCCATATCGCGAGTCAAAGTGCCCTCTTCGTAAGTAACGGTAAATTTATCATTAGCAATGTCATTCTTTATCTCATCATTTAAAAATTGGCTGCTGGTATAGCGTACAACCTCGTTCTTAAAATTGCTCCTGAATTTTTCTTCAAAAATAGACTTTAATCCTTCTTTATCAAAGCTATCAAGAGCAATCCTTTTATTTGCAAAATCCACATTGCCTGTAAATAAACCCTCCTTTGCAATGTCATAATAAGTTTTATCATAAGCGTCTACTTCTAATTCAATCATATGAAAATTAATTCTTTCCTCCTCGGAGTAAACATTTTCAATGAACCTGGCATCATTAACAATCGGCCTGTATGTCTTCCCGTGCGTCGCCATCATAAACAAGACTGCCCCGCACAAAACTATAGTAAGAAACACAAGTACCGTTACCGAAACATCCCCTCTTTTATTTGCCATTTTCATTCTGTCTTTATGCATATGCTGACATCAGGCGAAATAAACAACTGGGATATGCTCTCCCCTCCTTTTTCCTTTTCTTCTTCGCTGCAAAGCCCGCCATATCCTAAAATTAAATCATTTTCTATGCCCCAATAATCCTTCTCCAGCACCAACATATTATAAGGATATTTTTCCTGCGCTTGCCTGAGCATTTCTCTTAGCATCTCCTGCTTCTGAGGCCCATTTAAATCGCTTCTTAAAAGTTCATCTCTCAGTTTTACATTGCTATTTTCAAAAACAAAGGGCGTGTTCAAAAATAATATTGCTTCTCTTTGCATGTTTAGTGAATTCTGCCCAAAAAATTCAATGGTTGCAAATCCTTTCGTTGCTGCAATAAGTACGCTTGCTCCTATAAAAAGGAGCATTACAAAAAATATCACCAAAAATGCCGCAATCCACGTCAACGTTGCTCCTATCTGCCCCTTTCTTTTGTTGCCAAAATTAAATTTATCCGACAACATTCTTCCCCTCCTGATTTGACGCCGCCAAAATCACAATTCCCCCAACCTTAACTTCATTGTCATCATAATAAAGAACATTTTCTTCCATTGTGACACATTTTGGATACTTTTCTGCTTTAACACCTGCTGCAATTTCACAATCCTTTTCATATGCGGAAGATCCCTCTGGCGGAACGTCCTTAATTAAATCCCGATCTTCATCATAAACAGAAACTTTTACGTAAAACATACTCCCTCTTCCAAGAATTTCTTCATCCAAACCGCACTCTTTTGACAAATCAAAATTATCTTTTAAAACATCCTCGTTTAAAAATCCCTGATTTACAATGCATCCCATTACTTTTTTCGCCAAAATATCTGCTTCAACTTCTCTGACGTCAATATTTGCCGAAGTATAAATCAATACTCCTCCTACAACTCCCACTCCAATTATAACCAAGACAAAAAACCACCAAATTGATAAAATCTTCTCTCCGCCTTTTTTGTTCATTCTGCCGATAGTCAGCTTACTTTTCATTTTATGCAGTGGCCCCCTTCTCTCTTATATTAAGAACGAGATAAATCCCGTCAATCTTCGCATACACATCATAATCTGAAAAATATTTCATGCTGTATCCGCCTGTTTTATACAAACCCACAATAATCTCGTTAGTATCTTTGTTTATTTTTACAATGCTGTCTGCATTTACCCCATTATCTTTTGCCAGATTAATCCCATCCTCCAAAGAAACAAGAATAGTCATATCCGGTTTAGCATTATCCAATATCAAGGCAATCTGCTTTGCATATGCCTGCTCGTAAACCGATGCCCCCGAAACATTTCTGTATGCAAAAACAAGCAAAAGCGTGAAAAAAATCAAATTTAATACAATAAAAATAACTGTCTCAACCCCCACTTCGGCTCCCTTTTTCCCCTTTATCATTTGTTACTCTCTTGCCCTTCTCTTATCAATTAAATAGAAAATCAAAGTTATAAAACTAACGAAGAAGTTAATTTTATGATGTTATTATAAATTATCTATCACTAATCTTTTGCTGCATAATAACCTTCTTTCATAATCAATTGTTATTAATAATCTTCTATAAATTAATTATTTATATAATTCTGCCCCTTTAATCATCAACCACTCAAAAATCTTCATTAGTCATAATCAAAAAAACAATGTGCCACCGCACCTTAAAAGGTGCGGTTTGTAAAGGCACTTGTTTTTTGGATGCTCAAGATGCTAACTCCACACTGAAGTGTGGAGTTTTCTTGAATGCATCTTGACATAACTATTTATCAACAAATTATTTGAGCAATCTTTTCAATAACATCAAAACTCCAAAAGTTAAGCTACATTCTCAATTACCTTGCAATACTGCCTGATGCTTGATAAATTATAATCTACTATTCTCGTTGCACTGCACCCGTCTCTTGCATCTCCCCCTGTAACTGCAACATCCCCGCAATAGCCTGCAGTTACCGCGCGGTTATACGCCGTGTTTATCTGCTGATATCCAACTCCTGCTACAGCGAGCACTGTGCAAATTACTGGTCCAACCCACCCCCCGCTTAAGCAAAGCTTTCCAATTTGAACTGCTCCTCTAGTAGTTGAAACAGGGGCAGTTACAAAAGACGCCCCAAGTGTAAGCCCCACCGCCTCAAGCGAGTTCTTAAGAACGCCCCCCTGCTTCGGCGCGGCAATTTGCATGAACAAAATTGCCATCTCTTTTTGCTGATTTTTTGGATCATTAATATATCCTTGAATATCTGCTTCAGGTAATTGTGTCACTTCTACCTTTTTAATTCTGTCAGCACTTACGTCCTCTATCTCCTCACCCAGTTTTCTCTCTTTGTTATTTTCATCAATATAATAATACTGAACTTTATACATATTGTTTCCTAAATCTTCGATTATTTTGGCGTCGCGGCTTTCAACAGTCTCTCCACTTAAAGAATTAACAATAACATCGTCTCCTTTTTTAAAAGTATTAATCTTATTGAAAGCATCTTGCTTTAAAATAGGCAAAGAGCCCCCATTTTTTAACAAATACTCATAATAAGAAACATCTTCTCCAGGCATTTGATGAGATGCCATGTAATTAAACACATTCATTTTAGAAAGATCCACATTTGCTGCTATTAATTTATCATAATTAAACGCAATCCTGTTGCATATAACGCACGAAGAATAAACGTCAGTCAGCCCATAGGTCTGTGCAAACCACTGGTTAAACAAGGATAGTTTTCCTTCTCCCATCATGCTCCAGCAGTCAATATAATTCTGCGCAATTGTCTTTTCCACATCTGCAACGCTTCTTACTTTAACTTTCGTAACTCCAGCTTCATTCTCAAAATCCTCGCAGTCATTGTCAGAACTCCCCGCAGTAATGCATATTTTTTCCGTCTTGCACGTCAATGGCACATAAGTTTTTGCCCCTTCTAAAGCGGGCACCGTCCCCCTTAAAATAACCGATTGATGGCAGACTTCCTTGTTAGCCATCGGTCCGGGAGCCAAAATACTGTAAATGATAAGAACAATCACAAAGCCAAAAATAACAAGCACTGTTGCTACAACAAAATCAACATTTATTGCCCCTTTTTTGCTTTCCATTTTATTGTCTTATCAATCCCTGCTCTTTTTTATATTTATCCTGTTAATCTTTTTATCAAATAAACAACTCCAAAGGATAATCCTACAAACACAATTGCCCATAAAATCCATTTCACCACTTCTTCCAAATTTCCTTTTTTGTTATTCATTTTTTACCTGAACAATCACATTGTCTCCTGAAAGTGTATAATCCAATCCAAAAGGCGTTTCTTCACCAATAAATGTTATCTCCTTTCCTTCTGCATTTTCTAATATCACTTCTTTATCTATCTGTTCGCACCAATACAAATCACTGCACTTTTTGTCATCGCACATGCACACGCAGGCTTTGGCAGCACACGCATTCGGAGAATCATCCGCTCCAAAACTTAAAATATACCAATCTTTCGGCGATAAAACTATAGAATTTCTGTCTTCGCCAGCCTCAACTGAATTTACTTTTGCGGCAATCTCTTTAATAGTCGCCTTTGCCTGCTCAAGCTGGTTTTTCTGCGTAAGAATTCCTCCCATCTTAACAGCAAGATAAATCAAAGCCGCTATGCACAAAACCGCAATTATAATCTTCATCGTCTCCGCCGGCAAAAGTATTCCTTTATTATTCTTCGTTCTCATCTTATCACTTTTCCTTGCATATTCCATTTGTCCCGCCCGCTCTGTAAGCCCCATTAAGGCGCGTAAGTATATCGAGCGAAGGCAAATCATCCATTCCATACCAATAGCTTCCCTTGGTGGCAGCATAATTATCAATCCATTCCGAATCGATTTTGATTGCCCCATTCAAAATCTCTCCAATCTTAATATTCCCCCCCTTAAGAGGATTTCTATCATAATTAATGGACGTATCTTCCCATAAAAGCTCCGTTTTCTTCCCGTCAACGTAAATATTCAGCCATGAAAGAACAATGTATCCTCTGTCAGGTACAAGCGTTCCAATTACAACTGGGCACAAAATATTCTTTGTGGTAGCATCAACCGTATTTATATCGATAAGTTTATCCTCTGTTTCATACTCATATCCTGGAAGCAAATTTTTCAGCCAGCCGTTTATATTGCTTCCGAATATAAATAATGCAGCAACGATTATAACAGCCACGACAATAATTATTGTTATGAGTTTTTCAGTTGACATCTGGGCTCTTCTCTTGCCAATTCTTTCATTATTAAAATTGCCTTTCATTCCATCAGCTCCTTAATCTAAAAATATTTTTAATATATTCAACAGCACCTATTCCCCTTCCTTTTAAAAACAGATATCCAACTGCTACAGTTACAAGTACTAGCGCTCCAATTAAAAGATATGCAACCATTTCTGATTCCATTCCCTTTTTGCCTTTCTTGCCAAAACCGATTTTATTCAAAATTCCCCTTTTTTTATTCATATCAATAATTCTCTTTCAATATTATTAAACTTATCCAATTCATCCTTTTGTTATTTGCATTAATCATTAACTTTTATTATTACTGATTATTCCCAGAAAACAATTCAGGCACTAATCAATTTTTATCAGAGCATATTGCCCAGAACAACGGCCGCCAAAAGGCTCAATGCCACTATTGCCACGAGTGCAGTTCCTAAATAAAAGAGCCCCCCAGTCATTAAATTCTTTGACAATTCATACTTCTCTCTCAAAGTATCTTTTCCAGAATCAACTGTAACAAGCGCACCCGTTAAAATAAATATTATCTCAATTATGTAGACTCCAATAATCACCTGCATGAAATAAGGTGGTACCATTGTCTCAATATTGAACAGCTTTGGCACATTATTCAAAAATCCCCCTGCCATATCCGTTCCTCCCGTCTGCGCCATAAGCCCCTGCAGCTTGTTTAATATAGTTGTAATCATCGCAGAAAGCCCAATTATCACACCAGCAAGCAGCGGCGCCAGGAATGTCATATTCGAGCTCATGTCCGAGACAACTTCCGCAAGCAAATCCCTCAATCGCTGGTTTATTTTCTGTATATTTTTAACATATTCAGAAATTGACATTAACGATTGTGCTGCAACCTGCAAACCCTTTTTTACAGATTCAACAAGAATTTTCATTGATGTTGCAATTAATGCGGAAGGGAAGAATATTATCGCACCCCTCCTCCTGTCAAAAATCGCGCTCTCAAGAGACATTCCTTGTCCTTGAATATTCTGATTTACCAAAGAAAAGAATTTTCCTGTCTCCTGCCCTCTTGTAACTTCAGCAACCTTTCCAAATGCAATCTCAGCAGGCAGTCCATCTCCAAGTCTATTTCCTAACTGAAAAAGCGAGTTCGTAAACTCCTCCTCAAGGACTTTAGTCTTTTCCCTAGATTTCATAAGCTCGGCCGTCTTTCCCCTATAAGCAATTGAAAAGAAAAGCGCAATCGCCAGCGGAATAAACAAGCTCAATAAAATCCCAAGCGGCCCAAACGGCCCGATTGTTTTTCCATTAACAACCTTAAAATCAAAAATTTTCATATTTCCAAAAGTGCTCAATCCCAGCTCGCTGAAAGTATAATCTTTTTGTATTCCAAGAGTTCCAGTAACAAAGTCTGATTGTAATATAAATGGCAAAATCCCAAGTATTAAGAGAGGAATTGCAATCAACGCAGCTTTTGCCCATGGCTTGTTTGATTTGTATTTGTCATAATCAGGATTCAATTCGAGAACCGAGCCTTCCCCATACCCTCCCGGACGCTTAAGCAAAACCTCTGAAGTCATATAAAACACCAAAAAGGGAATTAAGACATTAAAAATAATCATCACGTGAAACCATTGTATTGCTCCTCCAAGTAAGGTCGTAGCAAGCGGCAAAAGCGCAAGCGCAAGTGTCGGCAGAACAATCCCAAGCATGTAAATATTCGTAAGCGGGCTTCTAATCTCCCTGGAATATTTAAGCATTTTCTCATAAACCCCGTCAAGAATTATCTGAAGTGCTTTCTCAAGAATTTGCACTCTCCTTGCTTCAGACGGCTCAAATAAGCTCGATTCAACCAGATGGAACGACTCTATAAACTCTGGAGCGTAATCCCTCCAGCTCTCAAGATAACCGTCAAGCGATGCCTTCATCGTTGAGAACTTCCCTATCTCAACGTCATAAAATATCTTCTTAAAGTCAAGAGCAAGCGGCCCTTCCAGATGCTCGGAAGCAAACTCAACCGCCCTCTCCAAGTTTGAAGTGTGTTTCATATAAACAACAATGTACAAAATCGCTGGCACCATTTGCGATGAAGCCTTCAATCTCCACTCGTTTGCTTTTCTTTGCGGCATGCTGAACGCATAATAAAAAACAAACAGGCTTGCAATAGTCCCTAAAACCCCAAAAGCCAATATATTTTCAGCATGGGCTCCTGAAATGAAATATAATCCAAAAAGTATTGCAATTGTCCCCAAAAAAATCAAAAGCATCGAGATGACTCCAAGAACCGCAACCTCGCTCGGTGTTATGTCGAGATGCGCAGTGTCAATATAGCCCTGAATTCTATTCCTATCTTTCTCAGCAAGCTTTATTTTTATAATATTTCCAAGTGTCTTTGCCCACTTCTCGTAGCGGGAAACCTCTGGAATCATTTCCTGCTTGAATTTTTCATACTCCTTTGAATAAGATACACTTTTAGGAGAAACATTAAGCTCGGCTTCAATCTTCTTCTCGTACTTCCTCAAAATTTCCTCTGTCTTTACCATCTTTTTTCCAATTGCAAATCACTAATTTCTAATTATTAATAGAAGAAAAAGGATGTTATAAATTCTGTGTTCTACTCGGCTAATTTAAGAATTTATAACTCAATACTATCAAATCTAAAACTTCTTCGCATTCAGCCTTAGCCACTCTTTCCAATCGGGAAACACCCTGTCCGATGAGGGAATTCCAATCTCTTGTCTTATCTTGTCGCTTATCCTGTGAAATGCAGTATTGCTTAACGCATTGAATTTTGCTTCCATCAAGTCGGGCTTATTCATCTTTTTTGCCGTCTCAACAATTTCCTGCTTTATCTTTCCCCTTAATATTATATTGTCATAAACTGCATCCCAATCGCCCGCCCACCCTTTCACGCTTCCCGCTATGTTTTTTATTATTTCCGATTCTCCATTAATAATTTCATCTGTTGGTTCAAGAATATCTTTTTCAACATTATATCTCAATAAATCAACAAACCCTCCCTCAATCATAGGATCTTTTATCCAGTGCTTCCTTACTTCTGTAAGCCCCATAACTCTCTTTATCGAATGCAATCCATCGGCAGTTTTAACCGGATTTGCAATCAATATTAAGTCTGTTGCTTTGAAGCTTGTCGCCTGCACATTTAAATCATTTACAACTCTGTCAAAAACTCCATAAGGCGAATCTCCGTGAATTGTGCCTGCAACAACATTAGCCAGGGCGCCCACTCTCATCGCCTCATAAAGCGCTTTTGCCTCCTCGCTTCTTACCTCCCCAACAATCAGCGCCGAGTCTCCCAATCTTAATGAAGTCCTTATTCCTTCTGATGCCTCAACCTCTGTAGTTCCTGAAACGAGCGCGCTCCTTACTTTCATCCTCAAAATATCATAACCAATTTTTCTTAAAGCATCAACAGGCAGCTCCAAAGTATCTTCAACTGTAATTACCCTGAACTTTGGCATTATCTCGAGCATCAAGCTGCCGAGAAGAGATGTTTTTCCCGAGCTTCTCGTTCCTGCAACAAGTAAAGTCCTCGAGCCGTCAACCAAAAAGCTCAGCAGTCCCGCAGCAAACGAATTTACCATTTTATTATTTATAAACAGGGGCAAAGTCCAGGGCGCATCTCTATGCCTTCTTAGTGCATAAGAAAGTCCCGAAGGAGAAAGTGGCTCTTTTACCGCAGCAACTCTCGCTCTTGTCTTCCCGAACATCAGCTCCGTGTCTAAAATCGGATTTGCCTCGTCAAGCGGCCTTCCTGACTGCAATCTTAACTTAGCAGCCCACGAATCTGCATCCTCGTAGCTCGGAATTATATTTGTCACGCACTCATCATAATCCTGGTGTCTTACAAAAACAGGGTTTAATGATATTGGCGCATTTAGCATAACATCCTGCAACTTGTTATCCATAAGAAGAATCTCAATCAAGCCAAAACCAATCGTATGTCTCACAAGAATCTTTGAGAGTTTTATTATCTCCCTGTTAGTCAAATTGATGCCTTTGTTTTTCGCAAGCTCGGTAATCAAATCTCTTGCAACATTAAAGAAAACCTGCCTTGTTCTCTCAGGATCAATAAATTCTTCGGCGCTTGGCCTGTGCTCAATCATTACATTTCTCGCCAAGTTAAGAAGCATATGATGCTCTTCAGTTAATGTATACTCCGGAGGCATCGTATGGTAGAAATATTTGGGATCCGCTTCAACCCTTAAAATAGTCACAGTCATTTTTTCGTCCTCATCCCCAACCTCGTACTGATCAATCAGCTCTGCATTTTCGGGAAATCTCGCCACTAATCTCGTGAAAGTGAAATTAGGCAAAACATCCGGTCTGAAAATATTCCTGTAGATATCCCTGCCTCCAATCGGATAGCCTTCGAGGTAATCAATAACCTTCTTTATTAAACCTGTATCCTCAAGAAACCCCCTGAACTTTTCAAGAAAACGGGTATAATTCTCAATTCTCCCCCCAACCCCTCCATAAAGCCTCTGATTTTCAATGCCTCTGATTAATTTCTTGAGCGAAAGATAGCACGCAACCGGATCCTGCCTAAGCAAACTTAAGAGATAGCTCAGCTCGCCGTGAATCCTTGAAACATCTCCAAACAGCGCAAGTTTCTCAGTCGATAGAATTGCTTCCTGCTTCGTGAGGTAATTATAGAGCCGTGCAATCTCGGCAAGCAAGAATACCTGTTCCGGCGGATAGTTATAATTCCTCTGCTGGACAAAGATAATCCTCGATATGTCGGGATTTTCAATGAGCGCATCAACAGTTCTTGACATCACAGAGGGATCATCCGCAAGAGAGGGAACAAATGGCGCCTTCAGATAATTAACATACATTATATTTTCTCCCGCCCTTCTCTCAATTTCTGTGGTATACAATGGAGAGTCCTCTTTGAAAATCATTTCTGCTTTTGCCTCTTTTTTATCCAATCTATATAAACTAATCATTTGCAATTATTAAATAGATTTCTATTGTTGCCAATCAAATCACATTTGATATCATTCATCAAAAACAAACTATTTTTAAACCTCAAATCTCCACAGGAAAGGACTGGAGTTTGAGGGCAGTGAACAAAGAATATTGTTTACATAATCAAATCATTTTTAAACTCTTATGCATTTAAAAATAAATGGCAGAGGTGGCACAAGTTATACAAAGAGATATTTCTTCAGAAACAACGCGTTTAAGAGATATAGAAGAGAGGCAGCGAATCATTAACGACAGAGTCGTCCTTCTCGGGCAGACATTAATAGACGAGAGAGATAAGACATTTGCAGAGATACAGGAAATCAAAAAAAGATTAATTGTCCTTGAAAATGAACTTAATACCGCAAAAAGCTTCATCAAAAAACTTACAGAAAAGACAGAAACTGCCGCAAGGAAAGAAGAGTTGATGATTTTACAGAGGCAGTTTGATTTATTTAGGGAACAGAAAGGAGGCAGTCAATAAAAACAAAAAACAAGATGGCAATCCTTGAAGACGTGAAAAGAGCATTGGCGGAAGGCAAATCAGAGCGCGAAATAATAGACACGTTCCAAAAAAGAGGGAACTCTCTTGATTCAGTTGTAGAAGCACTAACCCAGGCAAAAATCAGGAATGCAGTTGCTGGAACAGAAGAAGCTCCCTCCCCCGGGCAAACCATTCAGGGAGCTGAAGCTCCTATGATTCAGGAAGAAGCAGTTGAAGGGCAGATGGTTCAATCTCTTGGCGCGCAGACAGAAGAAGCTGCTCCTCCGGCAGAAGAAGCTCCCATCGAAGCCCCTCCAGTCGAAGCACCCCCTGTCGAAGCCCCCTCACCAACAGCCGAATATCCGCCGGAAGAAACATACGCACAAGCCCCCCAAGCAGCCTATCCCGAAGCCTATGCACCTCAATATGCCCCTGGTGCAAGCCCCGAAATAATATCTGAAATAGCTGAGCAGGTTTTTGCAGAAAAGCTATCCCCTATAAGGGAGCGCCTTGAAAAAGCAATCGATTTAAAGACAAAATTAGATGCAAGAATGGACGCGATAGATGAGCGCTTAAAAAGAATAGAAGGAATAATAGACCGAATTCAGCTCTCAGTTCTCCAAAAAGTTGGTGATTATATGACAAACGTCGAAGACATAAAAAAAGAGCTCGTTGAAACCCAAAAATCCTTCAAAGCCCTTTCCCCCTCATCGTCATCAAAGAAGCCCCAACTTCAATAAGCTCTCAAGCCCTTTCAAAAATACTTGTTGTTAAATTTTTAGTTGATAATTATAATACATAAGTCAATTATTAATAAATTTATTTAATCATTAATTATCATTTCTAACATCATTATCTATTAATTACTCTCAATTAATTATTCAAGCATTTACTTGAACTTTATCAGAACCCATCCGACAATCGCGCCAATTACAAGCATCAAAACTCCTCCCCAAAATCTCGGATAATAAAACTCTCCCCCGGGCAAAATTGTTTTTATGCTCGAGGAAAATACCACATAGCCGGAAGCAACAAAAACAGCAAGAAGCAAAACCATAAAGGCGATTCCAACTCCCGTTTTCATAAAATCAACGCTTCCCGCAAAGCCCATTAATGCTAAGAGTAAAAATAGGCTTACAATCAGCGCTGCAAACCACGGAATAATGTCAAGAACATAGCTTCTAAGCCCCACAGCAGAAATAAAAACCGTGGCAACAAAAAAAGAAACAAGGAACATTATCCAATGGTTCTCGCCGAGAACTTGTGTTTTAAGCAAAACTGCATAAACCACTATCAATACTATAAAAAATGCCCAAATCGGCGCATAATAGCTTATCCACGAAATATCAACTACCATTTTATCTCCTTATTATTTTAAATATGGATATTATTTAAGTTTAATTGTTTTATTATTTGCACCTTAAAATCATAAAATTAGACACATATCAAACAATTTACTGATGTCTTCTATATTTATTATTTAATACAAATCTCTTTTCTGTCAAGAACCCGTTATACAATTAATCTTTTTCCTTTTCTTCCTTTTTGCCACCGCCGGCAACAGATATTGCAATGATTACTCCTATAAGCAAAGCCAAGCTTACAACCCAAACAATCAAGTCATTGCTCGTCCAATCCGTCCCCCATCCATAAGCAGAAAAGCTCCCGCTTAAAACAACTATTGTTATTACAACTCCAATCCCGATAAGAATCCAGTATATTATTCTTCTATGCGACTCCGTAAGCTCTCCGATAAATAATCCTGAGAGTACAAGCAGCACAAGCAAAACAGCAAGCCCGACCCCAAGTCTTGGAAACACCTCTCTGAAAAAACTGCTTACAAAATCCAGCCTTAAAGCAAGCAATCCAATAACAATAGAAATTATTACCGAAATCCCCTTGCTCTCCCCTAATATTTTAGATTTCAGTAAAATTGCATAAACAACCGCGAAAATAAGCAAAAACGGTAGAACTAAATCAAAAACCCCTGCCGCCTCCCACTGACTTAAGAAGTCCGCAATTGTAAACACCATATCTTTTTTACTTAACTTTTGTTTAAATATGTTTCTATGTTTCACTTATAAACATGTTTGTGTTTAGTTAATTTATGCCAAACTATTGCAACACCCTTTTGACATCATCAAAGAACAGATTAATATTATTTTTATATCCGCCTTTTTTTACTTCAGAACCAACACGCTATTGTTTACTCTCAGAACTTTAGCTACCAGAAGGCTTTCCACCGCCCTTCCCGCCGCCCCAAACAACAGCAATTACCGCTGCGACAACTATTACAATAAATACAACATTGGTCAGCAAAGCCGAGCCCTTTCCCGTAAACAAATCTGTCAAATAAGTCCAAAAATTAGTTATATAAACAACCGCAACAACAAGTGCTATCGCCGCTATGACTCCAAGTGCTATTTTAATCTGGTTTGGCAGCTCAAACTCTCCTTCCTTGAAAGAGAAGCTCACCAAAAGTAAAAACACAAGTATTATCACAAGTGCCACAGCAAGGAATGGAATCAGGCCCGTAACGATACCAACTGCCCTTCCGACAGAAACAAAAATCAGCGCAACAGCCAAAGAAACAAGCGCGTCAATCTGTCTCTTTCCCTCTCCAAAAATCTTTGACTTTTGCAATACTGCAAAAACAAGTGTAAACACAAGAAGAAAGGGCAAAAGCATATTCACAACAAAATCGCTCTGCAATATTGTTAACGTGTCAACCATCCAAGATAAAAACCAATTCCATATATAAATATTCTTATCTTACGACTTATAAGAATATCTGATTAAAAACAAAAAACACGCAGTTTATTATTACTTACACAACACATTAATATATTATACTAAAAACCCAAAACATTCTTTATGCAGCTATCCTTAAACCTTTTTCTTAAACTAATTCGCTGCTCTCAGAAACAACATCAACAGGCACATCTTCTCTTTCAGCAGGCAAAGAGCCCTTGTTTACAATAAAAACATCCCCGATTGCCTTGACAAACTGATGAGGAATTATCACCCCGTGAGCTCCGCCAAGCATGCTCATAAATCCACTTCCAACCCTAATCTTCCATCCATCAATTTTATTGTCAGCAAGATTTATCTCCTCAATCTGTCCAAAATAATCGCCTTCAGAAGTATAAACGTTCTTTCCAACAACTTCGCTCAATCTCTTTATTCTAAGCATAAGAAAAAAGTAACAACTGCGCTTTTTATACTTTATGTTTCTCAAAAATCTATATTAATATTACAAAATCTCCTAAAAAACCTCTAAATCCTAAAAGGCACAATCTTTATATAAATCTTTAAATATAGAAACTCATGAAGTTGCCCGAATTTTATCATATTCTTGCTGCAATAATTGTCCTTTTTGTGATAACAAGCTTTCAGCCCCTCATTAGCTCAGATTATTCTTCCCTCGTCCTCCTCCTCGCCTTCTCAGCTGCCATAATTTTGGTTGCCGTCTTCTCAAAAAAAATAATGGCTGACTTTCTTGACGCAAGCGTCGAGCATAAAATCTGGAGCACAGGAAGATACTGGTTTAGGCCTCATGACCGCTTAAACATAGAAGTTCCAATAGGAATAATTTTTCCAATTTTCTTTTCCTTCTTCTCAATAGGTTATCTCAAAGTTATGACTCTCCTTACCTATGAAACTCAGGCGCTGAAAAGAAGAGTTGCAAAGAGACACGGCTTTTTCAGCTTCACAGAAATGACTGGCTGGCACGATGCGCTTATAGGCGCTGCAGGAATATTTTCAATTCTCCTTCTTGCATTTATTGCCTACTTGCTTCCAATCCCAGCTCTCGAGACGCTTTCAAAACTTGCGGCATACTACGCCTTTTTTAACATGCTCCCAATAGGCGCTCTCGATGGGTACAAGATTCTCAATGGCTCTCGCGTCCTTTACACAACTCTCGCAATAATCACGCTGATTTTTACCGCCTACGCACTCCTTCTCGTCTGACTAATCCTCTGAATTTATTATATAAATTATTATATACCTCCTTAGTTCAATTAAATAAATGATTGTTCTCGACGTTGAAACAACCGGATTGACTCCCGCAAAACACTCAATTGCAAGCCTCGGTGCAATTGACTTCTCGAATCCGGAAAGAGAATTCTACGAAGAATGCCAGATTTGGCTTGGCGCAGAAATCTCCCCTCGCGCCCTGGAAATAAACGGCTTCACGGAAGAACAGCTTCACGACCCCTCAAAGCCAACGCTAGAGCAATTAATCAGAAGATTTCTTTTCTGGGCAAAGTCCTGCGAAGATAAAACTCTCGCGGGCGAGAACATTTCATTTGACGCTGGTTTCTTGGAAAATTCAATGCAAAGATATGGAATAAAATACACATTCGGACACCGCGGAATTGACTTGCACTCAATAAGTTATGAAAGGCACAAAGAACTTGGAATTCCAGTTCCAATGAGAGATGACAGAAGTGATTTAAGCCTGGACGAAACGCTGGAATTTGTCGGCCTGCCTGCAGAACCAAAGCCGCATAACGCCTTAACAGGCGCAAAAATGGAAGCAGAGGCATTTCACAGACTGCGCCACGGAAGATTTCTCTTTAAAGAATACAAAAGATACCCCGCCCCAGATTACTTGATTAAAAGATAAAAACAATAAAACAACAATTAATAAAAACCACAAATTAATTACACTGTTATGCCATTTGACACGATTAATCTCGCCCCGAGAGATTATCAAAAAGCAATTTTTGAGACAGCAAAAGAAAATAACACTCTTGTTGTTCTGCCGACAGGAATTGGAAAAACCCTCATAGCGCTAATGCTTTCAATTGAGCGCCTAAAAAAATTTCCGACATCAAAATCTCTCTTTCTTGCCCCAACAAAGCCACTTGTTGAACAGCATTTTGATACATTTAAGAAAGAACTTCCCGAATTATTTGCTGAACTGCAGATGTTCACTGGAGCAGTTCCTTCAGCTAAAAGAAAAAAATTCTTCCAAACAGCAGAAATTATTTTCTCAACCCCCCAATGCATCGCAAACGACTTAAGAAGAGGACTCTATGACTTAAAAGATGTCTCGCTAATAATAATAGACGAAGCGCATCGCTGCCTCAACAACTATGATTATACTGCAGTTCTTGACTCCTACAAAAGACAGGCAGAAAATCAGAGAATCCTTGGCCTCACCGCCTCCCCCGGCTCTGACGCCGACAAAGTAAGGCAAATTTGCTCCCACCTCAATCTCACAAAAATAGAAGTCCGCACAAGAGATTCTGAAGACGTTTCTCCTTACCTTCAAAAGTGTGATTATGAAAAAATAGAGATTCCCTTTCCTTCCGAGTTCCTCGAAATAAAGCTTCTTCTTAAAAAAATATTTGATGACAAAATTGAAAAATTAAGAAGCAGAAGCCTTTTATTTGGTCCTGCAAATAAGATTGTTCTTCTAAATCTTCAAAACCGCCTTGCTGCCCAGGCAAGCAGGCAAAATTTTAATGCGCTAAACGGAATGTCCCTTACCGCGCAGGCAATAAAAATCTCCCACGCTCTCGAATTGTTAGAAACACAAACTCTCTCAGGCTTATATGAATATCTAAGCAATTTAAAGAAGCAATCGGATGAGAAGAAAAGCCGCGGAGTCCAGACAATTGTAAAATCCCCTGAGTTTTCTCTTGCATCTCTCTTCTTATCAAGATTGATAGAAAAAAATATCGAGCATCCAAAGCTTGGCAAGTTAATAGAAATAACAAAATCAGAATTTATCCAAAATCCAAATGCAAAAATAATTATTTTCGCTCAATTCCGCAACACAATCTCCTTGATTAACTCGCATCTTAACAAAATCCCGGGGATAAAGTCCTCAATCTTCATCGGACAGGCAAAAAAACACGGGCAGGGCATGAATCAAAAAGAGCAAAAGCAGATCATAGATAATTTTCGCGATGGAAAAATCAATGTCCTCTGCGCCACTTCAATTGGCGAGGAAGGGCTTGATATTCCCGAAGTCAATGCAGTTGTTTTTTATGAGCCAATCCCAAGCGCAATAAGAAAAATCCAGCGGGCAGGCAGAACAGCGCGCCTCTCTCCTGGCAAATTAATTATCCTTATCACAAAAGGTACAAAAGACGAAATCCACCATTACGCCTCGGCAGCAAGAGAAAGAAAAATGTATAAAACGATAGCCCTAGTAAAAGAAGAAATTAAAAACAAGACTAAAACTCTTGATGATTTCAAAATAAAATAACACAAAAACAATAAAATGTCATTCCTCAAAATATTCTCAACGCCGTCAAAAAGGCAGGAAAAGCTGATAGAAGAAAAAATAAAGATAATAATTGACAATCGAGAGAAAAATTCTCTTGTCCCATCTCAACTGGCTTCATTTGGCTTTCAAATCGAATTTCAAAACCTTCCAGTCGCCGACTACATAATAAACAACATTGCAATAGAAAGAAAAACCCTTTCCGATTTAAAATCATCAATAATAAATAAGAGAATAATCTCCCAGCTTGAAGAGCTGAAACAATATCCGTCCCGCCTATTAATAATTGAAGGCATTGCAGAAGAAAACATCTATGAAGGAATAATACACGAAAATGCATTAAGGGGATTCCTCCTCTCAGTTGTTCTCAATTACCAAGTTCCAATTATTTTTACGCAAAACGCTGAAGATACCGCTCGTTACCTTGCTGTCCTTGCAAAAAAGCAGCCCCACGTTTCCGCAATAAGAGCTTCCAAAATCGCCCTTTCCAGAAACGAGCAAATTCAATACATTCTTGAGGGCTTTCCTCACATCGGCCCGATTAAAGCAAAAAAGCTAATCAAAAAATTTCATTCAATAAAGAACATAATAACCGCAAAGGAAGAAGAACTCAAGGAAATTCTCGGCTCTCGTGTTTCCAACTTCAAAAAATTAATTGAATAAATTCAGGCAAATTTATATACCTCAAAAGTTATTCATAAATACCAAAAATCTCACCTAAAGTTCACTGATTGGTGAGTAATTTGGGCATTACAAAAATGGGTGAAATTAAAATCTCTGTTTCGGACAAGCTCGACAGGCTCATAAAAAAGGCAGCCGATGAGCTGGGAATTAAAAAAACCGAATTCATAAAATCCCTCGTAATAGAAAAGCTCCGCGAAGCAAAAGAGGTGAAAAATGAAAATTAAAAATCTGCTTCTTATTTTGTTCGCATCAATAGCATTTATTTCTGCAATTAATCTTATCTCAGCAGAAACAAACATCTCCGCTTGCGGCGTCATCTCCTCAGCAGGAACTTATATCCTCAACCAGACTCTTACATCTACAGGTGATTGCATATCTATAAATATCTCGGATGTTGCTCTTGACTGCAACAATAATTTAATTAATTCTTCAACAACAGCGGCAGGACTCGGAATAAATGCTTCCAGCGTTAATAACATTACAATCAAAAACTGCAGAATGGAGCAAAAAGCAGGGGGAGCTTATGGAATATATTTTAAGAATGCGGCAAACAGCACAATTTTAAACAACACAATAATGCAATATGCTCATTATAATCTCATTTATCTTGACTCAAGCACAAGAAATCAAATTATTAATAATACAATAATTAATGGCGGAACTTCAGCAACAATTTATACTTATGCTTCTAGTTATACAAACATAATCGGAAATATAATCAATTCGATAGCTTCATCAACAATATCTGCAACACGGGCACAACCAGGAATTCTTTTAGATCGTGAATCAAATCTTACATTAAAAAATAATAATATTAGCGTAAATAACAGCAATGCAATTTGGATATATGCTGATAATTTGGGTCAGGCAAACCATTCAATTGATGCAACAAACAATGCAGACGGAAAGCCAATTAATTTTACTTATGGACTTCAAAATGCAGTTATTGAAAACATAAACAATAATTACGGGCAGTTTATATTATCTGGCTGTAACAATGTAACAACAAGAAACTCAAATTTCAGTTTAGATGGCCTCTCGCTTTTTAGGACATCAAACTCAACGATTATTAGCAATAATATAACAACAAGCACGGGGTTAGGATTAATGATGTTTGGTAGTTCTGGTGTTGGTTTTCCTTCATATAATTCAATAGTGAATAATACAATCTATTCTACTACCCCTACTTCTGTAGGATTAGATATGCAGGCAGAAATAGGAGACAATATAACTACAAATCAAATAACAACAACAGGATACAACTCATATGCACTATCTATAAGAGGAAGTCCAAACTCTACAATTTTTAACAACACCATAATGCAGGCATATTCTGGAAGCGATGGCGCTTATTTCTCTGCAATATTTCAGAGCGATTATCCTTGGAGAGAAGGTGAAGGATGGAAAATTGACAGCAATATTATAAATGTAACTGGAGCAGCAACTTCAATTGACAGCGCTATTTATGAATTAGTAAAAGGATATTCACTAACTAATAATAAAATTACAGCAACCTCTGTTTATGGAGGAGGAATTGGCAGTTTAGGTAGATTTGTAAATTCAGTTATTTCAAACAATGTTCTTGCAATCAAAAGCGGTATTGATATTCTGTCTGAAAATAATAATCTGACTTTTATAAATAATACAATTATTAGTGGCAGCACAGCAACTGCAGTATTATCAATAAGAAGCACATTATCAACTAACGTCACTTTAATAGATTGTGTTCTTAATGCAACTGTTGCTGGAACAAACGAAACTCAGTTTTTAAATGATTCAACAGGAATTATAACTTTTATTAACACAACTCTTGCCAATAAGAGAATTAGTTTCATAGGAACAACAACAGGAATAGTTTATACAAATTGGTATCTTGATACTTACACTAATACTTCTTATGGGCTTCCTCTCCAAAATGTTAATATTTCCATAATAAGAAACGATGGAGTAATAGTTGCTTCTCTGCTCACAAACTCAACCGGCTCAATAGCAAGGCAAAATCTTCTCGAATCTGTAAAGAACGCTACCCTCAACACATTTTACACAAACTACACAATCAATCTAACAAAAGCAGGTTATACCTCCCGAAGCATTCCTCTAAACATTACCCATTCTTTATTCAGGGCATACACTCTATCAGGAACCCCTCCAAACATTAACTTTGTCTCCCCAACTCCAGAAAACAACTCGGGTAAATCCATCGAGTTTCAAATAAACGCCTCAATCACCGAACAAACAACCGCAGAAAACCAGTACACGAGACTAAACAACGTTATCTATAATTGGAACGGCACAAATTACACCATCTTCAACGACACCTCTCTTGTTTTTATGATGAATCTTGACAATATTTCAGCAATTGGCGAAAATGATGCTAAAGCTGTTGATGCCTCCCAATTCAGCAACAACGGAACAGTTGTAAACACAACTTCCTGGACTCCAAATGGCAAGTTTAATGGTGCATACCAGTTCAATGGAGTAAACAATTCAATAAGAATTGCGGACACCAATACGCTCGATGTATGCACAAACTACCAGCCCTGCTCTTTCTCTGTTTGGATAAAACCATATATGAACAACACCCAGCAAAGATATCTAACCCATTGGGGGCAGAGTAATACTGGGTTCATATTCCAAATCACGGGAGCAGCAGCTTTGCAGTTTTTAATGGGTGATGGAGCAACAAACTCATTTTCCTGCGGTGCAGCGTGTTATATTAATTCAAATATCTGGGTTCATATTGCGCTTACATACAACGGAAGTGTATTTAGAACTTACGTTAACGGAATAAACATTGCAAATGATACTGTCTCTTGGAATATTTCTGCCCCAACTTTCCCAATGAGAATTGGAGACGGCTTAACAGAAAGCAACACCCCTTTCAACGGCTCAATAGACGAAGTGAGAATTTACAATAGAACTTTGTCTCCAGAAGAAATAAATATTTTATACAATAGCAGCTTCAATGTGGTTAAATATACCCCAAACCAATGGCTCGTCTATGTAAATCAAACGGGCTTGCAGGTTGGCAATTCTTATACCTATCAGCTTTTTGCCGCAGATACGGCCGGCAACTCAAACTCTACCGAAATTCGCATAGTCAAAGGAAACTCCATCCCTTCATTTGTTTCAGTTTCATACTCGCCAACAACACTTGACAAATTAGATCCAAATGTGACAATAACTCTGCTGACAAACCTCTCCGATACAGATAATAATTTTGATTCTGCAATCTTCCAATGGAAAAATTCTTCTGCGCTCGAATGGATAAATGCAACAATGGCGAACATCACGGCAAAGAGCTTTTACACTTTATGGAACATCTCATTTACCCCTTCATACGAATATCAGGACAATTACACTTACAGAATTTGGATAAACGACACAGAAGGGGAAGTTGCAGTTTACAACGGCACAAACATCTCCGTCTTCTGGGACTGCACCTGGCTTTTCAACCAGTCAAATCTCGGACAGGCGGCTGGCTTTGACGCAGTTAGATTTGTTGGCTATCTAAATGTCTCCAACACGGGCGACCCTCTCTACCCAAACAACAATTGCGCCCTTGGCTTAAGATTTACATACAACAAGCCGCAGCCAAAAATCTATTTCGACAATAGTTACCTCAAGCCCTCAAACACATACACTATAAATGCAAGAGAAAATCTTTCAATTTTGCTTAATGCAACATTTGAGGACGAATTGTTTGAAGAAATTGTCACAATAACTGGAGAGGATGTATTCTCGCGCTCGTCAAATCTCTCCTTGAACGCCTCTATCACCTTAATCTCGTCAAGCGGAGGCCCTTATCTATTCCAGTCAATTGCATCAACGCCTTCATCAACTTATCTCACTTACAATAATTTTTCTCTCGAAGCATATGTAAGGAACATAATGGGTGATGATTCTATAAACAACAGCGCTTATAATGTCTCATTTAACTGGAGCTTGCCCTCAAACTTCCTGGTAGAAGACGGCTCCGCCAGCATCACCTTTGCAAACCTCTCAAATTCCTCGGCTATTTATAATGACATAAACATAACATTTAACTCAACAAATCTCCCGAGCCTGTCTCCGGGAATTGTAACAGTTTATATCTACTCTCAGGGCTACAACTCTTCAGATAATGTTATCGTTCACACAAACAATAGAACCCTTCTTTCAGAGCAGGCAAACATTACTCTTTCGTGTTACAATGTCTCTGATGGAATTCTCGTGACAGCCTGCGGTTCTCTTGATGGAGATTATGTCACTCCTTTGCCTGAAGAAGCCGCCGCAAAAGGGGGCGGAGGCGGCGGCGGAGGCAACATAATAGAAACCGTACAAACCTCTGCAGATTTCCAGCTGGTTAGAGGAAAACAAAACGAAATAAAAGTTCCATTCAAAAACAGAAATGAAAATCTAAGCTTAAAAAATATAAACTTCACCGTCTCTGGAAACATAGCAAAATACATCGAGGTCATTCCCCCTTATCTTACGGAACTTCTCCCCCTGGGACAAATAAACATTACGCTTAGGATAACCTCTCCAACTTACATACAAATAGGAAGGCAGCAGATAAATCTTAATATTCGAGGGCAGCTCGGAGACAAGATATACGACGAAACCAAGAGGATTACTCTTGAAATTCATGAACTAAGCAAAGAAGAGGCAGAATTGCTTCTAAACAAATCAGAGAACTTGATGGCAGAGCTTAAGGACAAAAACATTTCTTCTGTATACTTAGATTCTCTCTTAAACGAATCGCAGAATAAAATCCTCCTCTTTGATTTCGAAAAAGTCCAGTCAAACTATAATATTATTAGTAAAGAAGTCGCAGAAGCGCTCGGCGCTAAAAGCATAATAGAGGAGCTTGAAACACTCATGCAGCAGGCAAAAGAAAAAGGAATTGATGTCTCAAATTCTGAAAGAATTTTAAAGCTTGCAATTCTTGCCCTAAACAGGGGAGAATTTGAACTTGCATTCGCGAGAGCAAAAGAAGCCCAAGTAACCTACGCTCTTGAAACTAAGGGGGAGATTGGAAAACTGACTTATTATCTCAGGAATTATCCTAGGGAAATCTCTTTATCAACTGTCCTGATAGTTTTATTTTCTTTTGTTTCTTATACCGCAACAAAAATTCAGCTTCTAAAAAACAGAATTAAAAAACTAAAGGAGGAAGAAGCCATTCTTTCCGAGTTGATGAAAGCAGTTCAAAAAGAAACTTTCGAAAGCAAGACGATGAGCATGGAAGAATACGGGCAGGCGATGCTCCAATTCGAAAAGCGCCTCTCTTCAGTTATAGAAGAAATAATCAACTTGGAAAGCAAGAGAATACATATGCTTAAATTTGGGGGCGCTCAAAAAACGCTTGAAGCAGAAAAAAGCAGGCTCATAGAATTAATAAAGCAGATTCAGGAGGATTATTTCGAAAAGAGAAAAATAGAAACTCGCTCCTACGAAATAAGAGTTGAAAGTTATAATAGAAGAATCGGAGAAATAGAAGAAAGGATAGCAACGCTGGAGGCAAAAGCAGCCTTGAGGAAGAGTCTCGGCTTTTTCGGCTCACTAAATTTATTTAAAAAAGTAAAGGGAGAATCCAAAATATGAAACATCAAAAATTCGCTCTAATTTCCTTCTTAATGGCTCTTTTCATAATTGTCATTGCGCTCTCCAATGCCTCAGCCATAATCCCCAAAAGCAACGAATCACTCCAAACAAAAGCAAACATAGAAACCGCAAAAACATGTTTTAACGGCATGATATCAAGAAATATCTCCATAAACAGGGCAAACGAATCTCTTCAGGAAGCTCTCCAGCTTTATTCTGCCCAGTCAGCCTTAGAAGAACAGGGAAGAGTTGCAAACTACAAGCGCGTGAACGAACAGCTATCCGTCGTCTGCCAAGTCAAAGAGCTGGCGTTTAAAGCTGACGATGAACTAAAAGTATTCCTCGATTCTTACAACGAAATTAACAAAACAACAGACCTTTCCTTATTTGAAGAGGATTACAAAAAAATTCTTACTTCGTTTAAGGAAGAAAGATTTGAAGACACCTCTTCCTTAATTAACGAAGGTTATACCAAATTGTCAGAAATTCAGTCACAGCAAACAACTTTTAGGTTATTTTATGAGACTACATCAAAAACTCTTAAAAACTTTATGCTTAATAACTGGAAAAAAATCTCAATAACCCTCATAATAATATTTGTTCTGCTTTTGATATTTTGGAGAGCAATTAGAATGGCCTGGATAAATTCAAGAATTAGGTATCTTCACGTGCAAAGAGAAGCCATAAACTCTCTGATAAAAAATCTTCAGAAAAATTATTTCGGGCAGGGCAAAATTTCAGAGCTTGAATATAAAACAAAACTAAAGCGATATAAGGAGCTGACTCTAGACATAGAAAGGCAGATTCCCTTATTAAGGGAAGAGCTGGCAAAATTAGGGGGAAGTGTAATAAGCCCAAAAAAGAAGAAATCAAAAAGTCCTTGAGGTTTGGGACTTTTGGATGCTCAAGAACAGAAGTTCTTGACATAGAAAAAATAAGCTTAAACATCAAAAACTTTAGTTTTTGTGGCTTAAAATTTGTTTCGGCAAATTTTAAATACCTAAAAGTTAGTATATAAATATGAAAAAGAGGAAGATGAAAAAACATATAAAAACACCTTCAAAAAAAGGAATAAGAAAAGAGAACAAGATATTCATAAGGCGCGATGGGCGCTTTGTCAAAATAGGGCTCCCCGGCTTCGACAGGTTGTTTGAGAAAGGATATGGCATTCCTGAAGGTTCTTCCGTCCTAATAGAAGGCGGCCCCGGAAGCGGAAAAACTATTTTCTGTCTTGCTACAGCCGCCGAACTGTGCAAGAAAGGAATCAAATGTTTATATATGAGTTTTGAAGAGCCTGAAGAACGACTGAAGGGGCATATGCGCCTCTTTAACTGGCCCGTTGATGAATATATCAAAAAAGGACTGCTAAGAATGAAAAGGTTTGATGCGATAGATATCGCAAGAAGTGTTGAGGCACTTTTAAGCGCGGCGAAAAAAGAGTTGCTGATTGAAATTGATCCAGTATTATTTCCAAAAGATTTCAATCCAGATTTTGTTGTTATTGATTCTCTGACATCGGTTGCTTCTGCATTTTCAGGCCAAGAATCGCGCTTTAGAATATATATGGAGCAGCTTTTCAGATATCTGGAAAAGCACGCAATGACAACCTTCCTTGTGAGGGAAGTTTCAACTCCAACCCATATAGGCTCAACCTACAAAGAAGAAGGCGAAGCAGTTTCATTCCTTTCAGACGGAATTGTTGATTTATACAATGTAATTTATGACAGCGGAACAAGAAGCTGTGCAGTTGAAATCCTTAAGATGAGAGGCTCCGCTTTCAAAAAACAAATAGTAGAAATGAAAATAACAAGCGGCAAGGGGCTTGAAATAACCAGCAAAATTCTCAAGAGAGGAAGAGGAAGCAATTTTAAGCTGACCTAACTTTAGCTGTCTCCTCTTGCATTCTTCTTTCAAAATCATCAACAAAATAATCCAAATCAATCCTATATGCATCGACTTTTCTTGGGCAGTCAAGATGCCCTCCGATATTATGATGAGGACAAATAGTATGCCCATCAACGCTCACTTGCCCATTCAAACCCCTTGAGCTTAATTCTTCCTGCATTCTTTTAACCAAATAATTTCTTTCCTCTGCTCTCTGCTCCGTGCTTACAACAAAAACCGTTTTAACGCCCGACCCTATAATGGCCTTGACAAAATCCCCCATGACAAGCACATCCAAATACCTAATCCTCTCAGTATCCATCAAAATAAATTTGAGGAAACCTGTTTTAAATAGAAATCTGCTCTCCAATATATAAAATTAAAAACAATAAGAATATAAACTTCAAAATGCCTTTAAATTAAATATTTCTCAATCATTTCTCTTCTCTGCTTCATAAACCTCAATATCCTTATAAACCGGCCCCGTCTTCCCTAATTCCGAAGATTTTAACTTAAACCTGTCTATTTTAAACTTCAGCTTTTTAACCTCAATTCCATCAATATACTTTTCAAATCCCTTTTTATCTTTCGCATACTTAACGCGGGCAATAGTAAGATGACTCATAAATCTTTCCTCTGGTGAAAGCAAGTCCTTTAAAGCACTATCAATGTTCTTTTGCAATTCAAAAATCTCTTTTCCAGCCACCTTAATCCAGACAATCCTTGGCTTTCCTCTGTAGCTGAAAATCCCAACTTTCTCCAGTTTCAGCTCCATTTCACTAAACTTAATTTTTTTCAATCTTTCTCTTGCATCTTCAAGCTTTTTATTATCAATCTCGCCAAGAAACTTCAAAGTCAGATGCAAATTTTCAACTTCTGTCAGTTTTCCCGTAAATTTTACTTTGCCCACAGCTCCCTGCACTCTCGTTATCTCTTTTATTATCTCATCAGGGAAGTCTATGCAGATAAATGCTCTAGTTAAATCCGATTCTTGTTTATTATTGTTTGCCATAACCATGAATGAGCTTTATATTTATTAATTTATCCTAAGCAAGTCAGCAATTTGGGCAATTTTCACACTTTTCACTTCGGCACAATCGCCGCCGTGCTGTAATTTTTTATTTTCGCAAGCCTTTTTACATCTTCGAGCTTGACGCTCTTTATTTTATCTTCATATCTATAATATTCCTCCGCGCTTCCATTCATTTCATATATCATCAGCTCATTCATTACATTCTCGCTCTCCTCTGCAGAAATTTTCCTTAATCCTATCAATTTCTCCTTTATCTTCTCAAGCTCTTTTTCAGTCATATTCTTGACATTTTCAAATTCTTTCAGGATAATTTTTTTTACTCTATCAACATTCTCCTTCATTGTCCCGACATAAATTACACAATAAGAGTAGTCCTTTTCGGCGCTTACCTCGCTTTTTATGGTGTAAGCAAGCCCCCTTTTCTCCCTTATCTCCAAAAACAATCGCGAAGACGCACCTCCTGCAAGATACGAATTTAGAACTTCAAACGCATAGAAATCGCTGCTTCCCAAAGCGGGCGTATGCAAAGCAAAAATAAAATGCGCCTGGTCAATCCCTTCTCTTTCCTCAACACTCTCTGCATTTTTCTTTTTAATTTTTAGTATTTTGGGCTTTTCTTTTCCCTTTTTCCCAAAATTCTCCTCTAAATAACTGCAAATTTTCTCAAAATCGGCATTTCCTACTATTGTTACAACAAAATTTTCGGGATTGTAAACCTTGCCAAAAAGACCCGCAATAAACTTCCTCTTCAGCGAGGAAACGCTTTCTTTTGTCCCTATTATCCCCGTTCCAAATGGCTTCTCGTAAAGGTTGCCCACAACCTTCTTTAGCGCGGCCGCCCTTGGATCATCGTTATACATTTTTATTTCTTCGAGAATTACTTTTTTCTCCTTCTCAAATTTTTTCTCCGGAAATATGGGATTTTTTAATATATCAATTAGGATATCAAGTCCTGAAAAGACATGCTCGTTTGGAAGCTTGAACCAAAAGCTTGTTGCCTCGTCCGCAGTAAATGCATTTAAAACGCCGCCTTTCTGCTCGACTTCTCTTGAAATTTCTTCAGAGGTCCTGTTCTTCGTCCCTGTAAAAGCCAAATGTTCAATAAAATGCGCAACCCCTTTTGCCTCCGAGCTCTCACACGCCCCCCCAAAAGGATTTGAAATGCTTAAAGCAACAATTGGCAGCTCCCTTTTTTCCATTATCACAGTTATCCCATTCGCGAGCTTCCTTCTTAGAAATTTCATAATATCATATAAAGCAAGTTTGTTAATAAATCTTATTCATTTCATTTTGCACTTCTTAAAAATATTTTATATATCTTCTTCATTCGTTACTAACTTTTATTCAATAAATAACTTTGGCATTTTATGTTTCATTAACTCCTCATCAGCAATCTAAGCAATTTTTATATACTAAACCTTTCTTCAAAGGTTATGACAGTTAATGCAGGTCCTGAATATTTTTCGGCAGAGAAAAGATATCTTATGGCTCAAACTCTTGATGAGAAAATATTTTATCTCCAAGAAATGATCCGCGCCGCACCCAAGCACAAAAGCTCCGAAAAATTCGTAGCCGAGCTCAGAACGCGCCTCATTAAGCTCAAAGAAAAGCTTGAAAAAAGGGCAAAAACAGGAAAAGGCAAAAAAGGAATAAGAAAAGAAGGTTATCAGTGTGCCCTTATCGGCTTGACAAACTCTGGAAAATCTGCCCTTCTCGCAAAACTTACAAATGCCCTTCCTTTTATTTCACCTTATCAGTATACTACAAAATCCCCTGAAATCGGAACAATGGACTACGAAGGAGTAAGGGCACAAATCGTGGATTTGCCAAGCATCGGCTCGGAATTCTTTGACAAAAGCATAGCGCATACCGCTGATTCTCTCCTTATAGTAATAGAATCTCTCTCAGATTTGGGAAAAATAAACCCATATATCGCTCGCGCAGTGGGCAAGAAAATTATTGTTTTCAATAAAGCGGACCTCCTCTCGCGTGAAGAATTAAGAAAACTCCAAGAAACAATAAAAAGCAAAAAATTGAATGCAATAATAACATCAACAATAAATAATTTGGGTATTCTTGAGCTTAAGGAAAAGATATTTCACGAAATGAATGTCATCCGAGTTTACACAAAAGAACCGAACAAAAAGAAAAGTGAAATTCCCGTCGTTCTCCCGGTCGGCTCGACAGTTAAGGACGTTGCAGAGTCAATTCTCCACGGCTTTTCAGCAAAAATAAAAGAAACCCGCCTTACCGGCCCTTCAAGCAAGTTTCCCAATCAAAAAGTCGGCATCAAGCATATTCTCAAGGACAAAGACATAATTGAGTTTCACACCAAATAGAATTATTCATAAGCTTCGTTGTATAATTTCCTGATTTTGGAATCTTTTCTTATAGGCTCAAGCAGTTTATTGATCTCATTTGCAACTGCTTTCTTCAAATCAAGCGGGTGCAGCTTTTGTTCCACAAAATCCTTTTCAAGCTTATCATAATTTGAATAAACTACTTTCCCGCCAAACTTTTCAGGCCTTTCTATCACTAATTTTTTCCCACCATCTCCCTTTAAAACAAAAACTACATATTTCATAAATGCCATTAGGCCGTTTTTTGGGTCTCCAGCAACGCAATAAGCATTGTTTATTTTTTTCTCAACTGTTTTCTCATCATCAAGTACATCAATCTTACTCCCGGGAATGCTCGAACTCATTTTCTCTCCAATCAAACCTGGAAGAATATAATTCATCAGCTCAACTCTTGCTTTGTAGCCTATTCTCGGCAGATTCTCTCTCGCATAAACAAATATTTTTCTCTGGTCAGTCCCCCCAAATTGAATATCAACACCAAGATATTCCTCATCCAATGCCTGCATAAGGGGGTATATTATCCCTCCAAGTTTTGGATTGTCCCCAAGTTTCACTACTTCTGACGCCGCTTTTGTTGCCTCATGAACAGTTGTGAGTGTGCTTAGTCTTAAGACATCCTTAAAATATTCCGGAGTCAGCTGCATTTTGCTGCCCTTAACAAAAGTAAGATTCTTTGTATCAATTCCCAAAGTTTTAATCATCAAGGGGATTAAAGATTCATAATATTTTTGTCTCTTCTCCAGAATTTCCCATGAAACACCATCTAAGGCAGCATGCAAATCGGCAATAAGAACCTTAACTTTTAATCCAGCAGCAAGAAAATCTCTTATTTTATAGAGCGGATAAAAATATGAAACATGCGGACTGCCTGTGGGCATTGTCCCCCAGTAAACCAAAACTTCTTTCTTTGTTTTAAGCAATTCTTTTAACTCATCTGCACCGATTACCTCCTGCAAATTTCGAGTTATCAGCCCCATCCTCTCTTCAACGCTCATTTTTTTCTCTGCCATAAACCTACAAAACCAAAGGTTTAATTTAAACCTTTCTCCAATCAAATCTATGAGAAGAATCTCTTTCGTGCTTGCGATCTTAGGAATTCTTATTCTTCTTGTAATTCTAGTCAGCCAAAAGCCCATTTCCATATCTTCCTACGAAGAATTGGCTAATCTGACAGCAAATAGCAAAATTATAACCTCTGGCTTTGTCATCCAGCAAACCTCTTATTCAATAAAACTCGACAACAATCTCTCGCTTTACTGCAACAACTGCCCTTCTTGCAAAAACAAAAACGTCTCGATAATTGGGATAATAGAAGACTACAATAACAAAAAAGAAATTAATGTCTTAAAGATAAAAATAATAAGATAAAAAGTGCAAAAACCCAAAAATAACAATTAATCTGTTGTTTATTACTTAACTAGTAATATTATTTCTGCAATCCTTTGCTAACTACTTCTTCCCGCCCCAAGCGGCGACTCCCAGCAAAACAAGATACACAACCCATCCAACAAATGGAATTAAGGCAAGCAAAACCCACCACCCGGGCTTTCCAACTGCCTCAAACGTCTTCCACATCCATATGAATAGATAAACTACTAGTACAATTCCTGCAATCATTCCTATAAATGGAATCCAACATGCCAATATCAAAAGCAGCGGCCACCAGTGCATCCTTGAAATCTTGCTCGCGATTAAAGCGGGCCCTATATAAGGAATCCATGCAATTCCTGCTGGCTTAACTTTTGTTTTCTTTGCAAGAGCCATAAATGCAAGCGAAGTGTAAATATATACTCCAATTGCCACAATCAAAAAGAAAACAAGTGCGCCAAGAATCAAGCCGAGCAACGCAGTCATCGCTCCAGTACCATCGCTTGCGCTATAATTTAATACCAAGTTCTCTAAAAACATTCCGCTCATTCTTTTTCTTTCCCCTTTTTATTCAGCTACTTTGCTTTTGAATTTATTTTCCCAACAAGCTCCGCAATCTCCCTCAACTTTGCCTGAAGCTCTTTTGCTGTATCTTCCTCTATTTTCTTTCCCTCTCCAATCTCAAGCTCTTCAAGCGTCTTTACTTGAACAAGATTGATTAAATCGCGAATCTTGTCCTCAACCTCTTTTGTGTTTACCATATTTTTATCACGTTTCTCCCATTTAAAAAGGTTTTGCAAATTTATGCTAATTAAACATAAAATATTTATCTTAAACCCCCAACTTCTATCATATCAATCTTTAATAATACAATTAATCTTTAAAATAAAACTACAAACAATTTTTAGACAAAATGCTTCTTGAGATTATTCTTGCCTTTATCGCCGGAATTCTCGCCGGCACATTCACAGGCCTCGCTCCCGGAATCCACATAAATCTCGTCTCTGCAATTCTCGTCTCCTCGCTTGCTTTCTTAGTATCGGTTCCGCCTATTGCCCTTGTAGTTTTCATAGTTGCGATGGCAGTCACGCACTCTTTTCTCGACTTTATAACTTCAATCTATCTTGGCGCTCCAGAGGAGGATAACTTCCTTTCTATACTGCCCGGACACCAAATGTTAAAAGAAGGAAAAGGGCACGAAGCAATTGTCCTGACTCTTTACGGTTCTCTTGCCGCAATCCCAATTGTTCTTATTTTTATCCCAATATTTATCTATCTCCTTCCTCTTGCTTACGAAACAATAAAATCTTCAATCCCTTACATTCTTCTCTTCGCCTCTTTCTACCTCATATTCAGGGAAAAAGAATTTCTTCCTTCTCTAACAATCTTCATTCTCGCCGGTTTTCTTGGCTTTTCTGCATTAAATCTTCCTATCAAAGAGCCCCTTCTTCCAATGCTAACGGGGCTCTTCGGACTCTCTTCGCTTCTAATTAGCATAAAAAACAAAACTTCCATTCCGAAGCAGAAAATTCTTCCCCTTAAAAAAATAAAACTTCCTAAATTAACATTCATAAAATCAACGCTTGCAGCACTTATCTCTGCCCCTCTCTGCTCTTTTCTTCCAGGAATCGGCTCTGGGCACGCAGCAGTCATCGGCTCTGAAATCTTTGAGCAGGATAACAGAAGCTTTCTCTATCTTGTTGGTGCAATTAACACAATTGTAATCTCCCTTAGTTTCATAGTTCTCTACACTATAGGAAAATCCCGCTCGGGCGTAGCTGCCGCAGTTAAAGATATCATAAGCACAATATCCCTTCCTCAATTAGCAATAATAATCCTAACAATAGTTCTCGCAGGAATAATTTCATTCTTTTGGGGAATCAAACTCTCTAAACTCTGCGCAATTTACATAACAAAAATAAGTTACACAAAGCTCTCGCTGGCAGTTATATTCATCTTAATCGCACTGAACATAATTCTTACAAACTGGCTCGGGATTCTTGTCCTTCTCACAGCAACAGCTCTTGGCATCTTTGCCATTTCATCCGGCTCAAGAAGAATAAACCTGATGGGCTGCCTTCTCGTGCCGACAATTATCTATTATCTTTTAATATAATAGATTAAGCGCAAGAATCCTTTTAAGCGGAAGCCCGCACCTATTGAAATGATTGCAAGACGCCCCGGACTCTGCCTGGCTTCTCAAGACATTAGAGATAAAATAAGCAGGGGAACCCTAATCCCAGGCGCTAAAAATCTTGCAAGAGTTGATAAGAAGCAAGGTGAAAAAAAGAAAGGTTGGTTTGTAGATGACTCTCTTGAAGACAGAGTTCAACCATCCTCATACGAGCCAGTCATAGAAGATACGCTCTTTGTCCTTGACACAGACACAAATGGAATTTTAAGGCCTGCGCCAGGGGAAACCGTAAGAAGAGCCCTGCTCAGAATACCAAAAAGACAGAGACAGCAAGTAGATGCCGCGCACGGTTACGAACTAAAAACAGGATTTTCTTATCTGATTCCGCTTGCAGACAGGCTCGTCCTTGGAGAAAAAGAGCACGTAGTTTCATCGCCCAAAAGCAGCAGAGGAAGATTATTTCCAAATACAAGATTGCTAACAGATTTCAATCCTGCATTCAATGAAGTAGACGGATCCTATGCCCCCCTTGAGGAACTCCGCTTATGGCTGCTTGTGCAACCGACAACATTTAACTTGGTTGTCCACCCCGGGCAAACCCTGAATCAGCTAAGATTCTTTACATCCCACACAGACATCCAGCTGACAGACGCGCAGCTCGCAAGAGAAATAGAAAGAAGCCCCATTCTTTATGCCAAAGCTCCTGACGGAAAGTTAATACCTCTTTCCCCATCTCAGCACGTAATAAAGGGCGGTCTGCGACTGCACCTTGATGCAGAAGGACTTAGTTCATCAGGAATAATGTCTCTCAGGGCAAGAAAAAATCCCACGCCAATTGACTTATCCAAAAAAGATTATTATGCACCCGAGGACTTCTTTGAGCCCGAAGTTGCGGCAGAAGGAAGACTTTTGATAGACGAGCACGCCCGCCTCATTGTCTCAGCAGAGTATATTGTTATGCCCCGTAATCTAAGCGCCGAGCTTGAAAGGCACTCCGACCTTGGAATGTCTGGCTCGCTTCACGACGCGGGTTTCGTTGATAATGGCTTTGAAGGAGACCTTGTCTTCGAGCTTAGACCAGACGAATTGACAAGAATGTCGTTAAGGCACGGGACTCCTCTTAGCAACCTCAAATTTTTCAGAACAACCCGCATACCGGACAAAATTTACGGAACGGCGATAGGCTCAAGCTACCATGGGCAAAAAGGGCCAAGAGTTTCAAACAACTTTAAAGCATTTGATTTTAAAAGAGCTGCAAAAGAATACAAAAAACTAAACAGAAGAATCATAACACAGGACGCAGAAGAATTATTGAAGCTCAGAACAATGCCAGAGGGCTTTGAGTTTGTAACCGAAGCAGATATCCCAAAGATAATAGGTGCTTCCAGCAGGGGCTTGGTTCACTACCGATACGACTGTGAAGATGATGGACTTGTACTCCAGCCAATCCCGTATGTTTTGATATTTGACTCGAAGAAAAGAATCTTCACGTATGTGAGAGCGGAAAATCTGCGAGATTACGGAGATGTAAGATTATTCGGCAAGCACTCAATAGGAGTCGGGGGACACGTGCAGGAGAGTGATGCGCCCGATTATATAGAACACTGCTTATCAAGAGAATTGCAGGAAGAAATAAAAATAAGTGGAGAAATTTCCCGCCCTATGATGATGGGAACTCTTTTTGTGAGATATAATCCTGTAGACAGGGTGCATTTCGGACTTGTCTACGCAGTCCACACGACGGGGCGCGTATCGCCAAAAGAATCTGCCCTAATCTCCGGAAAGATGATTCCAATAGAAACATTAATGGCTTCTCCAGAGTCAAAACAAAGATATGAAAAATGGAGCCAGATTCTTATTCCATCTCTTGAAGCAATTTATAATCTTTCTCGCCCCGGAAAACGTTAGTCAATTAGACTGCCCTCAACTTTTCAGCAAGTTTCCTTGCGTTCTCCCAACAATCACTTCCAATAGAAACGCCATGGAAATCATAATCTGCATAAAGCCAGCTGGGAAAACTATTATTCAAAGCAACTTGCACTACCTCTTCTTCTGCTCTGCGCACAAACCCGCGCGCAGCTTCTTCATTAGAGGGAATACCGAGACGGCGGCAAACTCCCGCGCACACAACCAAATAATTAGAAACAAGTTTTTCACCCTGGCACTCGCGCGTTTCCGCTCCAGGAAATATAAGCTGTCTCATTGTGAAATATCTATGTATTGCGTTAAGCTCGGCTTCTGTATAATTTTCCCATAGTTGTCTTAATCTTGGATAAAGCTCCCCGGCCATCTTCGCCAAGCCAACAACATGCATGCAGCGGCTGACATCAACTAAAATCCTTTTTTCAGACATTATAGAATTCTCGAGCGGAAACGCCACAGCAAAGCCGGGAGTTAAAGGTTCCATGTACTTCACATACCACATAAAACTTTTCGACATCTCTTCTCTTGTCGTATCCCTAAAGGTTATATCCATGATTTAGAGTAATCCCTTTAACTTTTAACTTTAATTATATTATAACATACAAGATTTGCTTGTTATCAGTCATCAATAAGTTTATATAAAACGGGCTTCTTAATAGTTAATGGCTATACTAACAACAATTACTATCTCTGCCGCTCTTGCCATAATTGCCGGAATTCTTATTTTAATATTTCCAAAACTCGTGAGATGGACTGTCGGGCTTTATCTTATAGCAATCGGCATCCTCTCGCTTCTTAATCTCTGATAATCCAGACATTTTAAACTTCAAGAGTTAATTCTATTAAAAACCAAGAAGTGGTTTTAAAACCACTTCTTCAGCGCTTCTTGTTTTTCTTTTTCCTTTCCAAAGATGCTCTGAATATGCATCTCTGTAAGCTCGAGGCACTCAAGAAGATATGGGCTTACATTATAATTCCTAGCCAAATCTAAAGCTGATTGCATGTATTTCAGAATGCTCCCTTCTGAAATTGTAAATATCAGGTGCCCCCCGCACCTCATGCACTTTCCGCTCAGCGGCACGCGCCTGTAACTTTCATTGCATCCCGTGCATCTGAACGCCTGCTGTGAAAACTTTCTTAAATTTCCTCTTATATCTCTTATAAAATGCCTCTCAATTATCAATCTTGCAACATCGCTTGTATCAACCGCCCTTATCTTTGAACACAACTCCATCATCTTGTCAACCTTCTCCTGCATCAGTGGAATAAACTTATAGGCAGAATTAACAACCGTCTTGTTGAAATCTGAGCAATCATGCGTAAACGGAATATCTACAAATGGATTCTTCCCTTCCTTTAATCTTTTCTTTATATTTTCAATGCTCTTAACCTCTGAAGAATGCTTTCCTTGTTCTGCAAGTTCGTAAAGCTCAAGCGTATAAGCAGAAGAATCAAAATCAAGAATCTGGTCATCAACATCTCCGGCTTTTATCAAAGTGTTTAAAACAAGCGGCGCATCCTGCGTTCCCCCTCGATGAGCGGGCAGGAATTTTCTTGAAAAATTAAGCAAAACATCCATAAGCAGGATTACCGCCGCTTCATCACCATCACAATCGCGTCTCATTGCAGCGTGCATATACGGGCTCGCAAGCATCGTCTGTGTCTTTGAAAATCCTATTATTCTCCCAACCGTTGCGGTGCAAATATGCGGGGCTATGCATGCCACAAGGACTCCAATCAAATCTTCTCTTTTGTTTGCATTATACGTCTTCTGCAAACCATAAAAATTTTCAAGTTCGCTGTCTATAAACTGGCTGGCTCTCAAAAAAATCTTATCTGCCCCCTCATCAGCCGAATCGGGACAAGCGGGCAATATAATATCATGTGGAAACATTTCAATTATCTGTTCCTCATTCTCAACCTGTTTTCCAAAAATATCCTTTTCATATCCAATTTCCTTAAGCTTCTCAATGCTCGTACCAATTTCTTTTGGTTTAAAATGAGTAATAGGCATCTCAGTCATGTCATATCTTAAGGTTCCATCCTTGTTTACTTGTAGATTATATTTTGCTCTTAACATTCCCTTTGCAAGATTTTCGCAGCTGTGATCCGCATTAGAAGTTCCTCTAACTCCTTTTATAATAGGAATAGTTTCATTCTCAAAGCCCAATTGTTTTTTGGCAAAGCCGAAATAATGAGTTATGTCTATTTTTCTCTGCTTGAAATCTTGGAGTTTCTCTCCCTCGGGATATTCTCTTTTATAGATCCTATCTTCATAAGGAGAATATTTCAATTTTCCACATTGGGTTCCGCAAACCTCACACTTGGGATAAATCCTTTCATCTTTGCAATTTTCACAGTAAAAAAGAGGAAACTCCCCGCTTACAAATCCGGTTTCAATTGCCGCCTGAAAACTTCTCAATCTTCCCCCTTCCTCCCCTACTGGAAAAAGCGAGTGCGGGCTTCCAACCATTTTTCTTATCTTTGCTTTCTCGGGGCGCCCCATTCTCGCCCCTATAAACGTCCCCGACTTATCCTTAATCTTAAACCTGCAGAGCGAATTTACTGCTTCCAAGACACCTCCAAAATTTCCGCCCGCAAGTTTTACCATTAAAGCATCAAAGCATTTCTCTAAACCGCTTCCATTATAATTGACACCTAAATTAAACAGCAGCGCCCGCGCCCCTCTCTCCCCTAAAACAACATTTTCAATTGTTACCCTATGCTCGCACCCCAGCAATTCAAGCGCTCGCTTTCCTTTCGAAAATCTTTCCCTATCTGAAAGCAAATAAGGCAAAACAAACTGCCCCTTCTCCCCTATTTGCCCCCTCGCAAGCCAGTCTAACAAGCCCAAAAATTGTTCCCACGTTATCTCCTTCCAATAATAAATATAAGCAGGATGGAAAGGAATTCCACACTCTTCCGAGAATTTAACTGCTTCATCAAACCCCACATTAAACTTATTTATGTCTATACTTTCATATTTCTTATTTTTCTTCAGCTCAAGAAGCCACCACTCCTCCACATAGCCGGGCTTTGGAAGCTCATACTTCCTGTTTGCAACATCTCCAAATGGCACAAGCATATCCCCAAGATAAATTATCTCTTCAACCTCGTTGTAAATTTTCTTTGCCGTCTCAAAATCACTAAGCTTTGCAACACTTCCGTCTTTTAATTTCACAATGGGCCCGTCAATCTCATCACAAACTGAGACAACACATCCTTTAGTTGGCTTTTCAATTTTTAATTGCGTACCAAAACTTAAAAATGAATTTGATATTGCCATTGTCGCAGGATGCAGGGCATTTGCTGAAAACCCACTCGTCCTGCATCTGCCATATCTAAACCTGAAAGTTCCAGACCTGGAAGGGTGCCCATAAACCGGCCTTCCTGCTACTAAATCTTTTATATATGTCGCGCTCGTGTCCTCGCTTCCCTTCTCTCTTTTTTTATGAATTTTTAAATATTCGTCAAGAAATTCCCATCCAGTCAGCTTGAAACCTTTCGCCTGAAGTCCCTTCCACAAGCCAAAACCCTTTTGTGCTTTCTGCGCAAGCCCCTCTGAAAAAATAAGGCACATTCCCCCCCTTATCATATTTGTCTCAACGCGAGGCAAATCTTTATAATTTGAAACCTCCCTCTTCTCACTCGGTTCTCCTGAAATTTGTATCGGAATATGGCTCGCCAAAAAAGCAATCTCCTCTTCCGTCGGCAGATATTGAAGATTGGTAACCCTCTCATGATAATCATAATTCTCTGTCACATATCTCTTTACTTCGTCTTCGCTCGGATCATACCTAGCAAATCCAAAACATTCTCTCAAATAATCAATTAGCATTAAAGCCATGCATGCCGCAGTTGTTCCCGCGCTTCTTATCGGCCCTGAAAAGTAAGCAACAAAATAATCCTCCCCCTTTCTTGTCTTCCCCAGTTTTAATTCAGTAAATCCTTCAATAGGGCTTGATACAACCCCTAAAGTAATATAAGAAAATCCAACGCGTATTCCCGCGTCAATCGCTTGCAACAAACTAGCAAATTTGCAGAATTTTTCTCTTGCTATTTCCTCGGCAATCTTAAACGGAACAGCCATATCGAGTTGTCCATACTCCTTTTCAAGTTCCATTATCCTTTTTAAGATCTTTTCGTCATTTAACTGCGGATAAATTGTTGATATTAATCCCACCGCCTTCTCCGCAAGCGACATTGCAATAGGTATCTCGACTTTTGAAACCGGATCAAGCCCCCTGGCCTTTGCGTTCCCGGCAATTTCATACTCTTTTCTTGTTCTCTCATCTATATTTTTAAAATACTCATCTATATTCATTTTATTTTTAAACTATTTTTATTCCTCCTTTCTCTTCAATTTCCTTCTCATCTGTAAAATCAAAAATTTTTATTTCTCTTGTTTTTAAATTCAAAATTGGAACTTTGCATGGATCAGGGACATTTCCCCTCTTTTCTTCAAATGGCGTCTGTGACTGCCAGCAACTTCCAGTGACTATTAAAACTCCATTATAATTTTCAATGTCTGCCCGGTGCATTTCTCCCGTGCATAAAACATCAGGCACCTCAGAAATAACAAGAGGGTCCTTTTCAGCATTGGGAATGTAAACTGCAGAAGAATGCGTCGGCGCAAGATGCCTTCTCTTGAGCATGTGTTTTACCGCTTTCGCCGGAGTTTTAAACGCCTTTGCCTCTCTCAACTCTTTTATCTCTCTGATAAAGTCGCTTATGCTGTCCCCATGATACATTAAAATCTTGAATTCCTTGTCCTTTTCAATAAGCTTAACCATCGCCGGATTTGTTACAAGAATCAGATTCTCAATTCCATAAAGTGCCTCGCCATATCTCTTGCTTATTATCGGCTGCGGTTCTGCCAACCTTGAAGAATCATGCTGCCCGGGGCACATAAACATAGTTATGCGCTCTGGAATTTTTTTCAAATAAGAAGCAAGAAGCTCATACTGCTCTCGTGTGCTTTTTAATTCAATTGAATTCTCCTGTCCCGGATAAACTCCAACCCCATCAATGTTATCTCCTGAAAAAAACAGATATTTTATTTTTTTTGCTGTCTCGTCGCCACTATTAATCCATTCAATAAACTTTCCAAAGCTTCTTTTGAGATGCTTCTTCCCGCCACAATGAGTATCTGACAAAAACCCAACACAAACTTCTTCATCAAATTTCATTTTCTCTAAAATCATCGCATCGGGAAAGAAAATGTCAAAAACAAAAAGCAAGTCCCTGTTCCCAGAGGTTTTTACGCCAACAATATCATCAAGCTGCAGCTCGGACGCTTTCTCAAAAAGTTCTGTGTTGCTTGCTTTGACAAGCGCGCTGATTTCCCCAGTCAAATCTTCAAATTTTATAATCAAATTTTTATTTTTTGTGAATCTTTTCTCGCTTACAATTCCAATTATGCTCAATGCCTGTCTCTCTCCAGATATCCTGTTAATTGAAATTAAATTTTTGAGTTCGCTTCTCTGCATTAAAATTTTCTGTAGAGCAGAATATCTTACTCTAAAATTGCCGACAAAATCATTAACCTCGACTTTCTTGTCAGATTTTGTATCAGAATAAAATATTTTGTAGGAGTTATTGTTGTTCAACTCCCCTTTTGGTAAAATTTTCTCTTTCGTAACCTCCAAACTCAAGCCGAGCTTCACAAAAATATTTTCAATGCCGCTTTTATCTTCTCCTTGCAATTTTCCCACCGTATTCTTTACAAATTCAAAATTCTTGTTCAAAACGGAGCGGGTTATTATTTTCTGCCCCGACTGCTGCTCCAATGCAATTAAAAAACTCTTCGCAGCATTAGCGTCGTTAAATCCATTCAGCAAATCAAATATTTCCTTCTCAAGAAGCAAACCCCTTTCCTTTATTGCATCTAAAATTTCTTGCTTTATCATTTTTCATCTTCCCTCAAACATTCAGCGACTCTCTTAAAATTTCCTTGGTCTTATCTTTTATATTTTCAGCAAGCATCAGCTTTATTTCCCTTGTCCTGCCCTGCCTCCCCTTGCTTATAACTCTTGCATTTATTATTCCCAACATGTCAAATTCAGACAAAATATCAGAAACTCTCCTCTGTGTCAAAACTTCATTTTTTGTCTTCTCGCAAATCTCCTGATAAACATTATAAACTTCTCCAGTCGATATTACCTCCCCACTTTTCCTCTTTTCGTCAAGCGCAACAATTGCGGCCAAAACAAGCTGAAACTGCCGCGGTTCGCTTTCTATTATATCAAGCATCTTATCTCTTTCAATTTTTTGATTTGCGGCATCAATGTGCTCTTCTCTTATTTTTGTGCTTCCCTCTCTTTCTGCAAGCTCTCCTGCAACTCTCAACAAATCAAGCGCTCTCCTCGCATCGCCATGCTCTCGCGCGGCATATGCCGCGCACTTTGTCACAACACCCTCATCAAGAACACCCCCCTTAAACGCCTTCTCTGCTCTCTCATTCAAAATATCTACTAGCTGAAGAGCATCGTAGGGAGAAAAAACAATTTCTTCCTCTCCAAGCGAACTTCTCACTCTCGGATCAAGATTGTCCATAAAAGTCAAACTATTGCTTATTCCAATAATGCATATCTGCGCGTTTTTCAGTCCTGAATTTAATCTCGTAAGAGTATAAATAAAGTCATCTGAAATTTTTTTGACTGCCTGGTCTATTTCGTCTAAAATTATTATTATCATTTGCTTTTTACTATCAATTAAATCAACAAATCTTGAATATACCTCATCAGTTGGCAGCCCCGTGGCAGGAACATTTCCCCCAAGCCTGCTAATCAATTCTGCTACAATTCTATATTCGGTATCTGCAACCTTTTTTAATTTGCAATTAACATAAAGAAATTTCAAGCGGTCCTGCCCAAGCCCCTTAAGCTTCTCCAAAATCCTATCTCTCACATGCTGAATAGAGAGTGTCTTGCCCGTCCCCGTATTACCATAGATAAAAAGATTGCTTATTCTCTCTCCCCTTAAAGCAGGAGCTAAAATCGAAGCCACCATCTCTATCTGCCCCGCCCTATGGGGAATGCTATTAGGATTATAATTTGACTGAAGCACAGACTTATCCTTAAACAAATTATTATTAATAAAAGAATCAAAGATTTTATCTATCTTATCTATCATCTCTATTTACCCCTCTTTTTTGAATCTCTTCAAAACTTTAATTCTTAGCTTATTCTCATTATAAACTTATCTATTCTGTAAGCTCTATTTCCACTGGAAATTCCACAGTTACCAACGAAAAAAAGTTAAAATTCACTTAAAATAAGTTATACCCCTCACACCCTCGCTTCTTATGGAACAAAGACAATTAGAGTTATTATTAATAGTAACTGTTGTATATTGTGGTTCTTGGTAATTGTTTAAATAATAAAGTAAATAATATGATTTAATAATTAACTTTTTCCGATAACCACCTAAATAATTAAGCGAACAATACTATATAGTTCATAATATATATAATGAATTATATATTTGATAATGTGTATAATAATATATATATTATATAATATAAATATTTAAAAAAGAAAATTAAAAAAGAAAAACTTTATAATTCCTTTATAAACTCTTTCATATTCTCCAAGTGAAACTAAGGGGTCGGTGTCTGTCAAATAATACAAATAATTTTACTTTTTACTCAAAAACAACGAAAACCTATATTCTAGCTTATAACAACTACACTAAAGAAAAGTTTATATATAATCTTTTTAGTAAATCTATTATGGTATTAGACAAAAAACCTTTCAAGCATATTGTTGGAAAGCTTGTTGTGACAAAGGAAGGCAAACGTCTCGGTATTATAAAGGATGTTACATTTGAGACTAAAACAGGGGAATTGATCCAACTTGTATTAAAGGATTCAACACCTTATACAAAAAATCTAAATCTCGAAACAACCTCTTCAAAAGAAGCCCTTATCCCCTATAATACAATAATTTCTATAGGTGATTTTGTCATTATTTCTGAAGAAGATTTAGCTTAAATATTATCTTCCACAACAAAGTTTAAAAATACTTATTCTTAACAATAATCATGCAAGTTGTTGGTTTTAATCTTATAAAAGTCAAGGCAGAAAGATTTCCTGCTCCAAGAGAAAAAATAGTTATTAATACAAACATAGAATTCTTAAATGTGGAAAAGCAAAAAAGCGAAATTGTTGAGACGGATCTTGCAGCCCTCTCGTTTAAATTTACAATTTCTTATGATACCTCTGAAAAACCAGGAGAACAGAAAGCAGAGAAGTCGGAAAAGGCGGGAAAGAGACATGGTGAAATCTCTTTTGAAGGGGAGATAATGATTTCAGTGAAAGAAGACGAATTAAAGAGTTTTCTCAAATCTTGGAAGAAAAAGGAAATTCCGAAAGAATATACAATTCTTCTTTATAATTTTATTCTTAGGAAATGCTCAATTCGCGCGCTTCAACTTGAAGAAGAGATAGGTCTCCCATCCCATCTTCCGTTCCCGCAAGTTAGGCCCCGGTCTGAACAGCAATAGCCGCTTCTTGTCTTTCAAAAGGGTTTATTTTTATTTGAACTGCCTCTAAATAACTCCTGCAAAAATGATAATTTCTACATCCTTCGCAAACATCCTCTGTTCTTTCGACACCAAGAGAATCAAAACACCCATAAACAAGCTCGGGTTGATCTCCCCTCTCTAATTCATCCCGCCCCCTTTGTATTTCAAGGAAATGTTTAACAAGCCCTCTGTTTATTAGCATTAATAATAACCAAAAGATAACTATATAATTATTTTTAGTGTGAAAAATATATTTTTGTCTTAATCTTTTAGCTCCTTCACTAGGCCAAAATCCAGGACTTCTAAATTGTCACCAACAATCTTAACATTAAACTTCTTCAAATCCAAATCCCAAACCAAGTTATTTTTGTTCTCTTTTATATCTGTTCCTTCCGAATATTCAAAGAAGCTAGGTAAAATTATTATTCTCTTTCTTTTAAGCTTTCCATCTAGAAAACATTTGTATCTCTCACTCTTTGCTCCCTCCTGCAAAGTTATTGCCGGGTGCAAATGCCCCACAATAACGGTTTTAACATCTCTCTGCCAAATTTCCTTAAAATCTTTATCTCCATGCACAAACGCAATCTTATTATTAACATAATAATCTACAATCTTAACCTTTTTACGTTTGCTTAAAATTGTCTTCAGGTAATTGTCGTGATTTCCCCTCGTTATTATAATCTTTTTGCACTTCACGGACAAATAGTCAATTAATTCAAGAACCTCTTTCCATTCCTGCTTTAAGTTTCCAGAAAACTTGTGCTTTACATCTCCAAGAAGAATTATCTCATCAACGACTTTATTATCGCCCCCTACCTCATCTTCGGGTTTGTTATTAATTATCTTTTTATCTTTCATTATTCTGGCGTCTTTTTCATTCAGTTCTGCAATCTTCCCCAACACCTTCTCCAATTCCTCAATCATCTCTCCAAACATCTTCCTAGTTATAAGCACCCCCGACAGGTTCAAGCTCTCTTCATATCCTAGATGCAAATCCCCGATTACGAGTGTCTTCTTTCCTTTTTCTTCAATCAACAGCGTTTTGCCAATAAATTCAATCTTCATTTTTATCTCCAATCACCTTCAAGTGCAACTCATGCATCCTCTTCAAAAAGGCGGCCCTGTCTTCCATCTTTATCAAGTCTGCGCGCCCCTGCATGAAAATATTTAATCCAAACGGCGAGACAATTGGCACTCTTGTAAATTTTATATTAACTTTTCCGCTTTCAATCCATTTCAGAACTTTCTCTGCGCTGTCAACATCCATCAAATCCTCCAAAACTTCCCTCCTTGCTTCCCTCAATATTGGAAACTCATTGCTTAGCTTTTTTACCGCAAGAAGCAGAAACCCCGAATGCATTTGCTGTTTGCCAACACTTTTTGTCCTTCCTTTGTAATTTCTCAATATCATAAGCGAGCGCGCGGCGCAGTGCCTGAATCTTCTCGCCAGGACCTCGGTTCTTTCTATTGCCTCTTTTAGAATCTCTTTCAGATTTTTTGAGTTAACATATTCGATTATCTTCTTCTCGTCAAGTTTCTCCCCGGCAATATAAAATCCATTGTCATTTATTCCTATTTCAACATCCCTGTATCTCAATCGCGCCGCAGCAAACGCGTAAGCTCTTGCAAGAACGTCGTTTACTCTTCTTCCATAAAGCGAGTGAAATATTAAATATTCTTTTTCCTCCTTGAATTTTTCAACAACAATTGTCTTCTCGTCTGGAACCTCAGAAAACTCATTTTGTTCGTAAAAATAATCATAAATCTCCTTTGCAACTCGCTCATTGCAGTAAATATGCTTCTTGATGAATTCAATGCATTCTTTTTTATTTTCTAATCTTTCCTTTACAAGTTTCCTGAATCTTCCTATTTCAAGCGCCAAATCAAAGCTTAGCGGAAGCATCTCGCTGAACCACGAAGGAATTGTGGGGTTTCTCGAAATGTCTGCTGCAACGTACGCTTTCATTCCTCTTGTGAATAAAAATTGGTATTTCTGCCCCCCAAGAACAAAAATGTCTCCCCTTTTCAGCTTCTCAAGGAAGCCCTCATCAATCTTTCCAACAGCAGAGCCTCTTTTGTCGCTCGGCCTTTGTATTACAACTTCTATAAACCCCTCCTCTGGAATGGTTCCTATATTTGTCATATAAATCATTCTCGCAAGCTTTCCTTTCTTTCCTATCTGCCCGCTTGAAGCGTCGTGCCATATCTTCGCATAAACATTCCTATGTTCTAATGCATAATCCCCGGCCAGATAGCTTACAACCGAAAAAAAATCATCCCTTGATAAGTTTTCATAGCAGTAGCTTCTTCTTATTGTCTCAAGCATCTTGTTTGCATCCCAAATTTTTGTTATTGCCATTCCGTAAATCTGCTGCGCCAGAACATCCAACGCATTTTTTGGGATGTAAATGTCATCAATATCATTTTCGTTCATCCCCTTCATCATAACCCCGCATTCCACCAAGTCGTCCCTATCGAGAACAATAAATTTTCCCCTTGGATTCTCATGCAATCTGTGCCCCGCCCGTCCAATTCTCTGCAGCGCCCTTGAAACGCTTTTCGGCGATCTTATCATAATTACCAAGTCTATGCTTCCTATATCGATTCCAAGCTCTAAACTAGTGGAAGAAACAACGACTTTTAACTCTCCTTTCCTCAATTTGTCTTCAATTGAAAATCTTTCTCTTTTGCTCATAGAGCTATGGTGCGCCCCGATTAATCCAGCATATTTTCCTGGAAAATTTAAGTCGAGATGATGAATAATTCTCTCTGTTGCGCTTCTTGTGTTTGTAAATATCAAAGTTGTCTTGTGTTTTTCAATAAGTTCATCAAGCAGACGATAGAGTTTCTTCTGGCTCTCTGCATTTTCAGATTCTATTATGCTTTCTCCCGGGAAATCAAGTTCTATCTCGGCCTTTTTTGGCAATTTTACATCTGCAATCAAACAACCTCTGTCCTTTCCAACCAAGAACTTTGCAATTTCTTCAAGTGGCGATATAGTTGCAGAAAGCCCTATTCTAACCGGTTCAATAATGCTCAAATCACATAACCTTTCAAGTGTAACACTCAAATAAACCCCCCTCTTGTTTGTCAAGGCATGAATTTCATCAACAATAATAAACTCTAAGGCGCTCAATTTCTCGGAAAACTTGCTGCTCGTTATTATGATTGCCAGGCTTTCAGGGGTTGTAACAAGAATGTGGGGCGCCTTTTTAGCCATCTTTGCTCTCTCGGCAGGTGTCGTGTCTCCCGTTCTAAGTCCAACTCTTATCTCCTGCATCTCAATCCCCCTTTTCTTTGCTAATGCCTTTATTTCTTCAAGGGGTTCAATCAGGTTGACGTAAACATCATTGCTTAATGCCTTTAGCGGCGAGCAATAGCAGCAATAAATCTTGTCCTCAAGCTCCCTTTTTATTGCCAATTCCACAAGATAATTAATAATTGATAGAAAAGCAGTAAGCGTCTTCGTTCCCCCTGTGGGCGCGCTTACAAGAATGTTCTTCCTATCACGAATGTTCTTTACCCCGTAAAGTTGCGTCAGCGACAGCTTTTCAAACTTCCCAAAAAACCATTCTACAACTAGCTCATTCAGCGTCTTTTTGACTTCAGAGCTTTCGCATTCTTTGACATATTCTATTTTAGCCATAACTTCTTTTTACCTTACACATACTTAAAAATCTGCCTATTCCCACAATATTTAAATAAACCGAATATCTCCCAAGCTAATGCCAAAGATATCTAAAGAAAAAAAAGACAAGGTGTCAGAACAAATTCTTCATTTCTTATTTTCAGTGTCTCCTGAGCCAAAGTTTACATCAGAAATTGCAGAGGAAATAGCAAGAGATGAGGAATTTGTTAAGGTGCTTCTTATGGATCTTAAGGAAAAGGCCCTAATTAACGAAATAAATAGAAATCAATCCGGAACTCAATACTTAAGAAGGCAAAGATGGATTCTTTCTCCTTCTGCATTTGATGTATATAAGAAACATCAGCTTCAATCACAACAAAATTTAAATTCAAACACTTTATCTGAATAGTTATGTCCTCCGAAGACCAAATAAAAGAAGCTTTTTCACGCGCAAAACAAGATATTCTAGAGTTAAAATATCAAATTTCTACTCTTACAGAAGATATAGAACAAATAAAGCGAACTTTATTAACAATTAAAACTCCAACACAAACTCAAGAAAACCCAACAATCCAACAGATAAACCCAACAGATAACTTAGTCATTAAGCCTCAAAACACCAATATAACTGGTATTTCCACAGGAAATGGGGGGGTTCCAACAAACAAACAGACAAACCAACAGACAGACACATCGGCTCAAAAGTTCGTTTATGATGATAAAATAAGTCATATTGAGAAGGTTTCCGAAGTTCTCCGCTCTCTTGACTCTTTAAAGAAGGACATAAGAACCAAATTTAAGAAGCTTACAAACCAGGAAATGCTTGTTTTTTCAACGATTTACCAGCTTGAAGAGCAGGGTTTTGTCGTCGATTATTCATTAATTTCCTCAAAATTGGCCCTTTCCGAGAGCTCAATTCGCGACTATGTCCAAAGAATCATAAAAAAAGGCATTCCTCTCTTAAAATCTAAAGAAAACAACAAAAAAGTTGTTCTTTCGATAGATAATGACTTCAAGAAGATTGCTTCTTTGTCGACGATAAACGCGCTCAGGCAGCTATAAAACTAAAAAATATAAACTCAATAATCGTTTAGCCGAACAATTATTTATTAGCATAAAAATTATAAAATTTACAAGATTTTAAGTTCGTTTAATATACTTACTTTTTTCTCTATTTTTTCTTCCTTTTTAACCCATCAGAAACATCTTTCTTTCTTTTTTCTGTTTTCTAGATGTTTCCTCACTTTTTCTCGAATCAAAGGCGCCCTAAACTGCTCTTTTTCGAGTTTTTTCCATCTTTTTGATTATTTTGACTTTATCCCTATTAATCCGAACTTTTCTTACCCTTACCAACTCTCACTTTTGCGTATTTTGCTAGTTTTTCCTTCACGGAATCGGGTACAAATACCCTCTTTTTCCCGTTTTTCTCTATTAATTCCTCTATTAACCCTTCACTCTTCTGTTTTACCGCGTTTATCTGCCCCCTTATTGTAGATCTCTCTTTGCCTAAAAGCATTGCCAAATCTTCATAGCTCAACTTCATATCATTATTCATCAGCGTAAAAACAACTAATCTTTCATTACTAGTTAGCCCTTTTAAAATATCGTAAAAACTGCCTGTTTGAACAGGTGTTTGAACAGCTTCTTGAACACCACCAACAACTGTTTGTTTGTCTAAAACAGGCAATTTCTTAAACACCTGTTTGTTTCCAGCATCATCTTCAACACTATCAACTGTCTCGCGCAACGACTCAATATCATCTTTTAACGTCGATATATCCTTGTTAAGCTCATTAAGCATATCAAACAGCTGTTTGTCTTTAGTATCGAGGTGTTTGATCCATTTTCCAACAGCCTTAATATCTTCCTTGACAGCAGAAAAGCCTTTTTTTGTTTCTTCCTCAAGCTGTTTATGCCTCTTTTTTCCAAAAAGCCACTCAAACATAACTATCAATAACTCCCATACTATATAAATATTGCCCTTTTAAGCCCTATAAACAAAATCACTCTCTCGTGAAAACACATTAATAAAACAGCCAAAAACAGCCCAATAAAGTCACATAAACACCCCACATAGCATTTTAAACAGCTGTTTAAACACATTCAAACACCCAAACAGCCATTTCTCGTCTTTAAAATATTATCATCAAAACCTATAAAAAGCTCAATTTCCTTTATTTAGCATCCAAAGAGGTTAAAATTTAAGCAAAAAGAGCAATTAAAATTAAACATGGAGTTACTAAAAACCAAACGCTCGTTTAGAAAAGAGTTCAAGAGGCAGATTCGCTTTGCAGTAGTAGCCGCAATTGGTTTTTTAATTGCCTTTTCATGGAGAAACGCTATTTTTGATGCCGCGGGTAGCTTTGTTTCTCGAGTCTTGGATGTTAGTCCATCGCATTACCTTTCGGAGGTTTATACGTCGGTATTTATTACTTTTATGGGTGTTTTGGTTATCTTAATCACTTCAAAACTTCTCAAAGAGGACTAGTCTGACTGCTTTTTATTACTTTTATAGTAAAAAGAGCCGCAATAAGGTGAGGCGCGAAGCGCCGAACGCGCTCGGCATCAGGTTTTCAATCGCCTTAAAAAAAGGCCAAAAATCCTCGATAAAATAAAAAGAAATCTATTTAAACCTGGTTTTCCTATTAGAAATAAGTTCAATTGAACAAAAAGGAGGTATACAAAAACAATGGCAAAGCTTACAGCATGGCTTGTAACTCTTATAGGAGTCTTGCTCGTATTGCCTTTACTAGGAGTAACTGCGCTGGGAGATATGTCAACAGGCATAACTGCATGGCTAGTCCCAATAGCAGTTCTAGTTGTGGGTATCGGCAAGCTTGTAAGAAATTACAAGTTAATGAAGTAAGGGGTAAGTAGGGATGCTTCCTTGGTTTCATTTTTCGTTTTTATTTTTAACTTAAAAAACGCCGCGATTTTCTTTATTTTTTGTTTTACTTTTTCTTTTCATTTTTATTTTCCGTTTTTTTCTTATCTTTTTTGTGTTATTCATTTATCATCCAACGCTGAAACCTTTAAGCATCTCCAAGAACTTTAATCATAGAGTAATAGTTCGTTTTAATATAATAAAAGTCCCAAAATCCAATTTCAAAACTCCTAAAAAGCATGGCTTTTTCGCATCTTTTTGCAGGCAAATTCAACAAATATCACATAAAAGCTTAAATATTAAGTAAAATTATCTAAAAAATGGAAAATCCAGAAGTTCCTGCCAGGAATCAGCCCTCTTTTCTTGAAAAAGCTGTGGCAAATATCTCAAAGTTTGGTGCAGTAGTGGTAAGCGCTGCGGGTCTCCTAAGCCTGGTCAGCATGACTACTTACCAAGGTTCTTCTCACACAAAAGAGCTTTTCTATTCTACAGCCATTTTGGGTGTAATTTACGTCGCAGCCTGTTGCGCGGATCACATCTATAGTGCAAGAAGAGCTGCAGCAGCTGCCTCTTCAGAAAACACATAATTATCGCCCCAAAGGGCACTCGCGGGGTGCTTCTGTCCTGCCTTTTCATTGAGAAAAGGTTTAAATATACAGCAAAATAAAGAAAATCATGGAGAACCAAAGAGAAGAAGAGAGCAAATTAGCTGAATTTTCAGTTGCTGAAAGGCCGGGAGAGGGATTGTGTGGTATCCTTGTTACTATTGCTGGAACTTCATTGTTACTTTCTTTGGGAGGGGCTATGGCTCTTTGCAGCGATCAGAGTCAAGGCGTTCGCGAACTTGGAATGTACACTTCTACAATATTTGGTACTATAGGGGTTATTTCATCACTATTATATCTCTCTGTACAAGGTGCGTACGACTTATAATTCTCAATAAGCCCCCATTTTACCCCAAAGCTTCGCACAAGATGCATTAGCGGTCGTTCTCCGAGCCCTAAAAATTAGCTGAAAGTTTTAAGTTTTGATAGATTTTTTCTGCAGAATAATTTTTTCATTTTCAGTGTTTACATCAAGCTCATCTCCCGCTTTCAATTTTGCGCGCATCAGAACAACTTCGGGAATATTAATTTTATATTTGAAATATTGTTGTTCTTTATACTTTCGGGATTTTTCTTTTAATATTTTCATACTCTAACCAGCAAGCTCAAATATTTAAACTTTTAGAGCCCGAAAGATTTAAATACTTTAGAGCCCTAAACTATTCATGGAAAGAGTTTGTGACTTTTGTAAAAAATTAAAGAAAGACGTGTGCTATGCCGAGAAAATTGAGAAATACAGATGCAACTCTTGTTATAGAAAGCTTCTTTGGAAGTTCAAGCCAATAGTCTGCAAAAGATGCGGGAGAACAAAAATGCACCAGGCTAAAGGACTCTGTCGGGGCTGTTACAACTCTGTTTTTCATATAGAACACGTAAAAGCGCAGAATGCAATGAAAGCTCACAATATTTCCATAGAATTATACAAAAAACTAACCCAAAAATGCCTAATTTGCGGCTTTGATAAAGTTATAGATTTGCATCATTTAGACAACAATCACTCAAATAATTCAGAGAAAAATCTTATTGGAATCTGTCCCAATCATCATAAAATGCTTCATCATCGCGCCTTTAGGAAAGAGATGTTTGCAATTTTGAAAGAAAAGGGCTTTGATTCTCCCAAAATCTACGAAGACGATGAGGTTTTTAAGAAATAATCGATTATTTTGGTATTACACAATAAACAACAGCTCTATATATGTGTGCTAAATCTCCTTCTTGTTCGCAAGAAGTAAAAACTAATTTTTCTCTAGGATCATAAGCCGCAGCATTTGCTTCTAGAGGGGCTCGTTTTAATAATCTCGTATCTATTCCGCTAATTTCGTCCCCTTCAATTATAACCGGAGGAACATCGAGAACTCTTACTCCTGGTATTACGTTCATGCCACGATCACCCTGCGCTATAAAAAGATATTCTCTTCTTCCTACGCCACGAGTCATTAATAAAGGTTGTAAATGTGTTCTTTTCTTTGCTGTCATGATATTTTCTTTATTTCCGCCCTTTTTAACCATTTCTATACTTTGTTTTTGCATCAGGGAAGTTTGTAATATGCAACAGAAGTCCCCATTTGATTGCTTCTCTCAATATAATAGAAGTTTGCTTTGTCCAAAATTCCCTCTCTTTCAGCCACAACCATAACTTTTTGCTCGAAATCTGCGTCTTTATCGCTCCCTGGAATAAGCCTCGCTGCTAATTTCTGTGCCCCAGGCGGAATCTGGCAAGCCAACAGCCTTATCAAACCCGGTTTGCCCATATTAAAATATTAATTTTGTAGTTTTTAATAATTTATACACTAGCAGTTATGAAAAAGTTGAAATAAAATCGCAATACAGGAAACAATATTCTTTGTTTCCTGTCTCAAGAACTCCATAAACAAACATGCAAGTAGTTCTTGATAATCCTTATTAATAAGTTAGTTTATCTAAGACAATGGAATGGCCAATAACGCGGCTTAGAGAGCAGGACATGCTCAATTACGACTTTGTCTGTACGAAGATGCTGTCTTTTCCCTCAAGAAAATGCAATCCTTCCACTGCAATTCCTCTTTCAGAAATCCTTGGTTTAAAGGAGGCGCGCGAAGACATCTTCAACAATATGCCCCAGGAATTACGTGACTTGCCAAGAAACGCAAGAAAATTTGATTTCTCATTTCACGATGGAAAAGTTGTTGTCAAGGGTGGAAATTACGAAGTTCACTATTACAAAGCAAGAAAATAACATCTGATTTTTGTGGCTGAGAAAACCCCCGGTTTTCGAGGCGCTCAGAAATTTTATTTCTGACGCTTAAAAATTGCAGCAACAATTTTTAAATCTTTAATCTACCGCTCCTTTTTTGTAGGCGTAGCTCCAGACGATTGCGCCTAAAAGTCCGACAAATAGTGTATACCCTCCAGCCCAGGCAAGAATTCTAAATAAAGAAATGCCCATTCCAACAACGAAAAAAAGGAAAGCAAACATAAAAACCCTAGTTAACGGAGTGATTCTGTCATAATAAAATCTCCAGCTAAGATAAAAATTTCTTAGATTTTCCTTCGCGTTTTTATAACTAACTTCCATAATTATTTCTGCTTAAAGGGCAGTTTATTAACCTTTTGGTATTTGCTTAAAACAAAAAGCCACTTCGGCAAGTTTTAAAATCCGAGGCGAGTCAGATGTCTTTTTCTGATTACGAAATAAATTACTGCAGCAACTATTATTGCAAGAATTACTGCTATGATTATTATCTGGGTTGTCCTGCCTGCCTTTGCTTCTTCAGGAGTTCCAGTAGTTGTAACATTTGTTGTTACGTTTGCCCCCACTGCAGGAACTGCTACTGGCACTTTCTCATAAATTGACTTTATTGTGATGTTTGCCATATTGCTTGCAATTGAATTAAGTTTTACAAGCAAGTCATAATAATTGTCTCCCGTAACCTCAAATTTCTTTTCATCGCCAACATTAAATACGGCCTGTTGAGGCGATGACGAGACATTAATTGTTGCTGTCGTTCCAGTCAAGTTGACAACCCCAATATAGTGCAATTCGTCGTTAATCTTTATTCTTACTCTCTCTTTATTTGCAAGGTCTTTGGTTATCGAACCTTTTTCGCTGAATTCCTTGTCATCCTGAACGTAAGTATTTGTCCAGAATTCGGATGTTCCTCCCCCTCCTCCAGCCGAGATAGTTTCTTCCTCTGCTTCTGTTGCAAATGAGAATGTCCCATTAGTTAAGCAATTTCCAGATATGTCGCAGATTGTTGTGTTATAATAATAAGTTGTGTCCGCAGTCAAGCTTGATAAAGAAACAGAATCACTTGACGAATAGCTTGTCTTTGTTGCAGTGCTTCCAAGGCTGCTTGATGTGCCATAATTAATTGTTATGTTTACTGCTTCGCTTGCAACATAAGAGATGCTTGCGCTTGTTGTTGAAGGAGCAGCACTTGTTGAATTTAATGTTGGGGCAGTTCTGTCTATTGTAAAATTAGTTGTTGTGCTTCCATTTATATTGTTTAAGCTGTCATTGCAATAGTAAGCTGCAAGATAATTGCCAGCAGCTATAGAAGCATTTGTGTAATTATAATAATTGCCAGACTTTGTCATTGTGTTGTTACTTATTCCGCCATCAAGAGTTGTCCAACAACTAGAAGAAGCGGTGGTTGCGTCTATAGCGCTTATATTAAATAATATTGACGCCGCATTAGTATGGCTCGCGGGGGAATACACTGTAACTGCGGGCCCAATCCTGTCAACATTAAAAGTCACGCTTGAAGAATTTGCATTTCCAGGGTAAGAACCCCCATAATCCCACACATTAACATTTATTGTATTTGCGCCCTCTGATAAACCCGAAACTGTAAATGGAATTGTGCAGTTGAGTGTTTCCTTATCTGCGCTGATATTGACACAATTTGCGCTGTTTGTAGTGCTCCCCTCAGTGTTATTATACACATAAGTTGCTCCCCCGCTTATGTTTGTTATAGATACATAGCTTAGTTCTGTTTCTGTCCCGTTGATAAGAGCAGAGAATACTATTGATGTTGTGCTTGCAGAAATATTCAATCCTCTCGCAGGAGATAATATATTAATCAATGGAATAACATTATCTGACATATTATATCCTGAGAAACCCGCAACGGTTATTGTCAAATTGACTGTTGCTATGTTTAATGCAGGATCAAAGCCATTTGAAACAAAACCGCTGCTGTTCAGCTTGCTTGGATTGTCTGCAGTAATATTTGGAAGCCTTGTAAATGGAAGAAGAAAAAATTGTATTGAAGCATTGGTGTCAAGTTCTGCAAATGCAGTGGAGTTAATATCAATTCTCGCATTTCCATGTCGATGAGGAGCAATTAGCGTAACGCTTAATGCAGACTGCAAAAGTTGTAGTTTTTGTGCTTTCTCAGGAGTTGAAAGATCTACCGACGTTAGATTTAGCATCATTACATCTCTAAATGTTGGGGCATTAACTCTGCCTTCACTTAAGCATGTAAAATTAGCTTGAATGTTTACAACAAAATTAACATGGACAAAATCTGGAACACTTGTAAAGTTTGTTGTCAAAGGGCCAAATTGCGTGCATGAGTTTGGTGGAGGCGAAGGAGGAGTTGTCATATTATATAATACTATGGTTGAGCTATTATCTGTTATCGGAGGGCCAACGGGAGGAGTGGAGTTTACTGCAATAATGATCACAGGGCCTCCTGCGAAGTTGTTTGCTGCTGCCTCACTCCCAACATTGCAAGTCCCGTTGAACATACTTCCCCCATAAGTCTCGTTTGTAAGATTAATCTGTTGTCCAATGCTTGAGCCGCAATCAACCGCTCCAAATGCGCTGAAGTTTGCATAAACAGCTCCCCCTCCAACAATTCCATAGTTTGTGCCAGTTACATTGGCCATTACATGCACAATATTGTTTCCTGCATAACTTGAATAAAAGTTATCTGTATCATTTATTATTACGGACCTAATTACTGGTGCGGCAGAAGCCAAACTTAGTTCTGTCAAGACTATTAATAGCCCTGCAAATATCAAGAATAACCTGCTCATTTTCACCATCTTTTTAACAATTATATACTGCCAAAAAGAGTTTATAAACCTTTTTTATGTCGTTATTATAAGTGAAATGCCTCTATAGCTCAGCTGGTTAGAGCGACTGATTCGTAATCAGTAGGTCGGGGGTTCGAGTCCCTCTAGAGGCTTTGCTACCACAATTTTTAAAAACAAGATAATCAAATTAATAATTAATATATAAATTAATGTATACAAAACTCAAGATAAAAAAGAGACAAAATGGGAAGCTGCATTGATTTGAGAAATTTTCAGGACCCTACAGCAATAGAAAGCGCTTTCTCAGCTTTGGTTTCTGGAAAGAAAGGGTATAAGACAGTAATTGAAAGGAAAAAAGATATTCCAAAGTGCCCTAAATGCTCTAAGGCTCTTGAGGGCGAGGAAAAGTTCTGTCCCGAATGTGGGCAGAGAATTAAGTAATTCTTCAGATAACTCTCAGCAGGATAGTTTTATTAATTGTTGCCTATGTATATAATTATGAAAGAGAAGATTGCCAAATCCCTGTCGGAAGTTGTAAATTTGCCGGCAAAAGAAATCTTGGAATTAATTGAAGTTCCGAAAGATTCCTCTCTTGGCGACTTTGCATTTCCCTGTTTTACACTTGCAAAGACATTAAAGAAAAATCCCGCCGAAATAGCAAAAGAACTTTCGAAAAAGATAAAGCGGGAAAAAGAGTTTGAAAAGATTGAATCTCTCAGGGCATATGTCAATTTTTTTGTTGATAGGAATTATCTTGCTTCTTTGACACTTGAAAAAATAAAAAAAGAGAAAGATAAGTTCGGTTCTTTGGATTTTGGAAAAAATAAAAAAATAGTTATTGAGTTTTCCTCGCCAAACATCGCAAAGCCATTTGGCATAGGGCATTTGCGCTCGACAATAATCGGCAATTCGATAGCAAATATCTCTGAATTCCTTGGGTTCGATGTTGTGAGGTTAAATTACCTTGGCGATTGGGGCACTCAGTTTGGAAAACTTATTCTTGGCTACAAAAAATTCGGCAATCCATCTAAATTAAAAAAAGACCCCATTAAGCATCTTCTTTCTCTTTACATAAAAGTAAACCAAAATAAATCACTTGATGAAGAATCTCGTTCCTGGTTTAAAAAGCTTGAAGAAGGAAATATTGAGGCAGTTAAATTGTGGAAAACTTTTAGGGCTTTAAGCTTGAAGGAATTCCAAGAGGTTTATGACTTGTTAGATATAAAGTTCGACGTGGTTTCGGGAGAATCCCAGTATAATAAACAGCTTAAGAGCATAGTTAAGGAATTAATCGCGAAATGCCTCTTGGAGAAATCAGAAGGCGCGCTTATAGTTAATCTTGAAAAATATAATTTAGGGGTTGTGCTTATTGAGAAATCAGACGGCACAACACTGTATGCAACAAGAGATATTGCTGCGGCAATTGACAGGCATAAAAAGTACAGGTTTGACAGCATGATTTATGAGGTTGGCTCAGAGCAGAATCTCCACTTTAATCAGGTTTTTAAGGTTCTTGATTTGATGGGAAATAAATGGGCAAAAAATTGCGTTCATATTCCTCATGGGCTGTATCTTGGCAAGGATGGGAAAAAATTTGCAACGCGAAAAGGCAAAACAGTTTTTATGGAAGACATAATTAATGAAGCAATGGGGCTTGCAAAGAAAGAAATTTTAAAGCGCTTTCCAAACATAAAGGAAAAAGAACTTGAAAAAAGGGCGCTTTCAATTGCGCTTTCAGCAATACTTTACGGGGACTTGAAGAATTACCGCACAAATGACATGATTTTTGATATAGAAAGATTTACTTCTTTTGAAGGCAATACCGGCCCCTATCTTCTTTATACCTACGCCCGTGCGCGCTCTATTCTGAAAAAAGCAAATTTTAATCCAAAGAAAAAATATGTTCTCTCTGCCCTGAACGAAATTGAGAAAAATCTCTTATCTCAGCTTTTGAGTTTTTCAGAGGTTGTTTTGCAGGCATATAACACTTTCTCTCCGAATTTGGTTGCAAATTATGCATATCAAATTGCCCAGACATTCAACGAATTTTATCATTCCGAGAAAGTCATTGGCTCAGAAAGCGAGCAATTCCGCCTTGTGCTCGTAGATTCTTTTTCAAGGGTTTTAAAGAATGCCCTCACGCTTCTCGGCATCTCAGCAATCGAAGAAATGTAATAAAGTGCAATAATTCTTAAATAGGAGCCATCCCTTTCGTTAGCATGGATGTAATGGTATATCTTTTGACAGTAAATCTTCTCTTTATGATTGTGCTATTTTTTCTGTTGATTGTTTTGCTTTTCAGGCCCTCAAAGCCTCCAAAGTCTGGAATAAGAATACAGAATGAAATGGAGAAAATTAAGAGAGAAATTGACTCCTCCGACGAAGAAATTTAATAATAAGTAACAAATCCCAATATTTTTTATCAATTACTTAGGCCTCTTCTCCCATCAGGTTTATAAATCCTCAATTGTCTAAATTTATGTAGACGAGTTGGCGGGATAGCCCTCCGCCGTTCGCAAACGGGCTTTATGGCGAGCTTAAAGGAGCGAGTGAGATTCTGGCTTACGAGTCTCTTGCTGGACGTTGACGTTTTGTCCCGCTCGATCTTGCTCCTGTGAAACGGGTCAGGCCTTGATCGGAGCAGCCCTAAGCAGAAGTTAAGGTGCTTGTGGGGTAGCAAAACCGAGAAAGGCATGAGGTAACTTTTAAGTCAAAGCCAAGCAAACTCCCCGTCTACACTTTTATGTTTTGGAGTTTGCTTAAATTGTCATTTGTCGGAATAATTTTTTATCTTTCCTTTAAAAACATATAAAAACTCTTTTTTCATTATATTAATATGCATCCTAAAAACAAGAGAGGCGTCTCGGAAGTTGTTGGTTACGTTCTCCTCGTAGTAATTGCAATTGGTTTGTCAATAGGGGTTTATTCTTATTTGAGGGTTTTTGTTCCAAAGGAAAAGCCAGAATGCCAGGAAGACATTCATCTTATCGTTCAGGGTTATTCTTATCATCATACAGATTTAAGTACAGACCTTTCAATAACCCTTGCTAATAAAGGTTTATTTAATATCAGCAGTGCCTATGTTCGCCTCGGTGCTATTAACAGAACAACAAGATATCCAATTGGTGCTGACAAGGGCAAAGTTAACTTTGGCGCGGGCTTGGGCCCGGGAATATCTTTTCCCCTCGTTGATTTTACTAACGACGATTTTGAAAGTTTGAAAGAACAATTTTCAAGTTTAATCCTCGGCGAAGAGATGATGCTTGAAATTCAGCCAGTAGTCCTTTCAGCCAAGGGCGAAAATGTTCTCTGCCCGAATGCAGTCATAACGCAGAAAATTACAAGCACGTTACAGTAGAAGTTAAACTGCATTATCTATAACAACAATCTATAATAAACCCCGATTTTTCAGCTTTTCATGGTTAGATTTGCGCATCTTGGCGATTGCCATCTTGGGGGCTGGAGGCAGCCCGAGCTTAATGGGCTTAATTTTAAGAGCTTTCAGTATGCAATTGAAAAATGCATAAAGGAAAAAGTTGAATTTGTTTTAATATCTGGAGATTTGTTTGATACCGCTTATCCGCCGATAGAAATTCTAAAAGAGGCATTTGGCGAATTTAGGAAATTGAAGGAAGCAAGCATTCCTGTTTTTCTGATTGCAGGAAGCCATGACTTTTCTGCCTCGGGAAAAACTTTTCTTGACGTCTTGGAAAAGGCAGGATTCTGCAAAAACGTTTCAATCTTTGAAGAAAGGAACGAGAAAATTATTCTTCATCCAACTACGCTAAAGAACGTTGCAATTTATGGCTATCCTGGAAAGAAATCCAGCCTAGAAGTCGAAGATCTGGAAAGAATCAAGCTCGATGATACCCCTGGATTTTTTAGAATTTTAATGCTTCATACTTCAATAAAAGGCGCTATCGGCACTCTTCCAATAAAGTCTGTTGACGAGAAAGCCCTGCCGGAAGTTGATTATCTTGCCCTCTCTCACCTGCATATAAATTACAATAAAAATAAAATTGTTTATTCCGGGCCGATATTTCCAAATAATCTCTCGGAACTTGAAGAACTGAAAGGCGGTTCATTCTATATTTTTGATAACGGAAAGATAAGAAAAGAAGAAATAAGATTAAAAGAAGTGCTTGTTATCGACGTCGAGCTTAAAGATGCTTTATCCGCCACAGAGAAGATAATTTCTCTCTTTGAGAAAGAAAATGTGGCTGGAAAAATTGTTATTTTGAAACTTGCGGGAATTTTAGAAAAAGGGAAAACTCTCGATATTGACTTTGCAAGAATCGATTTTCAACTGAGAAAGAAAGGGGCTTTTGTCTTTTTGAGAAGCACTTCCCGCCTTCATATGCCTGAGCCGGAGATTAAGTTTGATGTTTTGGACACTTCAAACATCGAAAATGAGATAATCAAGAACTTTGAAGAAAGAACGCCTTCCAAGTTTAATCCTCTTATTTCGCAATTAATAAAGTCTCTTCAGATTGAGAAACAGGACGAGGAAAAAATTTCTGTGTTTCAGGACAGATTAATCTCAGAAAACAAGAAAATCTTGTCAGTTTAACATGAAATTAACAATTCCAACAAATCCAAGTTATGAAGTTGAAATAGAAAGAGGTTCTGTCTTAAAAAGAGGTCTGCCGAAAGGGCTTATAATCACAGATGCAAATGTCGCCAGAATATATCCTCATTTGGTAAAAGATAGGAAAAGCATAATAATCAAAGCAGGTGAAGAAAGTAAATCCGCCAAAACTTATTTAAGGATTGTGGAAGCATTAGGTGATATCGATGCGGTTGTCTCTCTTGGAGGAGGAGTTGTTGGGGATTTAGCCGGCTTTGTCGCTTCTACATATAAAAGAGGCACAGCTCTAATCAATGTTCCCACCACTCTTCTTGCGATGGTTGATAGCAGCATTGGCGGAAAAAATGGCGTTAATCTCGGAAAAAGAAAAAATTACCTCGGAACAATTTATCAGCCGAAGAGAGTTATAATAGACCCTCTTTTCTTGTCTGCTCTTCCAACGACAGAATTTAGAAATGGAGTTGCAGAGATAATAAAATATGCATCTGTATTCGGACAGCCAAGTTTAAAAAGAGTTTGTCAAAGACTTAATCCCTCCGATAAAGATTTTGAAGACATTATTTTAAGTTGCTGTTCTGTTAAAGCAAAAATTGTGGGCGAAGACGAATATGATAAAGGATACAGGCACACCTTAAACTTTGGGCATACGGTGGGGCATGCTCTTGAATTATTATACGGATTGAGCCACGGTGAAGCAATTTCTATTGGAATGGCAAAAGAATTAGAAATGGCCAGAAGATTAACAATTGAAACTGATGAAAAAGTCAGAGAAGTTGAAAAGGCTTTGAAAGCAAATGAACTTCCGACAGAATTTCCTGAAGGTTTTGAGCGGGAAAAGATTTTAGAGATTATGAGATTTGACAAAAAAGGGAGATTTGTTTTTGCATTTAATAAAACACACTACAATGAGAGATTTACCGAAGAACAAGTCAGGAGGGTTTTATTTGCAAAATGAAATTAAAAAAACTAAAGCTAAAAAATATAAGGAGCTACGAGAACCAGGAAATAGAATTCCCGGACGGCTCCCTGCTTCTTGCAGGCGATATCGGCTCTGGAAAAACAACTCTCCTCCTCGCAATAGAATACGCTCTTTTCGGATTGCAGCCGGGGCAGAGGGGCTCTTCTCTTTTGAGAAATAATGCCGACGAGGGCAAAGTATTCCTTGAGTTTGAAACATCCGGCAACGAAATAATAATTGAGAGACATTTAAAAAGAAGCCATAAATCGGTAACAAATGACTATTCCGCAATAGAAATAAATGGAGACAAAATTGAATGTTCAATTACAGAATTAAAAACAAAAGTTCTTGAGATTCTTGGCTATCCGCTCGAGTTCGTAAAGAAAAATAATCTTCTTTACAGGTATACGATTTATACTCCTCAAGAACAAATGAAGCAAGTTATTTTAGAGGAGCCGGAAGCGCGGCTTAACATTCTTAGGCATATATTTGGCATTGATAAATATAAAAGAATAAGGGAAAATCTTATTATTCTTCTTAGTTATATCAAGGAGGAGTCCAAAGTTCTTCAAGGCTCAATATCAACCCTTGACGAAGAGAAGGTTTCTCTCGAGCTTTCCAAATCGCTTCTTGCTTCTGTCGGAGAAAAAATAAAAGAAAAAGAATTTGAGTTTGCAAGGAAAAAGGAAAGGCGGAAATCAGTTGAAAAGGAGCTTGCTGGGCTGGAATTAAAAGTAAAGGAAAGGGAGAATTTTGAAAAGGAAGTTGAGAAGGCAAAGATACTTGAATCGACCAAGCAGGAGAAAATCTTTTCCTTAAAGAGGGAATATGCAGAACTCGAAAAAAGAATATCTGAGCTGGAAGGAAAGTTTAATGAGCAGGAACTTGCAGAAGTATTGAATAACTTAAAAATAAAAAAAGAGGACACTGAAAAGCTAACCTCAAAATATTTTGAGACTTTTGCAAAGATAAATTCTCTTAACAATCAGATGAAATTAAATATTGATAAGAGAGAAAAAGTCTTTAAGATAGATATTTGTCCGACTTGCTTGCAGGATGTTCCAGAAGCTCACAAGCATAATATAAAAAATGAAACTGAAAATGAAATTTCCGAGATTAAAAAGCTGCTTGAATTGCTTGAGAAAGATAAATCCCAACTTTCTTCAGTAATGGAGGGCAAGAAGCTGGAAGTTTTGAAGCTCGAAAGCAGGAAGAGCGAGCTTGAAGCATTGAGAACAAGGGTTTTATTTCTTGAAAGTTCAAAGAAAAAGCGCTTAGAAATTGAAAAAGAGCTTGAAACGCTGAAGAATGATATAATTCTTCTTCTAAAGCACATGGAAAGTTTGAAGGAAGGCATTCTCAGTTTCTCAAAATACAACAATCTTTTCAAGCTTAAACAGGACGAGCTGAGAAATTCCTTTTTGGAGGAGAAAAATTCAGAAATAGAGGTTGCAGAGCTTAAAAAAGAATCCGAGCTGACAAATAAAAACATTCTGGTTTTAGAATCACAAGTAAAGGCAAAAGAAGTAGCTAAAGGAAAACTTTCATTTCTGCTTGAGTTAAGCGACTGGCTTTCAAACCAGTTTGTTAATATTATAAACTTTATAGAGCGCAACGTTCTTATAAAATTAAGGCTCGAGTTTTCAAAGTTGTTTGACAAGTGGTTTCATATGCTTGCCGGCGACTCATTTGAGGTTCATCTTGATGAAAACTTTACTCCTGTAATAATGCAAGGCGATATAGAAATGGATTATTCTTTTCTCTCAGGGGGAGAAAGAACAGCAATAGCTCTTGCCTATCGCCTTTCTTTGAATCAGACTCTTAATTCCATGCTTACATCTTTGAAAACAGCCGATTTGATAATTCTCGATGAGCCGACCGACGGCTTTTCAGACGCCCAGCTTGACAAGATGAGGGATGTTTTTGACGAGTTAAAAGTTGCCCAATTAATAATGGTTAGTCATGAAGCCAAAATGGAAAACTTTGTTGATAATGTCATTAGGTTAAAAAAAGAATCTGGTGTTTCAGTTTTTGATACTGCGAGCATTTAGCTTGCAGTTCTCAAAATAGTAACTTTTAAATATGGCTGCAGTCACGAGATATTATAAATTAAAAAGAATTTCTGCAATTCTTATGGATGACGAATTAAAAAACAACGTATTGAAAACAGGAACAAGCATAGTCGGGATTGTCTGCAAAAATGGGGTAGTTTTAGGCGGCGACAGGAGAGTTACTGCTGGTGGGCAGATTGTTATGCAGAAAAATGCCAAGAAAGTTGTAAAAATAAATGATTACCTTGTAATTGCCGGAACTGGCGTCGCATCAGATATAGACTTAAATCAGAGGGTTTTTGCAGCGGAGTTAAAGCTCAAAGAATTAAAGACAAAATCAAGGCCAACCATAAAAGAAGCCGCAACATTTTTTGGACTTATGGCTTATCGAAACATCAGAACTCCTTCTATGATAATGAGCATCACAGGTCTGCTTGTTGCGGGCGTTAACGAAGATGGCTCAACAGAACTTTATTCAATTGAGCCCGCGGGCGGAGTTCAAAAGGTAGAGGATTATGACGCTAACTTTGGAAGTGGAATGCCTTATATCCTTGGTTTGTTGGAAAGGCAATACAAAAAAGATTTATCTATTGAGCAGGGAGTGGAGCTTGCAAAAGAAAGTCTTAAAGCATCAACGCAGAGAGACCCCGCATCAGGAAATGGAATTGATGTTTTTTCAATAACAAAAGAAGGAATAAAGCAAGTGGTTTCTGAGGAAATTCTTCCTCAGTATAAGTAATTCGTTAAAATAACTAAAAATAATCAGAAATCCATAAAAATTAGAAAACAAATTATGCAGAAAGCCAATCCAGTCATGGATTAATAATTATACGAAAAACTAAATAAACAAAATCAAAAACTAAAATGACGGACATCTTAAAAAGCATAAAGGATGAATTGCCCCCTCGCATAGTCAGCGACGCAATTTTTGAGGGCGCAAACATTGTTCTTTACACAAAAGACAAGGAATTTTTTAAGACAGGCGAAGAGACGGTTAAAAGAATTGTTGATAAGATTAAAAAAAGGATAGAACTTCGCGCAGATAAGGATATCTTAGCTTCTGAATCAGAAACTGAAAAAACAATTCGCGCTCTTGTTCCTGAGGAAGCGGAAATTGCGAATATAATTTTTGATGTCCAGAGAAGCGTTGTGATAATAGAGGCGAAAAGGCCTGGAATGGTTATAGGCAAGCAGGGTTCGGTTCTTTCAGACATAAAGAAAACAACATTCTGGATTCCAACAGTCCAGAGAAGCCCTGCGATTCCCTCAAAAATCACCGAGAAAATCCGTTCTGTTCTCTATGCGAACAACACTTACAGAAGAAAATTTCTTAATGATATAGGCAGAAAAATTTATACCGACTGGAATCCCGAGAAAAAGGATATTTGGGTAAGGTTGACTTATCTCGGTGGCGGAAGGCAGGTTGGGCGTTCATGCTTATTGCTTCACACTCCAAATTCAAAAATACTTCTTGACTGCGGAATTAATCCTGCAATATCTGAAGGCCCCGAAAGATTTCCTTATTTAGATGTGGCAGAAATAGGAGACCTAAATTCAATATCTGCAGTAATAATTACTCATGCTCATCTTGATCACTGTGGGCTTGTTCCTTACCTTTACAAGGTTGGTTACCGCGGCCCTGTTTATGTTACGCCCCCAACGAGGGATATAGCTGCTCTTCTTGCCCTTGATTATGTTGGTGTTGCATATAAGCAGGCAGCCTCTCCAATTTACAAGGCAGAAGATATAAAAGAAATGGTAAGGCATTCAATCTGCTTGAATTATGGGGAAGTTACTGATATAACTCCCGATATCAGAATAACTTTTTATAATGCCGGCCACGTTCTCGGCTCTGCGCAAGTTCATGTAAATATAGGCAACGGATTGCACAATCTTGTTTATGGCGGCGACTCAAAATACGCAAAAACCCGCCTGCTTGACCCCGCAGTAAATTATTTTCCGCGCGTTGAGACGCTTGCTATGGAATCTACTTATGGTTCAAAAGATGACATCCTTCCATCAAGAAAAGAAACTGAAGAAAAATTTCTTGAGCTTGCAAGGAAGACTATAGAAAGAAAAGGGAAAATTCTTCTTCCCGAATTAGGTCTTGGTCACGCTCAGGAAACTGTCTTAAGGGTGGAAGAAGCGGTCAGAACTGGCTTGCTCCCCAAAGTTCCCATTTACATAGATGGAATGGTTTGGGATATTAATGCAATTCATACGGCCTATCCTGATTTTCTAAGCGCTTCTGTCAGAAACCAAATCTTTCAGGATAACAATCCTTTTTTGTCAGATATTATAAAAAGAGTCGGCAGCCCCATAGAAAGAAAAGAGGTTATTGAAGGGGGCTCGTGTATAGTTATTGCAACATCCGGAATGCTTAATGGTGGCGCTTCTGTTGAATATTTTAGGAATTTTGCAGATGATCCTAACAACTTAATGATTTTTGGATGTTATCAGGGGGCGGGTTCTTTAGGAAGATTGATTCAGGAAGGTTCTCGCGAGGTATTTCTTGAAGACGGGCATGAAAAGGTTGTAATTAAGATGCAAGTTGAAACGCTCAACGGGCTGTCAGCCCACTCAGGAAGAAACGAGCTTATTCAGTATGTAAGCAGGATGATTCCAATGCCCAAGAAGATAGTAATAAATCACGGAGAGTCATCAAAGTCGCTTGATTTGGCATCAACACTTTACAAATTAAGCAGGATTGAAACTACAGTTCCAAGGAATCTTGAGACAATCCGTTTGAAGTGAATTAAGGTATGTAAGGTTAATAAGTAAAAGATAATAAAAGAACAGAATGAGTAAATAAACCTAATAATTATAAACCATCACATTAATATAATTAGTAACTTCAATAAGTAATAACAGCATCGTAAATTATTAATTTAAGCATAATAATCAAATAAAAAAAGATGAAGCACTCAATAAAAATAACATTAATTTTGTTGGTTATGTTTTTTGCAGCGCAGCTTATCGGGCTTGCAGTTATAAACGCGTATTCTCCTCAAGTTGTACCAATAACAACAGAGACGGGAGAAATTCAGAACATTACTTCTTACAATCTTCCTTATGGTACAAATCCCCCCGAAGGTATTCGTCCAAGCTACTCGCTAATTTCGATAGTTATTGCATTTTTTATAGCCATCCTTCTGATTTTCATTTTGATGAGAATAAATGCGGAATTTCTTTTCCGCATGTGGTTTTTCTTTGTTGTTACCGTTGCGCTTGGAGTAACAATTAATGCAGCTCTTCTTGGAATAAAATATTCTTCGCTTATTGCCCTTGCTCTCGCGTTGCCTCTTGCATTCATTAAAATATTCAAGAGAAACATTCTTGTTCATAATGCAACAGAACTTGCGATTTATCCCGGAATTGCGGCAATCTTTGTTCCTCTATTAAGTATCTGGACAGCCGTTCTTCTTTTTGTTCTTATTTCTGTTTATGATATGTATGCTGTCTGGCATTCTGGAATAATGCAGAAGATGGCAAAATATCAGATTCAAAAGGTGCGCGTATTTGCCGGATTTTTCGTTCCCTATCTTGGAAAGAAAGAAGCGGCCTTAGTCAAAAGTTTGAGCCCTTCAAAGCTTAAAAAGAAAAAAATAAAGGTTCATCTCGGCATTCTTGGCGGAGGCGACATTGTGTTTCCAATAATCCTCGCTGGCGTAGTATTCCATGCAATTGGACTCGTTCCTGCTCTTATGATTTCAGCAGGCGCGACTCTGGGGCTTGCTTTCTTGTTTATAATTTCTAAGAGAGGCAAGTTTTATCCCGCCATGCCTTTCATAACTGCTGGCTGTTTTATTGCCCTCGCTCTCGCTTACCTAATTTAAACCTTGTTAAAAGGTTGTCATTTATCAGTCATAACAAAATAGAAAGGTTTAAATATGTTAATTTTATCACTTCTTTATGATACTAAAACCAGAACTTGTAAAGAGAATAAAGGAGTTTTTTAACCTTAATATTTACGAATCTAAAGTTTGGCTTGCGTTGCTTTCAAAGGGAATTGCATCAGCAGGGGAAATTGCCGAAGTTTCGGGAGTTCCTCGTTCAAGAACTTACGATGTTCTAGAATCTCTTGAAAAGCGCGGATTTGCAATAGTTAAGATAGGGAAGCCAGTCAAATACATTTCTGTGAAACCAACTGAAGTTATTGAAAAAATGAAGTCAAAAGCCCTCTTAGAGGCGCAGGAAAAGGTTTCTTCGCTTTCGAATTTGAAAGGAACACCAGATTATCTTGAACTTGAGCAGCTTCATAACACAGGAATATCTCCAATAAAAACAGAGGAAATTACAGGTTCTATAAAAGGGCGCGCTAATGTCATCTCAAAGTTAAGGGATTTATTTGAGAATGCAAAGAAAGAAGCAATTATATGCACTTCAGTTTCAGATTTTGAGGACAAGAGCCGTGTTCTTATTCCTTCAATAGAAAACTTAAATAAGAAAGGCGTTAGGGTAAGAGTTGCTCTTTCAGGCGATGCAGATAAGATTAAAAAACTGAATTCAAAGCTTAATTTAAAGGCAAAAATAGTAAATACAAACGCAAGAATATTCATTGCAGACAAGCGCGAGGTAATAATGATGATGAATGCCGGAAACTCAGAAGACGACCTAGGAGTCTGGCTCAACTCCCCATTCCTTACAGAATCTCTCCACAACTTGATGGAAAGTTCTCTAAAAGCCGAGGCTAAATAAATATTTTAATTAGTAATTTTAAGGCCAGTTATCCCCATTTCTTTCATTGTTTTTTCAAGCTCTTTTCTTAATTTCTCAATATATCTTCTGGCTGAGAAATTTATTTTTATTCTCGCATAAAGCACTTTGTTCTTCTCATAGACAATTTTGTTTCCCTTTTTAAAAGCAGCCGCATGCTCCTTAAATTTGACGGGCGGCCCGTTCTTTATTATTTCTCCTTTTGATTTTGCCATGTAATATGCATTTCCTTCCTGTTTGTCATCATATTCAAACTCTTTTTTTAAGATTATAAAATATTTTGACATTTCTTCTGCAAGAAAGTCGGCAGACTTCTTCAGCTTCGTGCCGGCAATATCCCCTTCCTGTCTGTCTGTCTCCAACTTTATATGCAAAAATTCTGCCTTCAGCTTTTTTGCTTCTTTTTTCAGTTCCTTTTCATTAAGTTCTTTCTTCCTGAAGAATTCTTCTGACGGCTTTTTCAGAAAAGCAGTTGCAGCAGCCCTAAATTTTTCAAATGTCTCACTGCTCAAGCCTGCGAGCGCATTTCTTTCTTTCCAAGTCGGGTCTACAAGTATTATCGGGCTGTTAAGTTTGCTCTCGTTTATCTCAAAAAATACGTCTTTCTTGTTTTTGTATTGCTTTTCAGCATCAATCACAATCCTTTCTTTTGTCTTTGCCAGCTCGTAAAGCATCTTCTCAAAACTTCCGTAATAAATCACCAGGCACTCTAATCCATATCCCGAGAATCCATGAATATAACTTTCAGCCCCATAGACTTTCTGCGCTCTGCAGAATGTCTTTGCAAGAACAATCTCTTTTGCGAGTTTTGGCTTGTTTTTTAATTTCTTCTTAATATAATTGACATGAAAGTAACTCAAATCGGTTACGTTTCTTGCTTCTTTTTGTTTTTTTATTTTTGTTACTGGCACAATTTCAAACATCAAAAACCTTTGGTTTTTGTGGCTTGAAAGTCGCTTTTGGCGACTTTCAAACATCAGCTTCCTGCTCTCGCTTGCGTGAAAATAATCCCTGCTTCCGTGTATCTTTTCCAGTTTTAGCTTTCTTTTCCTGCATATTTTTTCAAGAATCTTCTCAAGTATCTCTGAAATGTTGTCATATCTCCAGTCAAATCTTACAAAAATATCAACATCCTGCTTGTCTTTCTTTACTAAAGTTCCTTTAGCATAGCTTCCGCCGGGAAAAACATCTGCATTTATCTTTCTGCTTTTAACTTCTTTCTCCAGAAGCAAAGTGAATTTTTTTGTCTCTTCTCTGATAAATTCAAGCTCTTCCTTGTCTGGTGAAAAGTTTAGCTTTTCAAGAAGCTGTTTTGCCTTCATTTCCATAGAAAGAAGCAATTCTTTTTAAATTGTTTGCTTGTCTTTTTCTTTTGCACTAATCAAGTTGCTTAAGTCAATTATATATTTGCCATCTTCAAGTTTGTATACTTTCGGCTTGTCTTTTGCAAATAATTTTGTTAAATCGAGAAGGTACTTGCCCGGCTTTACTATGCTTATGCTCTCGAAGTCAAGGAAAATTGGCGATTCCTCATCTTCCGCGCCCATTATATCTCTTACATCATTCTCAATCTGCTTCTTTTCCCTGCTGCTTAGTTCGGGCATTAAGTCTTTGTTTGCGAGAATTTCCTTCAGCTTTTCCTCTCTTATGTAAAAGAAAAATTTGCTCTTGCAGTTTGAGCATCCGCTGATAATTTCATCAGAGCCGTCACTGTAAATTTTCGAGCAATGCACACATCTGTAAACCATGACTGAGAAATGCAGTTATAATTAATAAATCTTTATGTGTTTGATTAACCAAACAAAAGCTCAACCTTTCTTGGGTCTCTTTTTATCTCTTTTATTACTGTTGCAGGCCCTATGACTGTTATTACATTACTCTCTCCTATAAGCGTCTTTGCAAATTCATATTTCATTTTTACAAGAAACCCCTCATCTTTCAGGTTTGGTTCGATTACAGCAAGCTCAATTCCCCTGAATCCCTTTATATGGTCAATTAAAGCCATAGTATCTTCTATCAGGCGCGCCTCCTCTTCTGCCCTTAATCTTCCATTTAGGATAACAACTTTGTTCCCGAGCACAAGCTTTAAAATTTTCTTTACCCTTTCAGGTATTGAAAGTCCTCTTACCTCTGAAAATGGCAATACCTGCAGCCCGAACCCCTTTATTTTTTTGCTCTTTTTACCCATTTTTACGTCCTCTTTGATAAGTCATACAATGATTCATAAAACTCATCCATATTCAGCCCGTCTTTTGCAGATATACCCACAACATCATACTCCGGGAACGTGCTCTCAAATTTCTTTACGTTTGCTTTCTTTAAATCTATTTTGTTTGCTACAACAAGAATGGGAATCTTTCTTGCGACAAGATTTCCTATAATTGTTATATTTACCTGCGAGTAAGGGTTTTCAGTCGCGTCCAAGACGATAATCACGGCGTCCATATCATCAAGCCATTTTATTGATTCTATTATTCCCTGCGTTGCCTCTTTTGCTCTCTTCTTTGAATCTTTTTTGCTCAGTCCGAACTTAAGAAAATCTTCATAGTCAATTCTTGTTGCAATTCCAGGGGTGTCTATAACCTTGAATGTGAGATTTTTTCCCTTGTATTTTATGTCTACCTTTTCCTTGAACTGGACTTTTCTTGTCTCGTGCGGAATTTTGCTTACGACTCCAATCTCTTCCCCAGTCCAGTCCTTGCATATCCTGTTTGCCAGACTTGTTTTGCCTGCATTAGGGGGCCCGTAAAATCCTATCTTGATTGCATCTCTCCTTCCAAATAAGCTTCTTAATATCCTCTTTGAAAAAGCCTTTATTATTCTTAACATTTCGTTGCTTTTCTTTTGATTTAATTGCTTTAAGTAAATTTCATCGATTTATAATTATTATTGCACTCCGCTTGACTGTTGCTCTCTGGTTTGTGTGCTCTTTTTTTCTTCCCTCTTTTCCCCAGAAGATCCGAAGAGCGGTATTTCAAGTGGTAGTCCTGTCGACTTTCCTTCTACTTTCCTGAATGCATATCTTATCTGCTCTTTATTCCACCCCGCCTTCAAAAGTTTCTTCCTCGTTTCTTCGTCGCTGGCTCCGCTTCTCTTTGAATTTGAGATAAATCTCATCATGCTGAACAGCAACTCGCGATTCTTGAACAGGCGCGTTTCATAATTTCTTCTGTACCACTCCTGCAAAATTAAGTAAACAACAATAAATATAAGGAACAGAATAAGCAATCCAGAAATAATCCATAATAATGGTGACTTCTTTTCAACCTCCGGAATCTCTCCAGAAACAAGCCCAAACTTGCTTATGTCTGTTGGAGTTATATATGCACTCAAGTCAGAAATCTCTGCTGTCTGCAGGATGGCGAGCTCAATGTCTTTTGTGCCTGAAATTGGAATATAAGTTCCAGTTCCAACATCCTGCTCGCCATAGCTTTCCTTGAATATTAAGCTGTCTTTCTGCACTCCTATGACAAGATATGCGGCAGTTACATTAGAGCCGGCTTTCTTTGTTATTCTTATTTTGAATCTTGTGATTAAATCATCTTTGCCAGAATCACTATAAGCGGATACTATCTCCTGGTCTACCTTGACATCAAAATTCTTGTTCATCCAGTATATTATATTGTTTTTAATTGTAGCTTCGTTTCCTGCAATATTGCTGTTGTTTGCAATAATTCCTGCGAGAGAAACGTCCATGTTTTCAAATCCGGCTGAGGCGGGAAGCGTCGCAGTTTTGCTTGTTGAAACATTGTAAGGCACATTAAGCTCAATTAACTGGCTGACAACCGCAGAATATTCTTCATCTGCCGCAGCGGCGTCATAATTTCCTTTTATTGTTTCCAGGCTTGCATTTATGTCAGTTACATTAATAATGCTCCCTAAATTGAGCCATGCAGGGAACTTGCTTATTCTTGAAGGAAGCCCGTTTATTCTTCCTTCGTAATTTTCAATTAGTCTCTGCGCAGATTCCATAGCATTGCCAACTGTTATATCAAATGATTTTGAAATCTTTTCCCCGCTTTTCTTTGTCAGTTCCACCCTTATAATATAATCCCCCGCTTGCATGTATCTGTGTGAAGCCTTCTTGTTGCTTGAAGTTACAACTGCACTCGCGTCTCCAAAATTCCATGAGGACGCAGTTATATTAAAATCGGCTATTGCGTTAAACTCTGTATTTGCGCCTATGTAAGCAAAATTTGGAACAAGGCTGAAGCTTTCAACAGAAGTAACATTTATTGTTTTTATTAAAACTTCCTTCCCGCCGATGCTCAATTTAAACGATGCGAGTCCTTTCAGCGAGGGTGCCTTAAATCCTGCATGGCTTATCTCCAGATTTAGGAACCTGCTCTTTGTTATTTTTGGATTTTCCTCCTCAATTGTGTAAAGAGCAGAATTTGATAGTGATGTCCCCTCTAAATCCTCATAATTAATCTCTGCATCGCTTAAAGTCACGCTCTGGCCCTCGCCATAAATTTCGAACGGAATTATGCACCCATCTGTGCAATTATTTTCGTATTTTTCATTAACATAGTTGTTAACGTATTCGTTCAAGGAAATGCCATTCAAATAATAAAAGTTTGTTTCGTTTACCTCAAAGTCTGCACCCGTAAACTCAAGCGGGCTTGCAAATATATCATAATCCCTTGTTAGTGTCTCTTTGTTTGTTCCCGTTGTTCCGCAGTCATCTCCTGAATTTTCTGACTTTATCTTATAGCCCGAGCTGTCGCTGTCAGAGGAAATGCAGACAAAGTAGTCGCCGTCTTTTACCGACGTATAATTTGCTCTGCAGTCAACCTTTACAAAATCGCTTCCTTGAGAAGGATTTGTTAATCTGCATGTCTTTAAAGAGTTCCAGTTCAAATCATATAATTCCATAGTTAGTTTTACAGCAGACTTTCCTCCAGAGTTTTGTATTCTTGCTCCTATCTGGTATCCTGGAGCGGCGCCCATTGTCATCTTTTCACAATATCCTGCGGGTCCAATTGTTGCAATCGTATAATCATTGCTGTCTAAACTATCGTCAAAGCATATTGTAAATTCTCCCGGACAAACGTTTCCTGTCGTCTTGTAATTTGTAATAATATTATCCTCAGAAAGAAGAGGTGCAACCCACAAAGCTGCCCTGCATAAGGGGGGCATATTGCTTGTTACCTTAAAGCTTAGAGAAGTTATGCTGTCTAGTGAAGTGTCTTCTGGAATTTTAAATCCAATCAGCTGCGGAATGCCCGTTTCCAGATCTAAGGAAAAAACTTCATCGGTTGCCAAGTATCTCGCAACGCATCCTTTTATTGAGCAGTTGTAATCGTTTACTTCCTCGAATGCGTTTGCTCTCAATAAATCAATTAGCGAAATTCCCGTTCCAAAACTGCTTGTTAGGTTTGTAAGCGCTTGCTCATTTGTAATGCTCAAGTTTATCTTGCCGTCTATTGTTTCTCCTGCTTGATACTTTGCTCTTATTGTATTATTTGCTATGTTGACAGACGCTGTTGCGATTCCTGCCGAAAGAACAGATAAGACAATAAACACAAATAAAACCTTAAAAATTCCCTCTCTTTTCATCTGCTTTAAAGTCAATTATAGTTTAAAAACTTAACTTCGTTAAGTTTTTATGTTCTTGACACCTTGCTTCTAACACCAATTAATTGATAACTAAAACATAAAATAATATATCATTTGTTATTGTTATCAGACTTTACGAAATGCAGCTATACTATAATATAAGTTATTAATTACCTGGCATTAATCTCACACGTTATACTTTCTCATTATCAGCTGTCATAAATAAATCCAATCTTCTTCTTATCAGCAATTTATTATTTATTCTCCAGCTAATAATTTAGGCAATTTTTACTTCTTATGTCAAGGAACTTGACAGAAAACCGCACCTTTCAAGGTGCGGTAGTTCCTTGAGCATGTCAAGAACTTCGGTTCTTGAGCACTCTCAAAGTTTAGGAAACTTTGAAGTCCAAAAGTCCCAAACAAACCTCAGCTTTTAAGCCGAGGTACACGCAAGGACTTTTTGATTTATCTGTTTTCTTCCGTGCAGAATAAGATAAACAAGCGCCGTTATCATAAAGGCAATCACAAATTCAACTGCCCCAAAGAATGGCAATTCTATTGATGGCTTCCCGCATCCTTCTCCTGCACCGAGATTAATAGGGGGGCAAGAAGGGTCGTTGTTGAGGCATGAATAAGTATACGTGTAATCCTCGCAGTTGCCTTCCTCGTCGCAATTGTCATAATTGCATATAACCGGCAGCAATATTGGGTTGTCAGCAGATGTTTTGGTAAAACTCAAGAAGCACCTATCTTCGGGAGCTTTTGAGTTATTCCATGCACACGAGCAATCTACGATGTAATCCTTTCCATTTTCGGTTACGATGCCGCTGTCACAGTGAGAGTACTTTGCCTCGAAGCTTCTTTGTGCAAAATTATTTGTATTCTCATCATTTTCACATTCTGTTTGACTACCATAATCTTTACATATTGTCTTATCAGATGCTATCGCCTGGCATCCTCCAGACATACAAATATGGCTTGGAGGGCAGCAATCATCTCTTGTTCCTGGTGTTGTGTCTTTGCCCGCGCAATAAGGGTTGTCAGTGCCTTTCCTTGTATTATACTCTTCAACTATTACCATATCATTTGAGATTTTATACCATGTCTTTCCGTCAGCGCTGCACTGCCTCTTGTTGAACAGCCAGAAAACTGCCTGCGTGCTGTCTTCTAAAGCTATTCCTCCCTTTGTATAACTAAGGATAAGTTCAATTGTGTTCTCGCCAAGCAAAGATATAGGGAACTTTCTTGTTCCGTTGGCAAATCCGGGTCCATATCCAGACACCCCGCTGCCATCATCTCCAAAATCCCATTTATAGAGCATTGCAGAATAATTTCCTCTCTGTCCTGTTGCTATATCTTTTGGATTATTAAGACATCCTAATATATTAGCAGTCGATGGGCAGTTTCCTCCAAGACAATTAAGTGTAAATCCGCAGTTTGAATCAACAACTCCAGTCACTTGCAGGACATAGCTTTCCTTTCCGCTGTATTCAACTGTCCTGCTATCGTTCATTATTACCTTGCCATCTTCCGGCTTTTCAATTATTGGAATTATCGAATTGTTTGCAATCACATAAATAGTTATTCTCATACTGTCGCTACTTCCGCTTGCGTTCGTGACTGTTAATGTTATTTCTTTTGCTCCCGGGCTTTTGAAAACATGCGTAAATGAAGAAACGCTGATTATTGAGCCGTTTCCAATATCCCAAGCCAATGTCAATCCGTCGGGAGTTGAATCCTCGCTGAAAGCTACTGATGTTCCATTTAATACAAGAGCGTTGTCCAATGGACTCGTTATGACTGCGGTTGGAAGGCCTGTAGGCGGAGGTCCTCCGCAGTCCCCATCATTAAGGCAATTGTCTGGAATTCCAAATACACTATCAAGAATATTCGCACATTCCTTGCCAAGAAGCAAGCAGTCAAGGTGCGTTGGAATAT
>Ga0315277_10000147_pt1 | contig 118032 bp, 104 predicted proteins | sample YL17G05_15_MG_FD_203695 | JGI IMG/M metagenome (GOLD analysis project Ga0315277, IMG submission 203695) | Sediment microbial communities from Yellowstone Lake, YNP, Wyoming, USA - YL17G05_15 | ecosystem: Environmental > Aquatic > Freshwater > Lake > Sediment | place: USA: Wyoming | collected...
ACTCGATCTTTGCCTTTGGCGACGAAAAGGGGCCCTTGGGACGGCCGGTCCGGGTCGAGCACAACCCGGAGCTTTTCCGGCGATTTCTTGAGGATCTCCCCGAGAGAACGACGATCGCCGTCGAGACGATCGGGTCTTGGTACTGGATGATTGACGCGATGGAGGAGGCGGGCCATAATCCGATCCTGACCCATGCTCGGAAAGCGAAACTGATGAGGGGACAGGTCAACAAGACCGACAAGCTGGATGCCGAGGGCCTGGCCCATCTTCTGAGGAACGGGACGCTGCCCGGCGTCTGGATCCCCTCGAAAGAGCTGCGAGATCAGAGAGAGCTGCCTCGGATGAGGATGACGCTTGTCCGGATGCGGACGACGCTGAAGAACCGGATTCAGGCCATCTTGGCGAAGTACGCCATCACGATCGAGGCCGTGAGCGACGTGTTCGGAAAGATGGGACGGGAGATCCTGGCGAAGCGGATAGGGGAACTTCCTCCGCAGACACGATTTTCGGTTGAAGCGGAGTTAAGGCTGCTGGATGAGGTGGAGGAAGAGATCGCCCGAAGCGAGGAGCAGATCCGGGCGGTGGTGGCGGAGACGCCGGCGATCACACGGCTGATGACTCTCCCGGGAGTCGGCTCGATCCTGGGGATCGTCATAGCGTCGGAGATCGGGGACGTCGAACGGTTTGGAGGGGCGGATCGACTGGCGAGCTATGCCGGCACGGTTCCTCGGATCGCCGCAAGCGGAGGCAAGGTCCGCTATGGGAAGACACGGTCCGATATTAACCAGTATCTGAAGTGGGCATTTTATGAGGCCGCCAACGTTATCTCGGCCCACCAGCGGAGCTGGTCGGATCGACATGTCGCAAAGCTCTATCTGAGGATCCGGGAACGCAAGGGTCATGGAAAAGCGGTGGGAGCGGTGGCCCGCCATCTGGCGGAAGCAGCGTATTGGGTCCTGAAGAAAAACGAACCATACCGAGAACCTCAATCGTCTTCGAGATCGTCGACCCGGCAGGAAACGCGATTCCTCCATGAGGATGGAGACCTCTAGCGCTGATTGCGGACCTGATCGGGAGAGAAACCCATGCGACCAAGAACGCGAATACATGGATCGGACGAACCGGAGACGACCGTGGGATGTCGGAATCCCTAGAGAGGAAAAGAGAGGGAAAAAGAACAAGTCGAGCTTGACTCAAGCGGAGCTTTCATACATGGAGGAAATCCGCGTCCCGATCAAGGAGTCCCCGAAAGCCCCGCCGCGAACTACGGCCCGAGGAAGAAGGCTTCGGGGTGCTTGACGAGCAGCTTCTCGATCAGGTACTCCTCGACCTCCTGGGCCGAGCGGAGTTCGACGGCCTGGTTCACGATCCTCCGGACCGTCCGGGCGTCCACGGCCCGGAGGGCCTTCTTCACCCTGGGGATGAAGATCGGGTTCATGCTGAACTTCCGCAGCCCGAACCCGAGGAGCATGATCGCCGAGAGCGGATCGGCCGCCATCTCGCCGCAAACCGCGACGTCCTTCCCCTCCTTGAGGGCCGTCGTGATGACGAACCGGACGAGCCGAAGGACGGAGGGGTGGAGGGGCTTGTAGAGATAGGAGACGAATTCGTTCGAGCGGTCGACGGCCAGGTGGTACTGGATGAGATCGTTCGTCCCGATCGAGAAATAATCGACCTCTTTGATGAGGATGTCGGAGATCGCGGCCGCGGCCGGGACCTCGATCATGATCCCGAGGGGGATCTTCTCGTCGAAAAGGATCCCCTGCTGCCGGAGCTCCGCCTTGACCTCGCCGAAGATGGCCTTGACCTCCATCACCTCCTCGATCTCCGTGATCATGGGGATGAGGATGCGGAGGTTGCCCAGGGCGCTGGCCCGGAGGATGGCCCGCAGCTGGACGCGGAAGAGGCCCTGGGCCTTCAGGGAAAAGCGGATCGCCCGGAGCCCGAGGGCGGGATTGGGTTCCTTCTCGATCTGGAGCTGGGGGAGGTTTTTATCCCCGCCGATGTCGATCGTCCGGACGAACACCGGACGGGGATGGGCCTCCTGAGCCAGCTTGGCATAGACTTCGAAATGGTCCTCCTCGCTCGGGAGCGTCGCCCTCTGCAGATAGATGTATTCCGAACGGAACAGCCCGATCCCCTCGGCCCCGTAGGACATCGCGTACCCGACTTCCTCGGCCAGCTCGATGTTCGCCATCGGGAAGAACCGCGCCCCGTCGAGCGTCACCGACCGCAGCCGGGCGACCTTCTGGAGCTCCCGGCGGTAGTTGTCGTACTTCTCCTTCTTGCTCAGGAACTCTTTCCGGACGGTCGTCGGCGGGTTCACAAATACCTCGCCGTCCGTCCCGTCGACGATCAGGGTGTCGCCGTTCCTGACCTTCAGGGTGATGTCGTGAAGGCCGACCACGGTGGGGATGTTGAGCGAACGGGCCAGGATGGCCGCGTGGGAGGTCGGTCCGCCCATGTCCAGGGCGACGGCCAGGACTTTCCCGCGGCTCAGACGCAGGGCGGCTTCGGAGGGCAGGAGATCGTGGGCGACCAGGATCCGGTCCTGAGTGCTCTCCAGGCCGGCGTCTTTACCCCCGCCGTTGAGGTTCCGGTAGACCTTGCCCAGGACGTCGGCCACGTCGGACTGGCGCTGCCGGAAGTATTCGTCCTCGATCGCCTCGAAGATCTTCCGGTAATGCTCGTTCATCTCGCCCAGGGCGGTCTCGGAGTTGACGTTCTCCTCGCGGATGAGCTTCTCCAGGCCCTCCAGGAGAGAGCGGTCCTCGAGGATGAGGAGGTGGGCGTCGAAGATGAAGGAGTGTTCCTCGCCGATCTTGGCCCCGACGTCCCGCTTCAGGACGGCCAGATCCTCGCGGGTCTCGACCAGGGCGGCCCGCAGCCGCTTGAGCTCCTCCTCGACGCGGTGCGGAGGGATGTACGCCTTGTGGCCCGAATAAAGCACGCGCTCGGCCAGGATGGCCTGGCCCTGGACGATCCCGGGGGCCACCCCGATGCCGCGCAAGCGGAGGAATTCCACGGTCTCTTACTCTTTCTCGCCGAAGCGGTTGTTGATGAGTTCGGACAGGGCGTCCCAGGCCGCCTCCTCGTCCAGACCGTCGATGCGGAGCGCGATGTCCGTCCCCTGCGTCGCGGCCAGGGTCAGGATGCCGAGGATGCTCTTTCCGTCGATCTCGCTGTCGTCCTTGATGATCCAGACGTCGGCGCCGAAGCGGTTGGCCGTGTTGACGAACTTGACTGCCGCCCGGGCGTGCAGGCCGAGCTTGTTCCGGATGACGATCGAGCGCTGGACCATCGACCGTCCTTATCCCGGTTTGGAACCGAGCAGGGCGGAGGCGAGGTGGACGTTCTTGCGGCCCTGCTCGACGACCTTGCGGGCCACGTCCCTGAGGCTGTTCGAGCGTTGCAGTGAAACAAACTTGATGAGCATCGGGAGGTTGACCCCGGTGATGATCTCGACCTGGCCGTCCTTCTGGAAGGTGAAGCTGAGGTTGGACGGCGTCCCGCCGAACATGTCCGTGAAGATGATGACGCCGTTCTTCTGGTCGACCCGCTTGAGGCTGGCGTTGATCTTGCGCTTCGATTCCTCGACGTCGTCGTACCAGCCGATGGAGATGGCCTCGACGTTCGGGGCCTCGCCGAGGATGATGGTCAGGGCGTTGAGCATCTCTTCGCCCAGCTTGCCGTGAGAAACGATGACGCCGCCGATCATTTGTCCAAATCCCGATGAATGATTTTTATATCATATTTTCGCTTCGCCAGCATCTTCCGGACGATCTCCCCAACGACGACGGAGCGGTGGCGGCCGCCCGTGCAGCCGACGGCCAGGACGAGATGGCTCTTGCCCTCGGCGACGAAACGGGGCATGAGAAAGCCGATGAATCGCTGGAGCTCCTTCAGAAAGGCCCGCGACTCGTCGGAATCGACGACGAAGTCCCGGACGGCCCGGTCCAGCCCTGTCCGCTGCCGGAGATCCGCCCGATAAAACGGGTTGGGGAGGAAGCGGGTGTCGAAGATGAGGTCGGCGTCGAAGGGGACGCCGTACTTGTAGCCGAAGCTGACGATCGTGACCTGGAGCTGGGGCTTCCCGTGCCTGAGGAAGCAGTCGGTGATGATCTCCTTGAGCCGGGAGATCGGGGTCGTCGACGTGTCGATGACCTCGTCGGCCATGGCCTTGATCGGGGCCATCTGGGTCCGCTCGTGACGGACGCTCTGCAGGATGGATGCCCGGGTCAGGGGATGCGGCCGTCGGCTCTCGCTGAAGCGTTTGACCAGGGCTTCGTCGGAAGCGTCGAGGAAGAGCATCTTCAGGGGGATCTTTTTCCGGAGGGATTCCAGGAGGTCCGGAAAGGCACGGAGGAAACCGTGCTCCCGGATATCGACGGTGAGGGCGACCCGGCCGATCCCGAACTCTTTCCTCTTCCAGAGGTCGACGAAAATCGGAATCATCTTGACCGGCAGATTGTCCAGACAGTAGAAGCCGAGGTCCTCGAGGAAGTGGCTGACGACGGTCTTCCCCGATCCCGACAGCCCGGTCACGATCAGGAACCGCGTGTTTTTCATCGGCCGGACCGTTCCTTTCCCCCGGACAAGAGGGCCCGGTCGAGGTTCCGGGACAATACCGCCGCGGCGTTGAAACCGCGGCGCTTGAGCTGCTGGACCTTGGCCGCCACTTCGATGAGCGTGGCGATGTTCCGCCCCGGCGCGACCGGGATGTTGAGCTGCGGGACGCGTTCCCCCAGGATGATGTGGTCCTCGGGGAAACGCAGCCCGAGCCGGTCGTATTCCTTTTTTCGCTGCCACTTCTTGAGCCGGATGACGAGCTCGATCGGGGATTCGGGGGCGATCGAGCGCGGGCCGAACGTTTCCCGGATGTGGATGATCCCGAGGCCGCGGATCTCCATGAAGAAGCGGCTGAGCTTGGGAGCCCGGCCGATCAGCCGGCCGCGGGCGTCCTTGCGGACGTGAATGACGTCGTCTGAGATGAAGCGGTGGCCGCGGGCGACGAGCTCCAGGGCGCTCTCGCTTTTCCCGACCCCGCTGTCGCCGATGATGAGGACGCCCAGTCCGTGGATCCGGAGGAGGCCGCCGGAGATGACGGCTTCACGCTGGGCCGGGAGGGTCATTCGGGTTCGACCAACCCGTAGTTCCCATCCTTCCGCCGGTAGAGGAAGGCCCACTTCTCCGTCCCCTCCATGCGGAAGGCCAGGGCGTCGCGTTTCTTGAGGTCGAGCTCGAGGACCGCTTCCTCGAGGGTCATGGGCTTGGCCGCGGCGGCGGCGGCGCGGATGACCCTCTTCTCGTAAGGCGCCGGCTCGGCCGCGGACGGCAGGCCGATCTCCTTCCGTTCCCGGCCGCCGCGGCGCTTCTTGTCCCGGAACTTCTCCCTCTCCTTCTTAACCTTCCGCTCGAGGTCGTCGAAGGCGAGGTTGAGCGAATTCATGAGGTCGTGGCTCTCCTCGGCGATGACGATCCCCGTCCCTTTCGCCTTGACATGGATCTCGGCCTTGTAGCGGGTCCGGGCGTGGGTCAGGATCACGTCGACGTCGATGACCCCGGCGAAGACTTTGCTCAGGGCGGCCAGGCGGCGGCGGGTATACTCCTCGATCTCGGGCGTCAGGGCCGTCTGGCGGGCCGTGAAATGAACGTTCATTCCTTCCCCTCCATGATGAACTTCCGCTTGCGGATATGCGAAGGCAGAATGGACAGCTGTTTGCGGTACTTCGCCACGGTCCTCCGGGCGATCAGGAAATTCTCGCGGGCCAGGATCTCTTCGATCTCCATGTCGCTCAGGGGGTGGGTCCGGTCCTCGCTTTCGACGAGGCGCCGGATGCGCTCCTTGACCCGGAGCGAGGAGATCTCCTCGCCCGTGCCGCCGGCGAGCGACTTGTGGAAGAAATACTTGAGCGAGAACGTGCCGCGCGGGGTCAGGATGTACTTGTTGGCCACGACCCGGCCGACCGTCGATTCGTGGACGCCGACCTCCTGGGCGATCTCCATCAGGGTCAGCGGCCGGAGGAACTCCATCCCCTTCTCCAGGAACTCGCGCTGGCGCTCGGCGACCGACCGGGCGACCTTGTAGATCGTTTGATCGCGCTGGTCGAGGCTGCGGAGGAACCAGAGGGCCTTCTTCATTTTGTCCTTGAGAAACCGGTAGGTTTCGGGATTTTCCTTGAGGGCCTTGGACAGGAGGATCCGGTAATAGGTGTTGATCCGGAGCCGGGGCAGGCCTTCGTCGTTGAGGGCCACCTTGAGCTCGCCCTCCTCGATGGTCACGACGATGTCCGGAACGACATAGCTCGTCCGCTCCTCGTGGTACTTCCGGCCCGGACAGGGATCGAGGCGCTGGATGATCTCGATGTGGTAGCGGACGGCGCTCATGGGGACGCCGAGGACGCGGGCGAGCTGGGCGTAATCGGACTTCTCGAGGAGCGCCTGGTGGTCGCAGATGATCGCCCGGGCGGTGTCGTCCCGGATCTGGAGATTGTCCATCTGGCTGAGGAGGCATTCCTTGAGGTCGAGGCTGCCGACGCCGACCGGATCGAACATCCGGACCTTGGCCCGGACGGCGTCGACCCGCTCGACCGGGACGCCGACCGCGGCGGCCAGCTCTTCGGGCGGGCTGATCAGATAGCCGTCCTCATTGATGTTCCCGATGATCCGCTCGGCGATGTCCCGGTCGACCGGATCGAAGAAGGTCAGGTTCGATTGCCAGCTCAAGTGGTCCCAGAGCGAAACGTTTGAGGGCAGGGTGTTCTCGAGCGAGGGGACTTCTTTGACCTCCTGGGGAAGCGAGCGGAAGCCGTCGTCGAAATATTCCTGGAAATAGGATTCGAACTCGGCGTCTTCGCCGTTCTCCGTGCTTTCGCCCGGCCCGGCATCCGGATCGGCCGGGGCCGCGGGGGTCTCGCCTTCGGGCGCCGCATCGGTCCCGCCCGGTTCCGCATCGGCCTCCGGCATCCGCTCCGGGGCCTCGTCCTCGAGCTCGAGGAGCGGGTTCTCGGACAGCTCCGCGTCGATGACCTCTTGGAGCTCGAGGTTCGTCAGGGGTAGAAGCTTGATGGCTTGCTGGAGGGCCGGGGCGAGGATGAGCTTCTGGACCTGCCGTTGGTCCAATCTTTGCTTGAGGATCATGGTGTCATCCCCGATTATAGTCGAAAATCCTCGCCGAGATAACTTTTTCGGACGTCCGCCGAGGCGACGACCTCGGACGGCGCGCCTTCCTTGACGATCCGGCCCTTGTCGACGATGTAGGCCCGGTCCACGATCCTGAGCGTTTCGCGGACGTTGTGGTCGGTGACCAGGATCCCGAGCCCGCGGCCGCCGAGACCGCCGATGATCTTCTGGAGCTCCTGAATGGCGATGGGGTCGATCCCCGTGAACGGCTCGTCGAGGAGGAGAAAATCCGGCTCCGAGATCATGGCCCGGGCGATCTCGAGCCTCCTCCGTTCGCCGCCCGAGAGGGTGTAGGCCTTGGCCCCGGCGAGGGTCCGGAGGCCGAACTCCTCGAGCGTCCGTTCGATCGCTTCCCGCCTCCGCGGCGGAGGATCGGGGAGGGTCTCCATGATGGCATAGAGATTGTCCTCGACGCTCAGCCGCCGGAAGGCCGACGGCTCCTGGGGAAGGAGGCAGATGCCCCGCTGCGCCCGCAGATACATGGGATAAGAGGTGATCTCTTCGTCGTCGAGGAAAATGCGGCCGCCGTCCTGGGGCACGAGCCCGAGGATCATCCCGAACATCGTCGTCTTGCCGGCCCCGTTGGGCCCCAGGAGCCCGACGACCTCGCCCTGGCGGATCTCGACCGAGACGTCGTCAACGACTTTTTTCCGGCGATAGGATTTGGTCAGATGAACGGCTCTGAGGAGGGATCTCATCGGTCACGACTTGATCATGACGGAGGAGCGTTCTTGGACCTGAATTCTACCATCCGAAAGATAGAAGGTCAATTTGTCGCCCCGCACCTCGCCCGTCTCTTTTTCCCTGAGGACGGGCCGTCCAGTCACGATGATGGTGTCCTGCTCGACGTCATACACGGCCAGATCGCCGCTGGCGTCCCGGTCGCCCATAGCAATCGTCACCGGGGCGGTCTTGGACCGGATCGCCCGCATCGTCTTGACCGTCCCGGCCTCGGCGCCCGGTTCGACGGTGATCGTTTCGCACTTGAGGACGGCGACGCCCGTCCCGAGCGTGCAGGCGCCTTCATAGACGACCTGGCCGGCGGCCTGATCGTAGCGCATCCGGGCGGAGGAGATCTCGATCCGCCGGAGGGTGCCGGACTTCGTCCGATGGGGAAAGACCGACCTCACGGCCCCCGATGCGGTGACTTCAGTTCCGTCCTCGGCGATGGCGATTTCCTTGGCCGTCAGGATCTTGTCGTCCTGCCAAGCCCGAACCGGCCGGGCCGGGTCCGTTAAGGAGAAACGCCGGGAAGCGCCGGAATATCTCAGGGACTGGGATTGACTGAAAACGGGACGGTCGGGAGCGAAGAAGCCCTTCGCCGTCGCCCCGCCCGCCGGCGGAGCGGAGGATTGGGAGCGCATCTGGACCCCGCCCTGGGCCTCGAAATCGTCCTGCTCGATGTGGATCGTGATCGTATCGGCCTGAACCTCGCTCGAGGCCCCGACGAGGCGGGCCTTGGCCTTTTCGCTCCGGGCCACGGCCATGATGCTCGTCTCGCTCGAATAGCGGACGGATTGGCCCTCCAGCGCGTGAAGGAGCTCGCGGCCCGGGCCGCGGCTCTCGATCCAAGCCCCCTCCTCCGCGCCGAGCGCGGAGAGCCGGCCGGCCCGGTCAAAGTCCAGCCGCACGTCCTTCCCGCCGATGCCCGTGACGCTTCCGGACGCGAAGGAGAAGCGGATGATCGCCGCCCCGCCGAGATCGATCCTCTCGAGCGCGGGAGCGTCAGCGTAGGCGACCAATGAGACTTTGGAGGCTTCGACGTCCTGCTTGCGGCTTTCGCTCAGACGGAGCTCGGTCCTTAAGCTCGTCCCTGCCGGACTCGGTCCGCCGGGCTGAACCACGGCGGCCTTGCCTTGGGGTGGGGGCTCCGGGGCTGCCGGGGAAGCCGTCTCTTCGACATGGAGGCGGACATTCCCGGTCAGCTCGACGAGGCGGAGATCGTCCGTGTCCGGGAACTGCTCGAGATAAGCGGTGTCCGCGCCGCCCTGGCTCCGACCGTGTTCGAGGACGATGTTCCCTTCGATATTGCCGCTCCGGCGTTTGAAGCCGAAAATGAACTTCTGCCCGGTGATGACGAGGGGCTGGTCGGGAGACAGCTTGATCCGGGCGACGACCCGGACATCCTCCTCGAGCACGGCCTCCTCGCCCTGGGTGTAGAAGATCATCCTCCGGGACGAGGCTTCGAAGCTCGGGGAGACGATCGAGACGCCCGATCCGGTGCTCATCTCCTCGCGCGTCCGGTCATACATGAAATCCGAGGCCTCGAGCTTGATCTCCTTGAATTCGATCCTGATGCGGCCCCGGAAGATGAACTTCGTCCAATCCTTGTCGTAGGTCAGGGAATCGCCCCGGATCGTGATGGGGCGGCCGCCCTTGCGGCCGCGGTCGATGATCTCGACGTTCCCGTCCAGCTTGAAAAGTCCGTCCTCGACCGGCACATTCCGGTCGCCGCGGGCCTCGATCCGGCCCTGGTCGCCCTTGAACTGGAAGAATTGGACGTTCTCCATGACGTTGACGTTGGACTGCGGGGTATCGGTCTTGTCCGAGGGGGTCTCGGCCGGTCGATCCCGGCCGATGCGGAGGAACAGGATCACGCTCAACAGGACGATCACGCCGGCCAAGCCGGCGAGGAGGGCGACCCGAGCCCAGCGCGCCGCAGCCCATTTCATCCGGCCGCGCCGGCGACGGTCGGTCACGCGGACCTCTTCATGCCGTCGAGCGAGAGATAAAGCTCCTCCTGCCCGAGATAGGTGGATGTCTGGAGGCTGAAGGCGAGATCGACCCGGGCGCCCGGATCGATCTTGGAGATCCATTCGGCTTTTTTCCAGCCGATGGCCTGGCGCAGACGGCCCTGGTGGCGGACCTCGAACTTCAAGTGGCTGTCCTTGAGCTTGCGGGGGCGGCCGACGATCTCCGCGCCTTCGGTCCGGAAGACCGGGCGGGGATTATCGACCCCGAACGGGCCGAGGAGGGCGAGATGCTCGAGAAAGGACGGCGTGATGTCGGCGAACCCGAGGTCCGCGTCGATGCGGACCTTCCGCCGTAGGTCCTCATCGGTGATCCGCTCCGCGGCGATTCGGGCGACCGCGTCCCGGAACTCGGGCAGGCGATCCATCGTCAGGGTGCAGCCGACGGCATACTTGTGGCCGCCGTAGCTCTGAAAAACCTCCCGGCACTCCTCGAGGCAATCGATCAGCGAGAACTCCGGGATGCTCCGGCCCGAGCCATAGGCCTTCCCGTCGTCGTAGCCGAAAACGATCACGGGCCGCGAGAACGCTTCCTTGAGACGGGAGGCGACGATGCCGACGATGCCGCGGTTCCAGGATTCGTGGCCCAGGATCAGGATCCTCTGGCTCTCCAGGCCCTCCGCGCGGATGAGCTCGACGGCCTGTTCATAGATCTTGTCCTCGGCCCGCTGCCGCTTCGTGTTGAGCTGGTCGAGGCGGTTGGCGATCCGGACCGCCTCAGGCTCCTCCTCGGCGAAGAAGAGATCGACGGCCGATTTCGTGTCGCCCATCCGGCCCGCGGCGTTGATGCGCGGCCCGATCCGGAATCCCACGTCGCCTTCGGTCACCCGCTTCCCGGTCAGGCGGCAGACGTCGAGAAGGCTTTTCAGGCCCGGGCGGTGCTTGCGAGCGAGCTCCTGGAGCCCCTGCTTGACCATGATCCTGTTCTCGCCCCGGAGCGAGGCGACATCCGAGATCGTTCCGATGGCGACGAGCTTCAAATAATGGCGGAGGTCGGACGCCCGTTCGGAGGTCAGGCCGTGGCGGGTGAAGAGGGCCTGGATCAGCTTGTAAGCGACGCCGACACCGGCCAGGTGCGGATCGGGATAGCCGGAGGTTTCGAGAACGGGATCGAGGAGGGCCAAGGCCTCGGGGAGGACCGGGCCGGGAAGATGGTGATCGGTGATGATGACGTCGATCCCCAGGGCGCGGGCCCGCCGGACGAAGCCGTCGGCTTTGATGCCGCAGTCCACGCTGATCACTAGGCCCGCGCCTCTCTCCTCGGCGACGGCGATGCGATCCTCCTTCAAGCCGTATCCGTCCTTCAGACGTTCCGGGATGAAGTAGTCGACCCGGGCTCCGAGCGTCGCCAGGGCTTTGTGAAGCATGACCGTGGCCAGGATCCCGTCGGCGTCGTAGTCGCCGAAGATGAGGACGAGTTCGCGGGCGGCGATCGCAGCGAGGATGCGCTCCACGGCCTTGTCCATCCCGGCCATCAGGAACGGGTCGTGGAGATCGTCGAGCGTGCCGTGGAGGAATCGCCGGGCGCCCTCCGCGTCGGTGATCCCGCGGTTGGCCAGGATGCGGGCGATCGGGCCGGGAACGCCTATCGCGGCGGCGAGGTCCGCCCCGTTGCCGGCCATTTTCCAGATAGACGCATCCATCGCATACAATCTACCACATCGCCGCCCCGTTTTTGTTATAATCTTTTCAGCATGATCGGAACGCTGCGAGAGAAATTGAGCCGGACGCGGCAGTCCTTTCAGGAGAAGGTCGGGGCCCTTTTCTCGAGCGGCAAACGCAAGGAGGAGATCCTCGAGAACCTCGCCGAAGCCCTGATCCTGGCCGACGTGGGGGCCCCTACGGCGGAGAAGATCATCCGGGCCGTGGCCGAAAGGACGCGCCGGAGCGAATCCCCGGACGCCCTCCGGCTGGCCCTCAAAGACGAGCTCGTCGAAATCCTCGGCCACGGCGCCGCCGCCTTCTCGTTCGATTCGAAACCGGGAGTCCTCCTCGCCGTCGGCGTCAACGGCGGAGGAAAAACGACCACGTTGGCCAAGCTCGCCCGCCGCTTCCTTCTCGAGGGAAAGACCGTCCTGCTCGTGGCCGCCGATACGTTCCGGGCCGCGGCCCGGGAGCAACTGGAGATCTGGGGCGAGCGGCTCGGGACGCCCGTGGTCAAGGGCGCCTCCGGCGCCGACCCGGCTTCGGTCGTCTTCGAAGCGGCCCGGAAGTTCAAATCCGGCGGCTTCGACGTCATGCTCGTCGATACGGCCGGCCGCATTCACACCAACGCGAACCTCATGAACGAGCTCGAGAAGGTGAAGCGGATCATCGCCCAGGAGGTCGAGGGCGAGCCGCGGGAGATCCTCCTCATTCTGGACGCGAGCACAGGCCAGAACGCCCTCCATCAGGCCCGCGAATTCCGGAAATTCGCCGGACTCACCGGGGTCGTCCTGACCAAGCTCGACGGCACGGCCAAGGGCGGGGCGGTCATCGGCATCGCCGGCGAGCTCGGATTGCCCATCCCGTTCATCGGGACGGGCGAAGGAGCCGAAGACCTGGCCGAGTTCTCGGCCGAATCGTTCGTGGACGCGCTGCTGTCATGACCTCCGTGCGCGACTCATCATACATGCACCTGGCCTACTCCCTGGCCGAAAAGGGCCTCGGCCGGACGAGCCCGAACCCCTGCGTCGGCGCGGTCGTCGTCCGGGAGGACCGCATCGTCGGCGCCGGCTATCACGAGGGCGCGGGCAAGCCCCATGCCGAGATCGTCGCCCTGGGACGGGCCGGGCGCCGGGCCCGCGGCGCGACGCTCTACATCACCCTCGAGCCGTGCGTCCACTGGGGCCGCACCCCTCCTTGCGCCGACGCCGTCCTCTCGGCCGGGCTCCGGCGCATCGTCGTCTCGGCGATCGATCCCAATCCCCTCATCAACGGCCGCGGCGTCGAGCGGATCCGCGCCGCCGGGCTCGGGCTCACCGTCGGCGTCCTCTCCGAACGCCATGACCGGCTCAATGAGGCGTACAACAAATTCATCCGGCGAAAGCGCCCCTTCGTCACCCTCAAGGCCGCGGTCAGTCTGGACGGCCGGCTGGCCACGCGGACGGGCGATTCGCGATGGATCTCGAGCGCCGCGTCGCGCGACTACATCCACCTCGTCCGCGGGGAACACGATGCCATCCTGGTGGGCGCCGGGACCGCGCTCCGCGACGATCCCCGGCTGACCGTCCGCCATCCGAACTGGCCGGGAAAACGCGTCACCCGCGTCATCCTCGATCCCGGTCTCCGCCTGCCTCCGGCGGCGAGCATCCTTTCGACGCGGGCGGGAGGGCCGGTCCTCGTCTTCGCCGGGCCGGCCGCTCCGGAACGGGCGGCGGCGGCTCTTGCGCGCCGCGGGGCCGAAGTCGTCCGGGTCGCGGGCGGCCGGGAGACGCTCGACCTTTCCGGCGTCCTAGCCGAGCTCGGGAGGCGCGACATCACGAGCGTGCTCATCGAGGGCGGGGGAAAAGTCGCCACCGCCTTCCTCGAGGGGCGCCTGGCGGACAAGATCCTGCTCGTCGTCTCGCCCCGGCTCATCGGCGGACGAAGAGCCGTTCCGCTCTTCGGAGGGCAGGGGCCGGACCGCCTCGCCGGCGCGCTCGGCCTCGGGCGCGTCGCGTCCTTCAAGCTCGGCGGAGATCTCATCGTGGAAGGATATCTCTGATGTTCACAGGCATCATCACCCATTCGGGCGAGTTTCGGGAGATCCGCGGAGGAGGAAAAGAGCTCCTCCTCCGGGCCGCGGAGCTGGCCCCCCGCGTCCGGTCCGGCGACAGCGTCGCGGTCGACGGCGTCTGCCTGACCGCCGTCCGGAGCGATGGCGAAACGCTCGTCTTCGACCTGTCCCGGGAGACGAGGGAACGGACGACCCTCGGCTCGCTCCGCCCCGGCGCCCGGCTCAATCTCGAGCTGCCCCTGACGCTGTCCGCTCCTCTCGGCGGCCATCTGGTCACGGGCCACGTCGACTACACGGCCAAGCTCCTCCGAGCCGTGCCGCGCCGCCCCGGCCGCCGGCTTGCCTTCAGCCTGCCCGCGGCTTATCGCCCCTTCTTCATCCCCAAGGGCTCGGTCGCCGTCAACGGAACGAGCCTGACCGTGGCAGCGCTCGGTCCGGCCTCGTTCGAGGTCGAGCTCATCCCTGTCACGCTGGACAAATCGAACCTCGGGACCCTCCGGATCGGGAGCTCCGTCAACGTCGAATGTGACATGATCGGGAAATACGTGTATAATTTTTTATATGGAAAAGTTGTGTCCGACGGTTTCCGTTGAGGAAGCCGTCGCGGCCGTCCGTGACGGGCGGCTGATCATCATCGTCGACGACGAGGACCGCGAGAACGAGGGCGACCTCATGGTCGCCGCCGAAAAAACGACCCCCGAGATCATCAATTTCATGTCGAAGCATGGGCGCGGCCTGATCTGCCTGCCCCTAACCCGGGAACGGCTCGGGCAGTTGAGCCTCCCCCTCATGGTCTCCGACAACACGGCCCCCTTCCAGACGGCCTTCACGGTCACGATCGACGCCCGGGAAGGCGTCTCGACCGGCATCTCGGCCCACGACCGTTCGCGGACGGTCCGCGTCGCCGTCGACCCCGCGTCCGAGCCGTCCGACCTCACCCGTCCCGGCCACATCCTTCCGCTCCAGGCTAAGGACGGGGGCGTCCTGGCCCGGGCCGGACAGACCGAGGCATCCGTTGATCTCGCCCGGCTCGCCGGCTTGGCCCCTGCGGGGGTGATCTGCGAGATCATGAACGAGGACGGGACGATGGCCCGTATGCCCGAGCTCGAGCGCCTCGGCCGGAAGCACGGCATTCCCATCCTGACGATCGCCGACCTCATCCAGTACCGGATGCGCAACGAATGCCTGGTGGCCAAGGTCGTGGAAGCCGACCTCCCGACGGCATATGGGCATTTCCGCGTCGCCGTCTTCGAAGACATCATCCATCACGAGCAACAGGTCACCATGATCAAGGGCGAGATCAAGCCCGACGTCCCGACGCTCGTCCGGGCCCACTCCCAATGCCTGACCGGGGACACGTTCGGTTCGTGCCGGTGCGATTGCGGCGAGCAGCTCCACCGGGCCATGGCCATGGTCGAGGAGGCCGGGGCCGGAGTCATCCTGTACATCCTCACTCACGAGGGCCGGGGGATCGGGCTGGCCAACAAGATCAAGGCCTACGCCCTCCAGGACACCGGCGTGGATACGGTCGAGGCGAACCGGCAGCTCGGTTTCAAGCCCGACGAGCGCGATTACGGCGTCGGGGCCCAGATCCTGGTGTCGCTCGGCATCAAGAAGATGCGCCTTCTGACCAACAACCCGCGAAAGTTCGTCGGCCTGACCGGATACGGCCTGGAGATCGTCGAGCGCGTCCCGATCGAGATTCCCCCGAACACCGTGAACCTCGAATACCTCCGGACCAAGAAAGAAAAGATGGGCCACATCCTCGAGATGGTTTAAACGATCGTGGTCAAGTTCCTCCGCCGCCGCCCCATCGCGGCTGAGAACGTTTTCGCGGACGTCGATCCCGAGTCGTTCGAGGCCCCCGCGGGCAAGGAGGGGAACGTCCCGGCCGAGGCGGCCATCGTCGAGTCCTTCCTGCGCAAATTCGACATCCTCCAGGGCCGGGAGAAGAAATTCCAGATGATGCGGTCCATCGCCCAGCTGTCGCGGCCCTGGGTGCCCCGGGTGTTCGTCGGGCTCCTGGCCGACGCGAGCGACGAGATCCGCGAGGTCGCGGCGCGGGAGCTGGCGGAGCGCGAGGACTGTCCCCTGGAGCTCCTCCACGACAAGCTCCGGCGGCCGCCCTGGTACGTCAAGAGCGCCATCCTCCGCATCCTCGGGACGAAGGGGAAGCCCGAATCCGTCCGCCACATCCGCGAGGTCATCGACGATCCGAACGTGGACGTGAAACGGGCGGCGGCGCAGGCGCTCGGGGCGATCGGAGGCCCGGAGTCGCGGACGCTCCTCGTCCGGCTGACCCGGGACGGCAATCCTTACGTCCGGACCGCGGCGGCCGAAGCGCTGGAGAAGATCGTCGAGCTCAAGTTCAGCTGACCGGGACGCCCGGCCGGCATTCGAGGACGAACGTCACGGGGCCGTCGTTGTCGATGCGGACGACCATCTCAGCCTGGAAGATCCCGGTTTCGACCTTGAATCCCGCGGCGCGGACGCAGGCCGTGAAATGATCGAAGAGGGCGGCTGCCCGCTCGGGCAGCTCGGCGTTGTCGAAGCTCGGCCGGCGCCCTTTGCGGACGGACCCGGCCAGGGTGAACTGGGAGACAGCCAGGATTTCGCCGCCGGCTTCGGCCAGGCCGAGGTTCATCTTGCCCGCGGCGTCGGGGAAGATCCGCAGCTCCACGCATTTGCGGGCCAGGGCTTCGGCCTGTTCGGGCGTGTCCCCCTTCTCGACGCCGACGAGGAGGCAGAGCCCCCGTCCGATCAAGCCGACCGTCCTCCCCTCGACCTCGACCCGGGCCTCCCGGACCCTCTGTAAGACAACTTTCAACTCAGCTCCATTATATATTTAAATTTGGGCGATTCCTCTCGGGACGCCTCCAAGATTCTCTTCCTGAACTCTCTACCTCTCCTTCCTCCCCTATGCTCGGGGAGGACTGCCGGTAGGCATCCCTCCAGCAGGATGGGCGGCGGGATTGCCCAGGGCATCGGGACGCTTTTAAAACTCATCGTCTTTATCTACCTCTCACGACCTCCATCAAATCATCCCATCCTTTGCTTCAGCGTATGTGGATTTCGTAGATCTCCTTCGCGTCGTTATATGCGTACCAAATGAACTTATCATCTTCTATGTCGTATAATGAAGCAGTTAAATGAGGAACCGAGAAGTTCGGTCTTAAGGGAAATCGATAAGCCTCGTCCAATATCTGGCCCTTCAGATCCATGACGATAACTTTATACAGGCCTTCCTTTTGGTCGGGAGTGATGACATAGATCCGCTCAGCATCAATACGAAAATTGATAAAGGCGGGAAAGATGGCCCGTGTAGCATCATCATAAATCCGCCCGGAAGGATCCCGATATTTTTTAGAGACTTTAATGCTGGGAATCTTATGGCTGATCTCATAGAGGCGATCTCCGTGCTCATTGAAAACTGAAATATAAAGGCCTTTCCTCGAGTCTGCTACATAGATTCTGTTATCATAGACAAGAAAGTCCGCATAATCTCGAATAGTCAGCACGTTCCTACCGGCGGCTATAGCTCCATCACGACGAGAAGGCGGCGGAGCGGGAAATGTCGGCGTTGCGTCGTAAAATTGTTTAATTAGTTTTAGATTTGAATCGTAGATGCAGCCTATCGCTGTGGAAGAGCCATCATCCTGACGGCGAACAGGAAACCCAACATAATTACTGCCGACGGGCAGAAAAGCGTATCTCATTAATCCAGGTAGCCTCATTTGGTCGATAAATTCTCCTTCAGGAGAGAAGAACAAGATTTTCTGCATATCACCAACCACCAAGCGGTCCGGAAATACATTGATGCTCTCGGGGATATACGTGAACTCGCCTGGTCCCTGGCCTCTCTTTCCGGACTTTCTTAACATACGACCTGAGGAGAGGTCATAAATAATCAAATCGTATCCGTCAACGATGTAAATCCGTCCTTTTTCGACTCGGATTTTTGAGGGATTCTTTACCTCTTGCAACTGAATAATTCGAGTTCGGCTATCTGATACGGAACTCGACATGAGGAAGGCCAACGAGGCGAATGCAAAAACGCAGGCAAAAAAAACTCGGAACCGAATCCTTTCCGCCCCTGACATCTGGATTCTCCCTTCTCCGCAAGATTATGAAAGAAGACCCCAGCTATAAACAGTCTCTGGTAGTTCTTGATACTCAGGGGGAGCCCCGAAACATGTTCGCCTCTTCGGGGCTGGTGCGACGGGAGCGGTTCCCATGTGAGCGTTGGGCGATCCCGGAGCCGTCTTCATTGACTTAAAGCCCCATCTATTCTATCATGGGGCGCTTTTTAAGGAGATTTGAGAATGGCCCATCATGCGTCCGCGATCCGGCAACACCGCCGCAGCATCCGCCACCAGGCGATCAACAAGCGCAACAAGTCCGCCGTCCGTTCCGAGGTCAAGAAAATCCGCGAGCTCATCGCCGAGAAGGATAAGGAAGCCGCCAAGAAGGCCCTGCCCGGGGTTTACGCCGCGATCGATCAGACCGTCAAGAAAGGCACGATCCACCCCAACAAGGGAGCCCGGACCAAGTCCCGCCTGACCCGCCAGATCGAAGCGATCAACGCCGCCCCGGAGAAGTGATCCGGCCCTTCCGCCGGATCTCTCCGTATTCCACAATCAGCGCCTCCAGCATCGAGCGCGGGGACGCCTCCATCGATTTCTTCTTCCGGTCGATCTCGGACAGCCGCCGGATGAGCCGGTCGAGGTCTCGGGGGGAGATCGAATCGACCGCTCCGAAAAGGGCGGCGAATTTCCGGTTGTAGAGGTCCCGCCAGGATTCCTGGATCGCGGGGCGGAGCTCGCGGAAGATCTCCCGCCGGTCCTTCCCCTCCCTGAGGAGAGCCTGCGCGGCCAGGATGTCCCGCAGATACCCCGTCAATTGGCCGAGGAGCATCAGCTCGGCCGCCTCGGCGTCCTGCTCCGAGAAGAGCTTCCGGATGATGCGGAAACAGTCGCGGATGTCCAACCGGTCGAGACTGTCCGCAAGGGCCCAACGGTCGAAATCCTTGTCGCCCGTGATCAGGTGGGCGGCGTCCTTCTCCTCGATCCGCGTCTTCTCGCCGACGAACACGGCTAGCTTCTCGATCTCGTTCTCGAGCCGGCCGAGGTCGTTCCCGGTCGCTTCGAGCAGGAGATCCAGGGCTTCGGGCGACGCGGTCTTGCCGGAAGCGCGAAGCCGCTCGTCCGCCCAGCCGGCGAGGGCCTGCCCCTTGAGAGGCTCGTATTCGACCACGTCGACGGCCGATTCCGGCAGTCCGTCGAAGAGCCGATAGAGCCCCTTGTTCCGGGGGATCTTGTCCTCGAACAGGACGACCACGACGGTCTTCGGGGTGGGCGAGCGGAAATACTCTTTGAGGAGGGCTTTGTCGGAGTCTTCGAGCTCGGCGTCCCGGGCTCCCCGTCCCTCCGCGACCAGCACCTGCCAGGGCGAGAAGAAAAACGGGATCGTCCGGGCCTCGTCCAGGATGTCGCGCCAGCTGTCGTCCTCGAGGAGAAAGGTCTTGACGGTCGCCGGCTGGCCGTCCGGCCCGGAAAGGGCGGTCCGGAGGCGGCGAACGAACTCCCGGGCCCGGAAGTCGTCCTCCCCGAAGAGGAGATACCCGGGCCGGACGGAGGTCTCGTCCAGACGGCCGGCGGCCACTCCTCCGGGCATCCTCAGAACCCCTCGAGGATGCTGACGACGAGATTGCGGGCGAACTTTTCGGCGATCTTCTTGAGCGCGTCCGTCTGGACGGATTCGAAATCCCGGCCTTCGGGAACCTCATAGTCCTCATTGAAGGCATAGGACGGGTTCGTATAAAGGACCTTCTGCGTCTTGGTCTCCGTCAAGACGATGCTGACGACGAGATAGATCGTATAATGGTCGGCCGAGCCCGAGCGCGAGAATCCCGAGGGAGAGGCGCTGAATGTCGTGATGACTCCGACGAGCGTCGCGTCGGCCGCTTTCGGGTCGGAGGTGATCTCGACCTTGCCCCGGGCGACGAATTCGTCGATGACGCCCTGGGTCAAGGTCCGGTCAAGCTCGAAGCGGGTCGTTTTGTTGGTGAAGGTCGGGACCTGGATCTTTTTCACTGCTGGCGGGAGAAAGCTGCCCGTGCCGCGCAGGGAATAGCCGCACGCGACCGTGAGACAGGCGGCCGCCGCCAGTGCGAACGTTCCCGCGAGGGCACGACGGGTGGCGGTCATGGTCCCCTCCTTCGTCATTGGACGATGTTGACGATTTTGTTCTGGATGCAGACAACCTTCCGCACGGGCTTTCCCGCGATGAGGGCCTGGATGCGGGGCAGGGCGAGCGCCGCCGCTTTCATCCCGTCTTCAGACATCCCCAGCTCCGTCTCGAACTTGTCCCGGATCTTGCCGTTGATTTCGACGACGATGACGGCCTTTTCCTCCCGGGCCAGGGCCGGGTCGAAAACGGGCCAGGCCGCGTCGAAGACGAGCCCCCGTCCGCCCAGCCGCTCCCAGAGCTCCTCGGCCAGGTGCGGCGTGAACGGCGAGAGGAGCAGGGTCAGCGTTTCGATCGCCCGGCCGAGCAGCCCGCGGCCTTCGATCGAGGCCTGGAGGGAGTCCTTCTCCTTCCGCAGGGTGTTGGTGAACTCCATGATCGAGCTGATGGCCGTGTTCAGGTGGAAGCGGGTGCCGATGTCGTCTCCGACCTTCCGGATAGTCTGGTGCATCTTCTTCTGCAGGCGTCCGAAGGCGGCCAGACCGGCCGTTCCGCCCCCGGCGGGCCCTTCGCCGGACAGGACCGCCCGGCACTCCTCGACCGTCTGCCAGACGCGGCAGAGGAAGCGGAAGCTGCCCTCGATCCCGTCCTCGTTCCAGGCGAACTCGCTCTCGGGCGGGGCGGCGAAAAGAATAAACATCCGCAGGGCATCCGAGCCGTAGCGCCGGATCATTGCATCGGGATCGACGACGTTGCCCTTCGATTTGGACATGGCCGAGCCGTCTTTCGTGACCATTCCTTGGGCCAGGTAGTGAGGGAACGGCTCGCCGAGCCCGGTCAGGCCGAGGTCGCGGAGGACCTTGGTGAAGAAGCGGGCATAGATCAAGTGGAGGATGGCGTGCTCGACGCCGCCGATGTAGAGGTCCACGGGCAGCCAGTAGTCGGCCGCGGCGCGGGTGAAGGGACGCTTGCGCTCGTTGGGGGAGCAGTAGCGGAAAAAATACCAGGACGAATCGACGAACGTGTCCATCGTGTCCGTTTCGCGGCGGGCGGGGCCGCCGCATTTCGGGCAGGTGGTGTTGACGAAATCGGGGATCTTTTCGAGCGGCGAACCGGATTCTCCCGTGAACTCGGCCTTGGGAGGGATCCGGACGGGCAGATCCTCGTACGGGACGGGGACAATGCCGTCGACCGGGCAATGGATGACCGGGATCGGCGTCCCCCAGTAGCGCTGACGGGAGATGCCCCAATCCCGGAGCCGGTAGGTGATCGCCTTCTCGCCGAAGCCCTTCGCCCGGGCGTCGGCGGCCATCTTCTCCATGGCGGCCGCCGAGGCCAGCCCGGTATACGGGCCCGAGGCGACGAGCGTTCCGAGGTCTTCGAAGAGAGCGCCCGGATCGGGAGCCTCCGGGCTCCCCTCCGCGGGCTTGATGACCTCGCGGATGGCCAGGCCGTATTTGGAGGCGAACTCGTGGTCGCGAGCGTCGTGGGCCGGGACGGCCATGATCGCGCCCGTCCCGTATTCCATCAAGACGTAGTTGGCGATCCAGATGGGGATCTTCTCGCCGGTGAACGGATTGACCGCATGTTTCCCGGTGTCGATCCCGATTTTTTCGGCTTCGCTCATGTCGCGCCGGAGCCGGGACTCGGCGATCGTCCGGGACACCCAGGCGTGGCGCTCCTCCCCGCCCTCGCCGGAGATGAGGGTGTGCGTGTCGGGGTGCTCGGGGGAGAGGACAAGGAAGGTCGCCCCATAGATGGTGTCGATGCGGGTCGTGAAGACCCGGAGAGCCCGGCCGAGATGCGGAACCGGGAAATCGACGTACGCCCCGAAGCTCTTGCCGACCCAGTTCTTCTGCATGAGGAGGACGTGGCGCGGCCACTTCTCGAGCTCGGCATGGCCCGAAAGGAGCTCCTCGGCGTAGGCCGTGATCTTCAGGAACCAGTGCTCCATCTTCCTCTGCTCGACGTCGGCGGAACAGCGCCAGCACACCCCGCCGGCGGCCTGCTCGTTGGCCAGGACGGTCCGGCAGTCGGGGCACCAGTTGACCCAGCTCATCTTCCGGTAAGCCAGCCCCCGCTCGAGGAGCTTCAGGAAGATCCACTGGTTCCACATGTAATATTCGGGCAGGCAGGTGTTGACCTCGCGCGACCAGTCGTAGGCGAAACCCATCCGCTGGAGCTGGGCTTTCATATGGGCGATGTTGTCCAGCGTCCAGGTCTGAGGGTGGATGCCGTGCTTGATGGCGGCGTTCTCGGCCGGCATGCCCAGGGCGTCCCAGCCGATCGGATGGAGGACGTTGAATCCACTCATCCGCTTGAAGCGTCCGATGACGTCGCCGATCGAATAGTTCCGGACATGGCCCATGTGGATCCGGCCCGACGGATAGGGATACATCTCGAGGAGATAGAACTCTTTTCGGCCCGGGTCCTCGGAAACCTCGAAGGACTTCCGCTCGGCCCAGACCTTTTGCCACTTCTCCTCGATCCGCTCGAAATCGTACTCTTCGCGTTCCTTGTTCATAATCTATCCAGGGTAGAAAATTCCGGCATTCAGTTTACTTGATATGGCCTGGCCGCGTCCATACTCCCGAATTCGGTGATGATGGTGACAGTCATCTGAATACACTAATTTATCTGGGCTTCAGGGAATTTGAGAATTTAGTGTATTCAGATGACTGTCACCGAATTGGACTACCGCCGCCGAGCTTCCCGAGGAACGCCGCGGCGGTCAGCGGGGCGCTCCCCTCGAACTCGTTGCTGATGTCGACGTAGGTGACGATCCGCTTCCGCTTGTTCGCGATCGCGATCCCCGCGGCGGCGTCGATCGCCGCCGGCTTGGGCTGAGTGATCTTGTCCCAGATCCCGCGCGTCTCGTTCTCGACCTCCGTCCGGCCTCCGCCGCTGAGAAGACGGACGATCTGGAAGGACGCGGTTCGGGGCTTGTGCTTCGCGAAGACCTCGCCGATCGGGGGCAAGTATGAGCCCTCGAGGTAGACGAAGCCGAGGCCGTGACGGCCGAGGAAATCGAAGAAGTCGGGGACCAGGTAATTCGGATTGCGGATCTCCACGGCATAAGCCGGTCCCTGGGGGGCCGCGGAGATGAAATCGCCGAAGCGCTCATAGAACGCTTCGCGCGAAGGCATCTTCTCGCGGTTCAGGTATTCGAACTGGAACATGATCGGCCCCAGCTTCTTGCCGAGCGGGGCGAGCGCCTCCAGGAAACGGACGAGGAGCTCGCGGCTCAGGAAATGAGGGTTCTCCCTGCCGGCAAACATGCCGTGATGGGCCGATTCCTTCTTGTAAAAGTGGGTCAGGGTCAGGGAGTTGGGTGCCTTGACCGTGAAAATGAAGTCGTCGGGAACGGCCTCGGCATATTCCCGGACCGTCCGCGGTTCGGGAAGACGGGCGCCGCCGGGGAAGAGGCTATAGAACCACTGGTCGATTTCGACCGAGTTGAAATGCCGGGCATAGTCGGCCAGGTAATCCTCAGGGCGGTAGGTCTTGCCGCGATCATAAACGAGTCCCTTCCAGGAATCGTATTTCCATGAGCACGTCCCGATGCGGAGATAGCGCTTGAACGCGGCCGGAACAGGCGGGAGGTGGAACTCGTCGGCGGCGGCTTTGGTCATCGCGGGACTTTCTCCCCCGGGAAAATGAGGCGGGAAGGATGGACGGTGACGTGCTTGATCCTCAGCCGTTTCCAGGTGTAGGTGATGTGGACTGTTCCGTCGGCCGCTTGGGCCAGGGCCGGGTAGGAGAATTCCTGGCCCGGTTCGTTCTCGAGCGACAGGACCGGAGTCCAGTGAACGGCGTCGACTGATACGGCCACGCTCAGGCGGTCCCGGCCCCGTTCGTTGGGATTGTAAACCAGGACGTGCCGGCCGTCCCGGATTGTCAGGGCATCGATCCCGGAATTCGGGTTGGGAAGATCGGTCGGCGCCGGAGGCGCCCAGGTCCGTCCCGCGTCTCCGGATTTCGAGAGATAGATCCGTCCCTTCGTGCTCCGCATCAGGGCGGTTACACTGGAGGGTCCCGTCCGCAGAAGGGCGGGCTGGATGATCCCGAAGTCACGGCCGTCGTTGATGGGCGCCGTTTTCTCCCAAGTCGCGCCCAGGTCGGCTGTCCGCTCGAAATGAACGCGCCAGCCTGAATCCTCCGTGCTGCTTCCGCAGAGGATCGTCCCGTCATCGAGGGCCAGCGGATGGTTCTTGACCGGTCCGATGATCCCGTCGGGGAGGCGCCTCGGCGCGGCCCACGTCCGCCCGCCATCCGGGGAGGAGGTCATCATACCCCACCACCGCGACGGGCTGGGCCCCACCTTGTAGAAAAGGAGCAGAGCTCCCTTCCCCGCCTGATGGAGCACCGGATTCCAGCAGGGCAGGCGCGTTCCGTCCGCCTGTCGTCCCGTGGCGACCTCGATCGGCGGCGACCACGCCGAGCCTTCCCGGCGGGAGATCCAGATCCCGACGTCGGGGCGGCCTTCGGACGTCCCGCCGAACCAGGCGGCGATCAGCCCGCCGCGCGTTTCGGCGCTCGTGGAGGCGTGGCACTGGGCGAACGGCGCCTGTTCGAAGATGAATTCGACGCGGACAACGGAATCTCGAGGCGTCCCCACGTCCGTTCCCTGGCCCCCGTACGCCGGCAGGCAAGCGCAGACCGCGCCCCAAGCCAGCAGCGAGCGAAAGTTCCGGAGGAAATCCGCGCTCCTCAAGATTAGGCTCGGCCCGCGGGAGCCCAGACGACGCTCCAGATCAAGTCGATTGCGTCGGCTTCCCTCTTCTGGCGCTTTAAAGGGATTTCCTTTTTCGTCGCAATTTCATAAAGAAAGAGATTCGAATCATATTCCCCGATCGCGATCCAGCGGCCGTCGGGAGAGATCTTGCCGTCCGGGAGATCGACCTGGCGAAGGACCATGCCCGATGAAGCCGGGCCGGCCGCCGCGGCCGGCTTGGCCAATCCGGCCAGCCGCTCCTTGGCGATCTTGACCACTTCCGGCTGGTCCTGGAATTCGGCGATGACCTTGTTGTAGGCTTCCTGCGCTTTGGCCTCGCCGAGCTTCTCGTAGCACAGGCCGATCTGGAGCTGGGCCTTGCCCGTTACGGCCCGGTCCCTGGGATACTCGCTCAGGATCCGGGCAAAGAGCTTGATCGCGGCCTCAAGGTCTCCGCGTCCCTCCTTCATCACAAGCGCGGACTGATAAAGCTCCTCGGCGGATTTCTGGCTTTGCGCGATGACGGCTCCGGCCAACGTCATCAGGAGAATAGCCCCCACCGCTCCGATGATCGCTTTTCCTTTTTTCATCTCATCCTCCTCTTTGTGATTCCGATGAGATCATAAGGTTTTTTCCGTCGCGATGGGTTGCGTTTCGGTTATGATTTCACGCTATTTCAATGACAGGTCGGAGAGCCGGATAACGCCGGTGAAACCCTGGGCCTGGACGATGAGCCTCTCATCCGCGGACACAAGAGGGATGCCGCGGAGATCGGCCAGGGCAAGGAAGCAAACGTCATAGACCGTCGTTTTGAACCGGAAGGCGAGATCCAAGGCCCTCCGGGGCAAATCCGGATCAGCAGCCGCGAATTCGATGCCGAGGTCCTGGACGGACGCCACAGCCGCCTTCACGTCGTCTTCGCTGAAACCCGGATGGAACCTCAGGGCATTCGCCAGCTCGTAGAGGAGCAGGTCGGGGGCCAGGATCCGGCAGTCCCCACGATAGAGAGCGTCCCGGAGGACCAGGGCCGCCGGAGTGTCAGCCGCCCGGCTGAACCATTTGACGACGACCGAGTTGTCGATTACGAACGCTTTCATCGGCGCTCATCCCGCGCCTTGCGAATCTCGGCGACGCCGTTCCATTCGCCTCCCTTTTCCCGCAAGTCGTCCTGGAGCCTGGCCGCTGCCTCGAACTTCCTTATCCGCTCTTCCTCCGCCTTCTTCACCTCATATTCGCGGAGATATCGCTCGCTCGCCTCCCTAATGAGAAAGCTGCGGCTTTTCTTCATGTCTTCGGCCGCTTGATCCAACTTGTTCAACAAATCATCGTCAAGGATGGCATTGATTCTCGTCATACACCTCATTATTATGTATTTCTTATACACCTAATATATACACACACTCGAAATTTGTCAATTGATGTCAGGGCATTCTCAGGCAACTTCATAAATCGAGAAGAATCCGCGGGAGAAGCGTCTCTCAATTGGAGCCGAGCCGGTTGACACGAGGCATGGTATGATTTATCATCATACCGTCTCATGCCAAAGCATAAGATCGCCATCACCGTGAAAAAGGACCTTCTTGGAGAGATCGATCGTCTCGTCCTGGCCGGTGTCTATCCAAACCGGAGCCGGGCCATCGAAGCCGCGGTCGAGGACCAGATCGCCAGGATCAGGAAAACCCGGCTTCTCGCCGAATGCCGGAAGCTCGATCCGGCCTTCGAGCGCGCTCTCGCCGAAGAAGCGATCTCCACGGACGCGAAGGAATGGCCGGAATATTGAGGGGCGAGATCCGCTGGGCGGACCTCGATCCCGTCCGCGGCCGCGAACAGGGGGGCCGCCGCCCCGTCGTCGTCATCAGCCATGATCTCTTCAATGATCACTCCGGCACGGCGATCGTCATGGCGATCACAAGCCGCCCGCAGCGGGCCGGATTTCCGCTCACCCTGAAGATCGAAAACGGCGGGTTGCCAAAGGAATCCTGGCTCAAGATCAGCCAGGTTCGGACGCTCTCGTCGGAGCGCCTCGGGGAAATCATCGGCCGGATTTCCCCCGACGATCTCGTCCGGGCCGTCGAAGGCCTCACCGAGATCATCGGCTAGGCGGGATCCGCGGGCGCATCTTGTAATTTTGGCCCTTTTTTGCTATTATTTCGGCTCGTCCCGGCGGCATCCACAAGAACCCCCGACGCAACCCATAGATGAGGATTTGTCTTCCATGAGCACCGACATTTCGAGAATGCGCAACATCGGCATCAGCGCCCACATCGACTCGGGCAAAACGACGCTGACCGAGCGCATCCTCTTTTATTGCAAGAAGATCCACAAGATCCACGAAGTCAAGGGCAAGGACGGCGTGGGCGCGACCATGGACCACATGGAGCTCGAGCGCGAGCGCGGCATCACCATCACCTCGGCCGCGACTTACGTCGAATGGGCCGGCCACTCGATCAACATCATCGACACGCCCGGCCACGTCGATTTCACGATCGAGGTCGAGCGCTCCCTCCGCGTCCTCGACGGGGCCGTCCTCGTCCTTTGCGCCGTCGGCGGCGTCCAGTCCCAGACGATCACGGTCGACCGCCAGCTCCGCCGCTACAACGTTCCCCGGATCGCCTTCGTCAACAAGTGCGACCGGACCGGGGCCAATCCCGTCAAGGTCCGCGACCAGCTCGAGGAGAAGCTCAAGCACAACGCGGTCCTGATGCAGATCCCCATCGGCCTCGAGGACAAGCACCGCGGCCTCGTCGACCTCGTGTCCATGACAGCCGTCTATTTCGACGGACCCGACGGCGAGACGATCCGGGTCGAAGACATCCCGGCCGAACTCGCGCCCGAAGCCCGCGCCCGCCGCGAAGAGATGCTCGACGCGGCCTCGATGTTCTCCGACGCCCTCACGGAGGCCATCCTCGAGGGCCGGGTGACCGAGGATCTCATCCATCAGGCCATCCGGCGCGGGACAATCGCCCGCGAGCTGACCCCGGTTTTTCTGGGTTCGGCCTACAAGAACAAGGGCGTCCAATCGCTCCTCGACGGCATCGTCCGCTACCTTCCCGATCCCTCCGAAGTCGAGAACTCGGCCATGGCCCTCGACGACGGCGGAGCGGAGATCAAGCTGGCGACCGATCCGGCCGCTCCGGCCGTCCTCCTCGCTTTCAAGCTCGAAGACGGCCCTTACGGCCAGCTGACATACATCCGGGTCTATCAGGGCCGGATCGAAAAGGGCACCGAGCTCGTCAACACCCGCTCCCGGCAAAAGATCAAGGTCGGACGGCTCATCCGGATGCACGCCGACAGCATGGTCGACATCACCGAGGCCTCCGCCGGCGACATCGCCGCCCTGTTCGGGATCGATTGCGCCTCGGGCGACACGTTCGCCGCCCCGGGGTTCAACGTGGCCATGACCTCGATCTACGTCCCCGAGCCCGTCATCTCCCTGGCCATCAAGCCCGTGGACAAGCGCTCGCTCGACCGGATGGCCAAGGCCCTCAACCGATTCACCAAGGAAGATCCGACCTTCCGGACCCACGTCGATCCCGAATCGCTCGAGACGATCATCCAGGGCATGGGCGAGCTCCACCTCGACGTCTACGTCGAGCGGATGAAACGCGAATACAACGCCGAGGTCGAGACCGGAAAGCCCCAGGTCGCCTACCGGGAGGCCATCTCGGTCAAGGCCGAGTTCGACTACACCCACAAAAAACAGACCGGCGGCGCGGGCCAGTACGGACGCGTCATCGGCTATGTCGAACCGAATCCCGAGGGAAGCTACGAGTTCGTCAACGACGTCAAGGGCGGCCGCATCCCGCGCGAGTTCATCCTCTCCTGCGACAAGGGATTCCGGACGGCCATGAAGAAAGGCGACCTCATCGGCTTCCCCGTCATCGGCGTCCGGGTCGTCCTGAACGACGGCCAATCTCACGACGTCGACTCCTCCGACCACGCCTTCCAGGCCGCCGCGATCGGGGCCTTCCGCCAGGTCTACCGCAAGGCCAAGCCCCAGATCCTCGAGCCCGTCATGAAGGTCTCGGTCGAAGGGCCGTCCGAATACGCGGGCAACGTCTTCGGCACGATCCACCAGCGGCGGGGAGTCATCGTCAGCTCGGTCGAGGACGGGATCTTCTCCCGCGTCGACGCCGAGGTCCCGCTCGCCGAGATGTTCGGCTACTCGACCCAGCTCCGCTCGCTGACGCAGGGCAAGGCCGAGTTCACCATGGAATTCCTCAGGTATGGCCGGATCCCGGCCTCGATCGCCGAGGCCCTCGCGGCCGAGCACGCCGCCCGGAAAGCCCAAGAACAGGCCCGTTAGAAGAAGGAGACTCCGCCGATGGTCAGAACCGAGTTGGTCAAGCGCAGCCCCCTCCGAGTCCTCGAAGGCGCGATCCACGGCGGGCTGGGACACGGGAACATCGCCGTCCTGGCCTCGCCCAAGGGCGTCGGAAAGACGGCCTGCCTCGTCCACATCGCCACGGACAAGCTCCTCCAGGGACGTCACGTCATCCACGTCTCCTATTCGAGCCGCGTCGACTACATCATCACCTGGTACGAGGACATTTTCAAAGAGATCGCCAAGGACCGCAAGCTCACCGACGCCGTCGACGTCCACGACGAGATCATCGCCAATCGGGTCATCATGAACTTCAAGCAGGACGGGACGAAGACCGAACAGGTCCTGAAGAGCCTGGAGGCCATGATCACCTTCGGCAAGTTCAGCGCCGACACCGTCATCGTGGACGGCTACGATTTCTCCCGGTCCGCCTGCGAGGACCTGGCCAAGTTCAAGGACTTCGCCGGCCGGCTGGGCCTCGAGGTCTGGTTCAGCGCCTCGCTCCGGGAGACCGGCGTCCCTTTCTACGACGCCGACGGCGTGCCCGCCATGCTAAAGCCGATCTGCGAGGCCCTCGACGTCGTCATCACCCTCCATGCCCTGGACCAGCACGTCGAATTTCGGGTCGTCAAGGACCACGACCATCCGGCGCCCGGCGTCCTCCCGATCAAGCTCGACCCAAAGACCTTGCTCATCAAATAGGCCGGAACGGCCGCCATGACCAGGCGAATACGGCTCCTCGCAGCCCTGGGCGCGGGGCTCCTCGTCCTCGCCGCGCCTCCGTCCGGGGCGGCCCAATCGCGGACGATCACGGACGACGCCGGCAGTGTCTTCACCCTGGGGGCTCCGCCGCGCCGGATCGTCTCCCTCGCCCCCAACATCACCGAGATCCTCTTCGCGCTCGGCCTCGGCGACCGCATCGTCGGGGTCACGCGCTATTGCGATTTTCCGCCCGAAGCCAAGGCGAAGGAAAAGATCGGCGGGTTCATCGATCCGAACGTCGAAAAGATCCGCGCCCTCGACCCCGATTTGGTCATCGCCTTTCGGGGGAATCCCTGGGAAGCGCTCAACCGTCTCAAGTCACTGGGGGTCCCGGTCTTCATTCTCGACATCGGCGAGCGGCTGGAAGCCGTTCCGGAGACGATCGCCAAGATCGGCCGCGTCACCGGGCGGGAGGATGAGGCCCGGACGCTCGTCGCCGCGCTCGAAGAAAAGCTGCGTATGGCCCGGGCCGCGATGAGTCGGACTTCCGGGCGGCCCCGCGTATACCTCAACCTCTCCGGGAAGGCCCTCATGACCTGCGGCCGGTCGAGCTACCTCCATGACCTGATCGAACGGGCCGGCGGGACCAACGTCGCGGCCGCCGTCCCCAAGACCTGGTCGGCGTACAGCCGGGAACAGCTCATCCGCGACGATCCCGATGTGGTGATCATCCTCTCCCCATCCCCGGCGGAATTCGCCGCCGCGCGCGCCTGGTTCGTCGCCCTTCCCGGGCTCGACACATTGCGGGCGGTCCGGTCCGGAAGGGTCCGTCCTCTCGACGAGAACACGGCCAGCCGCATCGGCCCACGCCTCTACGACGCCTTCGCCGACCTCGTCCGGATCATTCACGGCGGCGACAGGGGCGGCAGTAGGGGCCCCGGGCTTTGACCGGGGGTCCGCTTCCGCCGCAATCAGCCGCGAATAAAATCGCGGGTGAGTGCGGCGGAAACTTCCGCGCCTCCCGTTCGTATCCTTCAGTGTGGCCCCCGGGCCGGCCGCCGGGGGAATGTGTTAGAATCGGGAGCGCGCGATGCATACTTTCTTTTTTGTCCGGGATCACGAGAAGACGTACCGGTTCTTCTCGGCCGAACCGGTCCGGCCGCCCGAACTCAAGCGGTCCAAGCTCAAGGAAGGCTGGGAGGTGGCGAAGAAGAAGCTGATGCTCCTGCCCCAGCGCTCCCTCCGTCAAGAGCTGGCCTTCGCCCAGGTCGGAAGGATCTCCGATCCGAAGATCCAGATCCGTTGTTCGGGCCTCGCCGACGAGGAGAAAATCGATTTCCGGTTCCGTTTCTTCCTCCTCAAGCGCCGGTCGAAAAGCCTGGCCATCCTGATCGGGGAAGCCATCCTCCTGCCTTTCACGGCCTTGACCATGCCGATCCCCGGGCCGAACATCGTTTTTTATGCCCTGGCTCTCCTGATCATCACCCACTGGCAGTCGTACCGGGGGGTCCGGGCGATCTTGAAGAAATCCTACGAGTTCGAGGCCGATCCGCTGCTGGCCGAATGGGAAGAGGCCGTCAAAAACCGGGCGGCGGAGCGCTATCCGGACATCCTCGCCCGGATCGAATCCGCCCACGGGCTCCAGGGGCTTCGCAAGATCCTCTGGAATTGACAATCCCCTTTTTTTGCCTTATCTTGGCACTGCCATGCCGCTCACCCTCAACCAAGTCCTCCTCCTGGTCCTGACGCTCGCCGCGGTCGTCGTCGCCGTCGTCCTCGTCCGCCTCTTCGCCCAGCTCCGGCGGACGGCGGCCGAAGCGGAGAAGACCCTGGCCGAGATGCGCGCGCTCGCCCAGCACCTCACCGAGCTCGATCTCGTGATCAAAGACAAGGTCGAGACGCTGGGGACGACCCTCGAGGCCTCGAAGAAAGCGGCCGTCAGCATCGGCCAGGCGTCGGCGCTGATCACGTCCAACTTCGTCCAGCCGGTCTCGCGCTATCTTCCTCTCATCATCCCGGTCGTCCGGTTCTTCATCATGCGCATGAAAAAGAAAAAGGAGAAATGACATGAGCAACGACAAAGGCTCCGCCCTCGAAGTCGCGGTTTCATTCATCATCGGCGCGGCCGCGGGCTTCGTCCTCGGCGTCCTCTTCGCTCCGGCCAGCGGAAAGGAAACCCGCAAGAAGATCAAGGAAGAAGTCGAAAAGACCGGGGACAAGGCCAAGGAAGGGTTCGAGAAGATCGCCAAGGAGGCGGAGAAAGGCATCCGGGTCGTCCGGGAGAAGACCCAGGAAGGCATCGACGTCATCAAGGATTTCATCGACAAGAAAAAAGACGAGTTCATGAAGCGCGGCCCGGAGAACCTCCCGGAAGAAGAGTCCAAGGGCTAAGCGCCTCGCGCGGCGTTCGTTCTTCTCGGCTTCACGACAAAAGGGTTCCCATCCATGACTGAAACGTCCATATCCCACGTCAGCGCCCGGGAGATCCTCGATTCCCGCGGCAATCCCACGGTCGCGGCCAAAGTCGTTCTGGAAGGCGGAACCGTCGGCCGGGCCCTCGTCCCCTCCGGAGCCTCGACCGGAACGCATGAAGCCCTCGAGCTCCGCGACGGAGACGCCTCCCGCTACCTCGGCAAGGGCGTCCTCAAGGCCGTCTCCCACGTCAACGATGTCATCGGGCCGCGCCTGAAAGGGTTCGATGTCCGGGCCGGGGCGGCGATCGACCGGGTCATGATCGACCTCGACGGAACCCCGGCCAAGAAGAAGCTCGGAGCGAACGCCATCCTGTCCGTTTCGATGGCCGTCGCCGACGCCGCCGCCAAAGCGGCCGGATTGCCGCTCTACGCCTCGCTGCGCCCCGGAGCGGTTTACACCCTGCCCGTCCCCATGATCAACATCCTCAACGGCGGCGCCCACGCCGACAACAGCGTCGACATCCAGGAATTCATGATCGCGCCGGCGGGCTGTTCGAGCTTCGCCGAGGCCATCCGGGCCGCGGCCGAAGTCTTCCACAACCTGAAGAAGATCCTGAAGAAGAAGGGCTACGGCACCTCGGTCGGCGATGAGGGAGGGTTCGCCCCCAACCTCCGCTCGGACGAGGAAGCGATCGAGTGCATCGTCGAGAGCATCCATCAGGCCGGCTACGTCCCCGGGAAACACGTCTTCCTCGCCCTGGACGTCGCGGCGACCGAGCTCTTCGAGGACGGCCGCTACACCTTCAAGAAATCCAAGGCCGGCACGCGGACGGCGGCCGGGATGGTCGAATTCTACGACCGTTGGATCTCGAAATATCCGATCATCTCGATCGAGGACGGCCTGGCCGAGGACGACTGGGAGGGCTGGAAAGCCCTGACCCGGGCCCTGGGCAAGCGGATCCAGCTCGTCGGGGACGACCTCTTCGTGACCAACCGGACGCGGTTCCAGCGCGGCCTCGACGAAGGGATCACGAACTCGATCCTGATCAAATTGAACCAGATCGGGAGCCTGAGCGAGACGATCGACGTCGTCGACCTGGCCCAGGCCCACGGGTTCTCGGCCGTCATCTCCCATCGCTCCGGCGAGACCGAGGATACGTTCATCGCCGACCTGAGCGTCGCGCTCGGGACGGGCCAGATCAAGACCGGCTCGGTCTGCCGCAGCGAGCGGGTGGCCAAGTACAACCGGCTCCTCGAGATCGAGGACGAGCTCGGGGCGAAAGCCGTCTTCGCGGGAACGAAGGCGTTCGCGAAATATCTCTGACCGGAACGGCCGCGTCCGCCGGCCGGTGAGGCGAAGGCCATGAGCGCAGACGATCCGTCCGAAAAAGCCTGGTTCGACGCCGCAGACCTCGAGGGATTCCTTCCCGACCTTGAGCTCGGCCGTCCCGGAGAGTTCCCCTTCACCCGAGGCATCCATCCGACGATGTACCGCGGCCGCCTCTGGACCATGCGCCAGTACGCGGGCTTCGGCACGGCCCGGGCCTCGAACGCCCGATACCGGGACCTCCTCGCCGCGGGCCAAACCGGCCTGAGCGTCGCCTTCGATCTCCCCACCCAGCTCGGACTCGATTCGGACGACGGCCTCTGCGCCGGCGAAGTCGGCAAGGTCGGCGTGGCCGTGGACTCGATCGAGGACATGGCGGTCCTCCTCGACGGCATCCCCCTCGACCAGGTCAGCGTCTCGATGACGATCAACGCCACGGCCGCCATCCTCCTGGCCATGGTCCTGGCCCTGGCCGAGGAGCGCGGCGTTCCCTGGGACAAGCTGTCCGGGACGATCCAGAACGACATCCTCAAGGAATATACCGCCCGCGGGACGTACATCTTCCCGCCCGAGCCGTCGCTCCGCCTGATCACGGACACGGTCGCCTTCTGCGAGGCCAACGTCCCCAAGTGGAACACGATGAGCATCAGCGGCTACCACATCCGCGAGGCGGGCGCGACGGCCGTCCAGGAGCTCGCCTTCACGTTCGCCAACGCGATCGCCTATCTCGAGGCGTTCGGGCGGGCCGGCCTTCCGGTCGACGTCGTCGCTCCCCGCCTGTCCTTCTTTTTCGCCGCCCACAACGACTTTCTCGAGGAGATCGCCAAGTTCCGGGCCGCCCGCCGGATCTGGGCCCGCCTGACGCGGGACCGGTTCAAGGCCGCGAATCCCGATTCCTGGAAGCTGCGCTTCCACACCCAGACGAGCGGGGCGACGCTCCTGGCCCAGCAACCCGAGAACAACGTCGCCCGGGTCGCCCTCCAGGCCCTCGCCGCGGTCCTGGGCGGAACGCAGTCCCTCCACACGAACTCGCGCGACGAGGCCCTCGCCCTGCCGAGCGCCGAAAGCGTCCGCATCGCCCTCCGGACGCAGCAGATCATCGCCCACGAAAGCGGGGTGACGCGCATCGCCGATCCGCTCGGCGGTTCGTACGCCGTCGAGGCGCTGACGAACCGGATCGAGGCCGAGGCGGAAGAGATCCTGAACCGGATCGAGAAAGCGGGGGGGACGCTCCGGGCCATCGAGTCGGGCTGGATCCAGCGGGAGATCCAGGAGAGCGCCTTCGCCTACCAGAAATCGATCGAATCCAAATCGCGGATCCTGGTCGGGCTCAACGCCTTTGCCGACCCGGAAGAGAAGCTCGATTTCGCCGTTTCGACGCCGCCCAAGCGGATCGAGCGCGATCAGACGGCCGCGCTGCGGAAGATGAAGAAGTCCCGGCCGAAAGATCGCGTCGAGGAGTCGCTCGGGGGATTGCGCCGCGAGATCGCCGCGAAAACGAACCTCCTGCCGCCGATCATCGCCGCGGTCAAAGCGCGGGCGACGCTCGGCGAGATCACGGCCGTCCTGAAGGAAGCGTTCGGGGAATATAAGGAAAAGCTCTAACCCCGGGGGCGTCCCGGGCCCGTTCAATCCATCCGGCGCTCATGGCGGAGGAGCCACTCCTTGCGCCACAAGCCGCCGCCATAGCCCGTCAAGGCTCCCGAGTTTCCGATGATCCTGTGGCACGGAACGATAATGCTGATCGGGTTCCGGCCATTCGCGGCGCCGACGGCCCGGGTGGACTTCGGCCGGCCGATCGCCCGGGCGATCTCGCCGTAGCTCGCCGTTTCGCCGAATCCGACGTCGAGGAGCGCTTGCCAGACGCGGGTCTGGAAGGCCGTCCCATCGAGCCGGAGCATCAGCTCGAACACGCGGCGGCGGCCGCGGAAATATTCGTCGAGCTGGCGGACGGCGGCGGCGAGGGCGGGCGAGGTCGCCGGCGCGACGATCGGTTTTTTGTCTTCGATAAATTCCACGCGGACGACTTCCTCTTCGGTCGCCGCAATCTCGACGCGGCCGATGGGCGAATCGAGATAGCCGCGATAAAGATCGTTCATGAATTGCTCTCGCACCGACGATAACAAATCCTTTCCCTTACCGTCAACATGATCATCGTTCCCGAGTGAGCGTTGGGCATTTCCGAAAAACTCCCCGAGCGGAGGGATCGTCCAATCATCGGGACGCTATTAAGACTCATCGTATTTATCTACCCCACCTGCCGCCCCTAGTTCTCGGGGCGGGCTGCAGGAAAGCGTCCCTCGGCTGCGGAACGGAGGGGGGGACCCCGCCGACATATAGGAGAGACGCCGACCGGCAGTCCTTCCCTAGTACGAAGGAAGGTAGGATGGGTAGATGGAATTGGAAAAATGTTTTCATGGCGTCTCGATTCCCGTGAGCGTTGGACGATTCCGGAGCTAAATTTGACTTTATATCCTGTTCATTTTAATATAGTTCGTTACCTCGATGCGAAAGATCATCTGGCTGGCCGTGCTGATGTCGATCCTCGCCCCCCGTCCGTGCGCCGCGACCGTAGACAAGAAGACCGCCGCCGACATCGACCGCGAGATCGAGAAGGTTCGCCTGGATATGGCAAAGGTGCGCCGGTTCATCCACATGAATCCGCAGACGGCCAACCGCGAGTCCGAAACGGCCAAGATCATCAGCTCCAAGCTGGCGGCGCTCGGCGTCGACATCAAGAACGGCGTGGCCAGAACGGGCGTCGTGGCCATCCTCCGGGGCGAACACAACGGCCCCACGGTCGCGATCCGGGCGGGGATGGACGCCGTGCGCATCCAGGAAACGGCCGAGGTCGACTTCAAGTCGCTCAACCCGGGCATCATGCACGCGACCGGCAACGACCTCCATGCCGCGATCGCCCTCGGAACGGCCTATGTCCTGAACGAGATGAAGGACCGGATCAAGGGGAGCGTGAAGTTCATCTTCCAGCCGGCCACGGAAGGCGCCCCGCCGGACGAGGATGGCGGCGCCGCCCAGATGATCAAGGAGGGAGTTCTGGATAATCCCGCCGTGGGGGCCATCTTCTCCCTCCATTCCTGGCCCGAAGCGATGGGGCAGGTCTACGTCGCTTCGGGTGACATCCTAGCCAGCTCGGATTCGTTCGAGATCGTCATCCGGGGGAGGAGCGCCCTCGGCTCCCAGCCCCAGGCCGGCGTCGACGCCATCGTCATCGCCGCCCAGGTCATCTCGGCCATCCAGTCCATCGTCAGCCGCAACATCGACCCGATCGAACCCGCCCTGCTGACCGTGGGGAGGATCGAGGGCGGGAGCAAGGCCGATCTCATCGCCGACCGCGTCAAGATCGAGGGGATCGTCCGGGCCCTCAGCGATGCGAACCGCAAGAAGATCGCCCGTCTCCTCGACACGACGGTCAAGGGCGTCGTCCACGCCATGGGCGGCGAATGCACGGTCACGCTGACCGAGGAGAGCCCTCCCGTCTCGAACCATCCCATCCTTCTCGACGCGCTGATGGGGACCCTGCTTGATGCGGCCGGCGAACGGAACGTGAACACGATCAAGCCGCAGATGATGTCCGACGACTTCGGGTTCTTCAGCCAAAAAACATCGTCGCTCTATCTCCTCCTCGGCGTCCGCAATCCCCGCCTGCCGGCCGCCTCGGCGGCGCTCTACAATCCGGCGTTCAATCCGGACGAACGGGCCATCGCCGCCGGAATCCGCATCCTGTGCTACCTCGTCATCGACTGTCTCGAGCAACAGAGCCGTCTTGCCAAAGGCGGAAGCTGAGCTTAAGATAAGCCTCCGATGACGTTCCCCCTCTTCTTCCTGGCGATCGCCCTGGCCGCTGGGATCGCCGCGGGCAAGACTTTTTCGATCCCTTTGGCCGCCGCCGCCATCGCCGCCGGACTGGTCCTCGCCGCGGCCTGGGGCTTTTATTGGATGAAACGGACGACGGCCGCCTTCGCCGCCCTCCTCGCCGCGACGGTCCTGCTCGGCGCGGCCGGATTCGCCCGGGCGGAGCTTCGCTTCGCAGCCAATGCGCTGCGTGGCCTCCCGGAATCGACCTACGGAGACTTTCGGGGCGTCCTGACCCGCGCCCCCGCTCCCGGGGACGACCGCGCTCAGCTCTATCTACGCGTGGAAGCGGCGGACATCGGCGGAACGGAGAGACGCGTCTCCGGGAATCTCCGCGTTTCCGTCCCCCGATCAGCCCAGTTCAAGCTACCGCCGCGGCTCGCCGCGGGCGACGTCGTCAAGGTGGGGGCGCAGATCGTCCCGCCGCTCGAATTCCGGAACTTCAACGAGCCGTTCTCCCGGATGTATCTCCGGACCCGGCTCCTCCACGCTCAGGCGTCCTCGAAAAGCCCGGCCCTCGTCGAGCGGATCGGCCGCCGCTCCGGGCTGGCCCTCCTCCTCAGGCCGATCTCCCTCCTGCGGATCGCTTTCCAGGAACGGATCGAGAGATATTTCGCCTCCTCCGCCTCTCCGGGAGGACTGACGCCCGAAGGGGCCGCGCTCGAAACGCTCCTCCTCGGCGGCCGCGGCCGATTGGCGCCCGAAACGACCCTGGCCCTGCAGAAAACCGGGCTCTTCCATCTCTTCGCCATCTCGGGGGCGCACGTCGGACTCGTCTCGCTCATTCTGTTCTGGCTGCTCCGGGTCGTCCGGGTCCCCCGCCGCTCGGCTTACGTTGTCCTCATCGCTTTCCTTGTTTTCTACGCCCTCCTCGTCGAAGGCCGGGCCTCGGTCGTCCGGGCGGTCGTGATGGCCATCGCCTTCCTCATGGCCAAGCTCTTTTGGAAGGACGCCCACCTCCTCCAGACGATCGGGGTCAGCGCCTTCGTCATCCTCGTCGCCAATCCCTTCCAGATCTTCGACGCGGGCTTCCAGCTCACTTACGCCGCGACGATCGGGATCATCCTCCTCTATCCGCGCGTCATGCTCGTCGTTCCCCGGCTTCCGCTCAAGATCGGCGAGACGTTCGCCCTTTCGCTCACGGCCCAGGCGGGCGTGTTCCCGCTCATCGCCGCGATGTTCAACCGGATCATCTTCTCCGGGCTCCTTCTCAACTTGATCGGCATCCCGCTCGTCGGGCTGATCATGGCCGCCGGGTACGTCTTCCTGCCGCTTTCGTTCCTCGGCGACGCCCTCGCCCGGCCCGCGGCCGCCGTCCTGGGCTTCCTCGTCAAGGTCTTCACGGCCTCGACCGGGCTCCTCGACGGCGTGCCGTTCCTCTCTTATCGCATCCCCACTCCCTCGGGACTCGTCGTCTCGGGCTATTTCCTCTTTCTGCTTCTCCTGCTCCTTCCCTCGCGCTTCAAGCGGGTCCGCGCCGCGGCAACGGTTGGTTTCGCCGCCGTTTTTCTCGTCCTCATCCTTCATCCGTTCCCTTCACGCTCGAAGGACCTCAAGGTGACCGTCCTCGACGTCGGGCAGGGAGAATCCGTCCTGGTCGAGTTCCCCGGCCGAAAAAAGATGCTCGTCGACGGCGGCGGATTCCCGGCTTCGTCATTCGACGTCGGAGAGAGCGTCGTCTCCCGGTTCCTCTGGGACAAGGGGATCAAGCGGGTGGACATTCTCGTCCTGAGTCACGCCCATCCCGACCATTCCCTGGGGCTCGCCGCCGTGGCCCGGAATTTCAAGATCGGAGAGTTCTGGGAGGCCGACAGCCCGTCCGGCGATCGGAGATACGACGAGTTCAGGCGGCTTCTTTCCCGGGTCCGCGCGGAGCGCGTCGCGGCGGGCTTCGGCCGGCGGGTGGGGGACGTGGCCGTCGAAGCGCTCTACCCGCCCGAGGCGAACTCCGGCGGAACGCCGGCTTCGAACGACCGGTCGCTCGTCCTGCGCCTGACGCGGGGATCCGTGTCGCTGCTCTTTCCGGGCGATATCGGGTCCGAAGCCGAACGCGCGCTCCTCGACTCCGGCCGCGATGTCCACGCCCGGATGCTGAAGGCGCCCCACCACGGAAGCGCGGCTTCGAGCTCGGAGGCTTTCGTGCGGACGGTCGCACCCGAGATCGTCGTCATCTCGGCCGGCCGGGGGAATTCCTACGGATTCCCGGCCCCGGACACTCTCGCCCGGTACCAACAGGCCGGGGCGCGGGTCTTCCGGACCGATCTTGACGGCGCGGTCGAGGTGTCGACCGACGGTTCGCGGCTAGCCGTGCGGACCTCCGTCGGTGATTGACAAACCAGGGGCTCCGCGTTACATTAACTCATTGAGAGATATGAAGATAGCCAGAATCGCCGGCTTGGGGATGAGCCTCGTTTTCCTCACCGCCATCCTCCTGCCCGGGCAGACCGTCGTCGAGGCGGCCAAGAAGGAAAAAGAGCGCCGCGAAGCGCTTAAGGGAAAACAGGCCACGGTCGTCACGAACGCCGACCTCGTCCGGACAAAGAAAAAACCAGCCGTGACCCTTCCGGCCGCCGAAGCGACGCCGCCCGGCGAGAAACCCGCCCAGCCGCCCGCGGCAGCCGCGCCGGCCCCGCCGGCCGAACGCTCGTCCTTGGACATCAAGGCCGAGCAAGCCCGGCTGTTCGAACAGGGAAAGCTCGAGATCGGGAACCGTTTGAAGGCCGCCCAGGAGCTGATCTCGCTCCTGAAGCTGAAGATGTCCGCCCTGCAGCAGCAGTTCTACAACTTCAGCAACACGACTACGCGCGACCAGATCCAGCGGGATATCAGCGATACCTACCAGAAGCTTCAGATGGCGAGCGGGGAAGAAGTCAAGATCAAGGACGAGCTGGACAAGTTCGTCGCCGCCGGGCCTTCCGCCCTCACCCCCATCCGCTAAGACGCTTCGGAGTCACACACGCTTCGAGACGCCTTTAAGATTTTCCATATTCTATCTACCTTTCCTACCTTCCCTACAACTCGGGAAGGACTGCAGGTAGGCGTCTCTCCTCAATGTCGGCGGCCTTCCGTGTGACCCCTCCGCTTCGCGATCTTTTCAGAATTGCCTTACGCTCTCGGGAGGATCCTCTTGGTATTCCGGCGAGCGATAGATAAATCTGAAAAACGTAGCTAGCGGAGGGATCGCCCATAAGCGAACATCGGGAGGTGGGGTCCCCGCAGATTAAGCGGGGCGGAACCCGCGGGGGGTTCCGACCGTGAGCGTTGGGCGATCCCGGAGCGCCTTAGCGGAAGTAAATGAACGAGATCTGCATCCCCAGGATCCGCTCATCCTTGGAATTCGGGACGATCTTGGCCGGGACCCAGGTCTTGTCCACCGAGAAGACCAGGCTGAACTCGTTCTTGTCGCCCAGCTGTTCCTTCTTGATGTCGTAGGATTTCTCGAACAGCTCCTGCGCGGCGAGGAACTCGTCGAGGACGACGTCGTTGATCTTGATCGTGACCCTCTGGTCCTTGACCGCCCCGAGGTTGACGCCCCCGCGGATGACGAGCAGAGCGTCCTTTTTGGGATTATCGACGACGCAGCGGGCTTCCTTGGCGGTCCAGCGCCACTGCTTGAGGATCGAATCGGGGTTGGTCTCGAGGTCATACCAGCCGCTCTCGTAGATCACCTCCGGCGTGCCGATCGGGGGCGGGACGACGGTCAGCTTCTTGGACAGGACCTCTTTTTCGGATTGGCCGGTCCGGTCATAGGGATTGAAGAACCCGACCGACAGCCGGAGCTGTTCCTCGCCCTTGAACTGGGGGTCGAACTCGTCGATGAACTTGGGAATATAGATCCGTCTCTTGACCGTGTATTCCTTCCCCTTCTCCCATTTCGAGGTCGGAATCTCGGGGATGTAATCGTCGGCGAAGAGCATGTTCGCCTTGTGCCAATAGTGCACGAAGACGTTGAAGTCCTTGTCGAGCTTGACGAAAGCGTCGGTGGTCTTCCACTTGTACACGACCTCGGTGATGAGGTTGTCGGTCAGGGGCGTCGCGGCGAAGGTCACCGCCAGCTCGACGCCGCCGACCTGCGTCTTCTTCTGGCAGGCCGAAAACGCCAGGACGGACGTGATTATGAGACACGAAATCGCGATTTTTCGGATCATGAGGTTCCTCCTGAAACGCGCTGTAAGCTCGAATATTATAGGGAATCGGCCGGTTTCTGTAAAGGAGGCGTCGGGAGAGAGGGCCCGGCGGCACGCCGGTTTCCCCGGCGCGGAAACCGGCTCTTCGTCGGCTCGCTCTTCCCGGCCATAACCCGGGAATCCGTGCCCGCTCGCCTCCTTATATCCGCCGAACCCTCTCCCCCTCGCCTCGAAAGAATAAGACCTAACGCTCTATCGTTATCGGCAAGTTCCCCAGCCTGGGACGCCTAACTGTAGTCCTCTCCGAGAGATAGGAGTGATCGGAAACGTAGCCGCGACACGTTTTTTCGGATAAAATTGGCACAATTCTTGGAACATATAAGAACGAGGGGTGAGGTATTCTCGCCCGCCAGGCGAAAGGAGTATGAGCATGCGCCCCACGTGGTCGGGAATGATCAGTTTCGGGTTGGTCAACATTCCGGTCAATCTTCATGTCGCCGTGAAGGATGAAGTCCACCACATGAACTACCTTCGCAAAGACGACCTCTGTCCGATCCAGTACAAAAAAGTCTGTCGCGTCACCGGAGAAGAAGTGCCCTTCAAGGATATCGTCAAAGGCTATGAGTACCAGGAGGGGGACTACGTCGTCTTGAGCGATGAGGATTTCAAAAAGGCCGACGTTAAAAAATCTCGCGCCATCGAAATCGAAGCCTTCGTCGACGAAAGCGGAGTGGATGCCAAGTACCTGGAGAAGCCCTATTTTCTGGAGCCCCAGAAAAAAGCCCATCCATCCTACGCCCTCTTCCGCGAGGCCATGGCCCGTTCCGGGAAAGTCGGCATCGGCAAATTCGTCCTCCGGGACCGCGAACACCTGGTCATGCTCAAGCCCGAAGGCGCGGTCATCCTTTTGGTCGTGCTGCGGTTCGCCGCGACTCTCCGGAGTCCCGCCGAGCTCGATCTTCCGGGGAAGGCCGCCGTTCCGAAAAATCAGATGGACCTGGCCCTGGACCTGATCAAGAAGCTCGAAGGGCCGTTCAAGCCGGAAGCGTTCAAGAACACGTATGCCGCCCGTCTCAAAGCGATCATCGCCGCGAAAAAGAAGCACAAGCCGGTGCACGTGAGAGAAGAGCAAGAGCCGCAGGAAACCGAGATCGAGGAGATCATGTCGAAGCTCAAGGAAAGCCTCTCGGCGACGCGGCATTAAGCCCAGGGCGCGATGGGACTCGAGGAATACCGCCGGAAAAGACAGCTCCGGAAAACGTCCGAGCCGGGGCCTTCACGGGGCAGGTCCCGCGGCGGGCTTCGTTTTGTCGTCCAGAAACATGACGCCTCGCGTCTCCATTACGATCTCCGGCTGGAACAGGGAGGCGTCCTGAAGAGCTGGGCCGTCCCCAAGGGCCCGTCCATGGATCCCCGGGACAAGCGTCTGGCCATCCAGGTCGAGGACCATCCCTATGCCTACAAGGATTTCGAGGGGCGGATCGCGAAAGGGAACTACGGGGCCGGGGTCGTCGAGAAATGGGATGAGGGCACGTACTCCGTGGGCGAAGGGCTCGGCCGGGCGGAGGCGGAAAAAGCCGTCGCGGCGGCCTTGATCAAGGGCCATCTCGACTTCGTCCTTCAGGGCAAGAAGCTCCGGGGACCCTTCACCCTCATCCGTCTCAAGAACACGCCGGATCAGTGGCTGCTCATGAAAAGAAGCGATCCCGGATCGCCACGCCCCCTTTCCGCGAAGGGCCTGGATTTTAAAGGCGCGGTCAAGGGCCCTCCGCCAAAAGAGACCCAGCCGATGTTGGCCACTCCGGTGGGTGAGCCGTTTGACCGGGAAGGCTGGTCTTTCGAGGTGAAATGGGACGGCTACCGTTCGCTCGCCGAGATCAAAAAAGGGAAGGTCCGCCTCACTTCGCGCAATGGAAAGACGCAGAATGAGAAATTTCCCGCCGTGGCGGAGGCCCTGAGGGACTTCCCCGGAGACGCGATCTTCGACGGAGAGATCGTGGCCGTCGACGACAAGGGACGGTCCGACTTCCAAAAGCTGCAGAGCTACCTGCGCTCCGGGGAAGGTGAGGTCAAATATTACGTCTTTGACGTCCTCTATGCCCAAGGATACGACCTGCGGAGCCTTCCGCTCCGCCGCCGGAGAGACATCCTGGCGGGGCTCCTGCCCGTCTCCCGAACGGTGCGGATCAGCGATTTTATTGAAAAAGACGGAAAAGCCTTCTTTCGCGCCGCCGAAAGGAACGGCCTGGAAGGGATCGTAGCCAAGGACCTCGAGAGTCCCTATCTGGCCGGGCGCCGGACGAACGACTGGCTGAAGATTAAAACCCAACAAAGGCAGGCCGCGGTCATCTGCGGATTCACGCAGTCGCAGGCTTCCCGCGCCTATTTCGGGGCCCTGATCCTGGGCGTCTACGACGGCGACGAGCTCGTCTATATCGGCCGCGTGGGCTCAGGCTTCGATGAGCAAGATCTGAAGCGAATCTATGGAAAGCTGAAACCCCTCATCACCGCTCAAAGCCCGTTCGCGCACGAGCCCCAAATCCCTCTTTCCGTGACCTGGGTCGCCCCGAAATTGACCTGCCAGGTCAAGTTCAGCGAATGGACCGACGACGGTCTCCTGAGGCACCCGGTCTTTCTGGGGCTGCGCGATGATAAGGATCCACGCGAGGTCAAGCGCGAGCGGCCCAATCCCGCCGAAGCGATCTTCAGAAAGCCCGGCATCAAAACCAAGGCGGAGCTCACCCATCTGGACAAGGTTCTCTGGCCCAAGGAAGGGTTCACCAAAAAGGATTTGATCGAATACTATGGACGGATGGCGGATTGGATTCTTCCATATTTGAAGGACCGGCCCCAGGCTTTGAACCGCCACCCGAACGGCATCGGGGACCAGGGATTCTTCCAGAAAAATATCACCCAAGCGCCGCCGGAGTGGGTGAAGACGGTGAGGATCCCTTCCGAAAACCTCGGCAAAGACATCAACACCCTCCTGTGCCAGAATCGCGACACTCTGCTTTATGAAGCCAACCTGGGCTGCATCGAAATCAACGTCTGGAATTCGGTGGTCGGGCACCTGGATTCCCCCGATTACGTCGTGCTGGACTTCGATCCTCTGGGGACGCCTTTCTTCGACGTCGTGGAGGTCGTCCTGGCGGCCAAGGATCTTCTGGATGAATGGCGCGTGCCCGCGTTTTGCAAGACGTCGGGGGGCAAAGGAATGCACATCTACATCCCCCTGGAGCCGCGCTTCAATCACGAGCAGGCCAGGGACCTGGCCCACCTGGTCCATCTGGTCCTCCGCCGCCGGCTTCCGGATTTGACGAGTCTGGAGCGCAATCCTGACGCCCGCAACGGAAAAGTCTATCTGGACTATCTGCAGAACCGCCTGGGCGCGACGATGGCCGCGCCGTATTCCCTCCGGCCCAGGGAAGGGGCGCCGGTTTCCACCCCGCTCGAATGGAAGGAAGTCACGACCAAGCTCGACCCCCTGGAATATCATATCCGCACCGTCCCGGAGCGAGTGGCCAAGAAAGGGGACCCCTGGAGGGATCTGTTCAAGAAAAGGGCGGACATCAACGCGGTTCTGGCCCAATTCGAGAAATGGCGGAAAAAGCGAACGTCTTCTTAGTTGGGGAGCGGGCATTGCCGAAGCCGGAGTCTCCGGGCTGTTGAACATGGATCAAAAAAAGATCGCTCTCGTCCATATCGTCAAGAAAGAGCTGAAGATCAGCGACGAGGATTACAGATGCATTCTGGAAAGGATCGCGGGCGTCCGCAGCTCCAAGGATCTGGACGAGGCCAAGTTCAGGAAGCTCATGGTTTTCTTCGTCCGCAGCCGATACTACCGGGTCAATCCATTCGGCATGACCTTGAGACAGATTCTTTTCATCAAGTCCCTGGCTAAAAAGCTGCGCTGGAACACGTTTCACCTGAACAATTTCGTCCGAAAATATTATCATGAGTCGACCGTCGAGAGCTTGACGAGGAAAGAAGCTTCGAACCTGATCGAATCTTTAAAAGCGATCCTGGAGCACGGGGCCCGCCGGTCGTAGTTTTTAACCGCAGAGGTTCCCGTGAACGAGGGGCAAGTTCCGAAAAACTCTCCTGGCGAAGGGATTGCCCATAAGCGAACATTGGGAAGGGGGCCCCGTTTCGGGGGGAACCGCAGAGGTTCCCGTGAGCGTTGGGCAATCCCGGAGCCCTTCTATGATCAATGCGCGGGGCCACGGACGCGTAATACTCGGCGACGTTCAGCTTGGTGATTTTTTCTTCCGGCCACCAGATTTTATCGGCATGGGTGATGCCGATTCCCGCCACGCGGATCGTCTCTGTGGACTCCATCTTCCGTCCTCCCCGGAATTCATTCTCCCGCATGGCTGCCACCCAAAGAGAATCTTAAAGCATATTCGGCTCATTCACCATACATTTCGGTGATTAGGCGGCGGAGGGATGCCGCATCCTTTTCGGAAAGGACGCCGATCTTCGAACCCAATCTCGATTTGCTGACGGTCCGGATCTGATCCACGGCGATCTCGGACGTCCGGCGGCCGAAGCGGATCTGCAACCTCGATCTCCAGCCGGGATGGAGCCCAGAGGTCAACGGGCAAATCGTGACTGTTTGGAGCGCATCGATTAATACGTCGAGACTGACGATGACGGCCGGCCTGGTCTTCGCCATCTCGGCTCCCCGGGTCGGCTCGAGTCCGACCCATCGGATCTCGTACCTTTTCATCTTGTCCGCACCTTCCGGCCGGCCCGGTAGGGAGCTTCCGATTCCGCGACATGCGGTTTTTCCTCCGTTTCCGGCAGAAGGCAGTCCATTCCATCGGAGTCGGCAGCCTCCCAGGCGCTCCAATCTTCACGCGCAAGGGCCATCTCTCGAGCCGTTTCCTCCCAGGAAAGCTTTTCCGGCTCCGTCCCTTGAGGCAGAAGCATGATCCCCTCGGCTCTTTCCTCCATGATGAGCGTCGCGCCCACTCGGTAGCGGGCCAGGGTCGAAGCGGGGAGGCGGATACCCCGGGAATTCCCGATCCGGGCGACTTTGAGCTCTTTGATTTTCATGTAATTACTGTAATAACTTATTTCGAGAATGTCAATAACAGCGCCACCTGAGATCGCATCTTCTTCCGATATCACGCTCAAAAAGCCTTATTTTCTCTCCTCGCCGGGCAGGTCTGCCGAACGGACGAATTGAGCCAAAAATAGGAGCTGCGGGTCCTGTCCGCTCCGGCGACCCGTCCGTGCTCGCTCCACCCATCCCCCAGTGGGTCCCTTCCGCTGCGCGCGGCCGGGTCATCCGTCGCGCCACCCGCAGCATAAGCAAAAGCCTGAGGAAGGCCAACGGGCGGCCCATACGCCGCCATTCTCGGGCAGACAGACAGGGGCGGACGGGGTATAATACGCCCGTATGGACGCGCTTCTCCGGATCTATTCCCCTTTCTCGCGCCTGGTTTGCCGGGTGAAGGGCGCGCGCTACAAAAAAGGCAGCGGCCGCCAGCGCATTTCTCCGATTCCCGTGGTGAGCGTCGGGAACCTGACCGTCGGCGGTTCGGAAAAAACCCCTCTGGTCATCGAGATCCTGCGCTTGGCCCTCGAGCTCGGCCGCAGGCCTGCCCTGATCACCCGGGGCTATCGGGGCTCCTGGGAGAAGACGGGCGGGGTCCTCTCGGACGGCCGCTGCGCGCTCGCCGGGTGGCGTGAAGCTGGGGATGAGCCGGCGATGATCGCCCGCCGCGTCCCGCGGGCGGGAATTTTCGTCGGGAAGCACCGCTATCTCTCCTGCGTCCAGGCGAAAGCCGCCGGCCTCGACCTGGCCGTGCTCGACGACGGCTTTCAGCACTTCAAGCTCGCCCGGGACCTCGACATCGTTCTTTACGAAGCTGATTCGTCGGCGCCCCTTCGCGAGGGATTATCAGCTCTGGCCCGGGCCGACATCCTGCTCTGGAAACGGGGCGGCGCCGAGGAGCGCTTGAAAAAGATCCGGAGCCGCTTCCCGTCCCTCTCCATCTTCGAGTACGACGTCAAACCGGCGTCCGTGCGGCTCCTTGACCTCGACGAAGTCCTACCGGCCGATTCTTTGCGCGGAAAGCGCGTGTGCGCCGTGTCCGGCATCGCCCGACCCGGGCGCTTTGCCGCTTCGATCCGCGAGATCGGGGCCGTCCCGATTTCGTCCCTCGAATTCCCCGATCATCATCCTTATCCCGGCCGCTCCCTGGAGCGGATCGCCGCCGCCGTCGCGGCCTCCGGCGCGGAAGCCGTGGTCACGACAGAGAAGGATGCGGTCAAGCTCGCCGGACGCCTCCCGTTCGATCTCGCGGCCCGATTCTATGTCCTCGGGATCGAGCTCGTCCTCCCTCCGGATCTGATCTCCCGTCTCCGCGACGTTCTGGGCTCATTCTCGAGCGGCGGAGCCCGCCCGTGAAGAGCCGGGTGGGCGCTTTCGTGGGCTACCTTGCTTATAAATCTTTCGCTCTCGTCTTGGCCGTCCTCCCCAGGCGGGCCGTTCTCGCCCTGGGCGGCGGCCTCGGCCGACTCGCCTGCCGCCTGGATTCGAAACACCGGCGCATCGCCGAATCGAACCTGGCCGTCGCCTTCGGCGGGGAGATGACTCCCGCCGAGCGCGCCCGGCTCAACAAACGTTTTTTCGCCCGGCTCGGCCGGAGCCTCCTCGATATCCTCAAGGCCGCTCACATGTCCGCCGCCCGCGTCCGCGGACTCTTCGAAGTCGAGGGCCGGGCCGCCATGGACCGGGCTCTCGCCGCGGGAAAGGGCGTCCTCCTCGTCACGGCCCATTACGGCACGTGGGAGCTGACCATCCCGGCCGTCGCGGAGTGCGCCCCGCTCCGCGTCATCCACCGCGACCTCGACAACCCCTTCATCGGCCACGACCTCACCCTGCTCCGGGAGAAGCTCGGCGCAGGATCGATCTCCAAGTTCGGGGCGGCCAAGCCAGTCATCCAGGCCCTGGCGCGGAACGAGATCGTAGCCATCCTCATCGACCTCAACGTCCTCCACTCGAGCGGGCCCGTTTTCGTCGATTTCTTCGGCCGTCCGGCGGCCACCACGCCGGCCCTGGCCGCTTTCCATCTGAAGACGGGCGCCCCGATCGTGCCGATGTTCTGCGAACCGCTGCCCCGGGGCCGCTATCGCATGACCTTCGAGGAGCCGCTCGTCTTCGAGCGGACGGGCGACCACGACGCCGACGTGTTGAAAATCACCCAAAGTTGCACTAAGATGATCGAGCGCCGGATCCGGAAACGACCCGAATTGTGGTTCTGGGTCCACAAGCGCTGGAACACCCGACCGCCCGGGGAGACGCGAACCGCATGAGATCATACAACCGCACGAGCGAAGGGCTGCGCCCGGTCCGCATCCAGCCGGACTTCATCGAGGTCGCCGACGGATCGGCCCTCATCGAGATGGGCAAGACCCGGGTCGTCGTCACCGCCACGATCGAGGAGAAAGTCCCCCAGTTCCTGCGCAACTCCGGCACGGGCTGGGTCACGGCCGAATACGCCATGCTCCCCCGCTCGACCGAGAAGCGGACTCCGCGGGAGCGGACGCAGGGCTATCCCTCGGGCCGGAGTCAGGAGATCCAGCGCCTCATCGGCCGGACGCTCCGCGCCGTAACCGACATGAAGGCCATCGGAGAGCGGCAGATCATCCTCGACTGCGACGTCCTCCAGGCCGACGGCGGGACGCGGGTCGCCTCGATCAACGCCGCCTGCGTCGCCCTGGCCCTGGCCCTGAAGAAGCTTCTCGACATGAAATTCGTCAAGGCCATGCCGCTCCTCCATCTCGTCGCCGGGGTGAGCGTCGGCCTCGTCGGGAGCGAAGCCCTCCTCGACCTCGACTATGTCGAGGATTCGGCGGCCGAGACGGACATGAACGTCGTCCAGACCGACCGGGGCCAGCTCCTCGAGGTCCAGGCGACGGCCGAGAAGGCGCCCTTCTCCCGGAGCCAGCTCGAGCGCCTCCTCCGCCTGGCCGACCAGGGCATCGAGGAGATCATCCAGATCCAGAAGGACGTCCTGAAGAAGAAGAGCCTCCTCTTCATGGCCTACGGATACAAATGAAGCGCGTCCTGGTGACCGGCGGAGCGGGGTTCCTGGGCAGCCACCTCTGCGACTATCTCATCGCCCGGGGCGACGACGTCGTCTGCACCGACAATTTCTTCTCCGGCGACAAAGACAACATCCGCTCGCTCCTGTCCCATCCGTATTTCGAGCTCATCCGCCACGACGTCATTCATCCGCTCTTCGTCGAAGTCGACCGGATCTTCCACCTGGCCTGTCCGGCTTCGCCCATCCACTACCAACAGAATCCCATCAAGACGGTCAAGACGAACGTCATGGGCACGATCAACATGCTCGGCCTGGCCAAGCGGATCCGCTCGCGGATCCTGCTCACGTCCACGTCCGAGATCTACGGCGACGCCCAGGTCCATCCCCAGCCCGAAAGCTACTGGGGCAACGTCAACCCGATCGGGGTCCGGAGCTGCTACGACGAGGGCAAGCGGGTCGCCGAAACGCTCATGATGGACTACCACCGCCAGAACAAGGTGGACATCCGCATCGTCCGGCTCTTCAACACTTACGGACCGCGGATGGCGGTCGACGACGGCCGGGTCGTCAGCAACTTTATCGTCCAGGCCCTCCGCGGCGAGCCCCTGACGGTCTATGGCGACGGCAGCCAGACCCGCTCCTTCTGCTACGTCTCCGACCTCATCGAAGGCCTGTGTTTGATGATGGACGCCGAAGACCTCATCGGCCCGGTCAACCTGGGCAACCCGGGCGAATTCACGATCGCCGAGCTGGCCGAGAAGGTCCTCAAGATCACCGGAAGCAAGTCGAAGATCACCCGCCTCCCGCTCCCTTCGGACGATCCCATCCGGCGGCGGCCGGACATCACCCTGGCCAAGACCCGCCTGGGCTGGGAACCGAAGGTCCCGCTCGACGAAGGCCTCGCCCGCACGATCGAGTATTTCCGCCGCACGCTCGGCGTCCCGGCCTGAGGATGAAGGACCGACCCATGAGATTGTCCATCGTGATGCCCGTCTACAACGAGAAAGAGACGCTCCGCGAGATCGTCGCCCGCGTCCTCCGCGTGGACACCGGCCTGGAAACCGAGCTCATCGCCGTGGACGATTTCTCGACGGACGGAACGCGGGACATCCTCAAGGACTTGAGCGATCCCCGCGTCAAGGTTTTTTTCCACGAGAAAAACAAGGGCAAGGGCGCGGCGCTGCGGACCGGATTCGCCCAGGCCGCGGGCGACATCGTCCTCGTCCAGGACGCTGACCTCGAGTACGACCCGCGGGAGTATCCGAAACTCCTCGAGCCCATCCTCGACGGACGAGCCGACGTCGTCTACGGCTCGCGCTTCCTGAGCGGCCCGCACCGGGTCCTCTTCTTCTGGCACTACGTGGCCAACAGGCTCGTGACCACGATCTGCAACGTCCTGGCCAACCTCAACCTGACCGACATGGAGACCTGCTACAAGGTCTTCAAGCGGGACATCCTGTCCAGGATCACCCTGAAATCCGACCGCTTCGGCTTCGAACCCGAGGTGACGATCAAGGTCGCCCGGCTCAAGGCCCGCATCTACGAGGTCCCCATCTCCTATTCGGGCCGGGACTACACCGAGGGCAAGAAGATCGGCTGGAAGGACGGCGTCGCCGCCATCTGGCACATGCTCCGGTTCAAGTTCTTCAAGTGACCCGGCCGCCGGGTCGCGGGCCGCGGCTCTCGTCACATCAACGAATGATCCTGTAGATCTCCCGCCAGGAGCGGATTTTCAGCTTGAAATTCCCCGCGCCCTGGAGCTCGCCGCTGATGGAAACAACCTGGAGCGTCGAATCGTATTCGTTGACCCAGATGTCGGTTCGGGTCGTCCCGTCGTCCGCTTTCCGGACCTCGCCCTTGGCCACGGCGGAGCGGGTCTTGCTTGCGAGGGTGAGGTAGGTTTCGGCCCCGGAGAAGGCGGTCTTCCCAACCAGGGCGGGCGCCGCGACGACCCAGCGGGCGTAGAGATAGCCTGGAGTGACCTCGTCGCTCAGCGGCTCGACGTCTTCGATGTTGCCCATGAACGTCGAAAAATAGATCACGCCGTCCACGAGCACGGGATCGGCCCAGATCTTTTCTCCCATGGCCAGCGCGCCCGAAGAGGCCAGGTTGTTGGTGACGGTGATATCGGCCTTGTTGCCCAGGTACCATTCGACCCGCGGGGTGGACGCATCGACAAGGGCGACGAAATGGTATGTGTCTCCGTCCGGGGCGTCGTCCGATCCGCCCGTCCCGAAGTACAGGTGGGGGGTCGTCTCGCCGGCTGTCCGGTTGAGATAGATCTCCGGCTTGGTCAGAATGGCGTGATCTTTCTTGTCGTTGAAGATCTTGGTCAGGGTCCAGGGATTGACGGCCGCGTTCACCCGCCACATGTTCCCCTTCAGGTCCCCGACGTAAGCGCGGTCCGTCGTACCGTTGTTGTCGATGTCGATCCCGTTCGGAGAGCAGGGGACGTCGGTGCCTTCGAGCTTGCCCGACCAGAGGGAATTCCCCGTCTCGCAGTCCACGGCGTAGATGTAGGAATCCTTGGCCTTTTTGCCCGTGCCGAGGAAGGCGACCCATTTCTCCGCGCCCTGCCATATGACCTTCGTGATGAAAGGAACGGACCACGTCTCGCCGTGCTTGTCCGTGCTGAATTCCCAGAGCGGCTGGGGATCCTCGGGATCGGTGACGTCCAGGGCGAAATAATGGTAGTTGCCGGCCTTCGTCCCCTTGCCGGTGCCCTTGCCCTGGCCGGAGACGAGCAAGGTGATCCATTCCTTCGTCCCATCGCCGTCACGGTCGATGTAGACATCCTCGACGGCCGGGGCGCCGTCGACCAGGACCAGGCCGGACGGACTGAAAAAGCGGGAGTGGGTCCTGTGGTCCTTCTTGGCCAGCTTCTTCAGAAAACTGAGCTGGTTGTACGGAACGAATCCCCACAGCTCCTCGCCATCCGAGGTGGAGAAGCAATGGAGCATGCCCCCGTTGTCTCCGACATAGACGACATCCTGCCGTTCGGCGTGGGCTCCGGCGAAAGCTTCATAGCCCGCCCCCTTGAGGGCCTCGACGCCCGAAGGAGGCCCCACGAGGAGCGGCGTCGAATGATCGATCCAGCCCAGCTTCCAGGGGCGGTCCTCGCCGCGGATGAACTCGATGAGCGAGCCATCGTGAGTTCCCGTATCCTTGATGTATTTCTTGAGCGTCCGGGAATTGGCCGAGGTGAAATCCGTCCGGACGAGCTCTGGGCCGCCGTGGCCGCCGGGAATCGCGGTATAGATCATCCGGCTGGACGCCGATCGGGTTTTGAGAACCTCGCCCGCGTCCCAGAGGACGGAGACGTCCTCGGGGATGATCTCGCGGCCGGACGTGTCCGCCGGATTCGACCGCGAGACCGTCCGGAGCGTGTAGGTCCCCGCGCCCGGAAAATTCATCCGGGTCACGTCATAGGCCCGCAGGTGGCCTTCGAAGGACGGGTACAGGAAACTCGCGGCGATCGTCACGTGCTTGACGTGGCGCTCCGCGTCGCGGATGCGTGTCGCGACCGGGGAGGTCCGGGAGAATTCCTTTCCGTCGAGGGTCGTGTATTCGAAAGAAATCGAATCGATGTAGGGGGTTTCGATCGAAGCGCCGCTGCCGCTGTCCTCGGCGGCCGTGAATACGGCCTTCCACACGAGCTCGGAGCCGAACTCCTTGAACTTGATGTCCTTGACCTTGCCCAGCTTGTTCTTGAGCTCGGCGTCGTGGAACTCGCCGACGGGATGCCAGACCAGCCCATTGGTGTTGGAGACGAAATATTCGATTTTCAGTCCGTTGTTCTTCGATCCGACGTAGCCCTGATAGATGTCCTTGACGACGACCTTGGTCACGAGCCGGTTGTAGGATCGGACCTCCGGGGCGAAGACCAGGGAATTGGCCTGGCCGTTGAGGTTGTAGGACGTGCTCATCTGAAGACCGAGGCAGGGGGAGGTCGTCGTCCCCTCCGGCGCGCCGAGCGAATAGGCGTGGTTCCCGAAGGCGATCGTGTCGATCAGCCCGTCACCGTTGAAATCGAGGGCCGCGGCGTAATCGAAATCCGCCAGGGCGAATCCCTGCTCGGTCTCGGTCTGCGTCCAGGGCGTGCCCGACTCGTTCCCGAGGCGGGTGTCCAGCCGGAACGTGATCACGAAAGTCCCGGCCCGGTTGTCGAAATAGAAGACCGTTCCGCCGACATATTTGCCGGAGGGCCGGTAGTTCGCGCCATCCGTGGCGACGAGAAAGCCGACATCGCCGTCGTTGTCGAGGTCGGAACAGACGATGGCCACGGCCGCGCCGTCGAATTCGTTGTCGGTCGGATCGCTCCGGGTGTCTTTGAACGTCTGGGCCAGGGCAAAATCTCCGACGCCGTTGTTCGCGTAATAGCGCAGCTCGCTCGAGCTCACGGAGCCCGCGACGATGTCTATATCGCCGTCCAGGTCGAAGTCCGCGGCGCCGATGGCGCTCACCCCGCGGCCGGTGAAGCCCGTGGAAAGAACCGGCGTTTCTTCGAGGTAGAAGCTCTCCTCGTCCAGGACTCCATCGCCCAGGTTCGTGGCGATGTAGATGTCTCCGCTCACCGTTCCGATGAGGATGTCGAGGTTCCCCTCCTGGAAAAAATCGCAGGTGGCCATCATTCCCGAAGTCCAGGCCGCGCCTCCGAGGATGGGCGCCCAGGCCGCTGTCACGTCATAGCGGTCGAATATCAGGTTCCCCGAATCGACCCTCCGGTTGGAATACAGAAAAATCCGCTTGGGCGTGTAAGGGCTGGACGCCTGGGAGCAGAGGTAGATGAAATCGATATCGCCGTCCCCGTCATAGTCGCCGGAGGCCAGGCCGCAGTAGCCGCTTGGATCGATGGCCGCGCCGCCGATGCCGAGCGTCGGGACTCCGGTCGGGCCGCTCGTCCCGGCGCATCCGTCGATCCAGAGCGTGACGACGTTGTAGACGGCCGGGCTGCCGGCCGCCGCCGTGTTCTGGAAGAGGGCGAGAGCGTTCGCGTACCGGCTGCTCGTGGCGATGATGTCGGTTTTTCCGTCGCCGGTGAAATCGGCCGCGGCAACCGAATCCGCCCAGGGAGGCATGGCGTCCGTGTACAAATTGGCCGTCCGGGAGGCCGTCTTGTCCAGGAGGTTGATCTTCTTGTTGAGGACGACGCGCCCGCTTCCCCAGCCGTCGACCGTCCCCGGGGCACGATACGTAGTCGTGTCGAAGCTCTCGGTGGTCGTGATGGGGGGATTCGTCGCTGAGGACAACAGGCCGAGAAGGATCAGGATGCCCGTCGCCATCGCGGCGGCCCGGGCGCTGGGTTTTGTCCGGCGATCCGATTTCATGGCGACTCCGATTCGAAGACAAGCTCGAGCTCCAGGCGGACGGAATCCGCGATCCGCGCGCCGACCCGGACGCAGCCGATGACCACCAGGATCGCGTCCATCGGATCGGCGGCGGCGGCCCCCGCCTCGTCGTTGATCAGGAATGCGGTGAAGACGAACCGGGGGTCGAGAGCGCCCTGGGCGTCCGTGGCGAAGGTTTGATGGAAGTAGAGGATATGCGACACGTCCGGCGCCCCATCGCCGTCCTGGTCGAGCCAATGGAGCAGCTCGCCGTCGCTCAGGCGGCGGAAATACATGGCGTTGGGCGCGTCGAGGGCGTCGAGCGGCTGGTCGATCCCGGTCGGATTCGTGACGTAATGGCCGGTGAAGTCCTCCCAATAGCCTTGGTCCATCATCTCTTCGATGTAGAGACGGGCGGCTTCCGCCCCGGCTTCGGCGGCGTTGAAGGCCTGCTCGTGGAAGCGCATCCCCCCCGAGATCTTGGGGCTCATGTTGGTCAGGGTCAGAAGGGGGATGCCGATCCCGGCCAGCAGGGCGCAGATGAGGAGGACGATGACGAGCGTCGATCCCCGTTCGGCCCGCCGTTCGCGCATCATCGCTCCGTCGTCCTGTTGTAGATGGCCAGGGTCATGTTCCGGATGTTGGACGTGGATTCGAGGAGGTAGCGCTTGTGGCCGTCATCCGCCGTGGCGGCCAAGGAGTTGGCCATCGCCGGGCGGCGGTAGAGGTAGGTGTTCCGAGAAGCCTTGTTCGGGATGAGAGCGAAGCGGTCCTGCGTCCGGCCGAGGACCCAGATCTTGACTTGGCGGATGCGGGCCCGTTGGGCGATCGTCCAGGACGCGTTCCAGTCCTGGAAGCCGTCGAGGGTCGCGTTGACGTCCCCGTCCATGTCGCCGTTGAACTGGAACTGGATATTCTCGATGTTCTGGGCGATGGGATAATGGGTCCCGTTGTCCGTGAGATAGAGGATCCCGCCCTGGCCGCCGCCGATATAGCCCTTGACGCCGGCGGTGAGGCCCGGGTAGTTCCCGGTGACGTCCAGCCAGAAGTGGCGGACGTTGACGAACGACACCGAGCCCCCGTCGAAGGCGGCGTCGGGGCAGACGTCGCTCAGCCCTCCGGGAGGATTGATCCCGCCGCTCGGGGTGAAGGAGAAGGATTCTTCGCCGTCCCGGTTCTTGCGCTTGACCGCCGTGATCATGCGGACGGCGGCCCCTGCGCAGCCCGAGCTCGGATTGGGCAGGAGAAGGCAGATCTTGCCGATGTATTCGCTTTCGGCGTAGGGGAACCGCTCGAGAACGTAGTCGCCGAGAAAGATCTTGTTGCCGTTTCCGATGCTGTTCACGATCGTCGTCTTGAAGGGGTATTCGATATTGCCCATGATCTTCAGCCGGTCGGGTTGGACCGCCCCGCCCTGGTTTTCGTTGTCGACGCCCTCCAGGCCGTTGCCGAGCGTCTCTCCGGTCAGGTCGGCCCCGGCCATCCGGGCGTCCCGGGCGATGAAATACATGGCCGCTCGGACATCCTGCTGGAGGCGGGTGTACTGCTGCTGGTCGGCCGAGGTCTTGTTGCTTCGGACGTAGATCGCCAGCGTCCCGGCGACGATGACGAGGGTGATGAGGCTCACGACCAGGAGCTCGACGAGCGTGAAGCCCGCTTCCCGGGCGCTCGATCTCCTGTCCCTCATCTTGATTCCTCTCATCTTCCAATGACCGTATTCATGACCGCTAAAACCTTGTGCCCGGCCGGATCATCGGCCAGCGTCTCGGCGGTCGGGGTCAACTGGCCGGCCGGGAAGACGAGGACTTGCACCGCCCAGGAATACCCTGTGCCCTGGATCCGGGTCAGGCGGCGGAAATCCGGCGTCCCGTCCTGGTTCATGTCGATCGTCTCATCCGCGGATTCTCCGCGCGCCGTGGAGGGAAACGTCGCGATTTCCGCGTTGGTCAGCGTTCGAACATAATCGATAGTCTGCTGGGCCAGGAACGTCGCCTGCCCGATCCCGCCCCCGCGCGTGTTGTTGGCGATGCTGATCAGGAAAAGCTGGGCCAAGCCGAGCAGGGCGATCCCCAGGATGGCCATCCCGATGATGGCCTCGATGAAGGAGGATCCGGCCCGTTGTCTTCTCACCGCCCTCAGCTCCTCGTGAATTGGACCGACCCGCCGGCCAGGAAACGGATCGTCCGGTTCGACGGTTGGCCCAGGCCGGCGAGCTTCGCGCTCGACAGCACGATCGAGTTCTTCGTGCCGTCATAACTGGAGACGAATCCGGTCCCCTGGAAGGTGACGGCCAAGCCCGTCGGCAGATTGACCGTGGCCGTGATCTTCGAAGGGATCTTGACCCGGCGCGAGCCCGGCATGAGCGTCCAGCTTCCCGCCGTGGCCTCCCGTTCGATACAGTAGGACCATGCCCCATCGGTCGAGGAGAAACGGACGCGGTGGTTCAGACGGGTCGAAGCCGCCTGCCACTTGGCCGTCTGGAAGGACATCAGGATCTCGCTCGCCGTGTTGTCGAGGGCCCGGACATATTGGGAATTGAACGAGCCGGCCAGGGTCATCAGAACGAGGACGGCCATGATGGCGACGCCGATCATGACCTCGATCAGGGTGAATCCGCGTCGACGAGTGTGCTGGCACGGAAAAATCCCTTCGGATGGCGGTATTCTTCTGTCCAACGACACTTTCATTCCTTTTATGAGACCGCCCTATGGTATCGCGGCGGCCGGGCCGGGACAATGACCGGCGAGAGTGATTCCCCCGGTGAGAATTCTCCCCGTCTTCTCCCCGCGGACGATGATCCGGTCTCACCCCTAAAGGGTAGCCGGCGCGAAAACGCCCCGAACCCTTCTCGATCCGGCCTTGACAGGACGATGAATTTCCAATTAAATTATTCTTTTTAAAGGAGGTCCCATGACTCTCGTTTCCTGGCTGATCGTCATCGGCGCCGTCGTCGTCCTCATCATCCTTCTCATCCTCGTCTTCGCCAAGCAGTACAAGAAGGTCGGCCCCAACGAGGCGCTGATCATCTCCGGCCGGAAAAAGACCGTCACCCACCGCGACGGCTCCCGCCATAAGGTCGGCTACCGCATCCGCCTGGGCGGAGGGACGTTCGTCCTGCCCTTCATCGAGACGGTGGACACCCTGCCCCTCGAGGTCATTCCCCTCCAGGTCCGGACGCCCGACGTCCTGACCCATGGCGGCATCCCCATCCTGGCCGACGCGACGGCCCAGGTCAAGGTCGAGTCCTCCGAGGCCTCGATCCACATCGCCGCCGAGCAGTTCCTCGGCCTGGGCAAGGAGGGGATCCGCGACGTCGCGGTCGCGGTGCTCGAGGGCAAGATGCGCGAGACCATCGGGACGATGACGATCGAGGACATCTACCGGGGCCGGGGCGAGTTCGACAAGCGCGTCGCCCAGGCGGTCTTCGAGGATTTCGCCAAGATGGGCCTCGTCCTGCTGTCCTTCTCGCTCAAGGAATTCAGCGACTCCCAGGGCTATCTCGATTCCCTGACCAGGCCGCTCATTTCGGCAGCCAAACGCGAAGCGGCCGTCGCCGAAGCGGAAAGCCAGAAGGAAACGATCATCCGCTCCTCCCAGGCCCGCAAGGAAGGGGAGGTCGCCCGGCTTCAGGCCGAAGCCCTCATCGCCAAGGCCCAGTGGGAGAACGAGGCCAAGAAGGCCGAGTCGCAGGTCATGGTCAACCAGAAGAAGGCCCACGCCGATTTCGCCTACGAGATCGAGCGCAACAAGATCGGCCAGGAACTCAAGCTCGAGGAGGCCAAGGTCCGCCAGATCGAGAAGGAACAGGCCATCAAGGTCGAAGAGCTCGAGATCAAGCGCCGCGAGAAGGAGCTCGACGCCAACGTCTTGAAGCCCTCCGACGCCCGCAAGTACCAGATCAAGTCCGAGGCCGAGGCCGAGGAGTTCCGCATCCAGGCCGAAGCGCGCGGCAAGGCCGAAGCCGTCCGGCTCGAGGGCCAGGCCGCCGCCGATTCGATCAAGCAGAAGGGCGCGGCGGAGGCGGATGCCATGACCAAGAAAGCCGCGGCCTGGGAGAAGTACGGCGACGCGGCCATGCTCGACATGTACATAAAGATCCTGCCCGATGTGGCCAAGTCCGTCGCCGAGCCGCTCAGCAAGGTGGACAAGATCGTCGTCGTCGGCGGAGACAAGTCCCTCGGCACGACCCGCATCACCGGCCAGGTGGCCGAGGTCATCGCCCAGCTGCCCGAGGTCGTCAAGGCCCTGACCGGCGCGGACCTGAAGAAATTTTTCAAGGACAAGCTCAATCCCGAGTCGAAGCCGGAAAAATAGCGCCGGACGCGGCGACCGAGGTCCATCATGATCTCCGAGAAAGCGAACCGGATCGGCGACTCCCCGACGTTCAAGGTCGCGGCGAAGGCCAAGGCCATGCAGGCCGAGGGCATCGACGTCGTCGATCTCAGCCTCGGCGAGCCCGATTTCCCGACCCCCGAGAACATCAAGGCGGCCGGGATCAAGGCCATCCAGCAGAACTTCACCAAGTACACCGCGACGGAAGGGATTCCCGATCTCAAGAAAGCCATCATCGCCCGGCTCAAGGAGGACAACGGCCTGACCTACGCTCCGAACGAGATCATCGTCTCGGCGGGGGCCAAGAGCTCGCTCTTCCACGCCATCCAGGCCGTCCTCGACGAAGGCGAGGAGCTCATCATCCCCGCCCCCTATTGGGTCACCTATCCCCATCTCGTCACGCTGGCCAACGGCCGATCGGTCATCGTCCCGACGAAAGAGGAGAACGGCTTCGTCCTGACCCCGGACGAGCTGCGGGCCCACATCACGCCCGCGACCAAGGCCCTCCTTCTGAACTCGCCCTCGAACCCGACGGGCGCGACATATTCCAAGGACCAGCTCGAGGCCCTGGCCGAGGTGGTCCGCAAGGAGGACATCCTCGTCATCTCCGACGAGATCTACGACAAGCTCGTTTACGATTCGTTCAAAACCGTGAGCTTCGCCTCGCTCGGCGAGGACATCAAGAAAAAGACCATCCTCATCAACGGCATGTCCAAGGCCTACTCGATGACCGGCTGGCGCATCGGCTACACGGCCGGGCCGGCCCCGGTCATCGCCGCCATGGGCCGCATCCAGAGCCACACGACCTCGAACCCGACCTCGATCTCCCAGAAGGCGAGCGTCGAGGCCTTGGCCGGCCCCCAGTTCGAGGTTGCGCGGATGGTCGCCGAGTTCCAGCGGCGCCGGAATTACTGCCACATGAAACTCTCGGCCATGCCGCGGCTGTCGTGTTTCAAGTCCCAGGGGGCGTTCTATCTTTTCCCCAACGTCAGCGCCTACTACGGCATGGAGTTCAACGGAACGCCGATCCGGAACTCCTACGGGATGGCTTATTTCCTGCTCAAGGAAGGCCGGGTCGCCATCGTCCCGGGGGACGCCTTCGGCGCCGACGACTACATCCGCATCTCCTACGCCACGTCGATGGAGAAGCTCGAGAAGGCGATGGAGCGCATCGGCGAGGCCCTCGGCCGGCTGAAGCCGGCCCGCAAGGCCAAGAGGATCGCCTTCCAGAACGCCGTCACCAAGGTCAAGAAATCCGTGCCGGTCGAGCCGGCCGTTTCGGAAGCGGTCCGCGACGGCCTGGTCGCCGAAGCCGATACGGCCCTCGCCTCCGGCCCGTTCTTCGAGTGGAACGCCAACATCAACGGCGTCGTCGTCCAGCTCAAGACGAACGTCGGACACCTCTACGATTTCTGGATGGAGAATTGGTCGCCGGCGCAGCTCGATTCCGATCTCGAGCCGCACGGCCTCATCTACGCCGTCGACGGCCTGGCCGGACGCGAGCCGCGGGCGTTCTACAACACGGCGACGAAGACCGGCGTCCTGGTCAACACGGACGGCTACGGCCCGCTGCGGAGCCTCGCCCTCGGGCTTGTCTCCGACGTTTCCGAGCGCCTCTTCAGCGTCCACGCCGTCCGGGGCATGTCGCTCGACTTCGGCGGACAGGGCCTGACGCTCGTCGGCCCTCCGGGGACGAAGAAGACCGACCTGTTCTTCGGATTGCTCCGCGATCCGAAGTTCCGCTTCCATTCGAACGAAATCGCCTTCGTCCGGTACTCCGGAAAAGCGGCCCTGGCCGACGCCGCGGAGCGGAAAGCCTTCATCCCTTCGAATTCCGTAAAGCTTTACCAGAAGCTCGCCCCGCTCTTCGACAACAGCAAGGGCGAGAATGTCATCCTCCGGAAAGAGGACTGCAAGAACGCCGAGTGCCTCGCCCAGGACGACTGCCGCCTCGACCGCGGCTCGCCGTTCTGCTATGAGGCCTCCAAACACAGCCACGTCCTGCTCGATCCCAACTGGATCGCCGGACCGGGCTCCGCGCCGAAGAGGACGAGCCTGCGCTGGGTCTTCCTGCTCCGCAACGACGCCATCTCGCCGTCCCTCGTCGAGCTCGGCGCCGACGAGGCGCTCCGCATCTTCGAATCGGGCGAAATCCCGGGGATGCAGCGCAGCGCCGCCGACGGCCCCCCGCCGCCGTTCTTCAACCCGCACCTCCTCGTCGCGACCGAGGATCGAATCGCCCTGCAGAGGAGCTTCTTCCAGAAGCTCATCGGCAGCGCGGCGATTTATTTATTTAATAGCGGCGTTGCCGGGGTCGAAAAAATCAAAGAGATCGTCGGGGCATAATTCGAGTCAGGCATCTCCGGGGGAATCCCTTCGGACGACGCGGATTTCCCCCAGCGCGGAAATCCGCTCCTTGTGCTCGCTCCGCTCTCCTCTCCCTCCGGTCGAGGAACCATGCCCGCTCCGCTGCGCTGGCTTCCGAAGGGAATCCCCCTCGATGCCTCGATTGAAGACCTCCCGCCCCGACGTTTTGGGGTGCCACCGCCTGCAAATCCCGCCGCAGGCATCCTTGGCCGATTCGCCGCATCTCACCCCCGACCGACCGTAAAGGAGAGACGCTGACCGACAGGCCTCTCCGAGTACTAGGAGAGGAAGGAGAGGCAGATACTTTTTGATAAGTTTTGAGAGCGTCTCGACGCTCATCGTCCAAGGCGCCTGCGCGGCGGCTTGTCATGCTTAGTTTGTCTCATTACTTTACGCGTCTGCTTATTTTTAATCTTTAAAGCCTTAAACTGAATTCGGCCCCACAGCTCGTGGAGAGGGGGCCCGCTTCGGGGGGAACCGCCGAAACTGGTTCCCCGGCGGCTTTTAAGCGTGCTCCGCCACCTCCACGCGGGCCCGGCGTGCGACGAATTAAGGTGCCAGTTAACTTAATTCCCGATGTTGAAACCTATTCTCTAGTAGTATCCTCTGGGAATTAAGATAACTGGCACCTTAATTCCCGAACGGCCGAGAAATTTGCGCATACAGGATTCCTATTGAGGCCGATCGGGGACGGTGAGCGAAGATATCGCCGTCGCCCGCGAACCACGCTTTTCGAGGGGATCCGGCTCGGAAGAAGCCGGGCGACGAGGATGTCTGAGCTTCCCGGCGGTCGTCCGTTGAGTCAAGGCCGGGAAGCGAGTTCCGAGGAGGCGAGAAAAGCGGGGTGAGCGGAAGCGGGCTTCCAGGCGATAGGAGCGAATTCCGTCCCCGATCGGCCGAAACGGGGATGCGGAGCTTAAACGAGATCGCGTTCGATCTCGGCGACGAGGAGGTGGAGCAGAACTAAATGAACCTCCTGGATCCGCGGCGTGCTCGTCGAGGGGACGCGGATCAGGAAGTCGCAAAGAGGCCCCATCTTCCCTCCGGTTGCGCCCGTCAAACCGATCGTGATCAATCCCCGTTTGCGGGCGGCGGTGAGGCCGCGGACGATGTTCGGCGAGACGCCGCTCGTGGACAGGGCCAGGGCGATGTCGCCGGGGCGTCCGAGGGCTTCGATCTGGCGGCTGAAGATCGCGGCGAAGGAGAGGTCGTTTCCGATCGAGGTCAGGACCGAGGTGTCCGTGGTCAGCGAAACGGCCCGGAAAGCCGGCCGGGCAGTCGTGAATTTGTTCACGAGCTCGGCGACGAAATGCTGGGCTTCGGCCGCGCTCCCGCCGTTCCCGAAGGCCAGGATCTGGCCTCCGGCGGCGAGGATGTCGCGGCAAGTTCGTCCGGCGGCCGCGATCACGGCGTCGTTCTTTCCCAGGGTCGTGCGGATGAGACGGCTCAGCTCGTCGGCCAGCGCTGCTCGTTTCATGGGAACTCCTTATCGAGCGCCCGGGCGATCGATCCCCGCACGCGCTCCATCAATTCGGTCATATCATCCACGCGGAAGCCATCCGTCTCGACGGCTGGAAGGAAAGTGATCCGGACGGGTCCGGAACGGATGAACAGGCTCCCTTTGGGCATGAGCGCCCGGGTACCCTGGATGGCGATCGGGACGATCGGCGAGCCGCTCTCCACGGCAAGGAAAAAGCCCCCCCGGCGAAACCTTTGCAGGCTGCCGTCGCGGCTCCGGGTCCCTTCGGGGAAGATCACAAACGCGTCCCCGGATGTCTTGATCGTTTCGATCGCCCTTTCGATGGCCATTTTGCCCGTTTCGCCGCCCTTGCGGTCGACGGGAACGAAGCCGATGAACTTCATGCCGGTCCCGATGACGGGAAGCCGGAAGGCCTGTTTTTTGATGATGACGCGGACCCGGCGGCGGAGGTGGGAAACGAGGAGCGGGCCGTCGAGCAGGCTGACATGGTTGGACATGAAAACGACCGTTCGGTTCGGGAGATTCTCCCGGCCCCGGATTTCGACCCGGATCCCCAGGATGCGGGCGCAAAGGCGGACGACCCAGGCCCCGATCGGGAGCCAGGGGCGGCGGATCCCGAAGAGGATGCTGAAGAAGAGCGGCAGGGTCAGGCAGAGAACGGCCAGGACGATCAGGATCGCGACAAGGAAGGTTCGCGCGGCCACCCGGGGGATTATAGGGGGTTCGCCGGGCCGATTCAAGACGGCCCCGGCCGGCGGGGTAAGAAGAAAGGGCGCCGCGGGTTTCCCACGGCGCCCTGTGAAACCGAGAGAAAAAGTTCCCGAACCTTACGAACCGGAGACGCCGGCCCGCGGTCCGCGGATGGTCTGACCGCTGAAGTTGATCAGATCGTTGTCGAACGAGGTCAGGCTGTCGAGGGAATACAGGCCCGCTTCAGGCGAAGTCGCGACATACGACCAGCCATCGGTAACCCCATCTCGGCCATAAGACAAGATTACGAAATCATCCTTAGCGGGACCGGTGATACCGCGCACACCGGCGTTGTCGCCGGTATAGACCTGGAAGTTGGTCCCCCACTGATCGGTCATCGGGATGGTCTTGGTGTACATAGGCACGAGGGCGGTCTTCATCGTGTCATCGATGTCGCCGTTAACCACGAAGGGTACGGCCTTGTCCGTGATGTAATCGGCGACCCAGGTCGCGATCGTGCTGATGTCCTTCTGCGTGCCCCGGATCTTCGCTTTCTGAAGGGCGGTCATCGCGTTCGGGATGAGCAGGGCCGCCAGGATCCCGATGATGGCCACGACGATCAGCAACTCGATCAGGGTGAAGCCTTTCTGTCTCTTAAGCATAATAACCTCCTGTCCCTTGTTGTTTGGATTTGCTGTCAACAAGAGCCGATAAGATTGCATTGGCTCTTATAATCAATGCAATCGATGTGCCAAGACTTGAAAAATTTTAAATCGCTGTAATTAAATAGCTTACGCAGCTTTTGGCTCATAAGCATTATCGCACAAATGACATTATTTGTCATTATTTGCCAATATTTGTCATTTCTCGGCACGGCCGCTTCCATTCCCGGTTCCATTTTTTCCATTCGCCCGGCCAAAGCTTTTGATCTTATACTTATCCAAAAGATAGCGCAGCGAACGGTAGCTGATCCCGAGCAGATCGGCCATCCGGCTCATATTCCCTCCGGCCCGCTCCCCGGCTTCCTGAATATATCGCTTGGCCTCATCGTCCAGGTGGTCTTCAAGGTTGAACCCGGCGCCCATGCCGGCCGGATCCTCGATCTTCGTCCGGCGGCTGACGAATTCCTCGGGGAGGCTGGCGGGCGTGATCGTCTCTCGGCCCTCGACGGCAACGACCCGCTCGACCAGGTTCTCGAGCTCGCGGACGTTCCCCGGCCAAGGGTAGGATTCCAGGGCGTTCATGACCTCCGGAGTGATCCGCTTCAGGGGCCGGTCCATCTTCTCGCAATGCTTGCGGAGGAAATGGCCGGCGAGAAGGGAGATGTCCTCGGCCCGCTTGCGGAGCGGGGGCATCTCGAAGGAGATGACGTTGAGCCGGTAGAACAGCTCCTCGCGGAACCGTCCGTCGGCGATCCGCTTCTTCAGGTCCTGGTTCGTCGCGGCGATGATCCGGACGTCGACCGCGATCTCGTCCGTTCCGCCGACCTTCCGGATCGTCCTCTCCTGGAGGACGCGGAAGAGCTTGACCTGGGTCCAGGGCGACATCTCGCTGACCTCGTCCAGGAAGATCGTTCCGGCCTGGGCCGTCTCGAACATGCCCCGCTTCTCCACGACCGCCCCGGTGAACGCTCCGCGGACATGGCCGAAGAGCTCGCTCTCGAGGAGGTTCTCGGGCAGGGCGCCGCAGTTGATGGAGACGAAGGCGTTGTCCTTGCGCCGCCCGTTGGTGTGGATGGACCGGGCGGCCAGCTCCTTGCCCGTGCCGCTTTCGCCGGAGATCAGGACGGTCGAGTCCGTAGCCGCGACCTTCTCGATCAGGTCGAAGACCTCGCGCATGGCCCGGCTCTTGCCGATGATGTTGTCGAAGCTCGAAGAGTCCCGGATCGTTTTCTTGAGCAGCACGTTCTCCTCGCGGAGACGCCGCTCTTCCAGCCCGTGGGAGACGAGGATCTTCAGCTCTTCGACTTCGAAGGGCTTGACGACATAATCCAGGGCGCCCATCCGGAGGGCCTCGACGGCTTGCTTGACGCTCCCGAAGGCCGTGATCATGATGACCGGCGTGAGCGGGTGGAGCTCCTTCGACCGGGCCAGGAGTTCCATCCCGTCCACCTGGGGCATCTTGATGTCGCAGATGAGCGCGTCATATTCGCCCGCCTCGATCTGGTCGAACACCTGCGGGGTTCCGGGATTCGTCCGGACCCGGTAGCCCTCCTTCTGGAAAACGACCCCCAGAAGCTCGAGGATGCTCTTCTCGTCGTCGACGACCAGGATTCTCATCATGGCCGGTCGTCCTTTCCGTTGGCGGCGCCAAGGGATCGGGGGAAATTCAGGAGGATCGACGTTCCGGCGTCGGGCGCGGAATTCACCGTGATCGTCCCGCGATGGTCGGAGACGAGCTGCTCGACGACGGCCATTCCCAGCCCGCGACCGCCTTCGAACCGTGTATAAAACGGCTCAAACATCCGCGCCCGTTCTTCGGCGGTCATGCCCCGGCCGGTATCGACGAACCGGACCTGGAGCGCATCGCGCCCGTTGGACGGGAAATCGATCGAGAGCGTCCCGCCGTCCGGCATAGCCTGGATGGCATTCCGGGTGAGGTTCCAGAAGATCTGCTTGAACGCCCCGGGATTTCCCCGGAAGGGGATCCGGTCGGCTTCGAACGATCCGCGGACCTCGATTCCATCGCCGAGCCCGCCGCTGACCCTGAGCATGATCACGGTCTCGCGGGCGATCTCGGCCAGGTCGATGTCGGCGGCACTCTCGCGGGCCGGCGAGGCCAGGTGGAGGAATTGATCGATCGTCGAGGAGACGCGCCGGGATTCCCCGACGACGATCTCCATCAGGCGGGCCTGCTCGGCGTCGAGGGCCAGGTCCGATTTGAGGACCTGGACCGCGCCCGAGATCGCGGCCAGGGGATTGCGGATCTCGTGGGCGATCAGGGCCGACATCCGCCCGGCCGCGGCCTGGCGCTCCTTGATCTCGAGCTCGCGGCGGGCGGCCGCCAGGGCTTCCCAGGCCTTGCGGAGGTTGCGCGAAAGGTAATTCACCAGGACGGCGATGACGAAGAACAAGGTCCAAGCCAGGAAGATCGTATACAGGACGGCCCCCAGGGTGGGCGCCGCGGCCGCCTGGTCGGCCCGGAAATACGGGATCAGGCCGTAGAACATCCCGTCCGCCAGGGCGCCGAAGAGGATCGCCGCCAGCGCAGCGGCCAGGTAGGCCGCCCGGCTGGAGATGACGAGGCTGGCGGCGATGATGACGAAGACATAGAGGAAATAAAGATTGCCGACGATGCCGCCGGACGTGTAGACGAGCGCGGTGACGAGGATGAGATCGATGACGATCTGGACGTACGCCTGAACGCGGAGGCTGGGATTGAAACGGAAGAGGAGGAAGTAGATCACGCTCAGGACGAGCGTCACCAGGATGAGGTCATAGAACGGCTCGAGGCGCAGGAAGGAGGTCGTCGAGAACTGGATGACCAGCGCGGCGATGAGGAGCGCCAGGACGACGGTCACCCGGGCGACGATCAGCGACTTCAGACTGCGCCTGTCGATTTTCATTGGATCTGCGACATCAGGGAGAAGATCGGGAGATACATGGCGATGATGAGCCCGCCGACCATCCCGCCCACGCCGACCATGAGCACGGGCTCCATGATGGCGAGAAGGGAGCCGACCGAGGCCGAGACCTCGTCGTCATAGAAGTCGGCCATTTTGGAGAGCATCTGATCCAGGGTCCCGGTCGCCTCTCCGACGCTGACCATCTGGGTCATCATGAACGGAAACTGGCCGGTCGCCTTGAACGACTGGGTCAGGCTCCGGCCCTCGGAGACCATCCGCCGGACCTCCTGGACGCTTTTCTCGATGACGAAGTTGCCCGAGGTCGACGAGGTGATCTTGAGGGCCTCAAGCATCGCCACGCCGCCGCCGAGGAGCGTGCTGAGCGTCCGGGTCACCCGCGAGATGGCGACCTTGGCCAGAAGGCTGCCGAAGATGGGCGTTTTGAGCATTACGCGGTCCACGGACAGCCGGCCGAAGGGGGTCTTGCGGTAAGCGCGGAAGGCGAAGATCAGGGCGATGATGCCCAACACGACGAAGAGGATATAGTTCTGGATGAACTCGCTCAGCTTGACGATGATCACGGTCAGCATGGGCAGCGTCGCACCGAGGTCCTTGAAGATGCCGCTGAAGATGGGGATGACCTTCCAGAGAAGGAAGATGGCCACCAGGACGGCGAAGCCCGAGATCGCCGAGGGATAGATCATGGCCTGGCGGACCTGGCCGCGGAGCTTGACCGTCCGCTCGATGAAATCGGTCAGGCGCTGGAGCATGACGTCGAGGGCGCCGCTCTGCTCGCCGGAAGCGACCAGGTTGCAGAACAGGTCGTCAAAGGCTTTGGGGTGTTTCCGCAGGGCCTGGTTCAGGCTCGATCCGGCCTCGACGTCCTCTCGGACCGTCGTAATGACCTTGCGGAAATACTTGTTCCGGGTCTGCTCGGCGAGGATGTTCAGGCTCTGGATTAAGGGCAGCTCGGCGTCGATCAGGACGGCCAGCTGGCGGCTGAAGATCGACAGCTCCTTCAGCTTGACCTTCTCCCGCTTCAGGAAGGGGATCTTGAGCGGCTCGCGCTTCTCGCTGATCTTGGCGACCTTGATCTGCTCCTTTTGCAGGACGCGGGCCAGATCCTGGGGAGAGGCGGCGACGCGCTCGCCGCCGACATCGTCGCCGTAACGGTTTTGACCTTTCCAGACGTATATGGACATGATTTCGCCTCGCTATTTCCGTGGTCCCGAGCTGGTCATCCCGACGTTGAGCCGGGTCGGACGGAAGGATTCCTTCCGCTGGACGATATCGGTCAGCTCCTCGGCGTTCGACGTGACGGCCAGCGCCGTGTCGAGAGTGATGACCTGGTCGAAGTACAGGTTGGCCAGGGACTGGTTGAAGGTCTGCATCCCGAATTTTTCCTGGCCGAGCTGCATCTGGGAGTAGACCTGATGGAGCTTGTTTTCCCGGATGAGGTGGCGGATGGCCGGGTTCGGCAGGAGGATCTCCATGGCCAGGGCCCGGCCCTTGCCGTCCGCCCGGGGAAGGAGGGCCTGGGTGATGACGGCCTCGATGGTCATCGAGAGCATGATCCGGGCCTGGGTCTGGTACTGGGGCGAGAAGATGTCGATGATCCGCGAGATCGTCTCGACGGCGGAGTTCGTGTGGAGGGTCGAGAAGGTCAGATGGCCCGTCTCGGCGACCCGGAGGGTCGCCTCGACCGTCTCCAGGTCGCGCATCTCCCCCACCAGGACGACGTCGGGGTCCTCGCGCAGGGCGGAGCGCAGGGCGTTCTCGTAGGACATCGTGTCGACGAAGAGCTCCCTCTGGTTGATGAGGGCCTTCTTGGGAGTGAAGAAATACTCGATGGGGTCCTCGATCGTGACGATATGGACCGCGCGCTCGAAGTTGATGTGGTCGATCAGGCAGGCCAGCGTCGTCGATTTGCCGCAGCCGGTCGGTCCCGTGACGAGGATGAGCCCCCGGGGAAGGAAGCAGAGCTGGGCGATGCGGGGCGGGATGCCGAGCTTCTGGAAGCTCCACATCGTCGGAAGGAAACGGCGGATGGCCGCTCCGACCGCCCCTTTCTGCATGAAGACGTTGGCCCGGAACCGGCCGAGGTCCTTGATCCCGAACGAGAAATCGAGCTCCAGCCGCTCCTCGAACTGCTTCTTCTGCTTGTCCGTGAGGAGGCTGTAGATGATCTGCTTGGTCTCGGTCGGCGTCAAAGGCGCCGCATCGTATGAGCCCAGGGAGCCGTTGACGCGGAAGCGGGGCGGGACATACGTCGTGATGTGCAGGTCGCTCGCCTCGACCTCGACCATTTTTTTCAGGAGATCATGGATCATCGGGCTCATGGCTTAGTCTTTCACGGTCTCGCGGACGACCTCTTCGACCGACGTGATGCCGGCCTTGATCTTGATCAGGCCGCTGCGGCGGAGGGTGGTCATCCCCTGTTCGATGGCCTTCTTCTTGAGCTCCCGGGATTGTCCCCGGGCGAGGATGAGGTCCCGGATGGCCTGGGTGACCTCCATGACCTCGAACAGGCCTGTCCGGCCTTTGTATCCCGTTCCGTTGCAGGCCTCGCAGCCGCGGGCCTGCATGACGGAAACCGATTCGGCTTCTTCGGGCATGAAGCCCAGGTCGAGGAGCGTCCGGACCGGCAGCTTGGCCGGCGCCCCGCACTTCTTGCAGATCTTGCGGACGAGCCGCTGGGCGACGATGAGCATGACCGAGTCGGCGATGAGGAAGGGCTCGATGTTCATGTTCATCAGCCGGTGGACCGTGCTCGCCGAGTCGTTGGTGTGGATGGTCGAAAAGACCAGGTGCCCGGTCAGGGCGGCCTTGATGGCGATGTCCACCGTTTCGGAGTCGCGCATCTCGCCGACGAGCATGATGTCCGGGTCCTGGCGCAGGAAGGCCCGGAGGGCCGTAGCGAAGTTCAGGTTGATCTCGTCCCGGATGTTGACCTGGTTGATCCCCGGAATATAGAACTCGACCGGGTCCTCGGCGGTGATGATGTTCTTCTCCAGGGCGTTGAGCGTGGAGATGGCCGAGTAGAGCGTGTTGGTTTTGCCGCTCCCGGTCGGTCCGCTGACGAGGATGATCCCCCACGGGCGGGCGATGGCCTTTTTAAAAATGTCCAGCGATTCGGGTTCGAACCCCAGCTGGGTCAGGTCGATCTTGAGCATTTCCCGGTCGAGGAGCCGGGAGACGATCTTTTCGCCGAAAATCGTCGGAAGAGACGAGACGCGCATATCGACGTCCTTGCGACGGTCCTTTTCGAGCCTCACCCGCATCTTGATCCGGCCGTCCTGGGGGAGGCGCTTCTCGGCGATGTTCATGTTCGAGAGGATCTTGACCCGCGACAGGACGGGGTCCTTGAACTTCATGGGCAGGTTCATGGACTCATAGAGGATTCCGTCGATGCGGTAGCGGATGCGGAAGGACTTCTCGTAGGGTTCGAAATGGACGTCGCTCGCCCCTCTCTTGATGGCCTCGATGAGGATGTTGTTGACGAGGGTGATGATCGGGGCCTCGGCCGTCGATTCGTCCTGATCGGTCAGGTCGAACTCGTCCTTGTCCTCCTCCTCGATGATCGTGATCTTGGCGTCATCGGCGAGCTCGACGTCGTCGGTGCCCTTTTTCGGGCGCAGGGCGTTCGACAATCCGTAGAACTTGTTGATCGCCCGAGTGATCTCGGCCTCGGAGGCGATCACGGGCTGGATGCTCAGGCCGGTCCGGAAGCGGATGTCCTCGATCACGTCGAGGTCGGTCGGGTCGACCATGGCCAGCGTCAGGAACGACCGGACGCGGTGGAGCGGCAGAATGAGAAAGCGCTTGGCGGTCTCGGCCTGGATGAGGTTCAGGACCTCGGGGTAGATCTCGAATTGATCGAGCTCGACATGGGGGTAGCCGAGCTGGCGGCTGAGGGCCCGGGCCATCTCGTCGGGCGTCATGAAACCCTGTGCGGTGATCGCGCTTCCCAGGGGGATATCGTGTTTCTTTTGGTACTCGAGGGCCGCCTTCAGGTTCTCCGGAGTCAGGGCTTTTTCCCGGACGAGAAGCTCACCGAGTGTTGAACCCATGGTTTAGGCCATCTCTTTCATAAGGGACGCAAGAGAGCCTAAATATTCTCTTGTCCTTTTTTGGCACTTAATCGACAATTATTGTTCCTTGGATGCGCTTATCTTGGTTCAATTGACAATTTTGGTCAATACCCAAACTGGAGCATATAAAGGGGGATATTTATTCATTTGTTCTCACCCCAAAAGGCTAATCGACAAAATTTGTCATTTTTCAATTTTTAGGACGAATCTCCGACTTAGTTTATTGTAGATAATGATTTTAGGAGAAGCTATGCCTCGTTTACGCCGCGCCGCCAAAGCAAGCCCCTTGGGTGAGGTCGCCCGAGCGGATCTTTATCGCTTTCTCGTGGACCGCACGAACGACGCGATCGCCGTCATTCAGAACGGCCGTTTCCGCTTCACGAATTCCCGTTTCCTCAAGATTCTCGGTTTCGACGAGGGTGACCTGGACGGAGTGCCCTTCGAGGCCGCGGTCCCGGCCGCGAACCTGGATGACCTGATGGACGCCCACGCTCGGAGGATTCGGGGCGAAGATTTGCCCGCGCAGACCGAATTGGAATTGCGGCGTAAGGACGGCGGGAGCGTCTCGGTCGAAATCTCGGCCGGGAGCGTCAATTACGATGGCCGGCCGGCCGAGATGCTCATGTTCCGGGACATTTCCTCCCGGAAACGGGCGGAAGCCGAGTCGGCCCTGATCCTCGGCCGGCTCCGCAAGGCCATGGGAGCGACGATCCAGGCGATCGCCCTGACGGTGGAGACGCACGATCCGACGACGGCCGGACACCAGCGGCGTGTTTCCGATCTTTCCCGGACGATCGCCGCCCGCCTCGGATTCGGGGCCGACCGGACGGAAGCCCTCCGGATGGCCGCCTCCATCCACGACCTGGGCAAGATCTCCATCCCGGGGGAAATATTGAACAAACCCGGACGGCTCACCGAAACGGAGCTGACCCTCGTCCGGACGCATGTCCAGGCCGGCTACGACATTCTCAGCCGGATCGATTTCCCCTGGCCGATCGCGGAGATCGTCCTCCAGCACCACGAGAGGTTGAACGGATCAGGATATCCCCGCGGGCTCAAGGGTCCGGAAATCTTGATCGAGGCCCGTGTTCTGGGGGTGGCCGATGTGGTCGAAGCGATGGTCTCGCACCGCTCCTACAGGAGCGCCTTCACGGAGGCCGAGGCCATCGCGGAAATCCAGAAATACCGGGGACATCTCTTTGATCCCGCGGTCGTCGACGTTTGCGTGGGGCTTTTCGTCAACCGGGAATATCAGTTCAGTCGATAAGCCGGTCCCACTCGCTCAGCCATTTCATCTTGAGCGCGCGAAGGATTTCCTGGCGGCGCATCTCGACGCGCTCGATGCGGCTCGAGATCCGGCGGATGCGGGCGCGCAGGTGGGCGTACCGTCGTTCCGCCAGGCCGCGACGTTCGAGCCTTTGCCGGATTCGCTCCCGCCGCCGCATTTTACGCGCATTTCTCCGCTCGACGCGGTTCCCGACCCTGTGAAGCCTGTCCCAAGTCCATATCTTATTGATCATTTAATCCTGCCTGTGATTCCCGAACATTCCCAACCCTTATATTAATAAGGGCGGCCCGGCGATTTGTCAAGGCGGAAAATGCCCTAAAAACAGGAGTGCCCGTCCCTGAGGGGGCCTTTCCGGCCTCCCCGGGGACGGGCGTTCAATCGTTCTCCGCGGCCCCAGCCCGAGGGCCGCGGAGGGTGAGCCTAGATCAGAATCCGAATTTGATCCCGAACCGCGCGTTGATAGGGCTCATGAAGAAGTACTCTTTCAGGAAGCGCGGATCGAGGTCCTGGGCGATGTTCCGGTAATCGAAATGGGCCAGGATCTCATCCGTGGTCAGGGCCGGGTCGTCCTGGTTGTAGAGCCCGTAGACCCGCTGGCCCGAGCTGTTGTTCGTCACGTTGTCGATATTGAGGCTCAGGGTCAGACGGGTGCGGCCGAACCGGATCGGGTATTCGGCATAGAGGTTCGCGGTGAACATGAACGGAGAGCGGCCCGCCGTCCCCCGCCCGACGGGATAGAATCCCTGCATGCCGCCAAAGTTCATTTCGATGGAGGTGGGCACGCCGGAATAGGCGTTGGCCATCGCCCCAACGGTCAGGCCGAAGGGGAACCGGTAGGACCCGTAAGCCTTGAAATAGAGGGGCCGGTCGGTCCCGAGCGGGCCATCGATGGGCTGGCCGTCCTGAGTGTAAGACAGGAACCAGGCATCCCAGAACCGGGCCACATTGGGATCGGTTCGACCATACCCGTTGACATCGACTTCATCGGAGCTCGCCAAGCCGGAGTAGTTGCCTCGCAGGCTGCTCCAGGTGAAGGAGAAGCCGCCCATCCAGTTGTCGCTGAAGCGCTTGTCGAGGGAGAGGTTGACGGCATAGTATTCGCGCTTGGCCTTCGGGCAGGGCCACCACTCGTCGGGAAATCTTCCCCCATCCTTCTGTTGGAGTGTCCAACCGTAGCCCGGATTGGCGGTGTAGAAAAGCGTCCCGGCCTGATTGAAGCCGATATCCTCGATGGTCCGGATCAGGTGCTTGTAGACGAATCGCGCGGAGGCGGAAAAATCCTCCTGGAGCTTCTTTTCGATCCCAAAAGAGAATTCGCTCTGGGCCACGGGCTTCAGAGCGGGATCCGTGGAGTCGAACGAAGGCTCCCGCTCGTTCTTGGCCCGGATGTAGGTGCCGGGGTAATTGCCGTTGACGCCGATCTGATTCCAGTTGTAGGTGTCGAGGGTGTAGTAATCGGAGATCCACTTGAAGCCGCCGTAGGAACCGATGGCCATCCCGAGCTTGAACACGTCGTAGTAGACGCCGTAGGAGCCGAACACCTTCAGGCTGGAGTCTCCGAGCACGTCGTAAATGAAGCCCAGGCGCGGCGCCAGCTTTTCCCCGAACCCGAAGTCGATGGCTTTCTTGCCCTTGTATTGGGGCATATCGCTGAAGCTGGGCACGTATTCGCTCTCGGCGCGCAGCCCGAAGTTGAGGGTGAATCTGTCCGCGATGGTCCAGGAGTCCTGTAGGTACAGCGCCACGCTCGTGCTGTGGGCTTCGGCGTAAATGCCATAAGGAGAGGAGATCCCGTTGCGGACCTCGTAATAGCCGTATGTCCCCCGGTATTGCTTGGTGGGATCGTCCGGATCGGTATAGGTCTGGCCCCAGTTCAAGCGGACATACGGATAGGCGAAGGACTGGTCGATGTTCTCATGGAGCCGCACCCATTGGACCCCGGCCTTGAAGGCATGCGTGCCGGCGAAATTAGGGAAGTAAGTGACGTCGAGGTTGAACGTCGCCCTGTCGCTGATGTACTTGTTCGTGACGTTGCCGTCGGCCACTTGCGCATAGTTCATCCAGCCGCGGGCCTGGACCAGGTTGGCCGGGATATCGGGATATCCGGCGTTGGTCTGCCGGAACAGCCACAGGGGTTCAGTCGGCCGGAGCTGTTGATTGTTATTGTCGGAATAGAAGAAGCCGCCGCGGGCACTGATCATCAGGTTGTTCCCCACGCTGTAGTCCGCCGAGGCGCTGGCGCTCCAATTCGGGAAGTCATAGCCGACCTTGTTATAGGGCGTCAAGGGGTCCCCGGCGCCGTCGCTCGTCGGAAGCGATCCGCGGTATCTCCAGAAGTTGTTGAGGAAGCTGGCCGAGAGGCGCAGGTTCGGAAGCGGCTGGGCGGTCATTTTCGCGGAATAGTTCAGCTCGACGTCCTTGCGGTTGAAATCGCCCTTCGAGCCGTTGCCGACGAAGGTCACGGGCCGGGTACGGTCGCGCTGCACCGGCATGACCGTGCCGAAGAACCACAGCCTGTCCTTGAAAAGATAACCCCCCAGGCTGAAGCCGGCCTCGAGGATCGTTTCCTGCTCCCGGCCGTTCAAGTCCTCATAGTTGACATATTCGGCAATGGCGTTGTTGAGGGGATTGATCCGGAGGGTGGGCCGCGTTTTTCCCATCAGCTTGCTGCCGCTGTAGTATCCGAGCAGATCGCCGTGGAACTCATTGCCCCCGGAGCGCGTGATCACGTTGATGACCCCGCCCAGCGAGCCGCCGAATTCGGCCTGGTAGCCGCTGGCTTTCACCTGGATCTCGTCGAGGAAATCGAAGTTGACCTTCTGCGACATCGTGCCGTCCTCGAGCTGCGTGGTGTTCACGCCGTCGACGAAGAAGACGTTCTCCGAAGCGGTGGCGCCGTCCACGGAGACTCCGCCCGCGCGCGCGGACGCTCCGGACCGGTCGACCCCGCCGGAGAACGCCTCGGTGGCCACACCGGGAAGGACCGTCACCAGCGAGGCGAAATCGCGGCCCTTGGGCAGGGCCGAGAACATGACCTTGGTCATGGTCAGGTCCTTGGACGTGTTCTTGACGTCGATCAGAGGCACCTGCCCGGTGACCACGATCGATTCCGTGATCAGGCCGAGACTCATGGATACGTTCAGGGCGAGCGTTTGCTCCAGGGCCACGGCGATGTTGTCCCGGACAATCGTGTTGAAACCGTTCAGCTCGTACTTGATCTTGTAGGAGCCGGGCATCAGGTTGAGCAGACGGTAAACGCCCTTCTCGTCGGAGATGGTCGTGGCCTTGCCGACGAGCTTGGAGCTGGTGGCCTCGACGGCCACGCCCGGCAGGACGTTGCCCTCGGTATCGGTGACCGTGCCGATGATGCGGGCGTTGGTCACCTGGCCGAAGACCGCGCCGCCAGCCAAGATCAGACCGACGAGTAGCAACAGAATACGTTTTCTCATAATAACTCCTCCTCTGTTTATTGATTCGTACTCGACTCTTCTTAAAGCAATAAATATGCCAAAAATGCTTATGGGGAATGAGCATTTGCACTTGACAGAATTGCCAAAAAATTAGACAGCCCCTACCGGAGAGGCGACGAAGGGATCCAGGTATCTAGCGGATGATGAAGGAAATAAAAGAAGGACGGCGGATCCGTCCAACAATCATACAAAATCGCTTTTCAACAGGAGAAACTCGTGAGGCGACGGATCTTGATCTAGCTCGGCTTCTCGCCGAGTTTCTTGATCTTATATTTTCGGATCTTGTTGTCCAGAGTTTGACGGGTGATCCCCAGGATCCTGGCCGTTTCGCTTTTTCCCCAGCCCGTATTCCGCAAGGTCTGCTCGATATGGCGCTTTTCCAGGTATTCCAGCGACTCCGGCGGGGCGGGAATGCTCTCCCCTCCCATCCGGATATGCGGAGGCAGGTCCTCCGGCTGGATCGTGTCCCCCGTCCCAAGGATCATGGCCCGTTCGATGCAGTTCTTCAATTCGCGGACGTTTCCCGGCCAGCTGTACGAGAGGAGCCGCTGCCGGGCTTTCGGAGAAATGGTTTTGCCCCGGCCGGCCAGAAAGACCTCGGCCAGAGGAAGGATATCCTCGGAGCGTTCCCGGAGGGGCGGCATCTTGAGGGAAACCACGTTCAGGCGGTAATAGAGGTCCTCGCGGAATCTCCCCTGCACGACCCCCCTCTGGAGGTCCATGTTTGTGGCGGCGATGACCCGGACATCCACCGGCAAAGAATGGGCTCCCCCGACTCTCTGGATCTCCCGCTCCTCGAGGGCACGGAGGACCTTGGCCTGGGTTTCAAGGCTCATGTCTCCGATCTCGTCCAGGAAAATCGTTCCGCGGTCGGCCAGCTCGAACTTCCCTTCCCGGGCGCTGGAGGCGCCGGTAAAGGCCCCTTTTTCGTGACCGAACAGCTCGCTTTCGATCAGCTCTTTGGGGATGGCCGCGCAGTTGACCGCGACGAAGGGTCCCTCACGGCGCGGCGACAGAGCGTGGATGGCTTTGGCCGCAAGCTCCTTGCCGGTGCCCGTTTCGCCTTCGATCAGGACGGTGATTTCGGCCGGAGCGGCTTTATTGATGACGCTGAAGACTTGAGCCATCTTATCCGAGGCTCCGACCAGATCGAATCTCGGCTTCAGGGCTTCGACGAGACGGAGATTCTCCTGCAAGACCTGACGGTGGAGATGGGCGTTCCCCAGGGCCAGGCCGGCCAAATGGCCGAGGGCGATCAGGAAGACCAGATCATCTTCGTCGAACCGGCCCGCAGTGGCCCGATTGTCGAGATAGATGACGCCCAGGACCCTGTCCTTGAACAGGAGAGGCACGCAGACAGCCGAACGGATGTCGTGCTCCTGGATGCTGGCCGCCTCCCCGAACCGTTCGTCCTTGAGCGCGTCCAGGGTGAGGACGGAGATCCCCTCCTTCAGGGCTTTGTGGACGATCGTCCGGCTCACCGCCAGCTTTCCCTCCTGTCCTTGTCCGGAAGCGTCCCGGGCCAGCTCGCAGGTCAGCTCGCCGCTGGATTCATCGACCAGCGCCACGAAGCCCCGCTCGGCGTCGAGTGTGTTGAAGGCCGCCTTCAGGACGCCCTCCAGGAGGCTGGACGGCTCTTCCAGATGGGCGTTGACGGAAGTCGCGACTTCATAGAGGAGCATCAGGCGCTGATGGTCCAACCTGAGCAATCTCATGTCCTTGCTCCGGGGGTCGTCGCCCTGGGCCAGGACGGTATGGCGCGTGTCGAGGGCGAGGATCTCGACCTGCGCTTCCGGAGTGCCGTCTTCCATCGACAGCTCGATCCGGACCGCCGCGTCCGGTTCCTCCCGACAGAAGAGGAAGGTCGAGCCGCCGATCTCGATCTTGTCCTTGTCGCGAAGCCGATGCCGCGAGACGATTTTGTCGTTGACCCGGACGGGATGCCGCCCGCCCAGGTCGCGGATCTCATAATCGCCGTCGGCCAGAGCGATCACCTCGGCATGGTTTCGGGAAACGGAGGGGTCCATGACGACGATGTCGTTCATGGGCCGCCGCCCGATCGTGGTCGTCGGTTTCGTCAGCGGGATGACCCGCGGGGAGGACTCTTTGACCTTCAGGATCAGGACGGCCATGGGTTTCGTCTAGGATTTCTATATCGCCAATGGCCGGGCAAGTCAATAAATTGACACTCGCCGCCGGTGCTGGTATTCTTGTTAATCTGGGAATGGCGCTCGCAAAATGACTACTCGGTACTGCTCGAAATGCAGCTCTCGCAATTCCGACACCGCCCGGTTCTGCGCGAATTGCGGCACGCCGATGTCGGACCCGGGCGAGGACGCGACGGCGACGATCGATCAGCCGGGAGCTCAGCTCGCCTCCGGCTCCATCTTCGCCGGCCGGTATCTGATCATCGAGGAATTGGGCCGGGGCGGCATGGGCCAGGTCTATCGCGCGATCGACAAGCTGATCGAGGACGAGGTCGCCCTCAAGCTGATCCGCCCCGAAATCGCCGATGACCAGAGAACACTCGAGCGCTTCAGCCAGGAATTGAAGATCGCCCGCAAGATCGTCCATAAGAACGTCGGGCGGATGCACGATCTGGCCGAGGACCGGGGGAACCACTACATCACCATGGAATACATTCCCGGCCAGGACCTCAAGGCCCTGATCCGGCAGACGGGCCGGCTGACCGTCTCCAAGGCCTTGTCCCTGACCAAGCAGGTTTGCCTGGGATTGGCCGAAGCCCACCGGCTCGGAATCGTCCATCGCGATCTCAAGCCGGGAAACATCATGATCGACCGCGAGGGAAACGCCCGGATCATGGATTTTGGACTCGCCCTGTCCGGGACCGGGGAAAAGTCCAAGGGCTTGATCGGATTCGTCGGAACGCCGGCTTACATGTCGCCCGAACAGCTCGAGGGACAAGTGGTCGATCGGCGGACCGACATCTTCGCTCTCGGCATCATCCTCTTCGAGATGCTGACCGGCCGGCGCCCCTATGCCGGCGAGACCCCCGCTACCATCGCCCTGAAACAGAAGACTAACCCGCCGGATCCTCTGGAATTGAACTCGCAGATCCCGGCCCCTCTGGCCCAGGCGATCATCCGCTGCCTGGAGCCGGACCGCGACAAGAGATTTCCCAACGCCGAAACCCTCCTGGCCGAGCTGGAACGGATCGAAGCCGGGCTGTCCGACGAAGAGGGTACGGTCGGGGAGGCGATCTCCAAGCCCCGGGACTCGGGATCGCGGAAAAGCTGGACAATCCGGATCGTAGGGGTCGTGGCCGTCCTGGCGGTCGCGGCGGCGGTCTTCCTTATTTTGAGCCGGAGAGGGGGGATCGGTTCGATCGCCGTCCTGCCCTTCGAGATCGGCGCGGCCGGCCCCGAAACGGAATACCTGAGCGAGGGGATCACGGAGGGCGTCATCAGCCGCCTGACCCTCCTGCCGGGCCTGAAGAAGGTCATCGCTCTGAGCTCCGTTCTCCGTTACAAGGGCAAGTCGGTCGACCCCCAGACTGCGGGCCGGGAGCTCGGCGTGGATGCCGTACTCGTCAATCGGCCGATCCGCCGCGGCGAGGAGATCTCGCTCATCGTCGAGCTCATGCGGGTCCGGGACAACAGCCGGATCTGGGGCCGTCAGTTTCCCTTCCGTGAGGCCGACGTCTTCTCCGTCCAGGAGCAGATCGCGAGCTCGATCGCAGAGGAGATGCGCCTGAACCTCACGGGTGAAGAGCGGCGAAGGATGGTCAGAAGCTATACGGGGAACTATGAAGCGTTCTATGCCTATACCCAGGGACGGTATTTCTGGAACAAAAGGACCGCGGAAGACCTCCAGACGGCTATCGGTTATTTCGAGCGGGCCGTCCAGCTCGATCCCAACTATGCCCTGGCGTATGCGGGGCTGTCCTATACCTATTGCCTCCTCCCCGACTACGAAAACTTCCCGCCCAATGAAGCCTATACAAAGGCCAAGGAATACGCCCTCCGGGCCCTCCAGATCGACGAGAAGCTGGCCCAGGCCCGGGTCGCCCTGGCCCAGATCCATCGGCGTTACGATTGGGATTGGGCGGCCGCCGAAGCCGAATACAAGCTCGCCCTCGAATACGACCCGAACGACGCCTTGGCCCATCATTGGTACGGCTATGACTTGATGAATGTGGGCCGGTACGACGAGGCGCTCAAGGAGATCCGCCGGGCCCGGGAGCTCGATCCCTTTTCCCTCGTGATCAACCGAAACCTCGGCCAGGCCCTGTTCCGGGCGAAGCGATACGATGAGGCCCTGAAGGTCCTGGCCGAGACCCTGAAGACCGCCCCTAGCTTCGGCTACGTTCATTTTTATATCGGCGAGGTTTATCTAAGCACAGGCAGGCTCCAGGAAGCCCTTCTGGAGTTCCAGGCTGAAGAAAAGATCCAGAAGAGCTGGGCTCCCCGGATAGACGTCTGGATCGGCGTCACCTATTTCAAGCTGGGCCAGAAAGACAAGACCCGGGAGGTCCTGGACCGGCTGCTCGAACGGCGGAAAGAGATGTTCATCTCTCCGACCATAGTGGCGATCCTCTATTTCACGCTCGGCCGGAACGATGAGGGCTTCCGGATGCTGGACGAAGCCTGTGACGAACACGACAGCGAAATCCGGCAGCTCCGCACGGACCCGGTTTTCGACTCGATCCGGGGCGACCCGAGGTATCCGCCGATGCTCAAGAGGGCAGGATTGGGCGTTTAAGCCCGGCCCGGGCCCGCTGAATGTCCTCGGCGGTTCTCTTGTTCCAGAAATAGCGTCCTTATTCCGGGCCAGAAATCCTTCATGGCACCCCCTTTCAGATCATTCCAGCAGGGAAAGCTAGGCTTTTTTTGCCTTTAGGCCAAGCCAGACGAAGAGTATCCCGGCCAGAAGAACCGGGATTGCCATTAATAGGAAGGTCGAAAGGGACTGGTATGTCTTGTAATACAGCGCGAACGCAACGCTGAACAGGATGAACAGGGATCCGCTGATGAGAGGTTTCTTCCAAAAGATGAACAGAACGAGCAGGAGGACCAAGGACGGGATCGAGTGAAAGAGAAAGCCGCCGAGTTTTTTCAGGAACGGGGCGTCTCCGGAGAAGGTATCCAAGCCAAAAAGCATCAGAAAAACGATAAAGACGATGGCCAGCACCCTCGGAATCCAAATGAGTTTGTCGGTTTTCATTCTACTCTCCCTTTATTCTAGCGCTGTTAACCGCTAACTACGATTGAACTTACGCTTGGAGGCGAAGAGTGTCAATACGAAGGCGGTTGCGAAGGCGTCTGTTCTTCGTTTTTATTATCGGGGAAACAAGTGGGGTGAGTGAGGGGACTTGAACCCCCAACCTTCGGATCCTCAGTCCGACGCCTGCCTCATCATTAGCCCCTTAGCCCGACGAGCCCGCTCAATGTGTGCTCAAAATTGTGCTCACGGATGGCCCATCCCCGTGTGCCGGCCGCGTGAATAATATACGTGGACAAGAATGTTAAAAACGGCTCAAAATGATCGATGCAGGCTTAAAACCAAGTTCAGGCTATCCGGCTGATAATCAAGGGAAACAGGTGGCGTCGCTGGCTAGAACAAGTTGGAACCTGTCTGATGACCTGAAAGTCTCCGCGTTCAACACGGATTATCAGGATGGTCGAGTCATTCAATGGAGCATTTCGGGATGAATGTTTGAACGTGAACGGTGATCACGTCTAAGGCCGCTTTCTCCGGCTTGTGTTCAACCACACTTCCGCGAAACGACCTTTCATCATATTCTCGGGAGGGGCCGTCCGGTCGATACCGAGGTTGACCACAAACAAATCTGGAAGACCGTCGTTGTTGACGTCTCCCACGGCAACCTCCCAGCTCCATTCGGCACCTAAACGCAGTTTGCTGTCGCTGAAATTGCCTCGGCCGTCATTCAACCAAACTTCGTCGGGACCGATACACGCGAGGAAGATGTCTAGACTGCCGTCCCCGGTCAGGTCGGCGACGGCGACTTTCTCCACACCATTGGTGCCGAGCGTACGAGCGGCCGTGAAACGGCCTTTTCCGTCATTCAGGTAGAGCCTGGCAAAGGGCTCGTTCTGGAAGACCAGGACAAAATCCAGATCTCCATCCCTATCGAGATCACCCAGGGCCAATCCATGGGAATGACGCAAAGACTCGTCGAATACCTGCCCGGTTTCGGTAAATCGGCCCTGGCCGTCGTTCAGCAACACGCGATTGGGACAGGGATCGGCATTGGCGTTACGCCAGCCGCTCAACACGGCATCGATGAATCCGTCTCCGTTGACGTCTCCCAATTCCACGGCGGCCAGGGTCCCTTGGCCGAGCGGCTGCCCGGTATTTCGAAAGTGTCCCTTTTTATCGTTGAGATAAATCCTTCCTTTCCATTCCTTGTTCGCCACGACAATGGCAAACACATCGATCAGGCCGTCACCGTTCAAATCCGCGAGCCGGCACTGCCAAAACCGGGCGTTATCGGCATCGGCAAAACGAGCGGCGTCCGGAGAAAAGTGTCCGTGTCCATCATTCAACCATACCGTCCTCCCGGTGATGATATCCTTGCTTCCATCGCCGTCGATGTCATAGACGACGGGTTTTCCCCCTTCCATGGAGCGTTCCAGACGCTGGCCGCTGTCGACAAACTGACCGTGCCCGTCGCCGAAATAGATCCGATATTGACTGTTCGGCCCGGACTCATTGACGACAAAGGCGTCGAGGGCGCCGTCGCCGGTAAAATCGGCGAGGGCCACACCGCGACCGACGAAATTATTGAGCTGCTGACCGTTGCTGATAAACGTCACCTGGGCTTCGCCGGCAGCGGAATACGCCCAGGTCAAGAGTGTGACTGCCAGGCAAATAAATAAGATCTTTTCTCCGGATACGCTCGAACGCCGGTTCGGCTTAGGAAGCAACCCCGGATCTCCAATGAAATTCATGCGGATATCCCCTTGAGCAATTTCAAACGATCATTTTAGCACGGAAGTCGACCGGGTCGACGGATGTTCGCGACTTCAGGGCCGTCTTATCGTACCTCTTCAGTTAGGAGTGTTCGCCCAGAGACACTCGCCCCGTCGACTTTTCGTCGTATCCGATGGAGGATTTTATCTCATTCCTGAAGCTTCTTGGCATCGCAGTCCGGGCAGCGAATCCGGGCGACCGTTTCGGTCTGTCCTCATGAGACGGTAACGGATCATGAGGGCGAACCCGCAGCGGGAATTACCGCAGTTCAGATATTTTTCGATAAATCGCCGACGATCCGGCTTCCCAGCCATTTCGTTCTTATCAGGCCTGCCTCACAAAATATTGACTGTGGCGCCTCGATGGCTGTAAACTCGCGCCCAAGAATGCGTTTTGGTTAGTTAGCGCGAAGGAAGTTGTTAAATACAGGCGTTCCAAGGCGATGAAAGATATCATCGGCGCCAATAGAGTCGCGCTCCACCGCAGAAGGTAATGCCGCACGTTCGGCACACGGAAAGAGGTTATGGAGGTTAGGACATGAAGAGAGTCACCGCGTTCGTCGGCAGCGCCCGAAAGAAGCACACCTACAGCGCCGTCAGCCAATTCCTGAAAAACCTTCAAGCGCTCGGCGACATCGAGTGCGAGATGGTCGTCTTGAGCGATCATCGGCTCGGAACATGCCGGGGCTGCAGGCTGTGTTTCGACAGGGGCGAGGAGCTCTGCCCCCTCAAAGATGATCGAGACGCGCTCATCGAGAAGATGATGGCCTCTGACGGAGTCGTCTTCGCCTCGCCGAACTACTCGTTCCAGGTTTCCGCCAATATGAAGATCTTCCTCGACAGACTCGGCTACGTCTTCCATCGCCCGCGCTTCTTCGGGAAGACTTTCACCGGCATCGTCGCCCAAGGCATCTACGGCGGTTTCAAGATCGTGAAGTACCTGGACTTCGTCGGCAGCGGCCTGGGATTCAACACGGTGAAGGGGAGCTGCATCAATTCCCTGGAGCCGATAACGGACAAGCAGCAGAAGAAGACCGACAGGGTCCTCGCCCGGCACAGCAGGAAGTTCTACGAGAGGCTCATGAAGCCGGGCCTTTCGACTCCCACGCTGACCAAGCTCATGGTCTTCAGGATGGGCCGAACGAACATGAAGCTGCTCCTCGATGACGGCTGTCGCGATTACGGCTATTACAGGGACAAGGGCTGGTTCGAATCCGACTACTACTATCCCACTCGCTTAGGCGTCCTGAAGAAAGCCGCCGGCGGTCTTTTCGACTCGATCGGATCGAGAATGGCGAAAAGCAGAGGGAGGGAATTAGCCGATAGCGTCGCCCGTCTTTCAGCGGCCCAGGGAAGACCTTGAAATCAGGCGGGGTGAGTGAGGGGACTTGAACCCCCAACCTTCGGTCCACAGTCCGACGCTTGCCTCATCATTTTCCCTATAGCCCGGCGAGCCCGCTGTGCTCAATGTGTGCTCAAAATTGTGCTCAGCAGATGCTTAAAACGGTATAAAACGGTATAAAGCGGTACAAAACTGCAACAACTTCAGAGGGCCGGCATGGATCTGGCGGAGGGCCCCCGCCTAGTTGCGGCGATCGGTCGATCGCGCTAAGATCCATAAGGACGATCTTCGAGGGGAGGTGGAAAGATGCCCAGGATCGAAGAGAGCGTGGAAATCAGGCGGCCGGCCGACGAGGTGTTCGCCTACACCACGGACGCGAAGAACTGGCCGAAGTGGCAGTCGACCATACCGGAAGCAGAGCAAACATCTCCGGGCCCGGTGGGAGTCGACACCACTTTCAAAGGGACTATCCGCATGATGGGCCTCAGCATGAAGTGGACGGCCCGGGCCACGGAATTCGAGGCAAACAGGAGATTCGGCAAGACCATTGCCTGCGGGAGCATTACGAACGAACAGCAGAACACCTATGAGTCCAAGGACGGGGGCACTAGGTTCACGATCGCCTACGACATGAAGGTGGCCGGGCTCATGAAGCTGTTTTCGCCGATGATCGCCAGCGCGATGCGCGGCGGACTCAAGAAGGCGCTAGACAACTTGAAAAACCTTCTCCAGGGATAGACTTCTCAGCGTCTTCCCTAGCCCTTCAGCCCGATGAGCCCGCTGTGCTCAAATGTGTGCTCAAAATTGTGCTCAGCGGAGGCTTAAAACGGTGTAAAACTGCATAAAATTGCGACAGTTTTGGCGTGCCGGGGATGATGGCTATATGGCTAATTTCTCGAGGAATAAGGGAGCGCGCCTGGAGAGACTCGAACTCCCGACCCGCTGAATCCTGCCCTGCGGCGGGTGTAACCCTGCCGCCGGCCCGGGAGTATATCTTCTTGATATTATTCGAATCAAGTGTGTCCGACCCTTGGAGGGAGCCCCATGAAAGACGCCATTCGCAATCGCTTCTGGCTCCTCTTTATTTCCGCCGCCCTTCTGGCGGCGTCGCCGGGTCTTCCCCAAGGCCAGCCGGGGCCGGCCGGCGTCGCCGCCCGCATCGCCCACGTCGAGCGCGGACTCCTGCCGCCGATCGTCATTGCCGGCCGGCCCCTGCCCGAGAAGATGCTGGCCGAGCGCATGACCGATCTGAAAGTCCCCGGCGTCAGCGTCGCCGTCATCAATAACGGCGCGATCGAATGGGCCAAGGGGTACGCCGTGACTAAGACCGGGACATCGACGGCGGTCACGCCGCAGACGCTCTTTCAAGCGGCTTCCATCAGCAAGTCCGTCACCGCCTTGGCCGCGCTTCGCCTGGTCGAGCAGGGCCGGCTCGCCCTCGACGAAGACGTCAACGTCAAGCTCAAATCCTGGAAGGTGCCCGAAAACGAATTCACCGGGACAGAGAAGGTGACCTTCTTCAAGCCGGGGCGACCGTTCAGGAGGCACAGGCCCTGGCCCGACACGCGAACATCAACACGACGCTCATCTACGCCCACAACATCGACCGGGTCAGGGACGCGCCGGAGAGGAAGATAGATGCGCGGCTATCGGGCGTTGAGCAAACCTAATCGAATCTTCGTCTCAGATTTATTAATTTCTATCCGCGAATGTCATCGCAGAGGCGCCTCTTATTTAAATGCTATTTTTCTTACACGACAGGCATACTTTTTTGTGAAATTCTCGTGTGTTCTTCCATTTTAAAATATGGCCTTTCGGTTCTTTGTCGTAATCTGGTTCCCTATGAGTTTTTGACCAATGTATGTCTAAATATGGATGCCAAAATCTGGTCCAATCTATAGCCAGCATCGGCTCACGAATTATAACGGAAAAATCAGGAGCCTGAGGATTCTCATTCCCATATTTAAGTTCAACTTGTAATAACTCCTTAAGCGGCTTTAAAGGAACCTCATACTGAACCAAATACCAAGGGGCAGGAAAATTTGCCGCCTTAATATCAGCAGGAATTTTTATTTCTGCTTTTTTCGTAAGAGCGCCACCGCCCCATTCTTGCCTTTTTTGCAATTCATCTGCTTCTGCGATTGCATTTCCTAAGTAAATTTGATTTTGCGCATCTATATAAACGTCGCCGTAGGAAATTCCTACACGCAACCTTGCTTTCTCGACCAATATTGTTTGCATTAATAGCCACATTGAGGTTTCGACTATATTTCCATAGCCATCCGAATTGTCTTCGAGTGAGTATAGCAATATCGTATCAGAGAACCAGGCGAATCCGACTCGATTTTGCGCTTGAAAATCGGCTAGAGTCGGAGTGGGCCTCAGTGTAAAATCTTGATATATACTGCTATAAAGAGCCTTTCGTAAATACGCATAATTATCCTCCACAATTTCTTTTAACTTTTTAGATTTTAGGATTGTCTTAAAACCTAAAATGTCGCATACAGCGACCATAGCGTTCTCGTAATAAAGATTCCTTCTCCCCGAAGATTCACTCAATTTCAGCCCTCACGTCATGGCCGCCCGCGTTTGTCATGCCGGCGAGATCTTTCAAGCGCCCGCTTAGCGTCCCTCGCGGCGTTTCGGCCCGCGGTCCCGCCTACAAACGCGGCCTTGCCACGGGAAAATGTAAAATTTTGCCGGTTGTCCGCCCGGCCGCCCCGTTGCCCTCTTACGCTTTTCGGCATTTTCTTTGCCCTCCATCATTCCCTAAGCCCCGACCGGGCCCACTTGGCCGAGGTCATCCGGGTTTGATGTGATTATCATTGTCTGGCCGCTAAAGTCCGCCTAGTTTTTTTAAACCTTCCCAAAAGACGATCGCCGCCGATTCAATCAGTTCGTTCCGGTCAGGTAGATAGTCTTTCAATCTCGGCCTTATTTTTACGTCAAACGCCTTGATTATCTGGGAAGTTACGTCCTCGCACCCTTCCCGCAATGCCGCCTCAAGACGTACATAATATTGGTCCCCAAGTATCTTCTTGACTTTAACGTCTCCGCGTCGCATCCCGTGATGTAAATCGAAAAAAGCGGTTCGAAAAGCATCTCTTTGGCGCAGGATTTTTAGCCTACGGACCTTTTTTTTAGTAACCGAAACGCCATCGATAAAAAATGGCTTATCGTCTTCATATGGATAAACCACATCGTCGATAAGACGTGCAAAGGTAAGGCCGGTCTGTATCAACGGTCTTTCGAATCCATCGATTTCTGCATAGACCGCGAACAAAGCCTTTTCGGTTTCATCCATGTTCGTCCTCCCGTAATTACCGGATCGTCGCCTTACCTGACGTCTCGCCGAAATATCACAATTCACCGTTGAAGGCTCGGCAGAGCATAGACTGGAATAGGTCGTCGAGACGGATGCGTCGCCTGATACGAGGTTTCTTTGTCATCGCCAAAACAGCCTGTTCCCAACTCTGACGGTCACAACCTCTACGCCGGCGGCTTTCGTTTTCGAGGAATAGGCGGCTGTATCCTGACCAGAATAATTGACGATTTCTGAACCAACAATATTCATCGGGAGCCCTGCGTCATAGTAGTTTTCGAGTTGTGCGTTCAATTGGCAAAAAACCTTGTCCACTTTTGAAAAAAACAATGCTCGTCTAACAGAAATCTGGAACCCTGCCTGTAGAACAAATCCGTCTTTAGCCAGGACTTCCGTAAGGGCATTATAATTTTCATCCACAAGGGCCAGAAAATGGTACGCGGCATCGAATGAGGGAAGATTAGACGAAAATCCGACGTCTTTATATGGAACTTGGGTCATGCCCAGATTCAGTAATTTATCGACAAGTCCTTCAACACTTGAACTCGCGACATTTTCCGCAAGAGTAAGGATAATCTCTGCCGAAGTGGCCAATTTCCTCTTTCCTTTCCTGACGATTTATCATTGCCCCCCGCTTTTATCGCGCCGACGAGACCTTTCAAGCACCCTCTTAGCGTCCCCCGAGGCGTTTCGGCCAGATGTCCCGCCGATGAACGCGGCCTTGCCTCGGGAAAACATGAAATTTTGCCGGTTGTCCGCCCGGCCGCCGCGTTACCCTCTCATGGTTTTCGGCATTTTCATTACCCTCCACTTCGTCCTGCGCGATACCAAAGCTTATCCGGTAATCACCTCTCGGCTGAGCGCGTCTCAGACCAGCCGGAATTTCAACGGTTTAAAGATCCGCAGATACGAAGCCAATAAGACAAGAATGAGGTCAATATCCACGAATAAAAAAAGCAGAATGACCGGGTTTTTTGTCGTCGCGTAAAGAAGTTCCCTGGGTAAACTGGGCGTTTTTACGAATACAACCATGAATATCTTGGCGAGGAGGGTGAAGATTACGATCAGCACCAGAAGGATAACCCGAATTTCCGCCAAAGTCAGGACCGGTTTCCGGGTTCTGACGGAGATGAGCATCAGAAGAAGAATGCCCCATCCGAGAGCGGGGGCGATCCATCGCACAATGGAGAAATCACTCGGATAACGCAGAGCATAAGCCCAGAAAACTTCAATAGAAGCCTGGCTGCCCGTCATCGGAACGGCTAATCGTAATAAATTACTTAAAAGCCCGATGACGAGACAACTGGTCGGGAGGTAAAGCACAAGCAACCACAGCCCTCGTCTGTTTTGGTCGGCGGACATGTTCCCCTCCTCCCAATTATACGCTTCCCGGTGCGGAATGGTAGGGTCGAGAGGTATTTTGGGAGGGGGGCATATTGAAAAAGTTAGGGATTGGGGAAAAATTTACGATCAGAATGAAAAATGGGGTGAGTGGGGGGGACTTGAACCCCCAACCTTCGGATCCATGGTCCGATACTCACAGATGGATAAGCAAACTTCAGGCAAAGTTGCCCCGCGGACAAATTGAGGACAAAGCCGCTGAAAATGGCTCAGTCTAGCTGTATCGTCGAGATCCGGACGGCACAATATTGGATAGACTCCTCCCTGAACATTTGACGCCCGTTTGATATTATATTGTCAAAAGGACTTACTACGGCATAGGCTGACTAAAATCAAGAGCTGAGGAAACGACAGATAATAAAGGGAAAAATGAGCGCGCCTGGAGAGACTCGAACTCCCGACCCGCTGCTTAGAAGGCAGCTGCTCTATCCACCTGAGCTACAGGCGCGTGCGCGATCTCGACCTGCGTTAAAAAATCGGGGAGGACGGATTTGAACCGTCGACCTCTTGCTCCCAAGGCAAGCGCGCTAACCAGGCTGCGCCACTCCCCGCGCCGCGTTCTCGCGCTGGAATCGTAACAAATGGGTATCAAATCGTCAAACGGCCTCACAGAAGGGGCTCCCGGGGAGAGCTCTGGATTCCGCTCAGGGACAGCCCTAATCTCTTGACTTTTTTAAAGTAACACTTTAAATTAATCATATGCGTTACATCCCCCGGGCCCTCTCCGGACCGCTGCTCAAGGCGGCCCCGCACTTTCCGGTCCTCATCTTGACCGGGCCGCGGCGCTCCGGCAAGACGACCCTTTTCCGCCGGACCTTCCCCAAGGCTTCGTATCATCTCCTCGAGGATCCGGACGTCATCGGAAGGGTCAGGAGCGATCCGCGATCGTTTCTCGACGAGGTTCGCCTGCCCGCGATCCTGGACGAGATCCAGAACGTCCCGGAGCTGCTCGGCTACATCCGGACCCGTGTCGACGCTTCGGATTCGCGGCAGGGCCGTTGGTTCTTAACCGGCTCACAAGAACCAGCGCTGATGAAAGGGGTGACGGAGTCCATGGCGGGCCGGGCCGCCGTCTTCCAGCTTCTGCCTCTCTCGTTCGCGGAGACGCCGAAAGTCACCCTCCTCAAGGGGGGATTTCCCGAAGTCCTGAGTCGTCCCTCCGTCTCCGACCTGTGGTTCCGGTCGTACATCCAGACGTATCTCGAGCGGGACGTCAGATCGATCAGCTCGATCCGCGACCTCTCGACCTTCCGCCGATTTCTCGCCCTGACGGCCAGCCGCATCGGCCGAATCCTGAACCGGAGCGATCTTGCCGCCCCCCTCGGCGTCTCGGTCCCGACGATCACAAGCTGGCTGAACATCCTCGAGGCGACGCATCAGATCCTTCTCGTCCCCCCCTATTTCGAGAATTTCGGCAAGCGCCTGGTCAAATCGCCGAAGCTCTACTTCGCCGACTCGGGGCTCGCCGCGCATCTTCTGGGGATCGAGAGCGATCGGATGCTCGCGAAGTCGGCCTTTTTTGGACCTCTCTTCGAGGGCTATGTCGCCTCGGAGATCGCCAAGGCCCAGATCAACGCAGGCGGAAGGAAGGAAATCTACTATTTCCGGGACAGCCAGGGGCTCGAAGTCGACTTCGTGATCCCCAGGAGCGGACGCCGTCTGCTTCTCTTAGAAGCCAAGGCGAGCCGCACGGTTCGCCCTGACGATGCCGGGCCTCTCGACAGACTGAAAAAGGCGATCCCCGGATACGACGTCGAGGCTGTCCTGCTGCACCTCTCGGCCAAATCGAGCCCGCCCCTCGTTTCGATCCGTCCGGGGGTTCGGTCCGCCACTCTTGGGGACATTCCGCGACTGGTCCCTTAGAAAGAAGGGGGCAAGGGCGAACGATCAGGCTCTCTTGAGACCTTTTTCGATCTGGGAGCGGGGGATGCGGACAACGATCGGTCGGCCGTGGGGACAGAGCGCGGGATTCGCCGTCTTGAACAGCTCGGCGATGAGGTATTCCATCTTTTCGCGCGGGAGAGGCTGCCCGGCTTTGATGGCCGACTTGCAGGCCATGGTGGCGAGGATCTTTTTCTTCTTTCCTTCCTGGGGACCCTCGTCCAGGTCCTCGAGCAGGGAGAGGAAGACATTCTGGGCGTCTTCCTGCTTGAAGAGATCCGGATATTCCCGGAGGGCATAGCTCCGTCCGCCCATCGCCTCGACCCGGAACCCGGCGCTTTCGATCTCTTCCCGAGAGGACCCGAGCCGCACGGCCTGGGACGGCGAAAGGTCGAACACGACCGGGATCAGGCTCATTTTCACCGGCCAAGTCCGCTTCCGGTCAATCTCCTCGTATTTGTCGAAGAGTACGCGCTCGTGGGCATTGTGCTGATCGACGACAAGGAGTCCTTCGCTGTCCACGGCGACGATGTAGGCGTCGGCGAACTGCCCGAGGACGCGGCGGCCGGATCCTTCTTGTCCTGTGTCACCGAATCGCGCGTAGGCTTCCGGAGGCGCCCCGAACGGAGCGGACGGCTCGCCGACGGCGAACGGGACGCCAAGCCCCATCTGGACCGCGGGCGCCTCGTCCCGGGCCCGGCGAGGATCGATTGGCGAAACCTCCACCAGTCCTCCGGACTTGAGCCGGGCCCGCTCGATGGCCCGGAGCACGAGCTGGAAGATGTCGGATGAGCGGCGGAAGCGGACTTCGTTCTTGGAAGGGTGGACGTTCACATCCACTTCGTCGCGCGGGATTTCGAAGAAAAGATACGCTTCGGGCGAGAGGTCCTTTTCCAGGATCCCCCGATACGCTTGCTGGAGGGCGGCACCGATCGTCTTGTCCCGGACCGGACGCCGATTGACGAAGAAGAGCTGATGGCGGCGGTCGGGCCTGCCGAGAGGCGGGGACGAGCCGAATCCCCGCACGCAACCCGCGGCTTCGGCGTGGTCGACCTCCATCAGGCGCTCCAGGGCGTCCTTCCCGAAGACCTGGAAGATCCGCTCGCGGAGGCTTCCGACGGGAGGACAATCCAGAACCTTTCGGCTGCCTTGCCCGGCGGTCAGGCGCAGGCCCGGGTAGGCGAGGGCGACGTTCGTCAGATAAGCGACGATGGGCGTGAGCTCGGCCGTGTCGCTGCGCAGGAATTTCAGCCGTGCGGGCAGGTTGAAGAACAGGTCGCGGACCTCGACCGTGGTCCCGCGCGGCGCGGCTGCTTCTCTCACGGAGAGGACAGTTCCCGCCTCGCATTCGACGAGGGTGCCCGGTCCGCCCGTCCCTTCCGATGTCCGGAGCGTCAGCCGGGAGACGGCCGAGACGCTGGGCAGGGCCTCACCCCGGAAGCCGAGCGTCGAGATCGCCAGAAGATCATCTTCGCTCTCGATCTTGCTCGTGGAATGCCGGATGAACGCGGCCTCGGCATCGGCCCGGCCCATGCCGCAGCCGTCGTCGCGGACGCGGATGAGCGATTTGCCGCCGCCGCGGAAGTCCACGGAAATCTCGCCGGCCCCGGCGTCGATGGCGTTCTCGACGAGCTCCTTGACGACCGAGACCGGCCGCTCGATGACTTCTCCCGCCGCGATCCTCTGGGCGATGTCGGGACGGAGGACGTGGATCCGGTTCATGCGGCCCCAGCCACAGTGACGACCTCTCCGGACGTCCCGCCCCCGGTCGCCCAGCCGATCCGGACGCGGACGGCATCGCCCTCGGGGGCGTCGCAACGCGGCACGCGGACGTCGATCGAGTTGGCCGTCAGGACCGAGGCTTCCGGCCCCCTGCGGCTGATGACGACGGCTTCCTCGACCTGGCCGGCTTGGTCCCGCCGGAAAGCCAGGTCGCGGGCCCTGGCGAAAGCCCGCACGCGGTCCGCGCGGCGCTTCCGGGTGGAATCCTCGACCCCGGGGAGATCCGCCGCCGGCGTCCCCGGCCGGGCGGAATAAGAAAAGACATGGACCGACGACAACGGCGATGCCTCGAGGAATTCCAAGGTCTCCCGGAAGTCCTCGTCGGTCTCGCCGGGGAAGCCGACGAGGATATCGGCGCCGAGGGCCGACCTCGGAGAGCGCTCGCGGAAACGGTCGAGGATGCGGCGGTAGCTTTCGGCCGAGCCCGAACGATTCATGGCCCGGAGAATGCGCGCGGACCCGTGCTGGAGGGAGAGATGAAAATGCGGCCGGACCGCGCTCGAAGCGACGGCGAAGTCGATGAGCTCGGGATCGACCAGCCGCGGATCGAGCGAGCTCAAGCGGACGCGCAAGCCGCCGCGGAGATGATCGATCTCCCGGAGCAGCTCGAGGAGCGAGGTTTTCGGGTCGAGGTCGCGGCCATAGGACGCCAGATGGATCCCCGTCAGGACGGCCTCGCGGAAGCCCCAGTCCTCGAAATCGGCGAGCCGGGCCAGGACCGCTTCGGGCGGAACGCTCCGGCTCTTTCCCCGGACCGAGGGAATGATACAGTACGCGCAGCGCATCTCGCAGCCGTCCTGGACTTTGAGGAAAGCCCGGCGGCGGAAAGGTCGCTCCGGGATTGCCCCACGCTCACTTGAGAACTCGGATAGGATCTGCGCCGGCAGGGCGTCTTTTTCCGCATTGGGAATGACTTTCCAGACGCCCGGGAGCGCGGCGACTTCGGCGGGGAGCCGTTCGGCCAGGCAGCCCGTCACGACGATGCGGGCGCCGGGGTTTGTCCGGGCGACCCGGCGGATGAACTTGCGGACGTCACGGTCGGCCCGCGAGGTCAAGGTACAGGAGTTGAGGATGACGAAATCGCTCCGGCGGGGATTGGTCTCGTAGGTCAGCCCGAGGCGCTGGAATTCGGCGGCCCAATCGAAGGATTCGGCCTGATTGACCCGGCAGCCGAAATTCTGGATGGCGAACGAGCGCCCCATCAGGTTCAGAGACTCCCCTTGAGCTTTTCGGAGTCGGCCTCGACCTTGGCCGCCTGCTTCCGGCGGCTGTCGAGGAGCTTCTCGGCCAGGGCCGGGTTCCTGAGAGCGAGGATCTCGACGGCCAGGATGGCGGCGTTGGACGCGCCGGTCTTTCCCATTCCCATGGTCGCCACCGGCACTCCCTTGGGCATCTGGACCGTGGACAGGAGGGCGTCCAGCCCCCCGAGGCCGCCGCTATCAACGGGAACCCCGATAACGGGACGGATGGTATGGGCGGCCACGACCCCGGCGAGGTGGGCGGACTTGCCCGCGACGGCGATGAACACGCCGACGCCCTTGGCTTCGTATTCGCGGACGAGCTTCAGCGTCCGCTCGGGCGAGCGGTGGGCCGAGGTGACTTCCAACGCGCAGGCCAGCCCGAATTTTTTGAGCGTCTTGAGTCCGTCCTTGACGATCTCGAAGTCGGATTCGCTGCCGATAAACAGGGCGACATCCATGGTCTCCTCCTCCCCTCTCACATCCGGGCCGTGCCGATGTCCCGGCGGTAGTGCATGCCTTCGAACCGGATCCGATCGATCGCGCCGTAAATCGTCTTGAGCGTTCCGGGCAGGGTCGCTTCCGAGGCGCAAACCCCGAGAACGCGCCCGCCGCTCGTCACGAAGCGTCCGCCCTCCGATCTCGTCCCGGCATGGAAGAGAACCACGCCGGGGAGGCGGGACGCTTCCTCCAATCCCGAGATCTCTTTCCCTTTCGCGTAATGCCCCGGGTAGCCTCCCGAAGCGAGGATGACGCAGGCGGAGGGGTTCTCGAACCACTCGAGGGTTTCCGGCGCCGTCCCGGCCGCGGCCGCGGACAGCACCTCGGCGAGATCGCTTTTCAGCCGGAGCATCTGGGGCTGGGTTTCGGGATCGCCGAAGCGACCGTTGTATTCGAGGACCTTGGGTCCGTCCTCGGTCAGCATCAGCCCGGCGTAAAGCGCCCCCCTGTAGGGACGGCCTTCATCGGCCATCCGGTCGATCGTCGGCCGGATGATCGTTCGCAGGATCTCCTCGTGGAGGTCCGGGCCGACGAAAGGCGAAGGGGAGATCGCTCCCATGCCCCCGGTGTTTGACCCTTCGTCTCCGTCGAAAACGGCTTTGTGGTCCATGGCCGTGGCCAGGGACAGAACGCGCGTGCCGTCGGTGATGACGATGAACGAGACCTCCCGGCCGGTGAGGAATTCTTCGATGAGGACGCAGTCCCCCGCCGGGCCGAACTGCCGTTCGATCATGATCGTCCGGATGGCCTCGTCCGCGGAAACCAGGTCCCGGGCGATGATGACGCCCTTCCCGGCGGCCAGGCCGTCGGCCTTCAGGACGACCGGAAAGCCGAACTCGCCGGAGCGGACCGCGGCCAGCGCTTCTTCGGCCTCCTCGGCGACATGAAACCGTCCGGTCGGGATATCGTGGCGGGCCATGAACCGCTTGGAAAAAATCTTGCTGCTCTCGAGCTCCGCGGCGAGCTTCGAGGGGCCGAAGACGCGCAGGCCGCGCCGGGAGAATTCGTCGACGATGCCCAGGCTCAGCGGAAGCTCGGGGCCGACCACGGTCAGGTCGATCCGCTCGCGCTCGGCGAAGCCGGCAAGGCCGCCGATGTCCGAATCGGCGATGGCGACGTTTTCGGCGACGAGACCCGTTCCTCCGTTCCCCGGGGCGCAGATCAGGCGCTTGAGGCGGGGGCTTTGGGCCATTTTCCAGGCCAGGGCGTGTTCCCGGCCGCCCGATCCGACGATCAGGATCTTCATCGGCTCGGTCTCCTCTCGGCCGCTCAGGCGAGCTTGGCCAGATTCTCGGCGAACCGGGCCGCCACGCCGGGCGAGGGGATGGCCGCGGCGAAGACCTTCGCCGCCAGAGGGACGGCTTCGGAGGCCGGCAGGCAGTAGCCCATTTCGAGGAAGTTGCGCCGGTATTTCATCACTTCGTTCTTGGCGGGCTTGTTCCGGATGACGATGTCGGCGAAGTACCCGGCCAGCTCTCCGAAGTCCTTCTCTTTCATTCCGAAGCGGGTCATCTCCTGGACGCCGATCCGCAAGCCGCTCGAATCGAGGAAGGTCTCGTCGTCGGGAAGAGCCTGGTAGTTGACGATGATGTTGTTCTCCTCAAGGCGGCGGGCGATCTCCATGCCCGGCCCGTGGGCCTTGACCCGCACCAGCACCTGGTGCGTCTCCGTGTATCCGTCGGCCGGATCGCCTTCGATCTCGAGTCCATGGTCCTTCAGCGCCCGGGCGAAGGCTTTGGCGTTGGCCCGGACCTGGGCCTGGTAGGGGGCCTTGAACTCGTTCATTTCGTAAGTCGCCAGGAGCAATCCCAGCAGGGTGCCGAGATGGTGGTTCGATGTCGAGCCGGGAAAAGCCCGGCCCTTGATGTCCACCCACAGGTTCCGGAGCGGGCTGCCCTTGGGAATGTTACCGGCCACGAGGCCGCGCTGCGTCCCATAGAACGTCTTGTGCGTGCTGCCCGTGACGATGTCTACGCCCTCCTTGAACGGCTCCTGGAAGGCGCCGTAGAGGCCGAGGACGTGGGCCATGTCGTACATCAGCACCGGCCGCGATTTCCAATCCTTGACGATCTCGGCCACGGCCTTGACCGGCTCCTGGTAGAGGAACATGCTCTTGCCGAAGACGATGAGCTCGGGCTTGTGCTTCTCGAGGAGCCCCGGCAGCGCCTGGACGTCCGGCTTGTAGGGATTGTCCGGGCGAAGCGGCAGGTGGACGACGTTCTCCTTCCCCGTCGCCGGGTCTTCCTCGGCGAAGTTGAACAAGGCGCCCATGGGCTGGGAGCTGAGATGGCCGCCCTTGGTCAGGTCGTTGTTCATGACCAGGCGGAGGCGGCGGCTCACCGTGCCCTCGGCCTTGCCCCGGTTGATGAACTTGACCATGCCCTTGAAGACGACCTCGTTGGCCATCTGGCCGCTGATGGGCCGGAGCTCGACGTCCGAGCATTCGAAATAGCGGCAGAGCTCGCGCTGGGCCTCGAGCTCGACGTCGCGGATGAAATCGATGCCCTGGTAGAAGTAGATCTCCTCGCCCTTCATCGAGCGGTGCTCGGCATAGCGGCCGGCCGGGTCGGAGATCTCGCACATCTTGACCAGGAGCGAGGGCGTGGATTCGGACGGAATGAGGTTGAAGGATTCTTTCTGCCGCCAGGTATTATTGCGCTCGGCCTTTTCGGAGAGGGCCCGGACCTTCTCTTGGAACGAGGACATGATCGCGTTCTCCTTTTGATCCCCGGGACCGGGCGAGCCGGACCCGGCCGGGATCATGAGATCTTATGGCTTGAAGTGAAGCTCTTCGAGCTGTTTGATCTTGTCCACCCGCCGCGCGTGGCGCCCGCCGTCGAACGGCGTGCTCAGCCAGGCGTCGACCAGGGCGATCGCCTCATCCGCAGTCAGGACCCGGCCGCCGAGGGTTAGGCAGTTGGAATCGTTGTGGCGGCGGCTCATCTCGACCGTGTAGGAGTTCCAGCAGGGAGTGGCCCGGATGCCCCGGAACTTGTTGGCCGCGAGGGCCATGCCGATCCCGGTCCCGCAGATGAGGATGGCCCGGTCGCAGGCCCCCGACTGCACGGCCGCGGCGCCCTTGGCCGCGTAGTCCGGGTAATCGACCGCTTCGCCCGGACCGCAGCCGAAGTCCTCGTAGGGGACTCCGGCCTTCCGGAGATGGAGGGCGATGGCGGACTTGAGCTCGTAGCCGGCGTGGTCGGAGGCGAGGGCGATCTTCATGGCCGGATGAGCTTGGCCGCCTCGGCCATGATCTGCATGCCCTTGAGGACGACTTCGTCCGAGACCATGAACGCCCGCCAGCCCTGCTCGATCCCCCACAGGAGGGACGACGTCTCGCGCTCGATTTCGCGCTTCATCTCCGGGCCGGCCAATTCGAAGGCCTTGGCGTCGTAGCGGAGCTTGTTGGCCAGGACATAGTCCTTGAAATCCGCGAGGACGGCCGCGTCGGCGATGAAGGACTTGGAGAGCTGGATCTTCCCTTCGGCCGCGGCGGGCGCGGGCTCGCCGGGGAAAACGAACGACTTGGACAGGGGCGTCTGGTGGGCGACGAATTTCCGGGCGTAAGCGAAGAAGGCGCCCTGGGTGCGGAGCTCCGCGGTGTAGACGAGGATCGTCGATTTCACATCGTAATCGGGGGTGATCCCGCCCTGGCCGAGGACCTTGCGGCCCTTGTCGGTGTACTTGACCTCGCGGTCCTTCTCCGGGGCGGTCTTGGTGTCGAGGATGTAATCGTCGAAGCGGCTGTAGTCGCGCTGGATGGACCGTCCGCTCGGCGTGTAGTACCTGGCGATCGTCAGGGCGAAGGCCATGTTCTGGGAGATGGGGAAGACGGTCTGGACGAGGCCCTTGCCGAAGGAATCCTCGCCGACGATGAATCCGCGGTCATGGTCCATGACCGCGCCGGCCACGATCTCCGAGGCGCTGGCGCTGCCCTGGTTGATCAGGACGACGAGCGGCAGCTTCTCATATTGGTCGTTCTGGAGGGCGAAATACTCCCGGTCGTAGATCCGGTTGCGGCCCTTGACCGAAACGACGACCGCGCCTTTGGGCAGGAACTCGTCCGAGACGTCGATGGCGGCGTTGAGGGCGCCGCCCGGATTCCATCGCAGGTCGAGGATGAGGCTCTTCATCCCCTGTTTGGCCAGGCCGGCGAGCTTTTCGTTGAACTCGTCGCCCGTGTTTTCGGCGAAGTTCCTGATGAAGATGTATCCCGTTCCGTCATCGAGAAGGAAGGCGTACGGAACGCTGTACAGGGGGATTTCCTCGCGGGTGATGGTCAATTCGAACGGCTTTTCCAGACCCTCCCGGACGAACGTCACTTTGACCTTCGTCCCTTTAGGGCCGCGAAGCTTGTCTACGGCATCCTGGGAGGTGATCGGCTTCGTGCTCTCCCCGTTGATCAGGCTGATGATGTCCCCGGCCTGGACGCCCAGCCGCCAGGACGGACCGCCTTCGATGGGGGCGATAACGACGAGCCGGTCCTCCTGCTTCTGGATCTGCGTCCCGATGCCGTAGTACTTCCCCCGCTGCTCCTCGAACATCCGGGCGAAATCGTCCGGATCGAGGAAATAGGAGTGGGGGTCGAGGCTCTGGAGCAGGCCCTTGGCCGACTCTTGCATAAGCTTGGAACCGTCGACCGGCTGATAGTAGTGCTTGGCGACCAGGGAGGCCATGGCCGAGACCTTCTCCACGGAGCGGTCCCAGTCCGAATCATCATGGGCCCCCAGGCTGACGAAGACGGCGGCCACGGTCACGAAGGTGATGAAGAACAGGGTGCGTGGTTTCATGGTATTAGGGGCCAATTTTAGCACGTTCCGCCCCTCCCGCTCAAATTTCGCTCCGGAATCGCCCCCAGCGCCCCGGGGCCGGTCAGCTCCGGCAGAACCTGCTCGCCGGCGGAGCTCCGGCGGATATGATTAGTACGCCGGGCAAGGGCGGTCTCGCTCGCGCGGAAATCCTGACGCTCCGCCTGTCACTCGAGCTCCTTCGGCGCTGCGCCCTCCGCCGAACGCAGGTTCCCTCGCATCATCTGCCTCACCTGACACCTCGCGTCCCGATGAGAGTCTCGTGCTCAGACATTCTCGCGGCCCCGCCCGGCGGGGCTTCCCTCAGAGCTCGGGACGCGGAGCTGGGATTTCCTTATGTCGCTCGAACCGCCCTCGCCCGGCTGCCTGGAGAATCCCCGCCTACTCTTACGACCGAAGGCCCGAGCAAAGAGAGAAGCCGAGACCGATCGGGGCGCGGGCGTGACGGGCGGACGACTTGGCCGATGAGCTGGATGGGGTCCCCTGGGTCGGGGGTGAGATGCAGCGAATCGGCCAAGGCTGTCCGCGGCAGGATTCGCGTTAACGTATCGCGTGATTATCGGGGCGGACGCGTTTCTTATGGCGGCGGTGGGACTCCCTAAGGCGAACATTCTTCGTGAGCCGTGGGAGTCCCGAGAGCCGCCATTTGACTTCGCGAGCGAAACCGCCCTTACCCGGCGTGCTGCCGTTCTTGTTTAAGCCTGCGCGAGGGGGTATAATCAGGGTTCCATGTTCGGCAATATCGGCCTGCCCGAGATGATGGTCATCATGGCCATCGCCCTGCTCGTTTTCGGCCCGAAAAAGCTCCCCGAGATCGGGCGCTCGATCGGCAAGGCCCTTCGAGAGTTCAAGAAATCGACCGAGGAGATCAAGGACAAGTTCGAAGAGCAGATTCGGGTCGACGATTTCAAGGACATCCAGAACGACATCAAGAAGGGTCTGAGCGAGGATGAGGAAGGGCAGAAAAAATCCTGACGAGATGACCTTCCTCGAGCATCTCGAGGACCTCCGCAAGCGGCTGTTCTGGAGCTTCGCCTCGGTCTTCATCGTCCTCATCCCCGCCTACATGTTCAGCAAGGACATCTTCCGCTTCCTGGCCCAGCCCATCGTCCCCTTCCTCCCGAACGGGATCAATTCCCTCGCCTTCCGGACGCTGACCGAGCCGTTCATGCTCTATCTCAAGGTCTCCTTCCTGGCCGCGATCTTCGTCTGCTCCCCGTTCATCTTCTACCAGCTCTGGCTCTTCATCGCCCCCGGCCTCTATAAAAAGGAGCGCAAGTACGTCGTCCCCTTCGTCCTGTTCACGACGGTCTTCTTCCTCGGCGGGGCGGCCTTCGCCTACACCGTCGCCTACCCCTTCGCCTGCCGCTTCTTCATCAACCTGGGCAGCGATTTCCAGGCCATGATCACGGTCAACGACTTCTTCGGGCTGACGGTCAAGATGCTCCTCGGCATCGGGCTCGTCTTCGAGATGCCGACCCTCATCTTCTTCCTGGCCCGGATGGGCATCATCACGGCCAAATGGATGGTCAAGAACTTCAAGTACGCCGTCCTGGCCGTTTTCGTCATCGCCGCCGTCATCACCCCGTCGCCCGACATGGTCAACCAAAGCATCCTGGCCGTGCCGATGCTGGGACTCTACGGGATCAGCATTCTCGTCGCCTTGATCTTCGGAAAGCGCAAGAAAAAGCCGGACGCAAACGCGGACCTGGCCGGATGAGCCACCCTTTCATCGGACTGACCGGGACGAACTCCGCCGGCAAGGGTGAAACAGCCGCCTTTTTCATGTCCTACGGTTACGGCTACCGCTCGCTCTCCGACGTCATCCGCGCGCGCCTGCGGGCCGAGGGCCTCGAGGAAAGCCGCGACAATCTCATCCGCCGCGGCAACGAGCTCCGCCGCGAAGGCGGACCCGACATCCTGGCCCGCCTGGTCATGGCCGAGATCCGGCAGCCGTCGGTGATCGACAGCATCCGGAACACGCGGGAGATCGCCTATCTCAAGTCCCAGCCCGGATTCTTCCTCCTCGCCATCGAAGCCCCGATCGCCCTCCGCTTCGAGCGGGCTGTGCTCCGGGGGCGGAACGAATCCGCCGCGACGCTCGAGGAGTTCGCCCGCAAAGAGGACGAGGAGCGGGGCTCCCGTCCCGAGGCCCAGCATCTCGACGCCTGTCTGGCGATGGCCGACGCCGTCGTCGTCAACGATGGGACGATCGAGGACCTGCACCGTAAACTGGAGGCGTTCCTATGACCGCTCCGCGCATCTCGAAGGACGAGTATTACCTGGGCATCGCCCGCGAGGTCGCCCGGCGCAGCACCTGCTGGCGCCGCGTCATCGGGGCGATCATCGTCCGCGACGACCAGATCATCTCGACGGGATATGTCGGGGCCCCGCGCAAGACCCGAGACAGCCTGGAACACGGCTTCTGCCTCCGCGACAAGCTCGGCATCCCCCACGGCCAGCGCTATGAACTCTGCCGGAGCGTCCATGCCGAGCAGAACGCCATCATCAACGCCGCCCGGGCCGGGGTGAGCCTCCTCCACGGCGACATGTACATCTTCGGCACGGCGTCCGAGACGGGCGAGGTCATCAACGCCTTCCCCTGCTTCATCTGCAAGAAGATGATCATCAACGCCGGCCTCGTCCGGGTCGTCTGTTCGACGGCCGGCGGCGGACAACTCGCCTTCCTGACCGACGACTGGGCGAAAGCGTGGCGCGAAGGAGACATCCTGGATGACACGCACCAATACGGATGACGGTGGGACCTCTCGGGACCACAGCCCCGTCCGGGGCTCCGGCCCTATACGGGGCGGTGGGACCTCTCGGGACCGCAGCACCGTCGAGGGCCTTGGCCCTATACGGGGCGGTGGGACCTCCCGGGACCACGGCCGCGCCGGGGTCCTTCTCGCCGTCCTCGCGATTTTTCTTTCGGCGCGGACCCCATCGCCCGCCCAGGAAACGGACGCCCGGGAGATCGGGATCCTCAAGCTTCTCGGGATCACCGCGTCGGCCGAATCGATCGACTATGTCGTCAACAAGACCGAATTCCAGCTCCACACCCTCCTGACCGAACAGCGCCACCCCAAGACCTGGAACCTGGGCGAGCGGATCCAGACGGATACGGAGGCCGGGCTGCGCATGCTCTTCGCCGTGGACGAGGACGTCCAGGCCCGCGTCGAAGCCCTGGCCAAGGACAGCGCCGCCCTCGAATCGCTCGCGGCCGAGATCGAAAGCGCGATCCTGGACAAGCGGCGGATCTATTTTTACGGCTGCGGGGCGACCGGCCGCCTGGCCAAGCAGATGGAATCGAGCTTCTGGCGCCCCTTCTGGAAGAGGATCGCGTCCGACGCGTCGCTCTGGGCGAAGCTCCGCGGCCCGCTCGGCCCGGCGGTCGAGGACGGGCTCATCGGCGAGATGACGGGCGCCGACCGGGCCCTCATCAGCTCGCTCGAGGGGTTCGAGGACCTCCAGCTCATCGGCCGGCTTCAGCTCGCCGACCGGAACATCAAGAAGGGCGACGTCGTCATCGCCGTGACCGAAGGCGGCGAGACGTCCTCGGTCATCGGGACCGTCCTCGCCGCGCTCGATCAGTGGAAGGCCGCGCCCGGGTTCGACCCGGCCCTGAGCCGGAAGAAGCTCTATTTCGTCTACAACAATCCCGACGACCGGCTCCGGCCGTTCGCCCGGAGCCGCGCCGTGCTGGACGAGCCGGGGATCACCAAGATCAACCTGACCACGGGGCCCCAGGCCATCACGGGCTCGACCCGGATGCAGGCGACGACGAGCGAGACGTTCGTCCTGGGCGCGGCGCTCGAAACGGCCGTCGAGCGGGTCCTCCGCCGGTTCCTGACGAAGAGGGAGATGGCCCAGGCCGGCTTCGGCGGAGAGATGACGATCGAGGCCCGCCTGGCCGCGTTCGGCCCGATCCTCCAGGAGGTCAAGCGGAGCGTGCCGGCCCTCGCCCGGCTGACCGACCTCGAGGCCCGGACCTACGGAGCGGGCCGTTTTTCCACGTATTTCGCCCGCGCGGGCCTGATCACGGTCTTCATCGACAGCACCGAGCGGAGCCCGACCTTCCGGCTCTTCCCGCTCGATACGGTGGCCGAGCCGAAGAGAAAATGCTGGATCCAGGTCTGGGCGGACGCGCCGGACATCCCCTCAGCCTGGCGGGCCTTCCTCGGCCGGCCGTTCCGCGGACTCGAGCCGGCCCTCTATCGCGGCCCGTTCGAAACCGAGATCGAGGACCCCTATCTCCGCGACAAGGCCCTGGCGAGCCTGACCCGGGCCGGCAACGACCAGCAGAAGCTCTACGATTTCTCCTTCTCGGACTCGGCGGTGAAGAAGCGCGGCCCCGGGAAAGGCGACCTCTGCGTCATGGCCCTCCTCGGCTCGGAGGCTGAAGAGGCCGGGAAGCCCGGCTCGCTGTTCGCCCGGTTCGAGCGGCTCGCCGTTTCGGCCGGAGCGGGGCTCGGGATCATCGCCGTTACCGACACGCGGGAAAGCGGCGCCGCCGGAGCCGGGGCGGGCCCGGGAGAGCCGGGGATGGTCCGCGTGCGCCTGGCCGTGCCTTCCGACAACGATCCCTTTCGCCTCGGTCCGCACATCGCCCTGAAAATGGTCCTCAACGCCCATTCGACGGCCGTGATGGCGAAGCTCGGCAAGGTCGTCGGCAACACGATGACCAACGTCAGCCCGTCGAACTTGAAGCTCATCGGACGAGCGACGTTTCTCATCCAGAGCCATGTCAACGACACGCTCGGCCGGCCCGACTGGGTCCGGCAGTACGGGACGCGGCGGCCGGTCTCCTACGGCGAGGCGAATGCGGTCCTGTTCGACTCGATCGCGTTCATGCAGGATCGATCCAAGGAGATCGGGCAGGCGGCGGAAGTGCCTCTCTCGATCATCCGGATCCTCGAGTCGGTCCGGCGGAACCGCGACTTCACCGCGGAAGAAACCCTGGTCCTCGTCCAGAAACCGGGGCTCGCGGCCTACCTCGCCGAATTCGGGAACTGACCCGGATCTTAGCCGATCGGGGGGACATTCGTCACCGCGACGCTCGGATCCACGTACGGACGCCGCTCGCGCCGCGGCTTCTTCTTTTCGGGCGTCTGGACCTGGGGATATCGATACGTTTCCCCGGCGTAGTTCTTCATGATGACGTGTTCTTCGTTCAGCGTCTGAACGTACTTCGGCAGGAGGGGAACCTTCCCCCCGCCTCCGGGCGCGTCGATGACGTAGTGCGGGACGGCCAGGCCGGAGGTCCAGCCGCGGAGCGCCTGGACGACCTCGAGTCCCTTTTCGACCGTCGTGCGGAGGTGTTCCGTCCCCTGGACGTAGTCCGCCTGGTAGATGTAGTACGGCTTGACCCGGGCCATGAGCAGCTTCTGCATCAGCCGCCGCATGACGAGCGGATCGTCGTTGACGCCCTTCAGGAGAACGGTCTGGCATCCGAGAGGAATGCCGGCGTCGGCCAGCAGGCCGAGGGCCTTGTTCGCTTCCGGGGTCAGCTCGTCGGGGTGGTTGAAGTGGACGTTGACGTAGAGCGGGTGGTACTTGCGCAGCATCGCGGCGAGCTTGGGGGTCACGCGCTGCGGCAGGAAGCAGGGCACCCGCGTGCCGACGCGGATGAGCTCGACGTGCGGGATGGCCCGGAGGGATTTGAGGATGTACTCGAGCCGGGCGTCGCTCAGCATGAAGGGGTCGCCGCCCGAGACGATGATGTCCCGGACCTCGTCGTGGGCCCGGATGTAGTTGAGACCTTCCTCGATATCGCGGGGATTGATCTTCGCCGAGTCGCCGACCTTGCGCTTCCGCGTACAGAAGCGGCAGTAGGAGGCGCACATATGCGAGACGAGGAAGAGCAGCCGGTCGGGGTAGCGGTGGACGATGCTCGGCACCGGCGAATCATCGTCCTCGTTGAGCGGGTCGGAAACCCCCGAATCCTTGCAGAGCTCGGCGGCGTCGGGGACGACCTGCTTCCAGATCGGGTCCCCCTTTTCCTTGATCAGGCTCGCGTAGTACGGGGTGATCTGTGTCTTGAAGACTTTGGCGATTTTGCGGGTTTCCTCAGGATTCAGGCCGAAATGCTTGGCCAGATCGTCGGGCGTCCGCAGGCTCCCCCTGAGGATCTCTTTCCATTCGTCCATGGTCCCATGCTCCTTCGCGTCAAGCCAACCGTTTGGTGTATATGACCCGGTCATCGCCGGGCTGGTAAAAGTCCGGGATGCGGGCGGTCTCTCGATATCCGAGGCCCAGATAGAACTTCCGGGTCGGTTCGTAATGCGGCGTCGAAGACGTCTCGATCACGATCAGCCGTCCGCCGAGCGCCGCGACGCGGCCCTCGAGCCAACGGACCAGCTCCTTCCCGTGGCCGCGGCCCTGGGCCCGCGGCGAGACGGCCATCCAGTAGAGGTCGTACGTTCCGATCGTGAGCGGCGTCGGGCCCCAGGTCATGTAGCCGGCGACCCGGCCGTCCGGGCCGTCCGGGCCCTCGACGACGACGATGTCGTAGTCGCGCTGGTCCGGATTCCCCAGGGCGACGTCGATCAATTCCTCGGCCACCTGGACTTCGTCGGGACGGAAGAATCCCGTCTCCCGGATGAGGTCGAGGACCGTTCCGCGGTCGGCCGGCGTCATCGGGCGGATCATTTCTTCGGCCTCCGGGCTATGGCTTTCGCGATCAATCCCTGCCAGAAAGCCTTGTATTCGATGCCCGCGGCGTTGAGCGCCCGGGCGTAGCCGGCGTTGAGGCTGATGTCGGGATTCGGATTGACCTCGAGGACGAAGATGCGGCCCTTCTTGTCCATCCGGAAATCGACCCGGGCATAATCACGGCACTCGACGGCCAGGAAGGCCTTGACCGCCGTCTCCTGGAGCTTAGCCCGGAGCGCGTCATCGATCGGCGCCGGGCAGACCGGGAGCGAGGCCTGGTAGATGGCGGCGTCCGTGAGCCACTTGGCCTCGTAGCTGAGGATGTGCGGCTGGCCCTCCGGCATCTGGCCGAAATCGATCTCGGAGACGGGCAGGGCTTCGGGCTTGTCCAGGTCGTAGACGGCGACGTTGAATTCCCGGCCTTCGATATAAGCCTCGACCAGGGCGGGCTGGTCGTAGATCTCGAGGATGCGCTGGACCTGCTTCTGGAGCGCTTCGGCGTCGCCGCAGACCGAATCCGGCGTGATTCCGAGGCTCGCGTCCTCGCGGTTCGGCTTGACGATGACCGGGAACGGGATCTCGAGCTTGGCGTCGGGCGCGTCCATGAGCATCGCCGGGGCCGTCGGAAGGCCGCACGACTTCAGGACGGCCTTGGTCTTGAACTTGTTCAGGCACAGGGCGAGCGTCCGCGAATCGTTGCCGGTGAAGGCTATCCGCATCAGCTCGAACGCCGAAGCGACGTTGGATTCGAGCCGGGGATGCCCGGCGAAGGCCTCGCAGAGGTTGATGATGACGTCGGCATTGAGGACCTTGAGGCGGTTGAGGAAGCTCAGGAAACTCTTGTGGAGCGGGAGGATGAATACGGTGTATCCGAGATCGGTGACCGCGGTCAGGACCTCGTTGGCCATTTGGGCCACGGATTCCTCGGACAGGCGTTCGACCTTCTTTCCGGTTTCCGGATCGAAGGCGTCGTATGCGATGCCGACGACGATGTCCTTGTTTTTCGACTTGGTCGTCATCGGCAGGCCCCGGCCTCTCCCCCCGCCGGCCGCACCGGCGCGGGTCCCCGCCCGTGGCGGGCGAGCGCCTCGTCGGCGACGCGGAGGATGAGGTCCGTGTAGGAATAGCCCGCCGTCCGGGCGGCCTTGGGCAGGCAGGAATTGTCTTCCGGTTTGGGGAGGATCCCCGGCAGAGGATTCACCTCGAGGATGTTCGGCTCGCCGTTTTCGTCGAGCCGGACGTCGATGCGGCACCAGTCCTTGATCCGCAGGACGCGGCAGGTCCGGCGGATGAGGTCGGCGATCTTGTCGGCGAGCGCGGCGGGGATCCGGGCCGGGCACTTGAAGATCTCAAGCGGCTTGTCCGGCGTGTCCCAGATCCACTTCGCCTCGTACGAATAGATCGGCCGCGCGCCCGCGGGTAGGAGGCTGTGGTCGATCTCGACGATGGGCAGGACCTCGTAGCGGGGATCGTTGCCCAGGACGCCGACGGTGAACTCCATGCCGCGGAGGAACCGCTCGATGATCACCGGCTGCTTATACGTCGCCGTAACCTCGGCGACGCGGGCTTCGAGCTCCGCCCGGGCGTCGACGACGGAGTTGTCCTTGATCCCCTTGCTCGAGCCCTCGAAGAGGGGCTTGACGATGGCCGGGAGGCGGACCGCCGCGGGAACGGCGCAGCCGGGTTCGACGACCCAGAACTCGGGATTGCGGATGCCGTGGTAGGACAGGATCTCCTTGGCCCGCGACTTGTCGAGGCAGATCCCGAGCGTCATCGGGTCCGAGCCCGTGTAGGGCAGCCCGAGGACCTCGCAGATCACGGGGATGTGCGACTCGCGGTTCGGGCCGATGAGCCGTTCGGCGATGTTGAAGACGAGGTCGGGCCGGGCGGCTTTCAGCCGCTCATAGGCCTGTTCGTCGGACTCGACCGGGACGACCTCGTAGCGCGCCCGGAGAGCGTCGTGAACGGCCTGGATCGTTTCGTCGGAATCGCACTCGGCGAAAAAGTCGAGTGGAGGTTCGTCGTCTTCGTCCCGTTGGGCGTCGGGAGTCTCGCGGCTCAGCGAAGACGCCATGCCAGCTTTTGAGCTGTAGACTAGGGCAATCTTCATCGCCGCTCGCCTGAGCTTCGACTCAGGTATTCGTAAGTTCCCATTGTCGTCAACATGTTCGTGGGTTTGCCGTGGTGCGCTGCTGTCTCTCTTCGTCGTCTATTTCATTTATATAACAATTTATACGCTTGTCAATACTTTTTGTTAAAAAAAACGCAATGAGTGGTGGAAAGCGCTTTCAAAACCCCCAATCCATTGAGTTCGCTGACTCAGCTGGCCATTACAGGATGAACCCGGAGAAAAGATAGGACGCTTCCGGCGGCGCGGGACGTCGCCGGGCGCGGGCTTCGAGCTCCCGGCGAGGATCGCGGTAATCGGACGGGGGCGTATGGAAGAGGACGAACGTTCCGGACCCAAAAAGGTCCTCGAACGCGTCCGGATCGATCGCTTCGGAGACATGAAGGACGAGGCCGCCGCCGGCGGCGCAGGCGGCCCGGGCGAGATCGCAGGCCGCCGGCACGCCGTCCGGAACGAGCCCGGCGGCGTCGAGGTGGAGCCACACGCCGGCGCGGCAGAGTCCGGCGAGCGCGGAATCCGCGGGGCCGGGGTGATAGAAGATGAGTCGGGTGCCGCCCTTCCGGCAGGCGTCGGCCAAACGGTTGAGCGCGGCCGGATCACGCGGGACGCGGCCGTTCGAAACGGCGATCCGGACTCCGGTCCGGGCCAGCTCGAGGATGGCATCGAAGGAGAGGGCCGCGGGATCGCCGGCCTCGCGGAACGGACCGTGGACGAAAACCGCCGCCGGGGAATCCCCCTTACGCGCGGCGAGTCCGATCAGGACGAGCCCGTGCGGATCGGGCCGCACGGAATCCGAGGAGGCGATCTCGATCCCCGCTTCGGCCAGACGTTCGAGGTCGGGGATCCCGAGCTTTCCGGAATCGATGAGCGTCAGCCGGCCGCCGGCGCGGCGCCGATCGCGGAGGAGGTCGAAGAAGGCCGCCAGGTCGCCGGAATCGTCGCGGACGACGGCGTCCCGCAAAGAAGCCGCCTCGCCGGGACTCGCGTCGCTTGGATTGTCCATCGGAAAAATCGATTCTCGCGTCGTTCGTTAAAATAATTCTATCACGAATTCGCAATAAGGTAGCACCGACCCGCGCGGGTGTCAAGTTCTCGTGATGAAGCGTGTGGCCCTCGCCCGCCGAAGTCGGCTTGCCCAGCGAAATGCCCGTTGTGGCCCGGCTGGAAGGTCACCTGGACGAGAGAGCCCGTTCAAGGCATAATCCTAAATCACTCGGAAGATATAGACGCGGCCCTGATATCTCAAATACAATAAGTCCGATGAACGAACCGGCGGTCCCCCTTGGCCCCCGAGCCCATTTCGACAAAGTGCACATGGCCGCCCTCCTCGCGGGCGGGCTGTTCTTCCTGGTATTTTTCGGCTTGACCGAAACCGCCACCACGCTCGTCATCACCTTCGTTCCGCCGATGACTTACGCCTCGCCGGGCGAAGTCCTGTTCTGGCTCGGCCACGCCCTGCTTCTTTTTCCCGGCGCCTGCCTGATCGGATTCGGCCTCTGCCCGTGGCTCGCCCCCCGCCTGCTTAAGGCCTGGCAGCTGGCCGAGGGGATGGACCGGCGGACGCGGATCGCCGTTGTCCTGATCATCTTCCTGTTCGCGGCGGGGGCGGCCCGGCTCTCGCATCGCATCATCCTCTGTGATTACCCGATCACCGACGACGAATACGCCACTCAATTCGGAGGCCAGGTCCTGGCCATGGGGAAGGCCTCAGTCTCCGCGCCTGAGCCCTGGGACGCCTTCTCGACGCTCTTCCTGACCGTCCAAAACGGCAAAGTGACGAGCTTCGATTGGCCGGGTGTCCAGGTTGCCTGGGCGATTTCGGAAATCACCCGCAGCGGGCCGTGGATCTATGCTCTGGCGGCCGCCTTAGCCGCGCTCTGTCTCACCCTGCTCATGGGGTTTCGCCTCTCGATGGGATACGGGATCGCAGCCTTCATTTTCTTTTTCTTCTCGCCGATGGCCTTCACCCTCTCGGCGACGACCCATGCTCATCTCCTCTCCCGGGCCCTTCTCGCCCTGACCCTGCTCCTCTTCATTAAGGCGGAGAAGAAACGGACTTGGGGGGCATGGGTCCTGGTCGGATTGGCGGCGGGCTTCGGGTTCTTCTGTCGGCCGGTCGAGATCGCGTTCCTGCTGCTGCCGCTTTTTCTCGACGTCGTCCTCCGCAGACTCCGGGGCAAGGGCTACGGCCGCGCCGCTTTCTACGGAATCCTCCTCGGGGCCGCGGGCCCGCTCCTTCTCTTTGGACTGCACAATCTGCTTATTACGGGAGATTTCCTTCAGCCCGCCCGCCTGTCGTTGGATGGATCGATCGGCGCGATCGGGTCGGATCCGATCTGGAACCAGTTCGGGGCGAACGCCGGTTTCAATCTGTTCATGCTCGTTATCTGGTTCCTCGGCCCGCTCGGACTCTTCCTCACCGCCCTTGGCGCCCTGACCGACCGCTTCACGCGGCTGCTCACTCTCGGCGTGGCGACGGTCCTGGGCGCGGCCCTCATTCATAACAACCAAGGGCTCCACGTCGTGGGGCCGATCCACTATTCGGAATGCGCCGTACCGTTGACAATCCTCGCTGTCCACGGCTTGGCCAATCTCAAGCGGTGGCTCGCGCAACGAAAGATCTCCTTTCGCGTACCGGCCGCCATACTAACCGCGACCCTGGCCTTGGGCCTCGGGACGTTCATAATTTGGCAGGGCATCGCCCTCAACCGGCAGGCCCAGAACCAGAAAGTCATCTATGGCCGCATAGAGCAGGTCGCAGGACGGAGCGCAGGCCTTAAATCCGTGGTTCTCGCGCCCCGGTTTCGCAAGGTGTGGGAGAACGTCCCTAAGTTCAAAAATATCGGCGGCTGGGTATTCCAATGGAGGCGGGCTCGGCCCGATCTCTCCGACCGGATCCTGATCGTCCACGACGTCCCTGGGGCGGAAACGATGTTGAGAAAGCAGTTCCCCGAGCGGAAGTTTTTCCGTCTGCGGAACGTGGACGGCCCTCCCTATTTCGAGATCGAGGCGCTGGATATGGTTTTGAGGTAAACATAGAGCGTTGAGCTTTCCGAATTACCGAGAATTCGCGTATTACGCTTTCGGCCTGAAAACCGGCGCCCGGAGCTTTCTCCGAAACGGCTTCGGAGCGGGTTTCCGCGCGACTGCCTCTTCCCTCCTCCAGCCGATCAACAGCTACACCCGCTTTCCGGAGTACTACTTTCTCGAGGAGGCCGTCGCGGGCTTGGTCCGCGACGGGCATGGGAGGCGGCTCGAGGTCCTCGACGTCGGCAGCCCCAAGCTCGCCGCGTTTTTCCTGGCGTCCCGATACAACCTCCGTCTCCGGGCAACCGACATCAGCCCGCTGAACGTCGAACCCTATGAACTCATGTGGGAATCCATTCGGAGAAAGGCCCGGGGAGTGATCGAATTCGAAACACAGGACGGGCGGCGCCTGACCTACGCCGACGGCACCTTCGATCTTGCTTACGCCATGAGCGTCCTGGAGCATATCGAAGGCGACGGCGGGGACTTCGCCGCGGTCGGGGAAATGCTCCGGGTCCTGAAGCCGGGCGGACGACTCATCCTCAGCGTTCCGTTCGGGCCGAAGTATACCGGGCAAAATATCCCGGGAGTCGTCCACTCCGTGGAGCGAGTCCGCGCAAGCGGGCTATTCTTCTTCCAGCGCATTTACGACAAGCGCCGCATCGAATCGAACATCCTCGACGCCGCAAGGGGAGGCGGCGAGATCCAAAAAATCGTGACCATCTTCCGCCGAGCTTCGCCAATCGCTTCCGCCGTGCACAAAATCCGCGGCCTCCCCGAGAGCATCGTCACGGCCTTGGGTTTTCTGAATCCGGTTATCAGCCGGGCTCTCAACCGCCACACGGAAGGCCTGAACGACGATTTCCGGAGCGCCTACGGCCCCATCCATAGTTTCGGCGACATATTCGGCGATGTCGTGATCACGATCGCCAAATCTCCCGCCGGAGGGCTGGGGGCCGTCCGGGGAGCGGGCGGATGAACGTCCTGCTCCTCAATCCCTTCGACCCGGGCAAGGCTCCCATTTCACCGTGGCCGCATCTCGGACTCTCCCTGATAGCCGGTCGAGCCCGGGACCTCGGCCATCGAGCTTTCGTCGTAGACTATGCATTCACACCAAAGGCCCCCCGCATCGAAGAATTGATCAAGAGCCAATCTCCCGACGTCGTCGGCATGACTCTCTACACGGCCCACATGGGGCGGGCGCGCTCTCTCATCCGCGAACTCCGACGGCTCACGTCGGCGCCCATCGTCGTCGGCGGGCCGCACGCCACGCTTTACGCGGAGGAGCTTGCAGCCGAAGGCCTGGCCGACGTCGTCTTCCGGGGCGAATGCGACCTCATCTTCGCCCGGGAGCTGCCGGACATCCGGATCGAGGCCACGAGCCGGATCGTCACGGCCGATCCCCCGGACCTCGCTGAAATCCCCTTCCCCGATTTCAGCCTGGCCTACGGAGCGGCGGCGATGACACATTATCCCCTGCAGCTTTCGCGCGGCTGCCCGTTCGGCTGCTCGTTCTGCTCGGTCCGATACATCTCGACCCGCCGTATCCGGACCCGTGACACGGGCCGCTGTCTCGATGAAATCGAGGCGGCCAAGCCCCGGTTCCCGAGGCTGCGCTTTTTCCGCATCACGGATGACTGCCCCACGTTCGACCTGCCTCGGTTCAAGGACTTCCTCCGCGAATACCTGCGGCGGGGAATCGGCGTGCCTCTGCACATCGACAATCTCCGGGCCGACCGGTTCGACGACGAGATGCTCGACCTCATTCGCCGGATCGGCGTCGACCACCTCTGTATCGGCGTCGAGTCGGGCAATCCGAAGGTCTTCGCCGCCATCGACAAGGGCGAGAAACTCGACGATATTGCGCGTGCGGCCAAAATGATCAAGGGCCGTGGCATCCGGCTTTACACATGTTTCATCGTCGGATTGCCGGAATCGACGCCCGCGGCCGAGCGGGATTCCATCCGGCTCGCCCGCGCCCTGAGGCCGGACTGGATCTATTGGAACCTCTTCCAGCCGCACAAGGGAACCGAGGCCAGGGATTGGTTCGAACGGCACGGCCGGATCCTCGGCGAGGAGGACAAGAGCAGCCTCATCGACCTCGGCCTGGGCAATACCGACGCCCCGTGCGACACCGTGGAATTCCCGGCCGAGGAACGGCGGCGAATGCAGATTGCCGCCTCGCTTGCGACAGGGGCTTACTGGCTCAATCCACTTTATTTTCCGCGCTACGTTTCGATCGTTCGGAAAAATCATCTGCGACGCGAATTCCTGAAGGGATTCCCGGCCGCCCTGCGGATCAATTTGGGGATGTTGAGGCATAGGATCGCGCGCGGCTTCCGCGGACAATTCCGGAGGGGGCGGTGGAAAGTGGGCCGCGCATGAGGGGCGCAGAAGGGCCGCATCGCGGGCGAGCATGACCATCAAATTCGGCCAGCGGAGATAAGCTGATGCGGATCGGCCTGGTCGTCAGCACGTTTCCTCCCTACCAGGGAGGGATGGGCAACATGGCGTTTTCATATGCCCTGGGGCTGACGCGGCGCGGCCACCAAGTCGAGGTTTATTGCCCTGAGCGGGGACGCCTCGAGAGCGAGGCGGACGCTCGCCCCGCTCCCGACGTCCCCTTCGCCGTCCATCGACTGAAGCCCTGGTTCGATATCCGGAATAGCGCCCTCGTGCCGCAACTCGCCCCGCGGCTATACGGATTCGACGCAGTCAACCTCCATTATCCGTTTTATGGGGGCGCCGAGACGCTCCTCCTCCTGAAGAAGCTGAGGGGGAAAAAACTCCCGCTTGTCGTCAATTTCCAGATGGATACTTTCGGCTCGGGGGCGGCCGGGGCAATTTTCAAAGCCAATGCCCGCCTGTTCACGCCCCGGCTGCTCCGAGCGGCGGACAAAGTCATCGTGACCTCGAAGGATTACGCGGCCCATTCCTCGGCGGCGGGGACGTTCCGGAAATATCCGGAAAAATTCGAGGTCATCCCGCCCGGGATCGACACCGCCCGATTCAGCCCGGGAGGAATAAATCCTGCCCTGTTGAAGAAATATGGAATCGCGGACCGCGAAAAAATCGTCCTATTCGTTGGAGGTCTCGACCGAGCGCACGCCTTCAAGGGTGTGGATTTCCTGATACGGACTTGGCACAAATTGGCCATAGCCAAAACCCGGCTCCTGATCGTCGGCCAAGGCGATCTCCGAGAGACATACCGGCGGATGGCGGACGAACTCGGCCTCGGCCGGAGTATCGTCTTCGCCGACCCGGTGGGCCCCGACGCGCTGCCCGCTCACTATCGCCTGGCCGATCTCCTTGTCCTGCCCTCGATGGATTCGTCCGAGGCATTCGGCATCGTCCTCATCGAAGCGATGGCCTGCGGCGTTCCCGTGCTGGCTGCGGACCTGCCGGGAGTGCGGAGTGTGGTCGAGCTTGGACGGAATGGCTTCGTCTTCCGGGCCCGCGAGACGGAGGATCTACTAGACAAGCTGCGCGCGATTCTGATAAACGAAGAATGGCGCGACCGGATGCGAGCAGGGGCTCGGGAAACGGCCGTGCGGCTTTACGATCGGGAAAAGATCTGGGACTGCGTAGATCGGGTGTTTCGAGAGGTTGCGTCCTCATGACGAAGATGGCCGGACGGACGAAAACCATCGCGCGATTCACCGCCCTCGCCGCGGCGAGCGCTGCGATCCTCGCGCTGCTTAAGCTTCTCGGGATCCTGAACTTACGGCTGTTCGGCGAGGCGTTCGTCCGAGGAAACGGAGCGATTTGGCTGGTCGCCGCCGCGCTGCTCGCCATGACCGCCGTGGCGCTCATTCGTTACTGGCTTATCCTTCGACTCGTATCGTTCAAAGCCCGCGCACCTCAGGTTGTAGCGGCCGGACTCATCAGCCAGGCGGTCGGACAGTGGGCTCCGGGGTCGATGGCCGTTACCGAGCTCATTCGCTTCGGCCTCATGGCCGGACTCGGCGATGACGCCGCGCCGAAAGCGGGCGAACCGGGAAACGGGAGCGGAAACGGGCATGCGCCGGATCCGGGCGGCGCATCCAGCGTTAAAGGCCGCATCGGCCTTTCGATCCTGATCGATCGGCTGCTCGGGCTCGGGACGATGTTTCTCATCGGCGGATTCGCCGCGTTCTATCTTTATTACCGCGGCGGGATCCTCATCAAATACCCGGTTCTCCTCTTTTCCCTCGCGGTCTTGTCCCTAGCCCTCGGCCTCGTGCTCCTCCTCGCCCCGCTCCTGACTAAAACCTCCCCGTGGAGGAAACTCTCCCGCTTTCTCACGGTCAAGGCGGCTTCCCGCCCCCCTGCCGCCACGGGCCCCGCTCATTTAAAAAGTTGCTCCAACCGCATATCGAGAGGTCTACACAATGCGGTCGAGCTCCTAAACGGGGCCGCGGCCCGGCCGAACCGCCTCCTTGTGCCTATCATCCTCAGTTCGGTCATCCCCTTCCTCAACGCAGGCACTCTCTTTTATGCCGCCCAAGCCATCGGCCATCCTCTTCCCCTGTCCATTATCCTGGTCGCTGTCCCGTTCACCATTCTGGCTGTTTTTCTGCCCCTCGGCCTCGCCGGCTACGGCGGCCCGCAACTCGTGGCCGCTGGAGTATTCGGCTTGTTCAACGTCGGTTCGGAGACGGTCGTCGCCGCCTGCCTTGTACAGAACACGGTCGTCCTCGCGGTTACGACCCTCCTCGGCGGGCTGAGCGCGGGATTTGCCCTCGACCGGCTGCGGGCGGTGCTCGCGGGCCGAAAAAAACGCCCTTCCGACCGGAGGTCACCATGAGTCCCAAGGCCGTGCTTTCCGTTGTCGTCCCCGTGTTCTCGGAGGAGAAGATCGTCCCCGAGTTCTACCAGCGGATCAAAGCCGTCGCCGCGGCCCTCGCGGATCGCTACGACCACGAGTTCGTCTTCGTCGACGACGGCAGCAGGGACCGGACGCTTGACGTCCTCCGGGAGCTCGCCGCCGCCGATTCGCGCGTCAAGATCCTCAGCTTATCCCGCAACTTCGGCCACCAGTTCGCCCTCACGGCCGGGCTGGATTACGCCGGCGGGGACGCGGTGGTCATTATCGATGGGGATTTGCAAGACCCGCCGGAAATCATCCCGAAGATGGTCGAGAAGTGGGAGGCCGGGGCCAAGGTCGTCTACGGCGTCCGAGAGAAGAGGAGGGGCGAGAATCCGTTCAAGCTCGTCACGGCCAAGCTCTTCTATCGCCTGATCCGGCTCATCGGCGACACCGACATGCCGCTCGACGCGGGCGATTTCCGGCTGCTCGACCGGAAGGTCGTCGCCACGCTCCGGTCGCTCCGCGAGGAGAACCGCTACATTCGGGGGCTCGTGAGCTGGGCCGGATTCCCGCAGGCCGGCGTCCAGTACAGGCGGGACCGGCGTTATGCGGGCAAAACAAAAATTACCCTGAAAAAAATGCTGCGCTTCGCGTTCGACGGCCTCCTCAGCTTCTCGGACAAGCCCCTGAAGATCACGTCATTTGTGGGATTCCTGATCACGACGGTTTCCTTCCTCATGGGCCTGCGGATCATCATCAATAAAATCCGTTTCCCCGAGACGCTCGTCTCCGGATGGACGTCGCTCATCCTGACCGTCCTCTTCATGGGCGGGATCCAGCTCATTTCGCTCGGCATCCTGGGGCTGTATCTCGGGCGGCAGTATCGAGAGGTCAAGAAGCGGCCGCTTTACGTCGTCGCCGAGATGTACGGCTTCGAAGGAAGCAAAGGGCCGGAGGCCGAAGGGAAAACCGGAAAACGATGAACGCCGCCGCGCCCCGCGTCTCCGTCTGCATCCCGACCTACAAAGGGGCGGAATCCATCGGAGAGGCGATTCGGTCGGTCCTCGGGCAGAGCTTCGCGGACTTCGAGCTCGTGGTCGTCGACGATTGCTCGACGGACGGAACGGTCGAGGCGGCACGCGCGTTCGCCGATCCCAGGGTTCGCATCATCACCAATCTCCAAAACCTGGGCCAGCGTGAGAACTGGGACAAGGCGCTGGCCGAGGCCCGGGGTGAATTCTTCAAGCTCCTCCCCCAAGACGATTTTCTCTATCCCGACTGTCTGCGGAGGCAGGTCGAAATCTTCGACGACCCAGCGAATGCCGCGGTCACGCTCGTGTGCAGCGCGCGGAACATCGTCGACCGGCAGGGGCGCGTCCTGATGAAACGGGCCTATGGAAATAAGCGGGGCCGCGTGGACGGCCGGCAGGCGGTGCGGGACTGCGTCCGCGCCGGGACGAATCTCATCGGCGAACCGGGCGCGGTGCTGATGCGAACCGAGTTCGCTCGGAAAGTCGGCCGATTCGACGATACGAATTTCTATGTTCTCGACCTCGATTATTGGAGCCGCGCCCTCGTTGAAGGCGATCTCTACGTCGTCCCTGAAACATTAGCCGCATTCAGGGTAGCGGCGGGATCCGCGAGCGTCCGGATCGCCGCGTCGCAGAGCCGGGACTTCCGGAGCTTCATCGATAGATTGAAAAACGACGGCCGCTTCGGAATTCGTTCACGCGATGTCGCGATAGGCAAAGCTCGATCATTGTCAAACATGGTCCTGCGCCGTATTGTCTATAAATGGAAACGGGCCGAGTCGATTTAAGCGGAGGAGAACGCACCGAGCCACTCTTTTTTCGTCATCATGAACAGGTCGGAGTGTCCGATTTTTTTCATTATAATAGATCCCCGCATTTGAGAAAAGTCCCACTTATTGTTTAAAATTGGAGAAATGCTCCAGTCCAAAGTCGATGTCCGTCTTTTCTCCAAAAAAGACCTGCCTTTCATCCTCCTTTTCCTTGTCATCTTCCTGTGGATGTTCAAGGAATTCTTCTTTACGGACGGCGTCTTCTTCGAACGCGACTCGACGCTGCTCGAGCTCCCGACCCGGAAGATCTGCGCCGAGCTTCTCAGGGAGGGGAATTTCGCCCTCTGGACCGACGCCCACGGCAACGGCCAGCCGTTCCTGGCGAACCCGAAGAACGCCGTCTTCTATCCGACCACCCTCCTCTATCTCGTCCTGCCTCTGT